>Ga0182016_10000310_pt1 | contig 61279 bp, 44 predicted proteins | sample 712S2MmetaG_FD_120491 | JGI IMG/M metagenome (GOLD analysis project Ga0182016, IMG submission 120491) | Permafrost microbial communities from Stordalen Mire, Sweden - 712S2M metaG | ecosystem: Environmental > Terrestrial > Soil > Wetlands > Permafrost | place: Sweden: Stordalen | collected...
ATGGAGTAGTTTCGTGCCCGCGGGAGGCGTGAAGGGGCCCGTGTTGTTTACCGGCTGTTGTCCGCCCCTGCCCGACCGCTGCGCACCGAGGTGTCGCGGGCCTGCCCCCAAGCATCGCAATTAAGAGTACGCTTGCTTTTTGGAGCGTTGGCCGGCACATTTGGGACTCCTCCTTGTTGCTTCGGCCGGAATCTTGATTCTTCCGGCCCGTCAGCCCAAGCCATGCCGTGGCGGCCTGCCTCAAAACTCAAACCGGGGCGAGCTCCTCTCAAGCTCTTCACGTCACATTTGCGCAAAAACGGACGTAGAACCGTCATGGCGGCGGAAAATTCTCAATTGTCCCGGGGAAACTTACCGTCGTGGTTCCTCTGCTCGTTGGCAAGGTATTCTGGAATTCGAGGTCCGCCGCGGGGATTTCTTTGCATTAGGGCGTAATTCGCAAACTCGCGAGCAGCGCATCCGAATCGATCGCCGGATAGGAGCAATGGCCTCCGCGACAGCTTGTTTCAGCATCTCGATCGCGGCGCCGGTCTGGCCGTAGCAATCATCGGCACTTCAGGGTCACCGGCGGCGATAACAGCTGTGTGGGTCGCTTCCTAGCCGCCCTGGAGGAATGGCAATGCGGTTGGATAAGCGCTCGAGTTGGTACGGTGCTACTCCCGCAGGCGCCGCTTCCTAGCCAGGGCAGGATAGCTTCCAGATGCGCCGTAATACAGGACTGACCTGGGCAAGAATTACTTTACAACCAGTTCCGACCAGCTCTGGCTGACCGGGTAAACCTGGCCGTTGGGGTCGTAACCATGATCGTTGGTCTGGATGAGCGTGCTTCCATCCGAAGATATCCACTGGTGGCTGTATTGGTTGCTGGCCTCGATGATCTGGCCGGTGTTGGGGTTCCGGAACTCCTGCCGGTCAAGCGAGTTCAGCGCCGTGGCATGAGCCGACGCGTCGATCGCCGCCTGCCGCTGGCGGTCGGCTGACATGGCACTGTTGAAGCTATCCGCCTGTCTTGCCTGGAAGGCCCGTCCCGCCGCCATCCGTTGGTCCCCTTGCTCCTTGAAATGCTGCAGATTCGCGGCAGCCTGGCGATTGTTGGCGTCCAACTGCCGTTCAAACTGGTCATACTGGCGCTTATTGTCGGCCATGCCTTTTTGAAAAGCGGCCATCTGATCGGCCGCTAAGCGGCTCTGCCATTCGGCAGTGGGTTTGAGGGTCATGCCGAATTTCAGCTGCGGCAGCACTGCGTCCAGATGGCCCTGAGGAGCCCGCGCCATGAAGGTGCCGCGCGAGAAACAGGTGCGTTTCCGATATGCCGCCTGTTTCAGCATCGGGATCGCGGGCATGGTCTGTTCGTTGCAGTGGATGACCGCGGAAATCAGCTCGTCCACCGGATGCCCATCGCGCTCATACTGGAGGCGCACGTTAGAGCCATCCAGGGTCAACTTGGGGTTCACCTGCTGGAAGTTGTTCATGGAAGCGTTCCGCTGAAGTTCTTCCTCCAGCTGTTTCTTTAGCGCGGCCTGACCCTCAGGCTCCAGCGGCAGGACAGCTACGATCTTGGCATTGGGGTGGATATTCGGCACCGCGATATTCACCAGGAAACTGGCCGCCGTATCGATGTCGATGGTTGGGCACGGCAGGAACTTCTTCGCCGCTTCGCTGTCAACCCAATCCCATTTCACAGTGGGGAGCACCACCACCGAGGTGAGGCCGTCGGGGCTCTGCGCCGTATACTTGAGCGCCGCACCAACGGCGTGACATCCCGTAGGGCGCGCGATGGTGCCGGCAAACTTCCAATCGGCGGGAATTTCCAGGGTGGCGGCGGTGATCTGATATTGGGGATCGGTGACCTCCACCAGCTTCGTGCCGGATGCGATCTTGGCAAATTTGACTGGCGCGGCCACCGGAGAAGCGGGCTGGACTGCCTGTACTTTCGATTCGTATTCCTTTGCGCTGATCACCCCACTATCGCGAAGATCCTTGAGAGCCGCGAGCTTATCCCGCGAGGGCGCCGGGGTGGCAGGGGAACTGGCCCGGAGCGCTTGCACTTTCGATTCGTATTCCTGGGCGGTAATCACTCCGGTATCGCGCAGTTGCTTGAGGGCGGCCATCTGAACCGGCTGCCCGGAGGAGCTTTGAGAACTCCGCAGGCTGATGATGACGCCAGCCCCCAGAACGGCAAGCGCGAGGCCAGCGATCGCGATTTTCTTCATATGGTTTTCCTTGGTCTGCATCTCCGGCTCACAGAGATCGCGTAAAGCAAGGGAAAACCCCCTCACGATGCTGCGTCCACTCCGGACTCGCCCAGGACAAGCTGAAGCATGTCCTACCAAAGCCTGCCTAGGCGGGCGAAGCAACTGGACACCAAATTACCGGTGCGTCGCCAGTAGTGCCCGCGCCTGCTCCAGTTTACTTCGAAGTTCCACGATCAGCCAACCGGCAGTAGCGGTGCGCCGTTGCGCCGCCGATAACGCCTTTTCCAAAACTTCGACAGCGGCGCCGGTATCTTTGGCGGCCAGCAGGGCGTTGGCAAGCTCGCGTTGAATTTCGACATAGAGCTTTACCGTCTCGATCGGGTCGCCGGCTGGAACCTGCCCCTGCGGACGCAGGCGGAACTCCGCGGTGCGCAGGTGGCCGATGGCGTCCCGGAACTTGCCCGCGGTGTTCTCGGCTGCTCCCAGGTGGAAATAGGCATCCGCCAGATCCCGTTGCGCCTCGGCGCTGTCCGGTTCGGCTTTCGACACCGGCTCAATATAGGCCAGCGACTGGGAAGCGGCCTCCACGGCTGGCGGTCCCTGGCCGGCCATATGCATCGCCCAGCTCAACTCGCCCAGCGCATCGCCGCAATCCCTCTGAGTTTGCGGCTTGGGCTCCTTGGCGAAGTTCTGGCACGCGCCACGAGACGAACGGCGGTGAGCGGCCACGCACTCCTCCAGATATGCCGGGTCGCCGGTCAGCCGGCCCAGTCCCTCCAGAGCGAATCCCAACCACTGGCTGCAGGCGGCAACCCGGTCGGGCATGTCGGGACGGGCGGCCTGCACCTGCTCGGCAATGGCGATGGTGCGGCGGAACTGGGCAACCGCCTGCCGGTATTGCGCCGCGCTATTGGCGTTGTCGGCGATGTTCAGCATGGTATCGCCGAGTGCCAGGTTGGTGGCGATGTCCAGCTCCGCTGCCGGTTTGCCATCGATGACAAGATCGCTTGGGGCGTCCTGCCGCAATCGCCGCGCCGGCTCAAGCGCGGAATGGAGCAGCGCGAGAGCCTCGGAAGAATTTCCCGAGCGGTTGTCGATTTGCGCAATCGAGGTGCGCGCGCGCACCAGAATCCCGAGCAGTTCCCAATCCCGTGGGCCCGCCCCGGCGGCCATCGCCTCCGCCTTGCGAAAACTCTCCAGCGCCCCGGCGGTGTCGCCCTGACTGACGCTGAACGGCTGGCCCTGTATGCCGGCGAGCTGCAGATACGAACCTGCCAGGGCTCTCCGCAATTCCTGATCTTTGGGAGCTTCGGGCAACAGTTGGTCCAGATTCCGGCGGGCGCGATCTACAATCAAAAGGCGCGCCTTCATGGACCCCGGCAGCTTGTCGACCTCGCTCAGGATGTCGGTGAGGTACGACTGGCTCAAATTCCGAACTTGAACCATGCGCCGCTGCTCGCGTCCGAACTGCTGCAATGCCGTGAAGGCGGAAAATGCCAGCCCCGTGCCGAGCACTACCCCCAGGGCCAGCCGCCAGCGATGGCGTTGGGCGAACCGCGCGCTGCGATAGAGAAAGGTCTGCTCGTGCGCCAGCACCGGCTGGGCAGCCAAATAGCGCCGCAAGTCCTCTGATAACTGCTCGACGGACGCGTAGCGGCGCCGCGGGTCGGTTTCCAGCGCCTTCGAAACCACGCTGCGGAAATCTCCGTCCAGCAAGCGAGCCAGCTTGGGTTTCGAAGTGGACCGTAAGCGCGCCGATTCCGCGGTGACGGCCGCGCGCGGCGGAGACGGATCGACATCCCGCACGGCGCGCTCCAGACCGGCGATGGGCGAATCGGGATCTCCGAAGGGCCACTTGCCAACCACCAGTTCGTACAGCATCACGCCCAGCGAATATACGTCCATGGATGTGGAGACGGGCTCGCCGCGCAGCTGCTCCGGGCTGGCGTAACGCGGCGTCATGGCGCCGAAGCGTGTGGTGGTGGAATCGGAAGCCGACAGAAGCAGCTTGGCGGTGCCAAAATCGAGAAGCTTCGGCACGCCGTCCGCAGTCACCAAAAGATTGCCCGGTTTGAGATCGCGATGGACCACCAGTTTACGGTGAGCATACTCCACCGCGGAACAGGCCTGCAGGAAAAGCCGGATGCGGTCCGCGACCGGCAAAAGCCGCTCGTCGCAGTACCGGTCGATCGGCTGCCCCTCGACGTATTCCATCACCAGGTAGGGATCGCCGGTGGCGCTCACGCCGCCGTCCAAAAGGCGGGTGATGTTGGGGTGATTGAGGTCGGCCAGGATCTGGCGCTCCGCGCGGAAGCGCTCGGCGAAGAACTTCGTCCGCAGGTGAGGGCTGACGGCTTTGAGCGCCACGTGCTGCTCATAGGCTCCGTCGGAGCGATGGGCCAGATAGACGGTTCCCATGCCGCCCTGTCCGATTTCGGAATCGAGGATATACCCACCCATGGCTTCGCCCAGGCGGCCCTTCGGCTCCGGCCGAGCGGCCGGTGGCCGGAAGCGTTTTTCGTCGTCGAAGGCGAAGAGCAGGTCCTGTAATTCGGTCAAAAGAAGGCCGTCGCCAGCGCACGCATTGCGAACAAACTCCGCTCGTTCGGTTTCGGGAGTCTCGATGGCGGCGTGGAACAGGAGCTCGATTCGCTGCCAGCGGTCAGGCGTGAGTGAGGTTGCGCCGGGGTCCGGATTCATGAACGGGATTGTCTGCTTAGATCGCGGAAAGCAGAGCCGAATCGCCTCATGGGGTTGCCGGCGGCGCCGCGGACTTTTCTTTCCGTAATTTCGAGTAGAGCCAGGTCCGGGCCATGGTGAGGTCGCGCTCCGCGGTGGCGCGGGAAACGTTGACAAGGGCTGCCGATTCCTCCAGAGTGCAACCCAGGAAATAGCGCAATTCCACCAGGCGGGCCTTGCGCGAGTCCAGGGAATCCAATTCGTCGAGTGCGCGATTGAGGTCCATCACGTCCGCGCTGTTCAAATTGACCCACGGAATTTCCTCGCAGAGCGGGACGTGCGGCAGGCCCGATCCACGCTTGCCGGTATGGGCGGCACGGGCGTGGTCCACCAGGATGTGGCGCATCACCTGGGCGGCAAATGCGTAGAAATGGCCGCGGTCGTCCCAGTCCGGTTTGCGCTGTTGCAGCAGCCGCAGATAGAGTTCATGGACAAGGGCCGTCGGCTGGAGCGTGTGGCCTAAGGATTCGCGGCGAAGATAAGCGGTGGCCACTTCGTGCAGATGAGGATAAACATGAGGCATGAGCTGGTCGCGTGCCTCAGGGTCTCCTGCAGTCCACTTGCGGAGCAAAACGGTGATGTCGCCAGCGTCACTCTCCATGGCCCCGAGAGTTCCCCCATGCGGCGCGTGGCCGCGCCCAAGCTCAGCATAGCAAAACTGCGGTCTCTTGCCGGTTCGCGGCCCAGCTTCGCGAAGCAGAATCCGGAGGACCTTGCAGGATTCGCTAATGGGACCGCTCCCTTGAAAAACCAACTGCGGAGCGGGCCTGCCGACCCGCAGCCGAATCCATGGCCCGGCACGGACGTGAGCGACCGCCCCACCTCGCCGGTTTTTCATCACCTTCGGTGGCGCGCCGCGCCATGGGCACTCCCTTATGGTCGCGGCTCGGTAACCGCATACCAAATACGCTGTTTCCGAGCCGCGCGCGTGAGCACGCGGATTCGGGAATATTGCAAGTCCCTCTCCAGTCGTGCGGTATCGTTAGAGGCATGACACGCGCGATCCGGATAGCTTCTCTGACTCTGGTGGCAACCTGCGCCGCGCAGCAGGCCGCCAGAAAGCCCTTCCAGTCGCAAGCCAGCTCGAGCATCGCGTACCGCGTGGATAAAGACGAGGAGATCGTCGAGATCGCCAACGTCGCCTGGCAGGTGACTGGCACGGACATTCCCGGCCGGCCCAAGAATGAGCGCCTGGTGCTACGCACCACCGCCAGCGAGAGACAGGTGCTGGGCGATATCGGCTCCGATGCCAAGGTGACCGTTGAAGCCTGGCCGATGGGGGCGGACCTGCAATCGAAGCCCCTGTATAGCGTGACACAGACCGGCCTGGAGGCGCATACGCTGGAAAATGCGCTCTTGCAGTTTGCGCGTGGCACGGAGGAAGTGGAATGGTGGTCCGTGCACCAGTTGGGAACTGGCAAGCACCTCTTCGACACCTACGTGCCTGCGGTCAACTTCTCGACTTCGCGCGAATTCTTCATCTCGCGCTACGGCGCGCTGGATGTCCCGCCGGACGACGACGCCGACGCCCGGCTGAAGGAACCGCACATCGTCGCGGTGTTGGTCTACGCTTCCACCGAGAAGGTGATCCGCGAGGCGCTCATCACCGCCGACGACGTAAATCGGGCCGCCGAACTGCGATCGTATGCCGACACGCGGCGTACGCTGACCCTGCGCGAATCGCCGCCCCTCCCTCCGGTGCTGCGCATCCGCTTCGTATCTAACGGCAAGGTGGAAAAGCAAACGCTGCTCGACGTTCCTGTCGCCAAAGACGACCTGGACATTGCCGCGGCGACGGTTCCCGCCGGTCTGCACGTGAAAGCCTGGAAACGGTAATCGACTAAGCGTCACGCCGGACGCATGGAGAGCGTTGCGACGGAATCCGGAGGCAGCTCGATGCGGAAGTGGGGTGAGCGAAGCGACAAAGCTTATAGACTGGATGCATGGAGCGGAAGATCTTCTGGGCCATTTTCACGATTCTGGGCCTCGCGGCCGATTGCATTCTTCCGCTATGGTGGGCACTGGGCGCTACCATTCCGGCTTTCTGCGTCAGTTGGTGGGTGGCTTACCGCAGCGATTGGTTTTGAAATACGCCGGCCGCGGCAACCAGTCCCTCAGTTTCGACGCTTCCAAAGAAGTGCCCGAGGGCTTCCGCCACTGCCACCGGCTCGTTAACGGGGAGGAAATGGCCGGAATCCAAAAGGATCAATTCCGAGTTGGGCATCAGCTCGCAGGCACGCCGGGCAAAAGCTTCCGGGACGGCCGGATCTTGCGATCCGTGAAAGACCAGCGTGGGCGCCGAAATCCCCGGAAGCAAGCTCGGAATAGCCGCGAGCACTTCAGCGGGATGCCCCCAGCGCAGCAGGGACATCAAGCGCCATGAGCCCCGCAGACCGCGAAAAGGCGCCCGGAATCTTTTGATCATGTCGCTCCGGTCACGGCTCCCCGCCAGAGCCAATCGCATCGCGACGTTCCAGAAGAGCAGGTTGATCACGGGAGCCATCAACTCGCCGATCGCCGGCTTCCGCAGCACCTCGAAAAGATAGAACGGCTTCAGTTCCGGGAACATGGACGGCGACAGCAGGGCCAGGCGTCCCACACGGTGTCGAAACCGGTGAGCGTAATGCACCGCGATCGCGCAGCCCCCGTCATGCCCTACGATGTGCCACTTCTCGATTCGGTGTTCGATGCGGATGTCCTCGATACTGGCCGCCAGGGCGTCCAAGTCCCGGAAATCATGCGGTGTATTCGCAGATCTGCCAAGTCCGGGCAGATCCACCGCGATGCACTGGAAGTGACCCGACAGTATTGCGATCACGCCGTTCCAGAGAGCGCAGCTCGTAGGAATGCCGTGGAGGAACAGCACCGGATCTCCGTGCCCTCGTGCCACCAGGTACACGATTAGCCCTCCGCCTTCCGAGCGCCGCCGAGGCTGCAGAGTGCGCTCAACACGATACCAGCGGTTCGAAACAGGTTGAGAACCAAGCCAAACAGGAACGTAGAAACCACGCCCTCGGGCCTGATCCGGGAATAGACGGCATTGAGGACCCAGGCTGGAACAGTGTATACCCGCCCGGCCCGCAAGACACCGATGCGGTTGCGAATGGCCGGATCGTAAATCGTCTTCTCGATCCCACAATTGAAAAACCTGCCCAGGTCGACAATTCGCTTGCTATACATCGCGCCCGCCACGTAGGGTAAACGCTTCCTACGGCCGGACCGGACGATCAGAGCGCAGGCTTCGCTGGCGTGCCGCAGCGCCGCGGTGACGCCGTTCGACGTCATGGGATCCACCATGGATGCCGCCTCTCCCACAATCAACCAGTTCGGCCCGGCCAGTCCGCCATGGACGCGGCATTGGAATGACGTCACGTACGGCGAAATCGTGCCCGCCGCCGGCAGCAATCCCGCCAACCGTGGAAAGCGAGCCAGTTGTTCGCGAAAGATGTCCTCCACCGTGAGCCCTTGCTCGCGCTTTTTCCGGATGTCCTCACCCGCGGCCACCGAGCCCACGCCGATCACGTTCGCGTGAATCGGAATTTCCCAGATCCACTGCATGTAGGGCGGCTGCCCGTCCATGTAAAGCGTGGTGCCCTCGATCGATTCGGGAACGTTGAAATAGGTCCACGTGGCGACCTTCCTGGGTCCGTATCGGTAGACAGGCAGGAGGAAGAATCGCGAAAAGAGGGCGGCGTTACCGGACGCGTCGATGAACCAGTCCGACGAGAACCTCCGGCCGGACGCGGTCTTCACGGCAGTCACTCGCCGCCCTTCCTTTTCGACGTCGATCGCCCGGTCAATCGCCATCTCGACTCCCTGCTTTAGCGCCATCTCGCGGATGGACTGGTCGAGCTGAAGACGATCCACGTGCAGCGTGCGCAATTCGACATTGTAGGGAGACCGGGCCAGCCATTCGCCCGGCTCGTAATGCCGGGTCGTCCCGTCCGTCAACTTCACGGTGACGTGGCGTTTGTAAGTGGCGATCTGGTCTCGAATCGCGCCATCCATGGACAATCCCAGCTCTTGCAGCAGAGCCGGAGCGGACCAATCGAGCGACTCGCCCACTGGCTGCCTCGAGCCCACATCGGACTCAATGCATGTGACGCGGTAGCCCGCGCGGGCAAGATGAAAAGAAGCCGCCATTCCTGCCAGGCCGCTGCCGATCACTGTAACATCTGCCCGATTTGCCGCCTCCTGCATTCTGACGTACAGGCAGATTATCATCGTCACCCCATGGCCAGGAATAATGGAAATCAGCTACGGCGTCGAATTGGAGTGCCGCTGTTCGGCCAGAATCCGGTGAATCGAGTTCGCGTATCCATCGCGGGCCGTCATGGGCGCGCGCTGGCGATACGTATCGGGGTCGGCGGGGGCCCAAGTTCCCAGTCCGTCGACGTAGCGATTGAACATACAAAAGGCCGCGGCGATGAGCACGGTGTCATGGATTTCCATGTCGCTGGCGCCGCACCCCCGGGCGCGGGCGATATCTTCGCCGGTCACTTCCTTTCCGCTGCGCTGCACTTTGCCGGCAATGGCGAGGAGGGCCTTCATCTTGTCCGAAACGGCCGCGTGTTCGGGGTCGCGTTTGACGTCGAGCACCAGTTGCTCGTTATTGCCCAGATGGTGCGCGGCCACGGCTCCATGAACGCTCTGGCAGAAGAAGCAGTCGTTGCGCGACGATACGAAGGCCGCGATGAGTTCGCGCTCGCCGGGAGAGAGCGTATTCGGTCCGCGGAGCAGAATGTCGGCGAGCTGGTTGAGGGGCTCGGCAGTCTCCGGCCGGAATACCATCAATCCGCGAATACCGGGTAGATCCTCGGGCAATTCTATGTGGGCCATTGTGTAGGTTCTCCTTTTGTTTTTTCGTGGCGCAGGCACTCCTGCCTGCAGCGCCGAGACTCTTCTCGGCGTGACGGGTCGAGAAGAGTCTCGACCCAGCAGACTGAAGTCTGCGCCACATCACGTCATTCTTCTCCGATCGCGAAAGTCATTTTGTAGCGCGGCAGCAGCAGCAGGAGCGCTCCGGCGACCAGCGTCACGGCCGCCAGTTGGACCAGCAGCGCGCTATACGATCCGGTGGCGTCAAAGGCGCGGCCCATGACGATCGGCCCGACGGCTCCGGCGATGGCGTACGCGGTCCAGGTAAAGCCGTACAGGGTGGAGAACGATTTCAAGCCGAAGTATCGGGACAGCAGATAGGGAGTGACATCGCCTTCGCCGCCCATCCCGAAGCCGATGAGCGCGGCGCCCTCGATGCCTGCCGTCAAAGTGCGCGCCCCGGCCAGCAGAAACGTGCCCAACGCGGAGAGCGCGAAGAGACAGGCGCCTACGCGCGGCGCGAAAAAGCGGTCGAGCAGCCACCCCGTCGATAGCCTTCCCGCAAGGATAGCCGCGCCCATGGCCGAAACCGCCAAGGCGGCCTTTCCCGCCGAAATGCCGCGATCGGTCAGCAGCGCGGAAAGATGCGTGATGGCGCCGTTCTGGCTGATGGAGATGAGGAACAGCTCGGCGACAATGATCCAGAATATTCGCGAGCGCAATCCCTCGCTCACGGTGGCGCCGGAAGCCGGCTTTGCCGCCGAATGAGCGGGGCGGGAACGGGCGCGGACGCCGCTGCCGCAGGGTAGCCCGACGGCCAGAACGGCGGCGCCCAGAATGGCGAAGGAACCCCGCCACCCGACGGCGCGAATCAGTGCCTCCGCGATTGGAGGGAGAACGATGGCGCCGACCGCTCCGCCGCCGAGCAATATGGAGAATGCCACGCCGCGACGCTCCCGAAACCAGGTAGTGAGCACGCGGGAGTATGCCAGTTGCGCAGTGCCGTTCCCCACGATCCCCAGAACGAGGAAGGTCGCGTAGAATTGCCACAGGTGGGGAGTCAGCAGAGAGAGCGACGCGAAGGCGCACCCGAAGATGGTGAGACACGGCAGGATGATGCGCCGGGCCGGATAGCGATCGAGCAGCCAGCCCAGCGGCGGCGAGCATGCCGCCACCGCCAGCGCCGCGACGCCGAAGGCCGCGGAGACTGCTTCGCGCGACCAGCCGAATTCGGCACTCAGCGGTTTGAGGAAGATGGCGAAAGTGTAAACCAACAGCGACGCAAAGCTAACCAGTACGCAAGCCGAGGACGCGAAGGCCACGCGCCATCCCGGATAACGAATGCTGTGCTCAGTCGGCGCCGAGGCCTCGGCAGGCTGAAGGGCGGGCGCCATGTCAGCCGTTCCCGCCGCGAACGCAAATATGAACCATGGACCCCTCCAAATGTTCTAACTGAGAATACACGAAGCGTGCGGCGACTGGCAGTAATGGAAATCTACTAATAAGTGCCATTCGGAGCGACTAATCGATTTTAATTATTGTTAGTCCGCAGCGCCTCCAGTAGAATCAGTCAAACTTATGCACTCTGGGAAACTTACTTTGTTATTAGCGCTCTCACTGTGGTGTGCGCACGCGCAGGATCCGGTGGGCGTACTCGAAGGTGAAATTAGAGATGCGTCGGGCGGAGTTGTGTCGGCCGCCGCACTGACAGTCACCAACCACGAGACGGGATTCGCCATCAAGCAACTCTCATCGCGCGAAGGATCTTTCCATTTCTCGCTGCAGGCCGGCGAATACGACCTGCGGGCCACCGCGGCTGGTTTTGCCGCGTTCTCGGCATCGGCCATCCGCATCGATATCAGCCGAACTGTGCACGTTCCCGTCAAACTCGAGGTGGCAACGGGCCACACCGAAGTGGACGTCAGCGGGCAAGCCGTGACTGTGGACACCAGCCAGACCCTTGGTAATGTCGTGTCGGAAAAGGAGGCGGCCGATCTTCCCCTCAATGGACGCGACCTCACCCAACTCGGCCTCCTGCAGCCGGGAGTTGCGCCCATGACGGCCGGGCTTGCCCAGGCGGGCGGCATCGCACGCAGCGGCCAGGCATACGCGGTCAACGGGCAGCGTCCGGAATCCAACGACTACCTGCTCGACGGCGCCAGCAACGTGGACAACGTGAATGGCGGATATGCGCTGCGAACGCCGGTCGACGCCGTCAGCGAGTTCCGTATTCTCAGCCTGAACGCTCCCGCCGAGTACGGCAATACCAGCGGAGCCACGACATCGGTGGCCACCAAATCGGGCAGCAACGGCCTTCACGGCGATGTCTACGAATTCCTGCGCAACAACGCCATGGACGCGCGCAACTTCTTCGCCGCGGAGACCGAGCCGCTGCATCGCAATCAATACGGCGCCACCCTGGGCGGACCTATCCGCAAAGACAAGGATTTCTTCTTCGTCTACTACGAAGGGCAGCGCCTTTCCGACGGCAGCACACAGGCCGCAATCGTGCCCACCGCCGCCGAGCGGACAGGCGATTTCTCGGGACTCACCGATCCCTCTACCGGACAGCCGGCTCCCCTCATCAACTATTTCACCGGCCAGCCGTTTCCGGGTAACCAGATCCCGGGCGCCATACAAAGTCCCATCGCGCAACTGGCGTCGAAGCTATATCCGCTGCCCAATATAGGCACGAACGTGTTCGAATCTACCCAAATGGGATCGACCAACTACGACCAGGGCGGCTTCCGCCTGGATCACTATTTCGGCGCCGGCGACCAATTCTTCGCGCGATACTCGACGTCCCATCTGAATCAGTTCGACCCGCTGCCCATCGCCGGCGCCGGCGTCCCCGGATTTCCAGTCACCGACGCAATTGTTACGAACTCCGCCACCGCTTCCTGGGTCCACCTGATTTCGCCCGAGACTGTGCAGACCGTACGCGTGTCTTTTCTTCGCAATGCGTTCTCCAACGGTCAGGCCGTAAACCACACGCCCGGGAGCAGTCTGGGGTTTCAATACCAGCCCACCTTGGGCTTGAACGACGGCGTTCCCTATCTCATCGTGAGCGGCTACGCATCGCTAGGCAATCCCATTACCGGGCCGCAGAACACCTATCAGAACGATTATCAGGGATCTTACTCGTTGGCCCTGACTCGCGGCCGGCACAATCTCAAGGTCGGCGCCGATCTCATGCGCGAGCAGATCAACGCTACCCTCGGAATCGCTACCAATGGCTTCTTTGTGTTCGCCCCGTTCCCGGCCAGCGATTCCTTCGCCAGTTTCCTGCTGGGGCAATCGGTGCAGTTCTTTCAGGGCGGCGGCGACTTCAACCGCGGGCTTCGAAAGTGGGTCGGCGCCGGATACGCACAGGATGAGTTCCGCATCAATCCACGCCTGACTCTCAACTACGGCCTGCGATATGAGATCAACACGCCTTACGTCGACATTCGGAACCGCATGAACGCATGGGCGCCCGGCGAACAATCGAAGATCTATCCGAACGCGCCGGAAGGCTTGCTGTTCCCCGGCGATCCGGGTGTGCCGGCGGGCATCGCCAACGTCGACTATAAGGAGTTCATGCCGCGCGTGGGGCTCGCCTGGGATCCGTTCGGCGACAACAAGACCACCGTGCGGGCGGGATACGGCATCTTCTACGATGGGTTTACCAACGGCACCGGAGGTCCGCTCCAGGCATCCATCAGCGCGCTGCCGTGGACTCAGGCGTATCAATTGCCGGGTCCCGGATTCGACATCGCCAATCCCTATGGCAGCTCCCCTACCCCGTTCGGGGCCGGGAATTTCGTCGCGCCAGCCACCGTGCTCACGGTGCAATCGGGAATGCGTCCACCCTACTCGCAGAATTGGAATCTCTCCATCGAGCGAACCATCGCCAAAGACTACCTGCTCGACGTGCGCTATGTGGGCAACAAGGGCACCCATCTGCCGCGCTTCATCGAAGCCAATCCCAGCATCTACGGGCCGGGGGTCAACGCGAACAACAACAATCAGATCCGCCAGTACACTACCTGTAACTCGTCCGGCGTCTGCAATTACGGGTCGGTGGGCTTGATCGCCGACGACTCCAGCTCCACTTACCATGCGCTGGAAGTGGCCTTCTCCCGCCAGTACGCCCACGGCCTCAGCTTCCTGGCGTCTTACTGGTACTCGAAGAGTCTGGACTATATCTCGTCTTTGAACGTCGCCGGTTCCGCGCCGACATTGGTGGCCGGCGAAAACGATCTGGCGCAAAACCCGTTCGACCTGGCGGCCGAGCATGGCCCGTCGTTGTTCGATGCCACCCAGCGGTTCGTCTTCAGCGGAACCTGGGCGTTGCCGCAGTGGCGAGGCGCATCGCGGGCCGCGGCCTTCCTGCTCAACGGCTGGCAACTAAACACCATCAACAGCCTGTCCACCGGGACGCCGTTTACCGTTTACGATAGCGCCGACGTTTCCCTGCAGGGCAGCGCGCCCGAAATCAGCGGCTTCTACTCCAGCCGTCCAGACCTGATTTCCAATCCGAACGCAGGGCAGCCGCACACCGCCAACCAATGGGTGAGCCGTGCGCCTTTCCTGCAACTGAACCCGACCACACAGGCCGGTCAGTTCGGCAACGAAGGCCGTAATGTAGTGCGCGGACCGGGCATCGAAGACGTAGATCTGTCGTTATTCAAGTATTTCAAGATCGGCGAGACCAAGCGCGTGCAGTTCCGGGCGGAGTGCTTCAATTTGCTCAACCAGGCGAATTTGGGACTGCCGGAGAACGACCTGGAATCTCCCGCATTCGGGCAGATCCTGCAGGCCGGCCCGCCGCGGCTGATGCAACTTGCGGTGAAGTTGCTGTTCTAGCCTTTAGTCTAGTTCGTTGAAAAACGGTGTTTTCAGAGGAGTCGTAACTTGCATTGTGCTGACATTTCCACGGCTCGCGAGACCGCCTTCGAGAAGATTCGGGCGCGCGTAGAAGGCACTCGCCTGGCGGAACGGGAGATGGGCCTGTGACGGGAGCACTCGTCAGTCCGCAGCGGCGCCCGTGGTCCCGAAGGATAGCGCGCTGGCTTCTCTTCTCTGTGTCATTCCTCGTGCTCGTTTATCTTTCCCTATGTGCCGGACTTTACTGGGCCATGTGGCAACCCCCCGACGTCTTCGGGCGCTTCATGATGAGGCTAACCAGACTCCCCTCGGCGGTCGGAATGGTATTGCCGTTCGAGACACTTTGGATGCGGGCTCGCGCCGGGAGGTTGTACCCCGGCGTTCTGGCACCGGACTTCACCCTTCCGACGCTCGACCATAAGAGGACGGTTCAGCTCTCGTCCCTCCGTGGCTCGCGGCCCGTTGTCCTGGTATTCGGCAGCTATACTTGACCGCCATTTCGCCGGGAGGTTCCCGCGCTCAATAAGCTGTACGATTCCTATCGGGACCGGGTGGCGTTCTACGCCGTGTATATTCAGGAGGCGCATCCCAGCGATATATGGCAACAGCGCAGCAACGTCAAAGAAGGCGTAGTGTTTGCTACGCCTCGAACCGAGGGGGAGCGGGTGGAGATTGCGTCGAGTTGTGTACGCACCCTGGGAATCCGTTTCCCCGCGCTGATAGACGGCATCGACAACTCGGTCGAGCGCCAATATACGGGCTGGCCCGATCGCCTGATGTTGATCGATATCGACGGCCGGCTGGTGTTCAAGACCGATCCCGGTCCGTTTGGATTCAAACCGTCACAATTGGAAGCCGCTCTGCGACGGCTCTTGCGCTGAAGGTTCCGGATCTGGCCGGGCGCGTACGTGCGATTCGCACTCAGGTGGAAACACGGTTCCCAGGCAACTAAGGAGACCCTGCAATCCGCCGCGGCAGCAATCGGACCAAACCCGGCACTTTCATCGCCCCCAAAGAAGCGCGCGAGTGTCTCCTCCTGCCGCCGGTTCGCGGAGGGAGGAAGTGGCCGGAGTCTAGAAGGACCAGTTCCGTTGTGGGCTGCCTCTTTGCCCGCTGTCAGTCGGCTTTCTCCTGGAAGCAGAAGCTGGCTTACAGCCCTACGTCATTCGAACGAGTCATAGTAGCCGGGCCGGCACGACACGGAGACCTGCCGGACCCCGGGCGGCCGCGTCAAGCGCACGGACACGCGCCGGAACGTCCCGTCGTGGGTGAGATTTTCCGGCCTGAAAGCCAGGACGTATTCCGATCGAATCTCGTCAGCGATCTGCCGCATTGCGCGGTCGAGATCCCAAAAGCCATCCATGCCGACGTTTCTCCCGCCGGCAGCGTCGCTAAGGCGGTCCAGGAGTTCCGGACCGAACGCCGTCGTCGGGTCGTCAAGCGGCTTTTCCTGAGGAATGCTCGCGGCGTATACCTGCGCTTCGGTCTCCAGCAGAATCCGCAGCACCTCCGTTTCTCGCGCGCGGCTGCGATTGTCGCCGCCGTCGGTCAGAACGAGAATCACGCGCCGCTGATTATGCGCGTGCCGCATCAACAGGGCCGCACTCTTCACTGCGTCCAGAAGTGCGGTGCGGCCCTGACTCTTCACGTGCAGGAGCCGGTCTTGAATCGCCCGTGGGTCGTTGGTGAAATCCGATTGGACCGCGACCTGCTCCGCGAAGCTGATGAGAGCAAACTCATCGCGGGCGGTGCATTGATCGAGGAACTTGCGGACCGCCTCGGCGCAAAGGTGAACGCCCTTGCCCATGCTGCGGCTCTCATCCAAAACAAGGACGGCCGATATGGGAACGTCGGCTTCGCTCACCGACACGATTCTCTGCTCCGCGCCGCGCTCGAACACGTGGAAGGAACTCGCCGGCAACCCGCGAAGCGGCCTTCCGTTTCGATCGATCACCGAAACGTCAATAAGAGCAAGATCGGACGATATTCGGAGCATGGGCGCCCGATCGATCTTCTCATTTCCGAAACCTATCCGGATCGCTGGGGTGTGCTGCGCCCGGAGCTCCGGACACAGGAGTAACAGCAGCATCGCCGCACATGGCGGCAGCCGGCGGATTGCCATAGCAGTTTCGACCCTGGCACGCAGGTTGTTGAAGCAAACGTGTAAACAGAATTATGGATCTGTAACTCCTCTATAACAATAATCTCTATCTACTAGCGGGAACAGGCGGGTCTAATAGGGGTCGTCTTGGATGGCCGGCGCGCCATAGTGCTTTCACAGTATTCCATCGAAGGTAAAAAGGTGTGAAACTACTAATCTTCTTAACTGTGTTCCAACTAGCAAGGATCATAATGTCTAATCGCCTATCGCTACTGCTTCTCGCGGCCTGCACATCGACGTATGCGCAGAGCAACTTCGCTACGCTCAGTGGAAGAGTTCAGGACCCGGCGCTGACCTCCATCTCCGGCGCTCGTGTCACGGTAACGGCCAAGGCAACTGCGACTGCCCGGCAGACCGTGACCAACGCCGAGGGGCTGTTCGAGGTGCCGAGCCTGGCGCCCGGCGAATACTCGCTGACGGTGAGTGCTACCGGATTCGCGGACCGGAGTCGCGATATCGTCCTCGAAGTGGGTCAGCACATGGGGCTCGATGTCGCCCTGCAACTCGGTGAGAGGCACGAGACCGTCAACGTGGAAGCGTCGGCGGAGAATCTGAAAACGCAGGACGCCAGCATTGGCGAAGTGGTCGAGCCGAAATCGATTCAGGAGCTGCCACTAAATGGCCGTATGCTGATCGACCTGGCGCTTACCGTGCCAGATGCCCATATCGGACACGGCGCCCAAACCGGCGATATGAGCCCGCTCTACTGGCGCCCTGGCCAGAGGTCCGCCATCACCATTGGCGGCAACCGGCCGGACGCCAACTACTACTTGCTCGACGGCGTCACCAACACCGACCCGACGTTCAACACCATGAACCTGAGCTTGTCGCCCGATGCGGTGCAGGAGTTCCAGGTACAAACCGGCAGCTATTCTGCGGAACTCGGCGGGGCGGGCGGCGGACAGGTGAATATCGTGACACGTCAGGGCGGCAGCCAGTTCCACGGGACAGGATACGAATTCCTGCGCAACAACGCGCTGGATGCGCGCACCTGGAACGAGACGCCCGGCACCAGCCATCTGGTGCAGAATAACTACGGCGGCTCCCTTGGCGGCCCGCTGTTCGGCAAACAGACATTCTTCTTCGCAAACTACGAGGGTTTCCGACAGACTCAGGCGCAGACCGCCATGGACACGGTGCCGACGGCCGCTGAAGCGGGCGGCGATTTCAGCGCCAGCGGCGTCAATATTTTCGACCCCGCCACCTCTTACGCGAATCCGAACTATAATCCGGCGCTACCGGTGAGCACCGGCAATCCTCAAACGCTGCGCGCCGCGTTTCCCGGCAATATGATTCCGGTCACACGGCTCAATTCGGCTGCCGCCCTGATGTTGAAGAATTACACTCCTCGCCCCAACACCACGGGCGATATGGGCTACGGCATGACGATGAATGGGACGCCGGCGGTATTCGGCGCCGGCCTGGATTCCAATAACCTGCTGGATGTCCGCGACGCGGACGAGCGCAACAACCAGGGCACCATTCGAGTGGACCGCACGTTTGGCAACCTTGGCACGCTCAGTGCCCGTTTCTCATCGACCAACGAACAGGGATTCACGCCGCAGAATCTGCCCGGTTACGGCTTCAACTTCGACAATGCCTCCCAGAACGGTTCCATTATCTGGACCCGCATCATTTCACCAACTATCGTAAACACGGCATCGGTAGGCGTGTCCCGTCTCGCCATGTACCACTGGTCGCAAAATAACGGCGTGAACGACATCGTTGACGCGCTGGGAATTACCGGGACGAACTTTGGCGGACCGAAGGCCTCGGGCGCGCCATATTTCAACGTCCAAGGATACTCGCCGTTCGGCGATGCCTGGCAGGCTACCCCGATGCACCAGTGGAACACCACTTTCGAGGGCCGCGAAAGCTTGTCCTGGCAGACGGGACGCCATCTTCTCAAATTTGGCGGAGACTACCGGAAAGTGATCTGGCCGATGTGGGCGCTGGTGCAGAGCCGCGGATATTACCAGTTCACTCCGGGTTTCACCACCGAGACGTCGACCAACGACGGTACAGGATCTGGGCTGGCGAGTTTTCTGCTGGGCGACCCCGCTTCCAGGCAGTTGCAGGCTGGCGTGCCCAGCATGAACCTGCGGAACTGGTCGCTGGATGCCTTCGCGCAAGACACCTGGCGCGTCACATCGACGACCACCATCGATGTCGGCGTGCGCTACGAATTTGAAACGCCGCTGGCGGATATTTCGCGCGGTTGGAGCAACATCATGCAGGAGAATGGCGGGTTGGTGGCCTTCATCGGCGGTCAGTTGGGCATGCCGCGCGGCCTCCAGTATCCCCCGAAGTTGCGATTCGCGCCGCGATTGGGAATTGCGCATCATTTCGTGGGTACAGGCCTCGTTTTGCGCGGGGCTTTCGGTATTTTCTATATGCCGGTGGATATGAACACCTGGTGCAACCAGTTGCACAACGTGCCCATTCTCTTCCCCATCACCCAACAGAGCGACAATTTTACTCCGCAAATCAGCGGATTCAATTTCCCCCAACCCGTACTTGGCAAAACTGTCGTTAGTTTCACGGGCATGGATCCTCATGCACCGGCGCAGTACGTCGAGCAGTGGAGCTCCTCGGTGGAGAAGGACCTGGGACATGGAACGACGCTCGAAGCCGGCTATCACGGCGAGAGCGGGATGCACTTGCAGCAGGCTCACCTGATCAACAATGCGCTGCCCGGACCGGGCGCGATTCAGCCCCGGCGCCCCTATGCCACCGCCAGCTTCCTGCCCGGCACGGTGTTTCCCGAAACTATCCAGGTGGCCAGCAGCACCTTCCCGGTCAGTTCCGTAAACGACCTCCAGAACACGGCCCGAAGTTGGTACGATGCCGGCTACGTCAACGTGCGCCGGAGGTATTCGCACGGGCTGAGCTTGCTGGCCAATTACACCTTCGCCAAGAATCTGAGTAACGCTCCCGAGTTCCGCTCGCCCATGGCCGAGTCCGCGATTCCGCAGAACGAAAACGACCTTGCCGCGGAGAAAGGGCCGGCATGCGATGTGCGCCACCGCGCCGCTTTCAGTGCGGTATATGAACTGCCCTCGTTCCAGGCCAGGGACTGGAAGCGCGCCATCACACGCAACTGGACCCTCTCCGGCATTTATCAGATACAGAGCGGCTTCCCGTTCACGATTTCCGTTTTTGGCGACACGGCCAATGCGGGAACCATCGTGGGTGAGAATCCCATCCGCGCCAACTACACCGGGCAGGCGGTCTTCGGCGCGGGCACGCGAACCACGGCGGAATGGTTCAATCCAGCCGCGTTCAGTACTCCCGCGGCATACACCTTCGGCAACGTCGGACGGAATACCGTGTACGGACCCGGTATGCAAACCATGGATCTCGCGCTGGTCCGTTCGTTCGCGCTCGCCGAACGCCTCCACATGGAAATTCGCGGGGAGGCCTTCAACGCGTTGAACCATTCGAATTGGGATACGCCGAACCGTTTCGTCAACACGCCGCAGTTCGGCACAATCACGGAAGCTTCCACGCCTGGCCGGGAGTTCCAGATGAGCGCCAGGCTCTCTTTCTAAAACCGGAGGGCGCCGCGAAACTGAATCACAATACCCTCCAATCGCCGAACCGAGCACGGCGCTAGAATAAGACCTGAAAGTCTCAATCGATCGAATCCCAAAAGGAGGAGTCGTTGTGAATTCGTCATCACGCCGTGGTTTCCTCGGAGCCACTCTAGCCCTTCCGGCACTTGCTTCCGTGCCCACCGGAACCGGATCGCCAGCCCAGGCGCCCGCCGCGCAGAGCAGCCGGCCCAAATCCGCGCCCAAACTCGCCTATTCCACTCTGGGGAAGACGGGCATGAAGATTACGCGCGTTTCCTTCGGTTGCATGACTACCTCCGATGGGAGCGTGATTGAGCGCGCGGTGGACGCCGGCATCAACTACTTCGATACCGCTCGCGTCTATCAGGGCGGCAATAACGAACGCATGGTAGGGGCGGCGCTCAAAAAGTCCCGCAATAAGGTCTTCATCAGCAGCAAGACCATCGCCAAGAACCAGCAGGGAGCGCTGGCGGATTTGGAAACCAGCCTGAAGGAATTGCAGACCGATCACTTGGACGTATGGCATCTCCACAGCCGCCAATCGCCCGACCAGGTTACCGACGAGCTATTGGAGGCGCAGCAGATCGCCAAGCGCGACGGCAAGATTCGCTTTGCCGGTGTGAGCTTTCACGGCGGGCACGCCGAAATGATTCCGGCGATGCTGAAGCTGAATCACTTCGATGTCTTCCTGATCAGCTATAACTTCACCATGGACCCGGCCATCGAGCCGCTGATCGAAATGGCCCGCAAAGCCAACGTGGGGCTGGTCGCCATGAAGGCGCTGGCGGGCGGAGTGAAGCCCACGGTGCGTTCCTATCAGGTCGATCCCGGCAAGTTGAACCGGCTCACACGCGCCGGAGCGCCGGTGGCAGCGCTCAAGTGGGTGCTGCGGAATCCCCACATCGACACCGTGATCCCCAGCATCGTGGACGAAGATCAGCTGGCCGAGAACATCGGCGCCATGGGTTCGCCGTTCAATGCCGGCGACACGCAGTTATTGGCTGCCCGGCTGGAAGAGATCAAGCCGCTCTATTGCCGGATGTGCGGCAGTTGCCAGGGCCAATGCGCCCAGGGCTTGCCGGTGGCGGATGTCCTGCGCTTCCTGATGTACGCCGAAAGCTACGGGCAGTTTGCCTTGGGCCGCGAGGAATTCAAGGCGCTACCCGCTCACTTGAGGACGGTGCGCTGCGCTTCGTGCAGCAGCTGCACGGTCGATTGTCCCCGTGGCGTGCAGGTGGCCGCTCGCCTGCATCAAGCGCAAGAATTGTTTGCCTGACGTGGCGCAGACTTCAGTCTGCTGGGTCGAGACTTTCCGGAAACCTCGTCGCCTTTGGTGAAGCTGAAACCGCTTGCTGACGCGCGCGGCTCGGAAACCCAGTGTGCCGATACCGAGCCACGACCGTGAGGGAGTGGTCCCGGACGCGAAACGGGCTCACGCTGTTTTCCTGGGCAGCCCCAAATTGCGGGGACGACATCAGGAGTTCGGAGTCTCGGCGCTGCACGCAAGAGTGCCTGTACCCATGTCGATCTGTTACCATTCCAGCGAATGGACGCCGTACAAATCTCGCATGTAACCAGGACCTTTGGGAATGTAACCGCGGTAGACGACCTCTCGCTCATCGTGCCGCAGGGTTCGATCTACGGGTTTATCGGGCCGAACGGTTCCGGCAAAACCACCACGATGCGCATGATCGTGAACATCTTCTATCCCGACAGCGGGGAGATTCGTCTCTTCGGAAACAGTCGGCCGGAAAACAGCTCGGACCTCATCGGATATCTTCCCGAAGAGCGCGGCCTCTACCAGAAGATGACGGTCCAGGCGCTGCTGGAATTCTACGGGGAGCTGCGGTCCGGCCGCGGTGTCAAAGCTGAAGTGGCGACGTGGCTGGAGAGACTCGACCTCGCCAATCGCGCTTCCGACAAAGTGGAAACTCTCAGCAAGGGCATGAGCCAGAAGGTTCAGTTCATCGCCGCCGTGATCCCGGAACCGAAACTGCTGATTCTGGACGAGCCATTCAGCGGTCTCGACCCGGTGAGCGCGGACGCCATCCGTTCCGCCCTTCTGGATCTCCGGCGGCACGGCGTTACCGTGATCCTGAGCACCCACGACATGAACTTGGCGGAGACCATGTGCGACTACATTTTCATGATCTTCCGCGGCAGGAAGGTCCTGGACGGCACTCTCGCATCCATTCAGGATCAATACGGCGACGACACCATACGGGTCACGGTCAGCGGGGACGTGGCGACGGTACAGAATCTGGCCGGCGTCAATCAGATCCGCGACCTGGGACAAGTGCAGGAACTGCGACTGCAACGCGGCGCCGACCCTCAGGAGGTCCTGCGCGCCCTGGTGGCGCAGGCTCGCGTGACCAGCTTTTCCCTCATGAAGCCTTCCCTGCACGACATCTTCATACGCATTGCCGAGCCGCCGGACCTGGAGGCGAAACATGCGAACGCATAAGGTCCTCACCATCGCGAAACGCGACTACATCGCGACTGTCCGCACCAAGGCGTTTATCTTCGGCCTGGTGGTGGCGCCGGTTTTGTTTGGCGGCGGATCCATTGGCATGTCATTCCTCACCGGCAAGCCCGATCTGAAAGACCGCCACGTAGCCATCGCCGATCACACTGGCGTCGTGGGCGAAGCAGTCGTGAGCGCGGCGCGCGAAAAGAACGGCCGCGAACTTTTCGATAAGAAGACACACCGCCAACTCCTGCCCCGCTACACGTTTGAGATCGATGCGGCGGCGGCCGCCAACACCGGTGCAAAAGCCAACGGGGAATTGCTCGCGCTCTCGGACCGCGTCCGGCGCAAGGAACTGGTGGCATTCCTCGAAATTGGGAAGGACGTGTTGCACCCACCCAAACCCGCCGAAGATAGCGACGAGGGAACAACTAAGAAGACTGACCCCAACGCCAGCGTTTCTTATTACACCAACGCCGGCGGTATCGACGAGATTCGCATGTGGCTGAACGGACCCATTAACGACGGAATCCGTATGGCGCGCCTGGCGGAGCTCGGCATCGATGTCAAGCGCAACAAGGATTTGACGGCCTCCATTCCGATCGAAGGGCTCAGCCTTGTGGAGCGGGATGTCAAAACCGGCGAGGTGCATGAGGCGCGTAAACGCAGCGAGCTCGAAGGCTTCCTCGTGCCCTTCGGCTTGGCCATGATTCTCGCCATGATCGTGATGGTAGGCTCCGCCCCCATGCTGCAGAACGTAACCCAGGACAAGAGCCAGCGCATTGTGGAGACGTTGCTGGGCGCCGCCAGCCCGTTCGAACTCATGACCGGCAAAGTGTTGGGTTCGGTAGGGGTCTCCGTAACCAGTTCCCTGTTGTATGTGATTGCCGGCGCGGTAGCGGTGAACGTCATGGGGGTGGCCGGCCTGCTGCCGCTCAGCATCATCCCCTGGTTCTACATCTACCTGCTGGCCGATGTCGTCATGCTGTGCTCGTTCGCCGCCGCGTTGGGGGCGTGTTGCAGCACGCCGCAGGACGCGCAGAATCTGGCCGTCGTGCTCCTGTTGCCCTGCATCCTCCCCATGTTCATGCTGGTGACCGTCCTGCGGCAGCCCAACGGCACGATTGCCACCGTGATGTCGCTGATCCCGCCGTTCACTCCGATTCTCATGCTCTTACGCCAAGCCATGCCCAACGGCGTTCCGGCGTGGCAGCCGTGGGTGGGACTGGTGTGTGTCCTGGCATTCGCGATCGGGACTGTGTGGGCCGCTTCCCGTATCTTCCGGGTAGCGATCCTGATGCAAGGCAAACCGCCGCAGTTGGCCGAGATGCTTCGCTGGGCAATGAAGGGCTGAAAGGGAAGGGGCGCGACATCGCTTGGACAAGCTGAAGAGGGACTTGCAGAATTCCGCAAAACCGCTTGCTTGCGCGCGCGGCTCATTATTCCGCGTTGAAACAGGAGCTCTTACTGAGCCGCGACCGCGAGGGAGCGGTGCTTTTCGCCGATTCACCGGGATTTCCGCTGACGCATGTCCCGTTGGGTATGCTTTAGCTTGCCCCGCCGGGCAACAGCCCGGCCTGAGGGAGCGATGCTTTTCATTTCTTGGTGCCGGACGACAGTTTGCTCTCCAGGCTGCCGAGCGCGGCGGGCATTCGGGCCCGGTCCGCGGATGAGTTTGCCCAGCGCGGTGAGATCGTTGCTCCGGATGGCAGATAGAACGGGCATTCTCGGCGAAAGCGAGAAGTGCGGTGCGTTTTCTCATGCGTCTGCTATTTGTTGGCTGAAGTATCCGCCGGCACTTCCTCGCCCCAAATGTACTTACTGAACCATTCGTAATTGTGCTCGATCACGGCGCGCTGCTGCTTGGGCTTATTGATGGGGTGGCCGAATCCCTTATAGAAAATCAATTTCACCGGCACGCCGCGATCCTTCAGAGCCTGGTATAGCTCGTATGAGTTGGGCGGCGGCACCCGCTTATCCTGATCGCCCTGCTGGATTAGGGTAGGAGTCTTGGCGCGGTTGACGTAGGTAATGGGTGAAGTCTTGCGGTAGATCTCGGGGTCGTCCCACGGCGTGGCTTTCAGATACTGGCGCGTGAACGGATGGATGTCGGTATTCACGTAGTACGTTACCCAATCGGAAATGCCGGCGCCCACCGAGACAGCCTTGAAACGGTCGCTGTAGCAGGTGATAAAGGCGGAAATGTAACCGCCCTCGCTCCAGCCCATCGACGCCACACGGTCCTTGTCGACCATCCCTTTGGCGATCAGGGAATCCACGCCGGACAGGACATCCTGATAATCTCCCACTCCGAGGTTGCGCACATTGAGGGCGCGAAACTTGGCCCCGTAGCCGGCGGAGCCGCGATAATTTGGCTTCAAGATCAGAGCGCCCTTGGCGGCAAACAGCTCCACCGGATAGTAACGGTCGGCGCTCATTACTGGTGTATCTACTCCGGTCGGTCCGCCGTGGATCACCACCAGCAAGGGATATTTTCGCGACGGGTCGTAGTCGTGGGGCTTAATGAGAACACCTTCGATCAGGTTCCCGTCCTCCGACTTCCACTGGATCACCTCGCGCGTGGCCAACTGAAAATCCTTCCACTGCGCGGCGACTTCGGTCAGGTATCGGGGAGCAAAGCTCTCCGTCGAAGAGACCAGCACTTCCGGAAAATGATTGGGTGCGGCTCCGGTCGCGGCCATGGTGCGATAGTCTTTGGTAAACGACGCTCCCTGAGCCGAGAACCGATCGGGTCCGCTGACACGCTGAACAGCGCCGCTGGCCGGGTCCAGCCGGAACACGTGGGCATCGGTCTTTTGGGATGCGCTGAAGTAGATCCCGTCCGGTCCCCAGTCGATGAGGTTGGCGTTCTCATCGAACTCTTTCGTCAGCACCCGTGCGGAGCCGCCGTCCACGGGAATCGCGGCAATGTAGCGGTTCGAGTAAAAGAAAAAGGGATCGCCATTGCCAGTTACATACGCCACCTGCTTGCCGTCCGGCGACCATTTCGGATTGCTGTTGGGACCTCCCGAGTCCAACAATTTACGCACGTGCAAATCGGCCAGGTCCAACATGTAAATCTGTTCGGTGTCCTGCGACCCCAGGTCGGGGTCGCGGCTGGCCGCGAAGGCGATGCGCTTCCCATCCGGCGACCAGGAGAACGCCGAGACGCTGAATTGATCGCCCTTGGTCAACTGCTCGGCCTTCGGCAGCTTCTTGGTATCGGACGGGATTTCGGCCGGAACCTTCACCTGCCAGAGATGGCTCATCGTGTAATCGCCGCCGATGATGTCGAATTCGCCGTAGCGTTCCTTGCGGTCCTTCTTCGCCTTCGGGTCGGGGCCGGTGGAAGTGAAAGCCATCGCCGACCCGTCCGGCGACCAGGCGATCGACCCCACGCCGTTCTCTTCGGCCGTCAACTGCGATGCCTCGCCGCCATCCGGCGCAATCACGTAGATCTGGCGCTTGCCATCGCGGTCCGACGTGAAGGCGATGCGCCGCGAATCGGGCGACCACACTGGGCCAGTCGAGGACTTCTTCCCGCTGGTCAGCTGGTAGCGGACACCGGTGCCGGTAACGGCGATCCAGATCTGCGAGACGAACTCGTCATCTTCCCAGTCGGTCTGCTGGACGCTGTAGGCGACGTAGCGGCCGTCGGGAGAAATCTGAGCGCCGGAGACCGATTTCATGCTGAGAGACTGGTCGATGGTGGGGGCCGTCGCGCCTGTCAGTATCGCGGCGGAAAGGAGTAGAACGGTAGAAGCTTTCGAAAGCATGTCGAATTATAACGCTGACGGGTCCTCCACGTGGGACATGCTTCAGCTTGTCCTGCACTGTTATCGAATCCGCGCGTGCAATCGATTAGAATTAGGAACAGTAGGAGGCCCTCGTCGGCCAAAGTGGAGATGCCACGTTTGCTCCATTACGTTTTGCCCCTGTTCGCCTGCGCAGCCACTGCGTGTGCGGCGGACATTACCGTCATCGTCGATTTCGACGGTCCCCACTCCGAGAAATCCGTCCAGCAGATGAAACGCGAGACGGAAGAGATCTTCAAGGCTGCCGGCGTGCACATCGACTGGCGTGCGCGCACTGACATCGGTAGGGAATCGTACGAAAATCTCGTGATGGTTCACTTCAAGGGGAAGTGCATTCTGGAGCCGGTGCCAATGCTTTACGATGAGCGCGGTCCCTACGCCTTCGCCTACAATTCCGACGGTGACGTGCTGCCCTTCAGCGAGGTGGAGTGCGAACCGGTGGCCGCTTCTGTGCATTCCGCCATGGACGGGGAAGATTTCGCCCGGCCCGATTATCTGATGGGACGCGCATTAGGCCGCGTTCTGGCCCACGAATTAGTGCATATCCTGACCAAGTCAGCCGCTCACGGGCAAGACGGCGTTACCCAACCTGCCCTGACGGGCAGGGAGTTGATTGGCGCTCCACTGCGGTTAACCCATACCGATGTGGAGCGCCTGCGGGTTGCCTGTACGCCCTCGTCAGAACGAGAAGCGAAGCGCTAGCTGCATCTGCCGCGAGAAGTTCGCCTGGCTGGTGATCTTTCCGAATGAGCTGCTGCCGAAAGCTACGCCCGGACCGTAGAACAGCGGCGTGTTGAACGCATTCAGGGCTTCACAGCGAAATTGCGCCTTGAACGCTTCTTTGATGGTGATGTTCTTGAACATCGAGAGGTCCCAATTGGCTTGGCCGGGTCCGCGCATATCGATGGTGCGGCCCACATCGCCGAAGGTAAATTCCGGAGCCGTGGAGAATGCCGCGGGGTTGATGTAATTATTGAGGCGTTGCTCCAGGCTCCCGCTGGTAACCGGCGAGGTGCCCGTCGCGTTAGGACGCTGGCTGGCATATCCGAAAGCTGAGTTGAAGTTCGTCGCCTGCGAAATCTGCAGCGGGAACCCGGTCTGATAAATCGTCACGGCGTTCATCACCCAGCCGCCCACAATATAGTTCATTACACCGCCCGAGTTGGCCAGGGCCTTTCCTTTGCCGAACGGCAGATCGTAAGAGATAGCAGTCGACCAGCGCATCGGTGTGTCGATGTCCGAGAACGCGTATTCGGCTGCCATATTATATGGATCTTGCGGACCCTTTGAACCGCCATTCAGAGTGTTTCCGGGACCGCCGCCGCTTTCATCCCAATTCCTCGACCAAGTGAAGGTGGAGAGCAAGCTCACGCCGTTCCTGAGACGCTTCTGGGCTTTCACCACCAGCGAGTAATACTTCGCCTTGTTGTTATCGTCGAACAGTTGGTTGATGGCGCTATAGGTGGGGTACGGCAAGAGCAGTTGCGACGCCTGCACGTTCGCCGTTCCGATCACGCCCAAGCCGCCGTGCCCGTAGAACGGATTGGCTACCGATTGCGTAAGCGCCGTTCCCTCCGACAGAACGCTCGGATTCAGGGCGTTCAGATTAATGCTCGCAGTGCCTGTCGTCAGGTGGCTGGATTTCGAACCGACAAAGCCAATCTCCGTGGCGATTCCACCCGGCAGTTCACGCTGCACGTCCAACGAGTACTGCTGGACGTAGGGCGACTTCGCAGTCGGATCGACAAGTGAGAAGCTCTGCCCTATCCCCGTGAGGTTACCGAGAGTGTTCCCGACGGGCTGCAGGATTCCGGATGTGAAGGCGTTGGTGAGGTTGAGCGCCGGGGTCTGATTGTTGTCCACCGAAGCGTTCGGGCTGGTGGTCTGGTTATAACCCACCGTGGCGATGGGCGACCCGAGGGCGAACTGCGGAGCCCAAAAGATGCCGTATCCGCCGCGCAATACCGTTTTCGAATCGAGCTTATAGGCAATTCCGAAGCGCGGACCCATCTTATTCGGCGTGGGATCGCCCACCGATTTTCTGCCGGCGCCGCCGTACTGCACTTCACCCATCGGCGTGATGCCACTCACGTTGGCCGCCAGCGGATTGGCCGTGGAGCCCAGGAAGTTCACCAGCATACCGTTATTGATCTCATACAGACCGGGCTCATGCTCCCAGCGCAGGCCTGCGTTCACGGTAAGCCGGCTGCTCACGCGGAAATCGTCCTGCAGATACAGGCCGTAGTAATTGGCGATGTCGGTCAGCTTGGTGGAGGTGTAGATAGCCGCGGAGGATGGATAGCCCAGCAGCATATCGGCAAGATCCGCTCCGCCTGTCCCCGAACTGGTGGGCGACGACTTGGTAAAGATGCCATTGAAGTCATAATTACCGGCGGCATCGTTTGCGTCGTTCCCTGTTGCTTTGATCTTGCGGTAGTCAAACCCGGCCTTCAGGCTGTGCCGTCCCTTGTACTTCGACGCCTCCACGGAGAAGTTATTGGACGCCAGCACGAAGAACGAGTTGTTGTCGGCCACTCCCAAACTGTACAGATCGGTCATACCGATGTCCGGGAATTGCGACAGCTGTTTCGGGATCTGGCTGATGAGTGCCGGGCTGAAGTTGAGCTGATTCAGATTGTAGCCCTGGCTCATGTCGTAACTGTAATTCGGGAAGCGGTTGAAACCGTAGCGGATGGCTATGGTGGTTGTCGGGTTCAACGTAAAGAGATTATTCAACTGCGTGGCATCTACCCGGCGCTGCAGGCGCCATTGGTCGGGGGTGGAGATGTTGTTGGTAAATTCGGTATTGCCCGGCTCCAACGAGAAGTAGCGCAAGTAACTGACGCTGGCGCGCCACCAGGGGAAAAAGTCCTCGTCGATCTTGCCCGTGTACTGCGCGGCGCGGCAGGGCAGCCGCCCGGGAGCATTCAGGTCGTTGGCGCCGTAATAGGCGGGATTGGAAGTATCCGGCTGGAAAAAGGATGCCATCGCCAGGCCGGTGGGATTGAGGCGGTTGGTTGGAATGATGTTTCCTGGAAACACCTGCCGCGCGCCGTTCACGACGTCCAACGGATCGTAGATCAGAAGTTGATTGCCGGCCGAGTTCAGACTTTTCGAGAAGTCGCCCATCTTTTCGGCCGCGGTGGGAGTAGCGAAAACCGAAGACGACGACTGGATATCGTCATAGTGCTCGTATCCCAGATAGAAGAACGTCTTGTTCTTGCCGTCGTAGACATGTGGAATTTTCACCGCGCCGCCGAAACTAGCGCCCCAGGTGTCGTTGGGCTGATCGGTAATCGGAACGCCGCCGGCATTATTAAAGAAGCTGTTGGCGTCCCAGGCGGTCTTGCGCAAGTGGCCGTACGCGCTGCCGTGATACGAATTGGCGCCCGATTTCATCAGCGTATTGAACATTCCGCCGCCGGTGCGGGCCATCTCGGCATCGTAGGTGTTTGCCTGGATCTTCACTTCCTCCACAGCTTCCAGCGACGGAATAATGATGGCGCGATTATCGGAATCGGTGATCGGAATGCCGTCGACGAGGTAGTTATTGCCGCGCACCGGGCCGCCGGCGATGGAAATCTGCGAAGAACCGCTCTGATCTTCCATGCGGTTATAGGCGGGGTTGCCCACCGGAACTACATTCTGCGCCAGTTTGGATAACATGAACGGGTTACGGCCGAGATTCGGCAGCTCCGTCAGTTTCTGGTTATCGATCACCTGGCCCTGCGACGCGTTGGAGGCCTCCACCAGCTCTACCGCGCCGGAAACTTCGATGCTTTCACTGACCTGTCCGACCTGCATTTTGGCATCCACCGAGACCTGCTGCTGCGTCCCGACGAGCACGCCCTTCTGCTCGAACTTCTTGAACCCCGGCGCTTCCACGGTGAGACCGTATGTGCCGGGGACCAACTCGGTGAAAACAAACTCGCCGGCCGAGGCGCTAAGTGCCGATCGCTGGGCGTTGGTGCCCTCATTGATCAGCGTAACCTTGGCGCCCGACAGCGCGCCGCCGTTTTGATCCAGGACAGTGCCACCCAGGCCTCCGTAGTAAGACTGAGCAAACACGTTGATGGTGACGATCGAAGCCAACACGAGTAAACGCAGTTTCATGGGGTTTCTCCAGTGGAAATTTGTGGACGTGCACAGCCGGTGGCGACGTCGCGCATCGGCGGGCGAAGCGTTACAGATTTGGCGGCGCCGCCGGTCCCCCGATTTCGAACCAGTGCGGGGAAAGGGACCGGAGCCCTGGCCGTTCCGCATATCCGAATCGGATTGCGGCCCGGCAGCGCGATTCCCGGCGCCATAAGAATCGAAGTAGATACCCCCACACCCCGCGCGCGGGGCTCGGGGAAGCCGGAGGCGGTTCAAGCCATCACCTTGAGGAAAGCGGTCTTGAACTTCTCCATCTCCGGTTGCGTACCGATGGAGACGCGAACATAAGTGGGCCAAGCCGGCCATACGCGGCCGATGTAGACGTTCTCTTTGCGCATGGCCTCGATGATTTCACCGCCCGGCCGGCGAACGTCCACCATGAACTTGTTGGAAACCGAAGGCACGTACTTGAATCGGTGCTTTTCGAGAAAGCCGAGCACGTCGCCGCGCACATCGCCGATAATCTTGCGCCGTTCCGGTACCACGTTCTTCGATTTCAGGCTGGCAGTCGCGGCTGCCATTGCCGTGACAGGCATGGCGCCGCTGCTGTAGGGCACGATTTTCTGCAGCAGGTCGGGCCGTCCCAGAGCCGCGCCGGCGCGGATCCCCGCCATGCCATAGATCTTGGAGAAAGTCCGCAGGATGACGAGCTCTTTGTTCTTGGCGACCAGGTCTGAGCACATCGGCGCACCCGCGATGTGAATATAAGCCTCATCCAGCAGCAGGATGCTGCCTTTCGGCTTGTTGGCGAGCAGCCACTCGATGTCTTCGCGCGGTGTGAGAGTCCCGGTTGGATTGTTCGGATTGCACACATACAGCAGGCCGGCTTCGGGACTCGCGGCAGCCATCGCCTTTACGTCGTGCGCATAAGAACTGGTCAGCGGAACCCCGATGACTTTGGCACCGATGAACTTCGCCGCACGCTCACCCGCCTCGTATCCCGGGCTTGCCGTTACGAAAGGCTTGGTGGGCGATGTAAATGCCAGCACCGCCTGGTGGAGCGGCGCGCTGGAACCGGCAAATGGCTGAACGTAATCGGGCTTGAGGCCCTCCACATCGGCCATAGTTTTCTGAAATTCGAAGGTCTCCTCGTAAAGATATCGCCCGCCCTTTTGCGCGATGGCGTGGATTGCCGCGCAAGCCTCGGCACACGGTCCCAGCGGGTTTTCGTTGGCATTGATTCGCACCGCGTCGGGGGAAACCTGCCCGGAAACGGCAGATAATTGCGCCAGCGCCGGCTCGTTGTAGAACGGCAGGGCGGCCGCACCTGCGCCGAGCATGGTGGCGATTCGACCGAAATGCCGCCGCGAGAAGCCGCGGGCAAGAAGATCGCGATTCTGTTCTGCTCTCAAAGAGGCAAGCATGGTTCTCCCCTGTATCCGTTTCGGATTTACGGAAAATCACCCTAGAGACTGGCGCCGAACAGACGGCACAGCTTGCGACTGGGAGCATGCCACGACGTTCCCCTTGGTCGTGTGAGATAGAAATAAGGTTATCGGAAGACTAACAGCTTAAGAGTCTGTCGTCAAATCGAAATATTTTATGGGGGTATGGCGCTTAAGTTATGGTAGAGCTATTATCCTTCGGCGCGGCCTTCCGCCGGACTGATTGCCGGAAGAAAGACTGTCAGCAAACCAATCGCCGGAAGGAACGCACAGACACGGTACACGAAGTCGATGCTGGTACGATCGGCCAGCGCGCCGAGCACGGCCGCTCCGATGCCGCCCATGCCGAAAGCCAGTCCAAAGAACAGACCCGAGATCGCGCCCACTTTGCCGGGGACCAGATCCTGCGCGTAGACCAGAATCGCCGAGAATGCCGACGCCAGCACCAGTCCGATCGCCACGCTCAGTACGCCCGTCCAAAAGAGGTTGGCGTACGGAAGCGCGAGAGTGAACGGCAGAACTCCGAGAATCGACGCCCAGATAATGTACTTGCGGCCGATGCGGTCTCCCAAGGGCCCGCCTACCAGTCCGCCAGTGGCGGTAGCCGCCAGGAAGACGAAGAGGTGTACCTGCGCATTTTCCACCGATACGCCGAACTTACCGATGAGAAAGAAGGTGTAATAGTTGGTGATGCTCGCCAGGTAGAAGAACTTAGAGAAGGTAAGCGCCATCAACACCGTCATCGTCCAGCCGATGCGCCGTCCGGAAGCCGCAAACGCCGAATCCGGGATGCCTTGTGCCATGCGTTGCGAGCTGTGCGCTTTGTACCAACTACTCACGCGCGCCAGCAGGATCATGGCCACTAATGCCCCGCACGAAAACCAGGCGATGCTGCGCTGGCCGTTCGGTAGCACGATAAAGGCCGCCAGCAAAGGTCCCAGCGACGATCCGCCGGTACCGCCGAGGGAAAAGAGCGACTGCGCGAATCCGTACCGGCCGCCAGACGCCAGGCGAGCGATGCGCGCGGCCTCCGGGTGGAAAATCGCCGACCCGAGTCCGATGAACCCCACCGACAGCAGGATCGCGCCGAAGCCCGGCGCCCTCGACAGCAGAATGAGACCGGCGACGCTGGAGGCCATCCCGGCGGGCAACGCGAAATACACCGGCCGCCGGTCGGTAAACAGACCGACCAGCGGTTGTAACAGCGACGCGATCGACTGCCCGACCAGGGTGATGAGGCCGATCTGGCTGAAGTCCAGGCGGTAAGTCGTCTTGAGGATGGGATAAACGGCTGGGATGAGCGACTGCAGGATGTCGTTGACGGTGTGCGATACGCATACCGCCGCGAGAATGCCCGCCGCCATCCGGCGGAGTTTCTCGGGAACGATAGCTGGTGCGTCGGCGGTGCCCCTCACAAATATCATGCTAGCCCGAAACCAGGCGCGCTATCATGAGCGTGGAAGTCCGGGAGGGTCAGTTTGCCTATTAGTCCCAATCACCCGCTACGGCGGCTGTTCGCCGATTTGCTCGCCAAGCAACTGCCTGGCGATTACGAAATCGCGGCATACGTGGGCGACTTGTTGACCGAGTTCGTCCATGTCGATAACCTTTACCGAATACGCAATTGCAGTGGAAAGCCGCTGGAAGACGTCGGCGCCATGCTTGTGGAGTCGAATCCGATCTTGAACGCGCCGTCTTTCGACCGCGAACGAGAAGTGCGTAAACACATCGGCGATTACACGCTGTTTGTGACCGGGATGTTCCCGGAATACGTGGCGTCCCTCTCGCGGAGGCGCGGCATGCGGCTCGATAGTCTCATCGATTATACGAAGGCCGGCAAGGAGTCCTATCGGATTGTCGCGGCTTTCGATCAGTTTGAATATCGCCACGTGTCTCCGCTCTTTCGCCGGTTGGCCGAACGGTTCGAGTATTGCGTCTACGGCTTGAATCGCGTAAAAACAGATCTTCAAACGCTTCGCGAAGAGCGATACCTCGTGTGGAAGAAGGATTTTCTAGACATTAATTAGTGTGGGGCATGCTTCAGCTTGCCCAGGCGAGCGCAACTCGCCACAGTTCATCGAGCGTTGGTGAGTGACTTCAGCAGCGCGATCCCGCGACCGATATCGCGCAAACGCTCCTGCTGGTTTTCCGTCTCGCGCTCCACGTTGAGCGGACCGCGGAAGCCGATCTCCGACAAAGTGCGGGCGTAGCGCTCGATACCCACGGAGCCCTCGCCCAGCGGGCGCTCCCGTCCGAGCGTTCCCGGCGTTTCCGGCGGCGGCCAATCGCCGTCTTTGCAATGAACCGATGCCACCAGCGGACCCAGCAGCCGCAGAGCTTCGATAGGGTCGCCCGTTCCATAGAGGATCATGTTCGCCGGGTCGAAGTTGATGCGAAGATTCGGCCGGCCCGCGTCCGCAATGAACTGCAGCAAAGCCGGCGCCGGCTCCTGCCCGGTTTCCAGCGCGAAAGTTTGGCCGTGGCGCGCGCCATGATCGCAGACGCGGCGTACCAGCCCGCGCAGGTCCGCGTAGGTCGGATCGCCGGGATCTTCCGGAACGAACCCAATGTGGCACGCGATGCTCCCGATCCCCAACCGTGCCGCGAAATCGCTCACCTCGTACGTCCGCCGCTCGCGCGCCTCGCGGGTCGCCCGCGGAACGAAGCCAACCGTCCGTTGTACGGAAGGGATGTCGGTGTAATCCTCGCCCTCATAAGCCGCGAACATCGTCACCACCTCCAGGTCCGATTTCCACGCTTTCGCGGCGGCATCCGTCAGCTTCATACTCCCGGGGATGCCCATTTGTCCGCAGCGGACACCGAGAGCGTGAATCTCCTCCAAAGTGTCCCTTTCCGCCCAGAACATCACGCCGGGCTCGAGCGGATTCAGATCGCGCATGCGATTCTCTCTCCTCTGCGGCTGCGTGCCTCGAGCGCCAACCGCAGCAGATCGATGGCGTCGGCCGATTCGCGCGGCGGGCAGAGTTCGTTCGGCGCGCCGGCAGAGCAGCGTACGAAATAGGCGATCTCGGCGGCATACGCGGTCTCCGGCGGGCAGTTCAAAACGCCCGCGCCGCTGGCGGTACTGAACTCGACGGAATCGCGGTCGAAAGTCGCGGTGAATTCCATGGAGAATGGGTGGGCGCCGCGATTCAACCAGCCCCCGGTGATCAGCACGTCTACCCCATTTGGATAGCAGAACATCGCGTGTAGCAGGTCGATACCTGCCTCGTCGTCGCACGCGCCGCTGGCGGAGATCGCCTCCGGTTTGCCCAGCAGTTGCAGGACGAAATCCACGTCATGGATCAGCAAATCGAACGCGCCTCCACCTGCCCATGTCCCCCAGCTCGGCGCCGCACATCGCCGGCGGAAGACCGCCCCGCGAAGTGCCCCCAGACGGCCGCTGCGCAACGTGTCGCGCAGCGCCGCATATTCCGGCCAGAAGCGGATCACCTGAGCGGCCATCAGGGTCCGCTGCTGCCGCTCCGCCTCCGCGATCATGCGGCCCGCCGCGGCGCCGTCGAGCGCCATTGGCTTCTCCACCAGGACGTGCTTGCCGGCGCGGAGAGCCTCGAGCGTCACCTGCTCATGCATTTCCGTGGGCAGACATAAGTCCACGGCGTCGACCGTGGGATCGGCCAGCACCGCGCCGATGTCGCCGTACTTGGCCATGCCCGAGAGGTCTACGTTGCCGCCGGCATCGCCGATATTGCCGCGAATATCGCTGAAATCGCCGGAGAGCTTCTTCGGATCGCGGCTGCACACCGCCAATTCCAGCCCGGGCAGCGTGCGCGCCGCTTTCACGTGGGTGCTTCCCATGAACCCCAAGCCGATGACCGCCAGTTTCACAAGCTCATTATTCCACGGCTAAGTCGGTCACTTCAGAATGAGCCGCGACTGCAAGGGAGTGCCTCGCGATGCCGTCCGGGGCGAGCTTCGCTCGCTTGGACAAGCTGAAGCAAAGCTGAAGCATGCCCCACATTATGATGCCGCGGCATTCGAAGCGTGGTATGAACTGCGCACCAGCGGACCCGATTCCACGTGCGCGAAGCCTATTTCGTAGCCCAGGCGCTTGAACTCGTCGAACTCCTCGGGCGGCACGTAGCGCACAATCGGGAGATGCTTGGGCGAAGGGCGCAGGTACTGTCCCAGCGTCAGAATGTCCACGCTGTGCGCCCGCAAATCGCGCATGACATCGATGACTTCATCGTTGCGCTCGCCCAGCCCCAGCATCACGCCGGATTTCGTGGGGGTACCTGGCGCCAGTTTCTTGGCGTGCGCCAGCACGTCCAGCGACCGCTCGTAGCGCGCGCCCAAACGCACTTGCCGGTACAGTCTCGGCACCGTTTCGGTGTTGTGATTGAAGACGTCGGGCGCCGCTTCCATCACCGTCTCCACGGCCGCGTGGCTCCCCTGGAAATCGGGCACCAGCACCTCCACGCCGCATCCCGGCATGCGTGCGCGGATGGCGCGGATGACCATGGCGAAGATCTCGGCGCCGCCATCCTCGCGGTCGTCGCGATTCACGCTGGTGATCACCGCGAAATTCAGGCCCAGCGTCGCTACGGCTTCGGCCACGCGATTCGGCTCGTCATAATCCACCGGCAGCGGCGCGCCCTTCTGCACCGCGCAGAATCCGCAGCGGCGCGTGCACACGTTGCCTAGCATCATGAAGGTGGCGGCGCGCTGATTCCAGCACTCGCCCACGTTCGGGCAGGCGGCGCTTTCGCACACGGTATGCAGGCGCAGGCGGTCCACCAGCGCCTTCAGGTCGTTGTAATTGGCCCCGGTTGGGGCAGGAGCGCGCAGCCATTTGGGCCGCTCCGCTTTGGTGGCTATCGAAACCAGCATCTCTGTCGTCTATTGTACTGAACATCGTTTCCTGACGATCCTGTTCCACCCCCAAAGGAGCAGGATCGTCGGGGTTTCCTGCCATACGACGCCTGCAAGAGCTCCCTCGCCGGACAGCGTAGAATACGCAGAGTGACAACTTGGGACGCGATCGTGATCGGCTCGGGTCCAAACGGCTTGAGCGCCGCAGCGTCGGTTGTGAAGGCCGGGTATTCCGTTCTCGTGATCGAAGCGGCCGACGAAATCGGCGGAGGAGCGCGGACTTTGCCGCTGACTTTGCCGGGCTTCCGGCACGACACTTGTTCGGCGATTCATCCGCTCGCGGTCGCCTCACCGGCCTTCATGTCCATGCCGCTCGAGCAATACGGACTGGCGTGGATTCATCCGGAAATTCCGCTGGCGCATCCGTTGGACGGGGGCCGCGCCGTCACCTTGGAGCGTTCCCTCGGCGCGACAGCGATAAGTCTCGGCAAAGACGCCGACGCCTACCAGCGCTTGTTTGCCCCGGTTGTCGCGAACTGGACCGTGCTGACCGAGCTATCGACAGGCAAGTTGCGCTTTCCGCATGACGCCGCGGCGCTGGCTCGGGTCGCTTTCACGAGTATGCGTTCGGCCATGAGTGTGTTGGCTGGTTTTCACGACCCCGGTGCGCGGGCGCTCCTCGCCGGCCTGGCGGCCCATTCCAATCTGCCGCTGGAGGATGCCTTCAGCGCCGGATTCGCGGTCTCCATGGGCGCGAGCGCACACGCCGTTGGTTGGCCCTTTCCGCGCGGTGGGGCTGGAAATATCAGCAACGCTATAGCACGTTATTTGCGATCGCTCGGAGTCGAGTTCGAAACCGGTGTTCGCGTCAATTCGCTGGAAGATCTGCCGGCTCACCGCATCGCGCTTTGCGACGTTTCCCCGCGCGAACTGCTGCGGATCGCTGGTGCTCGCTTGCCGAATTGGTACCGGCACAAGCTGGAGAATTTCAGTTATGGCCCGGGCGCATTCAAGGTGGACTGGGCTCTCGACGGGCCCATTCCCTGGGCTGCTCCGGAATGTGGCCGCGCCGGAACCGTCCACTTAGGTGGCGCCGCGGAAGAGATCGCCGCCGGCGAGCGGACAGTCGGGGCGGGACACCCCGCGGAGGAGCCATTCGTGTTCGTAGCGCAGCATACGCGATTCGACCCATCGCGCGCTCCGCTCGGCAAACACACCGCCTGGGCCTACTGCCATGTGCCGAACGGCTGCGAGGCGGACATGACCGATCGCATCGAGAGACAGATCGGGCGCTTCGCTCCCGGGTTCCGCGGTCGGATTCTGGCGCGGTCCGTCCTCGGTCCGATGGCGCTTCAGGCCCGCAATTCCAACCTCGTGGGTGGCGATTTCTGCGGCGGCGCCAATCGATGGCAGCAACTGTTTACGCGGCCGACATTTCTCACTTACTTGACGCCGGACCCTCGGATTCTGCTTTGCTCGGCATCGACGCCGCCCGGCGGCGGTGTCCACGGCATGTGCGGGTACTACGCTGCCCGGCTCGCTTTACGGCGGTTACGCAAATGGGCCCGCAAATGACTATTAGCCACCGATGAACACCGATAAAAATGAGCCACTTTCTTATCGGTGTTTATCGGTGTTCATCGGTGGCTAGATTTGTTTTTACGGCGGTGCACTTTGGCTCTCGGATAACGGCTCGCAACATGCGACTGCCGTGAGCGTCAATTGATGGATGAGAGCAATTCGGGCGGCCGCGGATCTGCGTACCGTAGCGGGTCAGCGCGCCGCAGCGCTGCCGCGGAAGACGAAGTCGCCACCGCCGCCGACAATCGCGACCGGAGACGGCGTGGAGGGCGCCGTTCGGCTCAAGGCCTTCAGCAATTCGATTCCGAGAACCGTGCGCCCGTCCATATCCGGCTTACCGAAGACCTCGGCCAGTGCCTGGGCTAATGCACCCGGAGAAGGACTGCGCGAATAGACGAGCGCGCTGGATTCGTCCACTTCCGCCAAAACCGCGGCCGGGTCCTCCGCCGTCTGACCGGCAGCGGGGGCGCCATCGAGGAAAGTGAATTTCAGACCGGCCTTACTGTCTTCCAGCCACTGCATCAGGCGGATGGCCGAATAAGCCCGCGATTGAATCGGCCGCGTGTCGCCGGGGTCGAAGTTTACGGGCAGCAACCAGTCATCGCCGCCGGTGCGCGAGTCGTACCCGGTATAGTAGACCAGCACCGTATCGCCGGCTTGCAGTTTCTCATCCAAGGTGTGCTCCATCAGGCGCAAATTCTCCAGGGTGGCGTCCGAGGTGCGAACCACTTCGAAGCCATCCTGCCGCAGGACGTTGGCCAGGGCGTCAATGTCTGCGGCCACGGAAGCACTCGCAGCAAGCTTCTGGTAATGTTGGTTGGCCACCAGCAGCGCGAGGCGGCCTGTGCGTGTCGCCGCGGTGGCGGGCTTGGCGGCATTCACGGTGAACTTGAGGGTGAAGACCTCGGCGTCGGCCCAGAATAGGCGCACCCGCCAATCGCCCGGTTCCTGGGCTGCTTTATGGCCGGCCAACGGAAGAGCTTTGACGATGCACTCCTGGCGCTCCGCGGTTTTGGCCACGCGGTTCACCTGGAAGACTTCGCCGCGAGGATTGAGCCACTCTATCCTGCCCTCCCGTCCGCGCGGCGCTTCCAACGTGGCAGCCAGCACGACAATGGAATCGGCCGCGGAGAAATCGGTCTGAGAACCGGTCTGGGAACACGCGTTGGGACCGCCGGATTTGAGCAGATTGCGGGTGGCGGCTTGTACTCCGTTGGCGGCCGCCGGTCCGACAGCCATTCCGAAGGTGCGAGCTACCGGGTTCCCAGCCGAGTCTCTGGCTTCCAATATGGCGCGAAAACTGCCTCTGCGTTGCGGGGTTCCGCTGATGGTTCCCGTCTCGGAAAGGGTCAATCCTGCGGGAAGAGCTTTCGAGGCCGTCCAACGGTAGGGCGCAGTTCCGCCGCGGGCGGTCAGTTGAAGTCGATACGGCGCCGTCAGAGTGCCTTGTGGCAGGAGCGTTCGATTGGCGATGCTGACGGTGGACTCGGGGGGAACGGAGATCTTGAAAGCACCGGTGGCGATGCCGCGATCGTTCCAAAAGAGACGGGCCTGCCACTCGCCGGGAGTGAAGGATGCCGGCGCTCCCGCGATCAGGAGTCTCCAGACCAGGCGCGTCGGGCTGCCTTCCCGGAGTTGAGTAAAATCATCCCGCTGAATCACCGTACCAAGAGGATTGCGCCACTCCGCGCGCAACTTGTCATCCTTGTGGCCGCCGGTATAGGTCACCACATACCAGGCGCCGGGATCGGTAGTGAGGAATTCCGTTTCCGTATCGACGATCACTCGCGGGCCAATTAGACCAGGCGGAGGAGTGCGGACCAGGCGCGCGCCAGTCAATTGGATGCCGATCGCTTGCTCTGCGGCTTGCGGGGCGGCGGCGCACAGGGAGACGGCGAGCAGCAATCCAAACGGCGTGCGCATTTATTTCGTTACTCGCCAGCGAATCACGATGCCGGCGATCGTGGAGGTAGACGTATTGCGAATCGCCACGCGGTCGAACTGGTTGGCTGGGGATGGCGGCTCCAACAATACCGCGCCGGGGCCAAGAAGGTCGACGGCGACGGGTACGTGCGGAAGATCTTGCACCAACTTCCCCGTGCTGGCTTGCCCGCCCTGGATATTCAGGGTGGCGCCGGGAGCAAGCACCCCATACCAGACTACCGAGCCGCGCAAAGGGCCGGAATAATCCTCAGCTTTCAGGAGAGGACGGAGCGGCGGAAGGTTGCTTTGCGGCAACGGAGGCGGTGGGGCCGATACGGTTTGCACCGGTGTGTCCGCGGATTTGAGAGGCGGAGCTTGCAGCTTGAGTTTCGCCAACGACGCGAATTTGCCGTTGGGATATTTGGCGAGGTATTCGCGGTACAGGCGGGGATCGGAAGACGAGCCGATGGAATTCCAGAATGCCAACTCCACGGCGTCGTCGGACGTGGCGGGCGCGGCCGACGCGGGGGCGGGTGAACCGGCCACCGCCGGCGTTTGTGGCTGCGCCGGAGCAGGACCGGTTCGGCCACGGAACATCCAGATGGCGCCGATAATGAGGGCCGCGATCGCCACTCCGCTCGCCCGCCGCTCATTCCTCGTACGCCTGGGTTCGGGCGCCACCATCTGGATGGAAGGATTCGAATGCGAGCTCAGGAGCGCCTGGCTCAGGGCTTCGCCGAATGCGCGCGCACTTGCCGGCCGGTCGTTGGGATTGTAGTTGAGCGCTTGCAGAATCAGCTTCTCTGTCTGGCTGGAAATGCCGGGACGCAGCGCCGCCGGCTTCACTTTCACACCCGACCGCTGCAGCATGCTCAATTGCATGACATCTTCGGCCACGAATGGCTTGCGCCCGGTGATCATTTCATACGAGATCACTCCGAAGGAGTAAACGTCGGTGGCGGCGGACGGTTGCCCGCTAAACTGCTCCGGCGCCATATAGCCGGGGCTGCCCGCGATACGAGTGTAGGTTTGGTGCTTGGCGGCCAAGTCGGCGATAGTCGCCAGGCCGAAATCGATCAGCCGGACATGCTCATCGCCGCCGGGAAGCGTCTGCAGCATGATGTTTTCCGGCTTGAGATCGCGATGCCAGATACCTTTGTCGTGCGCCGCACTGAGCGCCTGGCCAATCTGCCGGACTATATTGGCCGCGCGGTCCAACGGCATGCCGTCGGAGGCCATCGCGGCGCGCAGCGGCTGGCCCTCCACGTACTGCATGACGAGAAACGGCCGGCCGTCGGGAGTGCGGGCGCTATCGAGGGCGCCCACCACGCCCGGGTGGTCGATAAGCGCGAGGGCATGCAGCTCTTCGTTGAACTTCTTTTCGAACCAGGGGTCGTCAATGGCGCGGTCGAGCTGGATCTTCACCACTACCGACCGATTGTGCAACTGCTGGTCCTGGGCGAGGAAGACTTTGCCGAATCCTCCGCTGCTCAATTCGCGCACAATCAGGTAGCGGTCGTTCAGCAGGACTCCGGCCTGGACGATGGTCTGCGATTGGCTGGAGGTGAATTGAACGGTCTCGGAGGAATCCGTGTTGGTGGGCCGGTTCAGGGGGCCCGATGCCCGATCGCCCTCAGTCGGTCCGGCCATTGTGTCGAGTATAACCCAGAACGGAGTTGGGGCTTGCAGAGTGAGATACCATACGGTAATTCGCTGAAAATCAAGGAACTTGCGTTAACTCCCATTAACTCCAGGAGCGATATGGCGAACACCGTAACTGGGATCGTACGTCGAATGAGTCGGGGATTTATACGCGGTGGTTGGAACTTTAGCTGAAGTCTGCGGGAGACGCTGTCCGGTTCGATATGGATGCCTCTTCAGTACCCGCGTACCTTATCTACGACGTTCATCAGGGGTAATCCACCGGCATAACGCCGCACGTTTTCCGCGATCAGGGACATCTGGCGGATTCGCCGCTGCGGCGACCATCCCGCGCTATGGCAGGTAATGACGGTGTTGGGGCAGTTCCACAGTGGAGACTCGGGCGGCAGCGGCTCGGGAGTAGTCACATCCAAGCCCGCGCCGGCGATCCAGCCTTCGTTGAGCGCGCGCACCAGCGCGTCCTGGTCTACAACGCCGCCACGGGAGATGCTCAGGAAATAGGCCGTTTTCTTCATGGCGCGAAAGATTTTCTCATCGAACATGCGAGCGCTCTGCCTGGTGAGCGGCGCAGCGTTTACCAGGACATCCACTTGCGGGACCATTTCACCGAGCCACTCCGGTTCGCGCAGCGCATCGACGAAAATCGGTTTCACCATCGGCTTGGCGTCGGTCGCGAGAATCCTCATATTGAAGCCGTAGTGCGCGCGCGTTGCCGTCGCGGAGCCGAGGCCGCCCATGCCGGCGACTCCCATCGTCATGCCGTCCACTTCCACGAGGTTTCGCTCGGAGAAGTATTTCTTCTGCGGGAATTGCGGAATGTAGTATTTGTTGAGCCCGCGCGTGAGGGCGAGCAACATGGCAATGGCGGTCTCCGAGATAGCCGGCGCGAACATGCGCGACATATTGGTCACCACTACGGGACTCTTCACCAGCTCGGGAAACAGCACCGTGTCCATCCCAGCCTCGGTATGCTGCATCCAGCGCAGGTTTTTCGCCCTGGAGAGCATTTCGGGTGCGATCGCACCGAAGACCACATCGACCTCCGGCAGAAGGCGATTCAGGCGATCGGCCGATTCCGTCACAGTGAGCTGGACATTCTTGCCTTGCGACTCAATCTGTCGCACCTCGGCTGGAGTGAGGGCGAACGCGACGGTAGCGATGCGGACGCGTTCGGGAGGCGGCGAGAAAATCGCGATCCGGTCGGAGGCGAGCAATGCGGGGACAGCAGGCGCTGCCGCGGCGGCCGATAGCAGCACGCGGCGGGAGAGGAGTTCGTCCGTCATAGAAGGTCCTTAGTGGGTCCATTCTATAACGGCGCCAGACTATTCCGTCGACGGTGCGACGTGGCTGGTACGAGCGATCGCCAGCTTGTAGTGCACCGGGTCGCGGACAACGTCCGGCCGTATGAGTCCCGCGAGGACAGCCAGGCGATCGAGGCTGATCGCCCGCCAGGCCTTGCGCGCGGCCGCAGGCATCAGCACCGTGGCGTCGAAGGCGAGGCCGCGGCTGTGGTCGGAGGAAGTCACGGGCTTTTGGCTTTCGATCAAACGATGGCCGGCGAACTCCGACTGCACGCCGGCACGGAGGGCCTGGCAGCCCGGATCGCGATTGTTGCGCAGTTCCATCCACTTAAACCAGACCTGCTGCAGATGCGCCTGATACGCCGGCGGGCGATACGCCGATTTCAAGGTGAATGTCCCGCCCACATAGGCGACCAATTCCTGGAATTTCGCCAGAGCGCGGCTCATGGCCGGCGCCAGGCCAATCGTGTCGGGCGTTGCACTGGCTTCGAATTCGAGCGCTTCGGGGTCGGTGACGAGCGGTAGCGGCTCTATTTTGCACGTGGATGCCGGGCGCGCGGGTTGCGGAATTCCCGGGGTCGAGAACAAGGGCTTCAGCCAGTTAGTGACTGGCAAATTCCAAAGGCTTTGCAGCCAATCGGACGATGCGGGAGTATCGGAAGTGTCAGCCGCCATGAGAGAGCAGCAAAGAGCAATCGCGAACAATACCCGTTGCGTCAGCCGAAGGAAAGCCAAATTGGGAACTCCTGTGGTCGAATCTTATGAACTGAGGGCAAATGTGAAAGAGGGGTCAAGGATGGACGCCCCTCGGAACTGTACAATACTCTGGACGCACCGCCCCGGCAGCGCGGTACAGCTTTGATCGGCAATCATGGGGGGACCCGCACGCGCAACTGAGGGTATCAGGAAGCGATTAGCCCCTGGATTACCAGGGCGGCTAACGATTCCGCATATTTCTGCGAAGGAAGTTCGTTTTTTACCAGGAAGCGGTAGTAGAGCGGACCATAGAGCGAATCGATCACCAGATCGAGATCGGCATCCTTGCGCAATTGCCCGGTAACTTGTTTCTGGCGAAGCATCGCCTTCGCTTCGGCGCGGCGCGGATCGCTCCAGATGGACCGGAATGCCTCGGCGACCTCGGGATCGCAGCGCGCCGCCACCAGGAAGGATCGCAGCATACGGCCTCCCCGGCCCGAGAGCACACGCGCGAAATTCTGCATTTGCGTAGTGAGATCGTTGCGGAGCGATCCGGTGTCGCGCAGAGGCAGTTGCGGCGCGACTGCTTCGCGAAAAGCTTCGATCGCCAGCTGCGCCTTGTTGGGCCACCACCGGTACACCGTCGTCTTGCTGGCAGCGGCGCGCTCGGCGATAGCTTCCATGGTGACCTGCGTGAAAGCCGTTTCGTCCATCAGGTCGAGCGCCGCCTGCAGGATTCTCCGGCGCGCGGCTTCGTCACGGGGACGGCCTCTTCCGCGCTCGGGTTTTGATGGCGTGGCCATCTCGTGCGACAATCTTGAATATATTAATTTCGAAACGCCTGTGTCCACTATTTCGGCATAGGCGATGCGCCAAAGGGAGTGATCTGGGATGTGGATTGTCCGGTTAGCGCTGGCGCGGCCCTATACCTTCGTCGTTCTAGCGCTGCTGATTCTGATTCTGGCCCCCGTCATTATTCTTCGCACCCCCACCGATATCTTTCCCAATATCGATATCCCGGTGATCGCCGCGGCGTTCAATTATTCCGGGCTGAACGCCGAGGAGATGGAGGAACGCATCACCTCGATCTACGAGCGCTCGCTCACCATCACGGTGAACGATATCGAGCATATCGAGTCGCAATCCATCAACGGGCGCGCCATTATCAAGATATTCTTTCAACCCGGCGCTGACGTGAAATCGGCCATCGCGGAGGTGACATCTATCTCCCAGTCCATCCTGCTGCAATTGCCGCCGGGGACCACGGCGCCTTTCCTGCTCACCTTTAACGCCTCTAGCGTACCCATCCTGCAACTCGGGTTGGGCGGGCGCGGGCTGAGCGAACAGGCGCTGTTCGATTACGGTGTCAACTTCATTCGCACCCGCCTGATCACCATCAATGGCTGCGCCATTCCCTACCCGTACGGCGGCAAGCAGCGGGGAATCGTGGTGGATATCGATCCCACAGCGATGCAGTCGAAGGGCCTCTCGCCAGCGGACGTCACGGCGGCGATCGCCAAGCAGAATCTCATCATTCCGGCGGGAACGTCGAAGATCGGACAATTCGAATACGCCGTGGACTTGAATTCGAGCCCGGACACTGTCAACGCCTTTAACGATTTTCCAATCAAAGTAGTCAACGGCACGCCGATTTACATTCGCGATATCGGCCATGTGCGCGACGGCTTCGCCCCGCAGACTAACATCGTACGACAGGATGGTACTCGCGGCGTGCTGCTCACGGTGATGAAGGCCGGCAACGCTTCCACACTGGCAGTGGTGGACGGAGTTCGGAAGCTGCTGCCGGTGGTGGCGGCGACGCTGCCGCCGGAGCTGAAGATTCAGCCGCTAGCCGACCAATCGATCTTCGTGCGCGCTTCCATCAACGGCGTCATTCGCGAGGCGGTGATCGCCGCCTGCCTTACGGGATTGATGATTCTGCTGTTCCTGGGCAGTTGGCGGAGCACGGTGATTATCGCCATTTCCATCCCGCTGTCTATTCTGACGTCGATCATCGTGCTCAGTTTCCTGCACGAGACCATCAACATCATGACTCTGGGCGGGTTGGCGCTGGCGGTGGGCATCCTGGTGGACGACGCCACGGTGGAAATCGAAAACGTCAACCGCAATCTCGATCAGGGCAAGGAAATCGTGCACGCCATTCTCGATGGCGCGTCGCAAATTGCCGTTCCCGCGCTGGTCTCCACGTTTTGCATCTGCATCGTGTTCCTGCCGATGTTCTTCTTGAGCGGCGTGGCGCGTTACCTGTTCGTGCCGCTGGCCGAAGCGGTGGTGTTCGCCATGCTCGCGTCCTACGGGCTCTCGCGAACGCTCGTGCCCACCCTGGCCAAATACCTGTTGAAGCGCCAGCATCACGGGCCCAGCCGCAATCCGCTGGTGCTGCTGCAAAGGGCCTTCGAACGGGCATTCGACCGCCTGCGCGACGGCTACCACGCCATCTTGAGGGTGCTGGTGCACGGGCGCTGGGTGTTTGTGCCGCTTTTCCTGTTGACCTGCCTTGCCGGATTCCTGCTTTATCCGTGGCTCGGGCAGGATTTCTTTCCGGCCTCCGACACCGGCCAGTTCAAGCTGCATCTGCGGGCGAAGACCGGCACCCGCATCGAAGAGACGGCGCGCATCTGCGACCTGGTCGAGCAATTCATCCGGCGCCAGATTCCCCACGATCAGCTGCTCAGTATCCTGGACGAGATCGGGTTGCCCTACAGCAGCATCAATACCATCTACAGCAATTCGGCGCCGGTGGGCTCGTCGGACGCCGATATCATGGTGGCGCTCACCAAAGAGCATCGCCCCACCGAGGAATTCACACGGGCGCTGCGGACAACTTTGCCGCGCGAGTTTCCCGGCACGGAATTCTATTTCCTGCCCGACGACATTGTCAGCCAGATTCTCAATTTCGGCCTGCCCGCTCCTATCGACGTGCAGCTCATCGGCAGGGACGCAGAGTCCAATCGTCAGCTTGCGGACCGCATCCTGCACCAGATGCGCCGCATTCCAGGCATCGCCGATCTGCGCATCCAGCAGACCTTCGACCAGCCCATGTTGCACGTGTTTACCGATCGCATCAAGGCCGCCGAAAGCGGCTACACACAGGCCGACGTGGCGCAGAGCCTGCTGATTTCGCTCAGCGGCAGCTTCCAGACGCAACCTACCTTCTGGCTGAATCCGCAAAACGGGGTGAGCTACAGCGTGGTGACACAGGCGCCCCAATACGACGTGCAATCGCTGCAGGAGCTGCGTAATCTTCCGCTGACGGCAGGACCTTCGGGCACACCGGAAATTCTCAACGACCTAACCTCGATCAGCCGCGGCAACAGCATGGCCTCCGTCAATCATTACGATATTCAGCGCGTGATCGACATTTACGGCGGGGTGGATGGCCGCGATCTGGCAGGCGTCGGCCGCGAGATTCAGCAGATTGTCGACGCCAACCGCAAGAATCTGGTGCGCGGGTCGGAGATGCTGATACGCGGGCAAGTGGAGACCATGCGGACGTCCTTCGTGGGACTGGTGGCCGGCCTGATATTCTCGATTGTGCTGGTCTACCTGCTGATCGTAGTGAATTTTCAATCGTGGCTCGATCCGTTCATCATTATTACGGCGCTTCCGGCGGCTCTCGCGGGCATCGTCCTGATGCTATTCGTGACGCATACCACTCTCAGCGTCCCAGCCATGATGGGCGCCATCATGTGCATGGGCGTGGCAACCGCGAACAGCATCCTGGTGATCAGCTTCGCGAAAGAACAGCTATTGGAACTAGGCGATCCGGTGGAGGCCGCGCTCAGCGCCGGGTTCACGCGCTTCCGTCCGGTGATTATGACGGCTCTGGCAATGATGATCGGCATGGTTCCCATGGCGCGGGGAGTGGGGGAAGGCGGCGAGCAGAACGCGCCGCTCGGCCGCGCAGTGATTGGAGGTCTGCTGTTCGCCACCGTCGCTACTCTGACCTTTGTGCCCGCGGTCTTCGCCATGCTGCATGGCCGCCGCGCCCCGGCAAGTTCCTCGGAGGTGCTTGTCCATGATTAGCCCGGAGGTCGTGACTCCCGACCGGCAATCCAAGCCGCAGCTGCCCGTGTCCGCTTGGATCGCCATTGCGCTGGTGCTCTGCCTGGTGGCGGGGATGATTGCGTACGCGGTGTCGAGCGGCATGGCGCGCCGTGTGCAGGCACAGGCCGCCTTGAAAGAGGTGACTCTGGATATGGCGGTGCCCACGGTAACGGCCATCCATCCTCGGCAGGGCGCGGCGGCGGAAGAAGTGGTGCTCCCGGGCAATGCGCAGGCTTATGTCGCGACGCCGATCTACGCCCGCACCAACGGATATCTCAAAACCTGGTATTTCGACATCGGCGCGCACGTCAAAACGGGCCAACTGCTGGCCGAGATCGAGACTCCGGAAGTGGATCGCCAGCTCGATCAGGCGCGGGCCGATCTGGCCACCGCGCAGGCAAACCTCGATCTTTCGCAAACCACGGCCGACCGATACCAGTCGCTGCTCAAGAGTGACTCCGTAGCGAAGCAGGACGTCGAGGATCGGGTCGGCGATCTGCATGCGAAGAAGGCCATGGTCGATTCGGCCACCTACAACGTCCGGCGCTTGGAAGAGACGCAGCGCTTCCAAAAGGTGTATGCGCCGTTCGATGGCGTGATTACGGCCCGCAATATCGATATCGGCGCGTTGATCAACGCGGGCGGGAATGTTCCCGGCAAGGAGCTGTTCGATATCGCTTCCACCAGTAAACTGCGGGTCTACGTCAACGTGCCGCAGGCGTACTCGCGGAACGTCACTCCGGGAGCACGCGCGGAACTGACACAGGCGGAGTTCCCCGGCAGGAAATTTAACGGGACCATCGTGCGCAGCTCCGATTCCATCGATCCGGCTTCGCGAACTCTATTGACCGAAGTAGACGTCGACAACCCGTCGGGCGAATTGCTGCCCGGCGCATTTCTCTCCGTGCATCTCAAACTGAGTTCAAAGGTCGGCACCGTGGTGGTTCCCGTAAATTCATTGATCTTCCGCTCCCAGGGGATGCAAGTCGCCGTGGTCCGCGATAACAAGGCGGAGCTGGTGCCAATCGTCATCGGCCGCGACTACGGCAACGAGGTGGAAGTATTGTCGGGCGTCACGGCCCAGGATCGGATCATCGAGAATCCGTCCGATTCCCTGACGTCGGGAACAGAAGTGCGAGTAGCGAAGGCGGCGGAGAAATGAGGGGGCGCGGGGCGTTTCGGCGGACCCGGGACCGCTCCCTCACGGTCGCGGCTCGGTATCGGCAGACTGCGTTTCCGAGCCGCGACCGTAAGGGAGCGGTCCTTGCAGCGCTCACATTTTCTGCCTTGCTTCTGTCGGGGTGCATGGTCGGCCCGAAGTATAGCAAGCCGCCCGTGGCGGCAGCGCCGTCGTTCAACGAGCCGCCGCCGCAATCGTTCGCCGAATCGCCAGGGTGGAAGGAAGCGCAGCCCGCGGACACCACCCTGCGCGCCGATTGGTGGCAATTGTTCGGTATCGCCGAACTGAATCGATTGGAAGAGCAGATCGACGCCAATAACCAGAATTTGAAAGCGGCGGAAGCGCGCTTTCGCGCGGCACGGGCTCTGATCCAGCTGAATCGGTCGAACCTGTATCCCACCGTTTCCGCCTCGCCTTCCATCACCACCAATCGCCTCTCGAGAAATGCGCCTACCGGAACTGTTTCCGGCGACTACGGTCAATACACGCTGCCCATCGACGTGAATTACGAACTGGACGCGTGGGGCCGCGTACGCCGATCGGTGGCTGCCGCGCGCGAAGAGGCGCAGGCCAGCGCGGCCGATTTGGAAACCATTCGCCTGAGCCTGCACGCCGAACTCGCCATCGACTATTTTGAGCTGCGTGCGCTCGATTCGGAGAAGAATCTCCTGGATGAAACCATCGGCGCATATCGGAAGGCGCTCGATCTCACCCAGCACCGCTATGACGGAGGGTTAAGCTCCAAGGCCGAAGTCGCGCAGGCGCGCACCCAACTGGAAACTACCCGCGCCGCGGATATCGGCGTGAGCGTTTCGCGCGCCACCTATCAACATGCCATGGCGGTACTCCTGGGCCACAATCCGGAGAGCCTGACGTTGGAGGAGGGCCCCCTGAATTATGTACCGCCGGTGATTCCCGTGGGCCTGCCGGCCCAGCTGCTGGAACGCCGCCCGGACATTGCGGCCGCCGAGCGCCGCACCGCCGAGGCCAACCAGCAGATCGGCATCGCGCGGGCGGCATTCTTTCCGCAGTTGCTGCTCACCGCGACGGGTGGCCTCCTGGGCAATACTCCGGTGGACTGGCTGAGCTGGCCGAGCCGCTTCTGGTCGTTAGGTCCTACCCTCGCGCAAACCATTTTCGATGGCGGCCGCCGGCGCGCGATGTCGGATTCGGCCATCGCCGCGTACGATGAGGCTGCCGCGAATTACCGGCAGGCGGCTCTGACGGCTTTCCAGGAAGTGGAGGACAATCTCGCCACGCTCCGCATTCTCGAGCAGCAGTCGCACGCGCAGAGAGTCGCGGTGGAGGCGGCCAAGCAGTCGCTGGATCTGTCGATGAGCCGCTACAAGGGCGGGTTGGTGACGTATCTCGAGGTGATCAGCGCGCAGAGCATCGACCTGCAGGATGAGTACACCGAAGTGGACATTCTGCGGCGGCGCATGGATGCCAGCGTGTCACTGATAAAGGCGTTGGGCGGCGGTTGGGACACTTCCAAGCTACCGGGAACGTAAAGCCAGGGCCAGCGCGGCGCGGGCGCGTTTGCGCATCATGGATTCGAATGAGATGCGTGGCACGTCGACCAGCTTGCGGAGCTCGTGGTCGCGGAGCAAACGCTGCGCGGCGTTCGGCATGCGGGCGGCCGCGCGATCGAACGCGCCCGAGGAAGCGGCGCGCATTCCGGCGATGGCGCGATAATAGCCCTGCTGCCCTTGCACTTTCTGGCAGCCGACTACCAGCGCCGCCAGCACTTCGTCACTTTCTTCGAGACACGACACGACGGCGCCCCAGTCATCCAGAAACGGGCACAGCGGCAGCAGAGTGGCCGTCGAACGGCGTAGCACTTTCACGGGACGCAGTGGATAGTGGCGATGGCCTTCGGCCGAAAGACCGGTGTGCTGGTAGATGAACACGGCCGGCGCGAACCGCCCGCGCGCGGAGAGATGCTCCATCACCGGCGCGGTAGCCGCCGTGCGTTTCCAGAAACCCATGCCCTGCGTGAGATCGCCGCGATTGTGCGCCAGCGTCATCGATAAACGCAACAGGTCGAGCTCACCATCGCGTTCCGCGCAGACCGCGTCGAATACCGCCTGCTCGCGGTCGATCTCGGCCTCTATCGCGGCGAGCGCTTCAGCGGCCGAGGCGGTATCGCCGAGTTCGAGGAGGTAACCGAGTCCCGCAGCGATGGCGCTCCACTGTTCGCCGTTGTGCCCACTGACCCCGCGGACGGCGCGGATGGAGATGCCGTCTTCCGTCCACTGGCGTGAGGTGAGAGCGAAGCGCAACATCGCGCGGATGGAATCGAGATCGCGCGTTTCGCGCCACACGATGCCGCGGATTTTGGTATCGACATCGGTGGGCACAAATGTCGCCACGGTGGCGTGATGGCAGGCGAGGCAAAAGGCGAAGTAATCCTGTAATTGCTCGGCGGCAGTGAGGCCGGCGCGGTGGATGTTTTCCCAACTCGCCAGGACCCGCAGGAATCCGTCGGGCGAATCGCCGAGATCGATCGGGCGGGCCGATTCCGGGGCGGGCAGTCGCTCGGCCAGGAACGGCGCGGTGCTGCGGACCTGGGCGATGAGCGTTTCGGGGGAGATCCAGTGGGACCAGGCCGGGCCATGATCCTTGTGCGCGAGTGTGGACAAATCTTAGGCTAGCAGCACTTGGCGGGGGGAGTTCCACTCGCCTGGGCAAGCTGAAGGGCATTTGTGGGACGTCTTCAGCTTGTCCTGTTGGCTCACGTCAATTCCCCGAGCCCAACCGAAATGCGGGGATGGCTTCAGTTCGGAGACTCATCTCGGCGTGACGGGTGCGGTCGGATATTACAATAGCTGCTTGCGGCGGAGTTGGATATTCCTGATCGCGGTGCCTGCGTGCAGCCACGTCGTCAGCATGAGCTCGGGCGATCTCACGGTATACGGCGTGCGCGCCCATTATGAATTGCGGATGCCGTTGTATGAGGTGTCGCACGTCACGGCGCCGGAGAAGACCTTGCTCGATCACGTGCGGTTTGCGGGTGCGCGCATGGTCGCGGCGAACTGCGCGGCAGACACGGCGCGAGCGCTCTATATTTGCCAGGCCGACTATGAATTTTCCGCGCCGCCCGACCGCGTCGATGTGGACTGCACGCTCGCCGCCGTGACTGTACCAAACCACGTGCATCTGCTGCGCGCCGAACTCGGCGGCAAGCAGGACCAGGCAATCTTCGACATTTCCTTCACCCACGCCACTCTTCGCTTCCGTGCGCCGACCGCCGCGGAGGTCGCCATCACCCAAGCGGGCGCGGGCTGGATGCGGGCTCTGGGCGGCGCGGTGCAACTCCTCTTCCTGGCAGCGTTGGTGCTGGCGGCGCGCACCCGGCGGGAGCTACTGATGCTTTCGGGAATGTTTCTGTTGGGACAAGTGGCATGCGTGCTGGCGGCGCCGCATCTCGCCTGGCAACCAGTGCCGCGATTTGTGGAAGCAGCGGCCGCGTTGACCGTGGCTTATCTCGCCGTGGAGATCCTCCTGCTGCCGCAGGCCGGCGGCCGGTGGGCCATCGCGAGCGTTTTGGGCGTCTTCCACGGCTTGTATTTCCACCTCTTCCTGCAGAACACGGGGTACAATGCCGGCTGGGTGTTGGCGGGCGCTGCGGTAGCCGAAATCGCCGCCATTTCGATATTCGCGCTGCTGTTCTCGAGAGTCGCGCGGATAGCGAACGGCCGGCGGCCCGTGCAGGTATCGGCGCTGGCGCTACTGGCGATCGGCCTGATCTGGTTTGGACTGCGGCTGCGAAGCTGATGCGTCGCTGTGGGCGATGCCGTAGGCCGCCAGAATATCTTGCAGCGATATCGTGCCCTTCCACTGGCGCACGTTGTCGCGGCTGACGACGGGGAGCACGTCCCACCCGGTCCCCGCAAGTTTGCGCAACGCAACATCCAGCGAATGATCGGCGTGCAGGTGCGGGAAGACGTCCTGCGTCAAGCCTTCGGCGGGCCCGGGTTCCGGAACAAGGGCGCCCACCAATTCCCCGCCCTGCCCGTTGGCGATCGCCTGATCGAGCCGCTGCGCACTCACCATGCCGCGCAATCCGACGTCGTCGGCCACGGGCCATGCATTGTGCCGCTCATCGGCGCGCGCACGCGCATTGGCAAGCGTGAGGGAAGCGGGAAGCGGCTCGCCTCCGGGACGAAGGGCATCGCTCACGTGCAGAATCGTTTCCTTGGCGCGAACGCCGGCGCCGTGAGGCAGATGGATTCCGTCCTGATGGAGCAGACCTTCGTAGATCGGCTCTTCCTGAAAGCGGCTGGAAACGTAGTAGGAGAGTAGATTGGCGATCATCAGCGGCACGATGATAGTGTAATCGCGCGTCACTTCGAAGATCATGATGACGGAAGTCAACGGCACGCGAACGATTCCGGCGAAGGCCGCGCCCATGCCCACCAGCGCGTACGCGCCCACGTTGCCCGTGTAAGAGGGCATCACGATGTGGGCCACCGAGCCCACGGCGCCGCCGAGCATCGCCCCGATAAACAACGCGGGCCCGAAAATGCCGCCGGCGTTGCCGGAGGAGTAGCACGTTGCCGTCGCCACCAGCTTGAGACATACCAGCAGCGCCATAGTTCCAAGCACCATATGCCCATTGAGCGCCTGGCCGACCGCTCCATAGCCGACACCCAGGACATCGGGAGCGAACCAGCCCAGCAGTCCGACGGTTATGCCGCCGGCGACGGGTTGGAACCAGCGCGTCCAGATGGGCATGGCGAGAAATCTCTTGCGCTGCCAGAGGAGCAGTTTGACGAACGCCACCGACACAAAGCCGCCCACCAGACCCAGGATGGCGTACGTGACAAACTCCACCGGGCTTTTAAGCTGGTAGGCCGGCACATGGAACAACGGCTCGTCGCCCAAGAGCAGATGGAGCACCATCCAGGAGGTGGCCGAGCTCAGCACGATCGACCCCAGCACCGGCGCGTGCATGTCGCCCATTACTTCTTCGAGCGTGAAAAGCACGGCGGCAATCGGCGTATTGAAGGCCGCTGCCAACGCCGCCGCGGCGCCCACCGGCACCAGCGACTTCACACTGGCCGGCGAGAGTCCGAGCCTGCGGCCCAGCACCGATGCGATACCCGCGCCCACTTGCACCGATGGACCTTCGCGGCCGAGCGCCAGTCCGCTGGCCAGCGTGATGGAGCACATGCTGAACTTGCCGATGACGGTGCGCAGACTGATGAAGCCGTCACGAATGAAAAGGGCAGTCTTGGCTTGCGGGATTCCGCTGCCGCGGGCGTTGGGGAAATAACGGTAGAGGAAATATCCCGTGCTCAGCGACCCCACGATAGGGATGAAGATGCGGCGCCAGGGGGCGCCCGAAGCAGGATACATGCGGGCGCCGAGATTTTCAGTCAGCAGGATGAAGGCGACAACCACCGCGCCCACCACCGCGCCAATAATCAGCGTGAGCACCAGAATGATGGTGCCCTCGTGATGATCGAGGCGGAAACGCTCCCAGCGCGAGGTATTCACTGGCTGAACACCGCCGGATTTGCCCTGAGCCAGCCAACCGCTCCCTTACGGTCGCGGCTCGGAAATACAATATGGGATACCGAGCCGCGACCGTGAGGGAGTGGTCCCGAGATTCCGGGCACATATCCTCTGAACGCTTTTCTCTGCGGTCGCTGCGCCCATGCCTGAGACAAAAACAAAAGACGGCCGCGGCCTGGCAGGAGCGTGCCAGACCGCAGCCGTCATGGGTTGGTGCGTGGGGAGAGAACTTCACCTCTGCTGGGAATCCGCCACAATGTGGATGCGGCGATTCTTCTGCCAGCAGGCTTCGTCATGCTCGTCGCAGGCGGGCTTCTCCTTGCCATAGCTTACCGTGCCCAGCTGTGCCGAGGGGATGCCAACTTGCACCAGATACGCCTTTGCCGCGTCGGACCGTTCCTGCCCGAGCGCCATATTGTACTCGGCGGAACCGCGTTCGTCGCAATGACCTTCAATGTTCAGCTTATAGTCGGGATAATCTTTGAGGATGTCGCGCAGCTCGCTGGAATCGGCTTCCAGAGCCTTAATCGCATCCGGGCGCAAGGTGTGCTTGTCGTAATCGAAGTAAGCATCTTCAATTCGCGCCAATAAGGTGTCGATACGGGCGCGGGTCTGCGAATTGGGCATGCGCGTGGTCTGCTGCGGCGCGGGCGCGGGAGCGGGCGTGCGGGTTTCGGTGCGAGCTGTCTGCGTAGTCGACTGTTGTTGCGCGGCGGCGGCGGGTTGCGACGGGGGCGGCGGGCCCTGGGCGGCAACCTTCTTCTTGGCGCAACCGGCGCCGATCATAGCGGCAACGGCCACCGCGAGAACAATCAATCTGCTGGAATACTTCACTTTCGAGTTTCCTCCTATGGATTTATTTGTAACGCTTCGTCAGCAGGTTTACTATCCTGTCCGGACAGTATTTTGCGGAGCCTCGTGTTTGACTACACTGAGATCTGAGGACATACGTGTCGCAATTGAACGGTACGCCCGAAAGTATGCCCGCGAGTGTGCCGGAATCGCCGCGGCGGCGGCCTCCCTGGCTGGTGCTCTCCCTCGGCTTCGGAGGACTGCTGACCTTTATTCTGGCGGCCTGCATCGGCAGCCTCTGGATGTTGGGCCACGTGCGCCAACAGGAAACCGCCATGCGGCAGGCCTTCCTCGGGCGCCTGGGCACCCTCGATCAGATCCGCTCCGGCATCTACCTCTCGGGTACTTACGTGCGCGATTTTCTGCTTTCGCCGGACGTCGATGGCGCGCACGCGCAATCGGCGCGGCTGGTCGGACTGGAGCGGGAAACGCGCGCCGCATTGGACGATTACGCCCGTTCGGCGGCGCCCGATGAACGCAAGCCTTTCCAGGACCTGCGCAACGAGATCGATGCCTATTGGCGGGTGCTCGACCGCACACTGGCGTGGACGTCCGATGAACGCGACCGCTTGCGGTATTCCTTCTTTTATGACGAACTGGTGCCGCGGCGCACCACCATGCTGCAAATCGCCGACCGTATCGCCACCGTGAACGAACGCGGCCTGGCGCGCGCCGAAGACCAGCTGGCAGCCAGTTCCGAGCAACTGCGCCGCTCGCTGATGCTGACGTTCGCCATCACGCTGGTAGGCGGTTTCGTGCTGGCGCTGGCAACGATCAGCCGCACACTCAAACTGGAGCGCGAGCTGGAACGTCGTCTGGAAGAGAATGGGCGCGCGCGGGCCGACTTGCGCGATCTCTCCGCGCGGTTGCTGCGCGCGCAGGAAAACGAGCGGCGCACGCTGGCTCGCGAACTGCACGATGAGGTGGGGCAGTCCCTCTCCGCCATCCTGATGGAAACCGAAAGCGCCGCCTGCGCGGACGAGCCGGTCGAGGTGCGCGAGCACCTGACGGCGATTCGCGGCATGGCGGAGAAGACCGTCAATCAAGTCCGCGACCTGGCGCTGCTGTTACGGCCATCGATGCTGGACGATTTCGGCCTGGTGCCGGCGCTGAAATGGCAGGCCCGCGAGATGGCCAAACGAACCGGGCTGCACGTAACCGTTCAGGCCGACGACAGCGTGGACGGATTGCCGGACGACCACCAAACCTGCATATATCGGCTGGTGCAGGAGGCTCTGAATAACTCCTCGCGCCATGCCAGCGCGCGCAATGTGGAAGTGCGGGTCGCCCGCGACGGCGCGCGCGTCAAATTCTCGGTGCGCGACGATGGCGCCGGCTTCGATCCGCGCCTGGTGCGCGGCCTGGGACTCCTCGGTATGGAAGAACGCGTGGGCCGGCTGGGAGGCCAGGTGCGCGTCGATTCGCAACCCGGCCGCGGCACAATGGTGACGGCCGAGTTGCCGGTGGCGCAGATGGCGGCGAAGAACGGACGCGATGCCCATTCGCATTCTCATAGCTGACGATCACGAGGTGGTGCGCGACGGCGTGCGCGCCCTTCTGGAAAAACAGACCGACATGGCCGTAGTGGGCGAGGCTGCCGACGGCCGCGAAGCCGCGGAATTGGCCGAAGATCTTCATCCGGATGTCATCGTGATGGACGTGGGCATGCCGAACTTGAACGGCATCGATGCCACGCGCCGTATTCTGGCCGCTCATCCGCAAATCGGCGTCGTGATGTTGAGCATGCACCAGGATGAGAGTTACGTGCTGCGGTCGCTCAAGGCCGGCGCCAAGGGTTACCTGCTAAAAGAATCGCTGCGCAGCGACATCCTGGAAGCCATCCGCGCAGTTTCGCAGGGGCGGTCGTTTCTCACCCGCAAGATCAGCCGCATGATGCAGGAAGATTACATCCAGGAGATGGAGCAGCGCGGTCTCGAAGACAGTTACGAGCTGCTCACCGGCCGCGAGCGCGAGGTTCTGCAATTGGCGGCCGAGGGCAAGCCCAACAAGGAAATCGCAGGCGCGCTGAGCATCAGCCTGACCACCGTGGAAACGCATCGCACCCATATTTTGCAGAAACTGGGATTGCACAGCGTTCCAGAGCTGATTCTCTACGCTGTTCGCAAGGGAATTATCGCGTAAGCACGGCCTATGCCGTACGCTGGAGTTTGGCCTTTTTCGTGGGACATGCTTCAGCTTGTCCAGGCGAGCGGAGCTCGCCCAAGCACGGCCTATGCCGTACGCACCTTCGGTGTGTCCATGACCTGCAGGACGCGCCCTAAGAGGCGAGAACGGCGGAAGGGCTTTTGCAGAAAACCGCGCGCGCGGCCCGAACGTCCCATTTGGCGTTCTGCCCCGGACTCATCGTTCGTCGACGTAAACAGGAAACGGATACCGGGATACGATCCATCCAGGCGCTCCAGCAACTCGGGACCGTTTCCGGCCATCGCCATGTCCATGATGGCCAACTGAATCGGTTCGGGGTGGTGCGCGCAAACGTCCAAAACAGCGGGCCCACCGTGGGCCGTCAATACCGTAAATCCAGCTTTTTGCAGAGTAGACGAGACATTTTTCAAAACGCTCGCCTCGCCGTCGGCCACAAGGACAACGGCGTTGTCGGGATCTGGCATATCACCCATTATAAGCCGCAATCGGGTCTCGATGCTAACAGAGGATATCCCTCCACCGGCTGAAAGCACGGGGCTGAAGGACGATTTAGCCCGCTTCCCGTTAACAAATGTTGCCGATGAGGGTGGGCGATTGATCGCGCGGCGGCGGTGGCATGGGGGACGGCCGCCAGACATGCCGTTCCAGGATTCTGTCCAGCACGTCGGGGATTTCGTATACCGCGGTATTGCGAATCGCCTGCACGCGCGCGCGATACCGCCGGTACCGTTCCGGTTCGAGCAGATCGCGGACCGCGCGGCCGATCCGCGAGAAATTGCGGACTACCATCCCCACTCCCTGCTCCTCGATCCAATCCGCGTTATACCGCTCGTGCGCCAGCGTCCAGGCATTGCGCTCGACAATCACCGGGAGGCCCATCGCCAGCGCTTCGCTGATGCATCCCGGACCCGGTTTGCCAATGAAGAAATCGCACAACGCCATGTAGCGCGGGACATCGCGCGTGAATCCCTGTACGAATCTGAGAACGCGGCGTGGCAGTGCTTCGATTTCGCGCCGAACCACTTCATTCCGTCCGCAGAGCAGAATCAGCTGCAGCTCGTTCCCAGTTTTGTTGAGCAGGCGCGCAATTTTCACCATATCGGTGGATCCCTCGCCGCCGAACAATACCAGGCCGGTGGGCAGATTGGGCTGCAGCCCCAGGCGCGCGCGTTCGTCGCCGCGATCGGCTGGTGGAGGCGCGTAGAAGCGCGGGTGTAAGATCATGCCCGATGTCCGCACGATGTGCGATTCCGGAATTGCGCAGGCCCGCGCCTGGCGAACCGCCTGCTCCGACCCGCAAATTACGTACTGCTCCAACCGTTCGATCCAGAAATTCGGAGGGTAATCGGCGATGTCCGTCAGAATCGTTACGAACGGCGTGCCCGGCCAGGCGCGATCGAGCGCCTCGCGCAGAGCCCGATTGTAATGCGGAATGAGCGAAACCACCATATCGGGCCGATGAGCGGCCCAATGCCGTGTCAGCACCTGCACCTGCTGCCGGTGCGACATGCGTATCAGCAGGTGCATCAGCGGCACCATCTGCGCCGTCCCGAGAGTCCATCCATGGCGCAGCATGATGTTGTAAACATCTTGAAACGGAATGCCCACGGACTTGCGGACGAAATCGATGGAATCGAGCAGGTCCTGGATACAAAGCGGGCGCAGATCCCAGGGCCGCTGCTGCTGGTGGATCACGTCAATCAGGGCTGTGGCCGCGGCCCTGTGGCCGCCACCGGCCTCGATATAGATGAGATCGATTTTCGCGGCCATAGGTTCAGTTCTGCGCAGGATCGATCGCGATGCAACGAACCGGCAAAAGAAAGGTTGCAATTGCTTTCACTTAACTGTCCTTTTCGTTAATAACACTTAGTATGTTTGCGATCGGTTACAAATACGGTAAACTTTCGTTTCGTAATACTCAGTGTTCGCAGACAACCCAGCTAGTGTAGTGCGTCTGAAATCTCGTCGATTATTATGGACCCTCAAAGCACCGCTCTTCGCAGCGGTGGACAGGCTGGTTCCCGACGATCTATCGCCCTATGATCGTGCTGCCCAAGTCCTGTCATCGGCGGGACGAGACTTAGAACGCGCGCAACAGTATTTCCGCCGATATCTTAGCGCCGAACCCGAAGGAAATGCGCCCACATTGCCGGACGCGCGCAGCAAGCTCGCGCGGGTCTTCGCCAAAAGGAAGGAGATTAGTGCGACGTCCGCATTGCCCGCACCAGGCTCAGGACCGGCCAGATAGCCAGTACCGCCAGCAGGCTGATCGATGTGATGGCGCTATCGAAAGTAAATTGGGTTGCTTTCCGGATCGTTGTAGACACGGTGCACCTCCAGATTCTGCCTCGATGTTACGCCCGATTTGTTAATTCCGGATGAATATTTCGCGAAGCACTTTACTTTTCGAGTGCCTTTGCGTACGCGTTCCAGGCGCGGCGGTCGAATAACACGAATGTAACTTCCCGTACCGCAGTCTCTATACCTTCCAAGTGTTTTTTGACCTCCGCGACCGCGATGGCGGCGGCCTCTTGCAGTGGGTAACCATACACGCCGGTACTAATGGCCGGGAAGCTGACGGTCGCCACACCGCGCGCTTCCGCCATCGCCAGACACTCCCGGTAACATGAGGCGAGCAACTCCGCTTCGCCCCGCTGTCCGTCGCGGTAAATCGGCCCGACGGCGTGGAACACGAATTTCGCCGGCAAACGGCCGGCGCCGGTAGCCACCGCTTTCCCCGTCGGACACCCACCCTGCGCCTTTCGGATGCCGTCCAGTTCGCCCATGATTTCCGGCCCGCCGGCGCGATGAATCGCGCCATCCACGCCCCCGCCGCCAGCCAGCGCCGAATTCGCGGCGTTCACCATCGCGTCCACGGCCAGACGTGTAATGTCGCCCTCGTGGAGAACAATCTTGCGCCCGCTCGAGCTCATCCATTCCATACCTCTATTACAATCGTTTTGTGACCCGACGGGAACTCCTCGCCGCGACCGCGGCGTTAACCGGCAATTTGTGGGCGCGCGCCCACTGGGACCGTTCGCGCATCAGCGCCATCACCGACGAAATCGGAGCCGACGCCGACGACGCCGCCAGTTTCGCGCACCAGTCCGGCATGCTCTTCGTGGAAGTCCGCGATCTGCCGGGCGCCAATCGCGAATATGCCACCGGGCGCGAAGCGGACATGCAGGCCGATGCGGCCCACTTGACCAACCAGAATCTGAAAATCTCCACCATCGATACCGGCCTGTTGAAATTCGCGTGGTCCGAGAAAGCGCGCTGGGACCGCCGCATGGAAGACTTCCAGAAAGCCCTGCGATG
>Ga0182016_10000311_pt1 | contig 61263 bp, 35 predicted proteins | sample 712S2MmetaG_FD_120491 | JGI IMG/M metagenome (GOLD analysis project Ga0182016, IMG submission 120491) | Permafrost microbial communities from Stordalen Mire, Sweden - 712S2M metaG | ecosystem: Environmental > Terrestrial > Soil > Wetlands > Permafrost | place: Sweden: Stordalen | collected...
AAGAATCCGACCACCGCGACAGCAACCCGCACAATAGGCGTAAGAATCAGCAGCAGCAAGCCAACCTGCATAATGGCAGCGCTGTCGCCGTGGGCCGCGGCACGTACGATTCCCGAGACCGAGCGCATGTCTGAACCACCGGGAACGAAGGTGTGAAAACGGACCGGGTCGGCATGGTGGCAGGTAAGGTAGAGAACGCCGCCGGCGAGCACTACTCCCGCGGCCAGCAGGACTCCGGCTCTGAGAAGCTGACTGATGATGGATTCAAGACGGCGATCGTCCATGTAGGCTATACCTTTCCCGTGATGCCATTGACGATCATTTCAACTGCCAGCGCCAGGATTACGACGCCGAACACAATCCGCAAGTGCTTAACGCGCGCAAATACCAGGACCTTGGCTCCCAACAGGGCTCCGATAAGAACTCCGAGCATGACCGGCATGGCCACACGAGGGTCGATGTATCCGCGCTGAAGATAAAGGCCCGCGCTGGCCGCGGCGGTAACACCAATCATGAAGTTGCTCGTGGTGGTGGAGACTTTGAAGGGAATGCGCATGATGGTGTCCATGGCAATCACCTTGACAGCGCCCGAGCCGATGCCGAGCAGGCCGGAGAGCGTGCCGGCCCCGAACATGGTGGCGAAGCCCGCGGGAACATTGCGAACACCGTATTTCTGGCGCTTGCCGTCGACCGGATAGTCTGAGGCGAGACGCAGCTTCAAGGCCAGCTTGTCAGACTCGACGATTTTATCGTGGCCTGAAAGACCCTTGAACGATAGATAAGCGGCCTGCGCCAGCACCAGTCCGAACACGATGGCCAGCGCATGGGTTGATACGCGCACCGCAAGAAACGCGCCAAGAATTGCGCCTATCGTGGTGGCAATCTCAAGGAACATGCCGATGCGGATGTTGGAGAAGCCCTCGCGCACATATGCAGCGGCTGCGCCCGAAGATGTTGCGATGACTGAGACGAGCGATGCCCCGATGGCGTACTTCATGTCGACGCCGAGCGCCAACGTGAGGGCTGGCACGACGACTACTCCGCCGCCGAGGCCGGTAAGCGCGCCAAGGAAACCCGCCAGCGTCGACAGGGCAAAGACGACTGCGGTGAATTCGAGGGCAGTCATTCGGTGCTTTGGCCCAACCCGTGCATGATCATTTTTAGGCTGCCCCAGTCTTCAATTAGTTGAGATTCAGTTTCGGTGGCGGGCAGTTGCCGTCCTGGCAGAAGACGAGCGTCGAGCAGTTCGATAGCCGGAAGGGACTTTGTCGAACTCATCGACCGAATTACCCGTCGGACGATCGATGATATCCAATGCACGGCTCATGAGAGCCTCAGAGGCTTTGGGACGCCGCGCAAGCCATTCATCATTCTGAAAGTGAGCGAGGTTCTCTGATCCCGCGTCGGGCATTGCCTTCTCCATGTAAACCCAGGAACTTATTCAGTCTTCGCAAAAAAGCAGCAGGGGCTAAAGCCCGATGTTGAATTCGAAGCGAATGCGGCACGGCTAAAGCCGCGCTCTGATACAAATCTCTCTCGCTGAGGCCTGTTTCACCAAGCCCTAAAGCCGCGCCCTTTCAAAACGTCGATTCATTCCGTGGATTCTTACAATCTTTCCGCCACGCTCTTGGCCTGCGTGAACAAATACAGGTAGTCGGGCCCACCGGCCTTGGAATCGGTACCGCTCATGTTGAACCCGCCGAAAGGATGCGCGCCAACCATGGCTCCCGTGCACTTGCGGTTGAAGTAGAGATTGCCCACATGGAACTCTTCGCGCGCGCGATCCAGCTTTGCGCGGTCGGAACTGTAAATAGCGCCAGTCAGTCCGTATTCAGTGTTGTTGGCAACCGCCATTGCCTCATCAAAGCCATTCACTTTGATAAGCGCCAGCACCGGCCCGAAGATCTCTTCCTGCGACAGAACACCGTCCGCCGGAATATCAGCAAAGACGGCTGGCTCAAGATAAAAGCCACCGTCCGCGGTCTGCGGCGCAGTGCCGCCCGCAATGAGGCGGCCTTCCTGCTTACCCTTTTCGATATATTCGAGCATCGTCGCCAGCGCCGCCTTGTTGATCACCGGGCCGAGGTTGTGGTTTTCAGCCGGATCGCCAACGGTCAGCTTGGCAACGCGCTCGCGCAGGCGTTCTTCGAAAATGTCGTAGATAGATGCATCGACAATGGCGCGCGAGCAGGCTGAGCACTTCTGCCCGCTGAAACCAAATGCCGATGCGGTAACAGCTTCCACGGCTGCGTCGAGATCTGCATCGGCGCTCACGACGATAGAGTCCTTGCCGCCCATCTCCAGGATCGTGCGCTTGATCCAGATTTGGCCGGGCTGAGTCTTGGCGGCGAGCTGGTTGATGTCGAGGCCCACAGCCTTGGAACCAGTGAAGGCGATGAAGCGGGTCTTGGGATGTTCGACGATGGCATTGCCGAAGGTTGCGCCGGAGCCGGGGCAAAAGTTGACTACGCCGTCGGGCATCCCGGCCTCTTCAAGCACCTCAACAAATTTGGCCGCGATGGTGGGCGAGTCGCTGGAAGGCTTGAGGACGACGGTATTACCGCAGACGATAGCGGCAGCGGTCATGCCGGCCATGATGGCGAAGGGAAAATTCCACGGCGGAATGACCGCGCCCACGCCAAGCGGGATGTAGTGGAGCTCGTTGCGCTCGCCGGGATACTGAATGGGCGTAGTTGATGCTGCCAGTCGCAGGGCCTCGCGCGCGTAGAACTCGAGGAAGTCAATGGTCTCGCCCACGTCGGCGTCGGCCTCGGACCAGTTCTTGCCCACTTCATAGGTGAGCCACGCCATGAACTCGAATTTGCGCGAGCGGATGATCTCCGCCGCGTTGAGCAGCAGCGAGACGCGCGTGGCGGCAGGCGTGCGACTCCATGCAGTGAATGCGTCGAGAGCCGCGGTCATGGCGGTCGCGGCGTGTTCGGCGCCCGCCTTCTGGTGAACTCCTACAATTTGCGCGGGCTTGGCGGGATTGAGCGAGCTGATTTTGCCGCTGGTCTTTAAGCGATCGCCGCCAATAATCAGGTCGTACTCGCGGCCGAGTTCGGCGCCGACTTTGTCTAGCGCTTCACGCATATCGCGGCTGTTGTCAGCAGTTTTGAAGTTGATAAAGGGTTCGTTGGCGAAGACGCCCTGCGGAGTGCGGGACTGGATAGTTGAGGACAAAGTTGCCATAGCAGTAACAGTGTAGTTCAGGCCGAAGCGCATCTGCTGCGCTACCCCCTGGCATCCGTCAGCGCGATTTTGCTCGAACAGACGCCATCGATCTCATTGCCAGGTTGCAACTTTAGTAACTTATATTTATTACCAATGCGGGATTATAGTAACAAAAGGTGGATTGCTTGTACTCTTACGAAACAGTATCTGTAGTAATGAGGGTAAACCCCTCGAAAGTAACTCCACCTGATGACGTCACCGGGGGAAGCCTGCAAACGACGTCCTAGGGAAGCTCGATGGGTCGCAGTCCCAGGCAGCGGACGCTGGCCGCCAGAGTAGCAACTATCACGATGACGGCATGCGGGTTAGCTGCCGGCTATCTGTTGGGGTGTGCCCTGGCGCTGCTGCTTGCAACCAACTGGCTGGGCGAGTATTCCGAGCTGGCCTCCACCCAAAGTGATGCGTCTTTTCTTGAAGCGCGCTCGCTGCTCAACGTTCTGAAGGATTCGCGCTACGGTTACTGCTCCGACGCTGAAATGGCCTATTTCAGGGAGCTCGTTTTCCGCTCGGAATTCCTGAAAGATGCCGGGCGCATTCACGGCGGCAAAATCGACTGCTCCGCCACCGTCGGCCACCCGTCGCGAACGATTGGACAATTCAAGCCCGACTCCATCCAGGACGACAGCACCGGCACCATCGCTTACAGCAATCTCGTCCCAATTCACGACCCCGGCCTGAAAAGGGCGGGTCTGCAAATGGGGAATGCGTACGTTGTCTTTGGCTCGCGCGTGCCTGCCAGTCCCGGCCCGGTTCCCATGCACCTGGTCTTCAACCTCGCGGGAAATGCACCGGCAGGCGCGACGCCGGGCGCGAAACTGACCCCGAGCGCGCCCGGAAACGTCCGCCTGGGAAACAACCTCTTCGCCACGCGGTGTTCGAATCAGCATTCCAGTTGCGTCTCGGCCTACACCTCGGTACCTGAGGCATTCCGCGGTGAAGCCGGGGCGATCGCCGCATGCACCGCGGCCGGAGGCGGGTTGGGCTTTTTGTCGGCAATGGCGTTTTCACTTATGTACAAACGCAGCCGCGATCTCTGCCAGCAGCTTCGCCGCGCCGTCGAGCGCGACAAACTGCACGTCGCCTATCAACCCATCGTCGACTTTACCACCCGCCGAATTGTGGGCGCGGAGGCATTGGCGCGCTGGTCAGACGAAGAAGGCAACGTGGTCAGCCCGGACACCTTTATCAAGATCGCCGAAGAGCACGGCTTCATAGGATCGATTACAAAGAGAGTGTTGCAGCATACCTTGCACGATTTCGGCAAGATTCTCCAAAGCCGTCCAAGCTTTCGTCTCAGCATCAATGTTGCCGCGGCCGACCTCGGCGACCCGGAGTTTTTGCCCATGCTGGAAGACACTATGAGGCGGTCGAAGGTTCAGCCTAAGAATCTGGCCCTCGAGATTACTGAAAGAGCGACCGCCAATAGCCCCGTTGTGATGGAATCAATCCGTATCCTCCGCCACAGGGGACACAGCATTCATATCGACGACTTCGGCACCGGTTTTTCGAACCTCGACAGGCTCCTCTACCTTTTTGCCGACACCATCAAAATCGATAAGGCCTTCACCAAAGTCATCGGCACCGAGTCAGTCGCGGTGGCCATTCTTCCTCAAATCCTGGCCATGGCAAGATCGCTTGGCCTCGACGTCATCATCGAAGGCATCGAAAACGAGCGCCAGGCGGATTACTTCTCGATGTCCCCCGAGAATGGGAAGATGTACGGCCAGGGTTTCCTCTACGGGCGCCCCGTGCCCATCGAGGAATTCCATGGCCTCCTGGTCGACGAACAGGCGAAGCCCCTCGCTGCCCCAGCTCCGGCCATAGCGCGCGACGGTAACGGGCCATTGCGAGTTGTCACCTCCCGCAGCGCCTGATGCGGCCCGTCGACTAGAATTCACTGCAAGGAATCCTCAATGACTCGGATGCTGCAGTGTTTCTCTATCGCTATTGTTGTTCTCTCGCCATTAACGATGGCGGCTAGTCCCGCGGATGTGTTGTTTTCAAGTGCGCCGGCGCAGGTAGATCGCTTCGACTATGTCGAGATCACCGCGACGATACAGGCGCCGGACGTTCGCAACCCATTCACAGATGCAACCCTCACGGGGACGCTGGAAACCGCCGATGGCAGCCGGCAATGGAATGTTGAAGGATTTGCCGACAGCGACAATGGCGCAGTGTACCGGATTCGCTTTATGCCGATTGTGGCAGGCGACTACAAGTACACAGTCACCTATCGACAGGGAGACTTCAGGAAAACGGCCGGCGGCTCATTCCACTCCATCGAGGCGCACCGCCGGGGAATGCTCGGGGGCGACCCGGCCTATCCCTGGCACTTTATCTGGACGGGAACCGGAGAGCATTTCTTCTTCAACGGCACCACTGCATATTGGGTAGTGGGCTGGAAAGAAGAGCGCATCACCAACTTCAGCATTGAGCGCCTGCATCGCCTGAAGGTGAACCGGATGCGCGTTGCCATCGACGGCCGCGAAGCCACGTTCTTTGGCGAGCCGGTAATGAATGGGCCGTCGTGGTCAGTGATGCTGGCTCCGTGGAAGGCCGAGAATGCGGATGACTTCAGCCATCCGGGCTGGGACTACACCCGATTCAACGTCTCGTTCTGGCAGCGCTACGACAGAATGCTGAAGTTTGCGCGCGAGCGGGACATGAACATTTCGCTGGTGCTGCAAATGAACGACAGTTACGTGCATCCGGTTGCGGGAGGCGAGGACGAGCACCGGTTCATTCGTTACGCGGCGGCGCGGTTCGGCGCATTCTCAAACATCACCTGGGACCTCGGCGACGATCTGGAAAGATTCCGCGACGACAAGTGGACGCACGAAACCGGAACGCTGCTGCAAGGCTGGGATCCTTACGGGCAACTGGAGACCAGCCATCCCGTAGATATCGAGCACCAGGATCGGGCATCGAGCTGGTTTGGATTCACTTCATACCAGGATTGGTCGCGCGATCAGCACCGGCTGATGCTTGAATCGCGCAAGCTGCAACAGAAGACGGGACGCATTATTCCCCAGACCAACGAAGAGTACGGATACGAAGATCATTATCCGCTGTGGGCGCAGCCGGGATCGGACTCAAGCGATGTGTTGCGGCGGACGGCATGGGACATTGCAATGGCGGGCGGATACCAGACTGCCGGAGAAACAGCGCGGCGGGGCACAAACATCTTGCCGGATACGGGCGGCGGATGGATGAACGGCCGCGGTGACGACACCATGACCATGTTTCTGGGCTATGGGCACATGGTTGATTTCTTCACCAGCTTCGAGTGGTGGAAGACAAATCCGCACGACGAACTGGTAGACAATCGCAACTACTGCCTTGCGGACACGGGGAAGACTTACGCCGTGTACCTGCCCCACGCGGGACATGTGACCGTTCACCTCGAGCCTGGCCATTACCGCGCGTATTGGTTCAGCGCGATGACGGGAGAAAAGATTGATCTGCCTGACGCCACAGGGCCGAGCTGGACTTCGCCCGACACGCCGGACCAGTATGACTGGGCTCTACTGCTGCAGGCGGACTAGACAACGTCCCACGAATCGGATGATGCGCGGAATTGGTAGAACAGCCTCCGGAGGCTGCGGAAAGACTCAATGAGGCACGGTTTTGAATAAGGCCACGACTTCGTTCGTGCCGTTGACGTCCACAAAAACCAAAATTCCAGCCCTATCCCTTGCCGGGAATTAACTTCATTTGCGGCACAATGTACTTGAATTCACTTGCCGACACAGCCGTGATCGAGAATTGGCCCACAGAGAAAGCCCGTAACTCGTTGACTCCAAGATCATTGGACGCAAGTCATTTATCTTGAGCCGCTTAATTTGAGATTTTTCTGTAATCAGCTCCATCCAAACGACTTGTTTACAGGGAATACCGGGGGTATCCCAGCTCTGCCCTCCGTTGACGACACCAGCCCATGCAGGAGCCGGACGTGGCGAAATGCGTCCTTGATTGGGTTTTTTGGCCAGCCACTCCGGACCTTCAGCGATCCATTGCATGGTCGCCGACGATCCGCTTGTACTCGGTTGCCTTTCTAACCTAATGTAGGTCGAGACGAGGCCGAATGATAATGCCCGGGCAGCAACTGATCCCTACCAATCTCGACAAACACTTCTTTATTCAGCCGCCGGCCGACGGGATGGACTTGCTGCACGCTACGGACGACGTTCTGCATCTGCACGGCCTGCCGCACCGGCCCGATCCCAAATTGCTGCCGAACGCCGCCCGCGCGTGGCTGCGCGTGATGCGGCGAATCAAGCGCTTTGTCGCACCGCAGCTCACCGTGCGCCACGACTACATATTCCGCCCGCTTCGCCCGGCGCGAGCGGCGGTGGGGACACCGGCGGACGCGGACGTCACATCAAACTGGGGCGGCCTCGTGATGACCGACGCGCCTCCCTATCAACAGGCGTGGGGAAGCTGGACGATTCCCGATATCCAGGTTCCGCCCGGAGGCGCCGATCCCGCGTACTCATGCGCCATATGGGTCGGCCTTGGCGGTTATTTGAACGACGAGAATCTCCTGCAATCGGGAACCGCCCAGGCTGTCGTGGCCAATGGCGCTGGAGAGTGCTTTGCGTGGTATGAATGGTTTCCCGCGCCGCCCGTCATGCTGACCGGGTTCAACGTTGAGGCCGGGCATACGATTGCGGTCTTTGTTGGCGCGTACGACGATGGATCAAGCCGCGGCGTGGTGGGCATGGCCAACCTGGTAACCGGCGATGCGATTCCCATGACCGTGGTGCCGCTGCCCACCGTGGACGCCTGCGGAAACGCGGTTAATCCTGCCATCAAAGCGCCTTCAGGTGCGAGCGCAGAGTGGATTGTGGAGCGCCCCGACCTTGGCTGCGGCGGGCCGGAAAAGTATGCCGAGCTGCCTGACTTTGGCGAGGTGAATTTTACCCACGCAGCCGCGGTGACCGGCGTTGGAGCGAAGAAGAAAGAGATGATGGCAGCGGCCAGCGGTTCAAAGGCGCGGAGCCTGAAGATTCTGGCCGACGATGCCCACACGCTGCTGACCGATGAGCTGAGCGTTCCATCGATTCAGGTGGCCTTTCAGCAGACGGCCTCGGTGCAGGCACAGGAAAAGGCAGCGCAAAACGGGGCGGCAAGCGAGCCGAACGAGGCCACCCCGTAGCCGCTGTCAATGGCGGGTTTGCTATTTGCTGCTGTCACGCGCAGCCTTCACATAATCGTGTGAAGACTGAACATGCGCGTACTGCCGGGTGAGTGTTTGCCTGATTGGCAGCGGCAATTCTGCGTCGAGCGCTTCCTGATACGCCCTCACTGCTGCGTCCTCAATTTCTTCCGAGGTCGCAAGCAGCGTATGGTCGCCACCGCCAAGGTGAGCTTTGAGGTCGCCCCAGGTGCGCTCTACAGTGCCCTCAACCGTGCCCTTTTCTTTCACATCGTGGACGCCCTCCTGATGGAGAACTTCTTCGAGCTCGCCGCGAAACTCCGCGCGGTGCAAAGATTCGGCTGCGAAATAGCGCCGCAAAGTCTCATCCTTGAAGTGCTCGCCAATCTTTTGAAAACCTTCCTGGCCGTCGATAAGACTCTGGATGACGGAACGCAGTGTATCTTCAACTTGCCTGTTGCTCAATTTATGGTTGGTTGCTTCAGTAGCCATGGATTCCTTCCGTTTGGGGTTGTATAGGGGTAACTAAAAAGGCAGGGTCCGGGCGATGCCATTGCGATTCTCCTTCTCGCCCGGCGAGCCGGAGAAATCGCGAAAATCCGACGCCCCTGCCCCAAAAGTGAGCGCATCCACAAGACGAGGGGCCCTGAAGCGCGCCCTTAAGAATAGAGGCCCCATTCCACTGCATAGTTGCCTCAAGGGTATTTATCTGGCCGAACAGGCCTTCCTGCGGCGCGTTATCGGGGGTCCCGCTATGATGGGAGGCGGAAAGCGAGAGACGATGGGTCACGTTTGTGGGGGAACTAAAGACGGGAAGGCCTTGCGTGCGCGCCTTGGAAAAAGCTGGGCCGCACCATTGGCACTTGGGTTGGCGATGGCTGTGCCTGCGCCGGCAAAGGCTCAGGACGACGCGCTTAAGCAGGAGACCGCCTCCATTCGCGTTGCCTTCGATTCCCGGCAACCGGGCCTTAGCTCTCTCAGCTTCGACTCGCTGAATCAAAGCAGCTTTCGGCCCAATCCCATCATCGATCCCGGCGCTCCGCCCGCTGACTACAAGGTCTCGGTGCGCGATGGTTGGGTTCGCTACGCTTTGGCATCCGATCCCGAGCACGCAGTTTGGGAGATGCGCTGCAATGGCAACACGATTACCATGCTCAGCCTCTTCATCCCCGGAGCGGCCGCGCAAGACGTGAGCTGGAAGTTCAACGCGGACGTTGCCCACGCCACGCTGCTGGGCCATGTAACGCCTGAGGGAAATATTGCTCTGCCTGCGCTCTTGCACATTCCGGGAATGGGGTCGATGCGCATTTATTCCAGGGGAAACACTTCTGCCGTGCTGAAGTACGAGGCCCGCAGAGGTCAGACCACCTTTGTTACGATTACCTTCCCGCCCGCAACTTCGGAACACAAAGTAATCGAGTACACGCTCGAAACTGCGGCGATCTTCCCAGTCGTTCCGGGCATGTCGCCCAACGATCCTCGTTTCGACGGCTTCAGGCGCGAGTGGCTCGATGCGTTTCAACTGCAGGCCCAGGCGCACACGCTAGCCAACAACTCCGCCAGCGACCCTGTGGGATTTTGTCTCTACATGTACAGCGATATGGCGCGATACACGCCGGAACTGGTGAAAGGGCTTACCGCGCTCGACCTCGTCCGCGAAACTCTGGATCGCTATCTGGCCGGCTTTCTCTCGTACGGTCAGCCCGGCTACCAGGGAGTCGATGGGCCGGGCACCGGCATCAAGCAGTGGTTCCCTCACGCCTCTCTCGATACTTACCCGTCGCTGTTGATCTCCGCGTACAACTATGCCGACGGCAGCGGCAACGAGCAATGGCTGCGGAAGAATTACCCAGGCCTGCGCAAATGGGCCGAGGCGATGATTGAGCCCAATGCTGATGGCAGCCCGCTGCTTGAATTCCCAGTGAGCGGTAATACCGGCTCATGGTCTGAAAAGCTGACTCTGCGCCCGGCAAACTGGTGGGATGCCGTTGGCTTTGGCCATCAGGACGCCTATTCAAACGCACTCGGCTATCGCGCTCTGCGCAGCATGGCCGCGCTGGCCGACCGGATTGGAGAAACCGCCGACGCGGCCAGGTATCGCAAGAGCGCCCGGGAGCTGCACGATGCCTACGCAAGCGCATTCCTTGATCCGTCGACCGGAGTGCTGGCCGGCTGGAAGAGCGCCGACGGCCAGCTGCATGATTATTACTTCACCTTTGTGAATGGCATTGCGGTGCGCTACGGCTTGCTCGCCGAGCAGCAATCCCGCCAGGTAATGGACCGCATGATGGCCAAGATCGAGAGCGTGGGCTACAACAACTTTGCGCTTGGTCTCCCCGGCAACCTGGCGCCAATTCACCGCGGCGATTATGTCGACCTCAACCCGCGCTGGGGCGGCCCACAGCGCGAAGACGGCGCCGATACTTTTCAGGTGTATCAAAACGGCGGCGCTACGGCGTGCTTTTCTTACTTCACCATCGCGGCTCTTTATAAATTGGGAGAAAGGCAGCAGGCCGACAATATTCTTATGCCCATGCTCGGCTCGTTCGCGCGGCAGAAATTCTCTGATCGCGCAGAAGGCGGCCTGACCTATGAATGGGCCGACTGGAAGGGCAACCCACATGGCTATGAAGGGCTGCTCGTGGACAGCTACTACGCGCTATTTGCTGTGCTCGATCGCGCGCACATGGTTAAACCGATTCCCTGAAGCATCGGTTCTACGAATAGTTGACCAGCGCCATCCGCACCAGCTTGAAATCCGGAACATGGAAACTGACGTACGATCCGGAGCGCACAAAATCAACGGCCTTCTGTTCCGGAAGCAGCACGACATTCCGCATCTTGAATTCCGCGGGCACGTGAACGCGAATCGTCGCGGACACCCGTATGGTGGGGAGCTGCATTTGCAAATTGAGCATTCCCACCAGCAAGCAGTTGCGATCCGCTTGATGAAATAGCGTGACCTCGACAGCCGGGTCGGTATCCGCTTCGAATTTGTACGGCGGTTCGAGAACTCTCCTGAGCAGAAGTTGAAACACACGGGCGCTCACTGCGTCAGGGCGTGCCTCGAGTGGTGCGGCAACCCAAACGCTTTTGCCCTTGCCAAACTTGTTGATTACGATTCCCGGATCGCTTCCCGCCTCGGGAGCCGGCGGATCGCTCCAGATCTGCGCGAATCGCGTATTGAGCGCATTGCCGGCTTCAGGGTCGACAAACGGAAGTGTGACAGTGGCCAGCACCTCGACGGAAGAGTCGGCCTGCGCCTTTACCATCGGGCCGCCGAATCCAAGATTCTGCTGCGGCTGGATCGTATCATCCAGCAATTTATCAATCGGAGAAAGATAGGTCGTCCGTCCGCCGATCGTGCCAACATATCGCACACCCAGCACATCGGCGAGAAGAAATCTCTCCTCTCCATCTCCGGGAACGCTGACAGAGGAAACGCCACTCGCATAGATGCTGCCGCCTTTCCTCACAAAATTGCGGAAAACTTCGGCTTGATCGTCGGTCATTTCAAGCACGCTTGGCAGAATCACCGCGCGGTACCGGTCAATCTGGCTAAATGAGACATTGGTGATAACGCCGAAAGGAATATGAGCCTCGCGAAGACAGCGCGCTGCTCCTACAGCGGCTTCGCGATGCGGCAGTTTTCCGCCCCACATATTCTTTGACGCTTCGGCCGCGGTCATTCCGTTGGAGTCGGGATCGTACATCGAATTCTTGTCGAAGTAAATCGCAACATCGGCCAGCATATCGCCGCCGAGAAACGGCTCAAATGGGTCATGCAGAGCATTGATTTGCGAAAGGTATTCGTAGGCCCGATGATTGAGCGTGCCCTCAGGCTTGATGGCATCGATCAGCAGGCACGCGGAAGAATGAATCATCGGGATCATCGACTCAAGCGCAAGTTGCTCGAAGGGCTTGGTCGTTTCGAAATCATTCAGGTTCAATGTCCGCGAGGTCTGGAACTCGAATGGACGTTCCCGCGTCAGGCTCTGGTAGGCTTTGCAGACGATTGAAAACTGCGCCGCGCCGCCATAAAAATCGCCGGCCGCAAACTCTGACGCCTCGTTTTGTTCGAGTGAGACCGCGACGGGCCAGGGCGCGAAAAAAGTTCCAAACTGATAGTACGCCTCGATGGGCCGTGTCTGCTTCACGGCCTGAGTTACTGTGAGCGTAAATTCGCGCATCCAACGCTCGCGGCTCTTCTGGAATCTGCGCCAATTTCGATCTCTCCAGTCGACAATGCTCGGCGGATCGGTGTTCTCCTCTTTCCAATAGCGGGCGACGCAATGGCGGCAATAGCAGATCGTGGGCCAGAAAGTCATGTCGAAAAAGATGCTCTCGAAGTCGTAGCCGCCGACCAACTCCTTGATGCAGGCCAGAGCGTGATCGCGATACGGAGAATTGATGCAGACAGCTCCCGTACGCTCATGGCTATGCGCCTCCGGATTATCAGCAGAGAAAATCCGCCAATCGGGATACCGATCGTAAGCCCAATCGTCAAAGACAAGGCTGTAATATGCCACGCGGTGCAAGCCACGTCTGCTGCATTGCTCCATCACTTCGCCAAAGTAATCGCGGCCCTTCATGTTGCGGTGCATCTGCCCTATTTTGGTGCGCCACAGGCAGAGACCAACGTGTGAGTTGGCATATTGCATCAATGACTGAAAGCCGGCATTGGCAATCGTTGAGACATAATCGGCCGCATCGAAACTCGCCAGAAGCCGATCGTCCCAATCGGGCACATGCGTATCAACCAGCAGCCGGCGATAGGTTTGCGACGGCCATTTGACCGCGCGCACCGGTATATGTGCGAATCCATGCGGTTCTGAATCTGCACTCGCGTCGCTCCCGGAAGAAGGAGGCTGTTCAGCTCGGATTGCCTGGACCGACAGTGCATGGATCGCCCCAAGTCCTGCGATCTGATTGAATGTTCGACGATCCATGATTCTCCAAATCAGGCTCGCGAGCTTGACGCCTTCACTGACCGAGGACGCATAACGGGAAACCTGCCAGCCCCATACATCCGCACTCTGCGCATCCTGACAATTTCAAAAAGTCCTTGCACCCTCCATCAGGTTGGCCCCATTGCCGGACCCGCAGCATTCTCAAAATGGCAAAGTTGTTTCCGGGGCATTGGCTGCGTTCACTATCAGCGTCCAGGCCTTCGATTGATCGCCGTTCTCGTTTTGCGATTCAAATTCGATCTCTTTAGATTCCTTCGGCATCAATTCAAAGTCATTGTCGCTGAATTCAACTATTTTGGGCCTGGGGCCTGTTCCCTTCCATTCCACTCTCAAATGAACAAGGTGAGCATAGCCCGCACGGTTCTCGATTCGAACCCGCAAGTGCATCACGCCTTTGTCGAATTGCGGCTGACCGGTCTTCGTTGCGACGAGTGTTGTCTCCGGTTGCTCCTTCAGCGTCTGGAACAGCGGCTTCTCGTGCATGGAGAGCAGATCTGGCGCAATCCTTCGAGCCCCCGGCAGAACATCGGCAAGCAGATCGACAAATAAACCAAAGTAAGCGCGAAGCGCCGGATCGTCCGTCAGATATTGGTCGACTGGCAGCTTGGTTAGTTCACTCACTTCCGGCGTAAATCCGGTGAATGCTGCTGTTTTACCGGCTCCGTAAATGCCGGTAATCAGCAATGGCTGCTCATTGATTGAGAGTTGGATTTTCGAACCCGGTCTGATTGAAACCTGGTTGAAGGCAGCGAGTCCGTAACGCCGCAACAATGCGAGGTCTTCTGACGAGACTTCAGAAGTGCTGGCATCGCCGCCGGCGCGTGTTATATCGGTGATCAAACTCCGCGAAGGCAGAGCATCGCCCACCTGATACGGGCCAGAACGGACATCTTCACGCCCCAGAGTCTTCACTGGCAAAGCTTCGTCCAAATCAGTGGCTTCAATCAGCGCCGCGTGTCCATCGCCTCCGTGAAAACTTCCCTCGCCTCCGGTGTCGATAAATCCTGAACCAGTCTTCACAGCTTCCTGCACCGCCTTGGCCGTTTCCTTTGGCAGAACCTTCCCGAGGAACTCAAAACTGCCCACCCAGATTGCGTCATACCGGGCGTGAATTTGGGCTCCATCCGTCAGGTCCCTGGACATTGCGGCGGTTGCGTTTTCATCGTAGATATCCACGCTCACTCCCATCGAACGAAGCAACGCGGCGATCGGCGCGGCAAACTTGGACTGTGCGATCAGCAGCACCCGATGCGAGCCCTCAAACGCGGCAGGCACTACTTTGATGAACGAAGTCTCTTCAACAGGACGTCCGCCCGTAGCCTGCGCGGGAAGCGTGGCGCGTAGAAAATACACTCCGGCTGCCTGCGGCAACGTAAGCGAAAACGTGCCGGCTATTGCCTTATCGTCGGCGTGCACTACAACGGGATAGTCCTCAGCCGCAACACGGTTACCGCCAAGCGTCAGCAGCTCCGCATGAACCGTTCCGCTAACCTCCCGGTCAAGATCGTTGATCACCCAGACAGGCGCGCTCCACTGGGTCCCAGCCAATTGAGACTCAAGCGCTTCTTTATACGCAAAGCTGATTGCCACCGGAGCCTGCGCGCGTTTCATATACCAATAAGCAGTCTTCGGAACGCGATCGTAGTCGACGATCGCGAAGCGGAAGCCAGGCGCGAGTTCCAGAAAGTCCCAATCGCGTATGCCATTGATTGGTTCATATTTCTTGCGCCGGTAAGCTTCTGCCGAGTATTGCATCAAAAATGCCTGGTAAAGCTGTGTGTCCTCGACCAGCTCCTGGGCGGACCGTGGCTGGCTATCCACGAAGCGCAAGCTGCGATCGACCATCCTGGAGAAGCCAACTTCCATATTGGCGGTCCAGTACGCGTAAGCATTCCCGTCAATGGGAAGGTTGAACCAGTTGGAATTCTTATCCTTCGTTCCCCACTGCTCTTCGGGGGGTAGATATTTCCCCAGGTTCTCGAACGACGACATCGAAGTAGTTCCGTATTCGGAGACGAATCCAGCCTTCGCATCGAACTGTTCCTGATAATGCCGCGGATCCCAGTCCGCCCCAATCCAAAAGTGCTGCTCGCCCAAATCGCACAGGCTGGGGTGAAACACCGCATCCGGCGCAAGCTCTTTGACAAGGTCTTTCATCTCCGACATGAATGTTTCATAACCTTGCTGGTCTGTTGCGTAGTATCCACCCGGGCCGAAACTGCCCCATTCATTCTTCTCCTTGTCATGCGCCTCGGCCAGCGGCGAATACTGAATGATCGATGGGTGGTTGCGTTCCGCAGTAATAATCTGCCCTACCTCGAGACCTGCCTCTTTCAAAAACGGTTCTCGACGCGGGCTGTCCTTGTCGAGCACATGCTGCGGACCAAACTGCGGAAATGGCATCTCTGCAACGACCAGAATCCCCAATTCATCGCAAAGGTTGTAGAACTCCGGCTTCTCAACCACGGTAAAGTTCACCAGCAGGTTGAAATTGGCGTTGCGAAACAGGCGCAGATCGCGCTCGTAATCTTCGCGCGTCGGTGTGGAGCGGTAGAAATTCTCGATCGGAAACCAGGATGCCTTGATGAACAGCTTCTGGCCATTTACGTGATAGGCCATCTCCGCATCGCGCGTAACGGTTCTTATGCCAAAGCGAACTGCCCGCACATCGCCCGGCAATCCATCTGCTGTGTCCATTCTGGCCTTCAGGTCATACAGATTTTGCGGCCCCTTGTCCCAGCTCCACCATAGCTTCGCATTCTCAACGCGAATGTCCTCTTCCGCCGTTGTCTGGCCGGGAAGAGCGCGGATCGTTAATGTAGGAATCTCTTGATTGGCGCCGGCAAAATTGTCCGGCGTCAGCGCAAGTTCGATTTTGCGAGTCTCGGCCTCCTGGGTCGCATTGCCCACGGTTGCCTGGATGTGCAGCAAAGCGCTTCCGTCCGGCTCGATTGAACGCGTTTCGACATGCAGATCGTCGATCGTCAGCGGTGCGGTTGTTCTGAGGTGCACGCTACGCCAAATGCCCATCGGAATTGCGGCATTGCCTTGCGCCGGCAGCCCGTCCCAATTAATGCCAATGTGGTAAGGAAGGCCGGTAAGCGGAGTGCCGAGCGCCATGCTGAAATCGCCATCCATGTATTCGTCCACCGCGCGGTCCTTCGGCGCCCACGGATGCGTAACCAGTACTGAAAGCTCGTTGTCGCCGCCATAATTCAGGAGCGCCGTCACATCGAATGAGAAGCCAACGTAAGTTCCCTCGTGCGTTCCCAGCAGTTGCCCATTCAGCCAGACGGTTGTGAAATAGTCCGAGCCATCGAAGACGATCCGGCTTACCATTCCGTGGACTTGCGGAGCAGCGCGAAAATGCTTCCGGTACCACCACTCCCTGGCGTTCACGTCCATCAGGCCTTTGCTCTCGCGAAACCCGGCAACGCCAGTAAATCCCGCCTGCAACTGCGTGTCTCCGGGGACGGTGACTGTGCGAAAGGCGCTATCGTCGAACTTCTCCGATGCGGCGCCCGCTTGAACGCCTGCGCCAAACTCGAAAGAACCCATGCGCCAGTCTGCCCCGTCGAGCGGCTGATCCACGACAGCGGAATTTTGACTGCCTCGATGCGTGTCTTGATGCGCGAGCGCTACAGAATTTTGCGCGGCTGTAACTCCCGCGCCGAGGCAGACCGTGATGGCAATCGCCAGTATTGCTAAACTTCCCCGTTGCATGGTTTCTCCTTGATACACAGTTCGGCCTTAATCGGTGCCACAACGCGCAAGCTACTCAACCGTAAACGATGCCGCACGCCAGGCTGTTTGCTTGCCCATAGAATCGGACGCTTGTACTTCTACGCGATATGAACCCTTGGCCAGCTTTTTAAGCGGAAGCTCCCACCCAATGGGGATAAGACTCCCGGAAGGGGCATAGGAATCCGCCGACCGCAAGCCGGAATCCAGCTCCACTTGGCCGCTCGTGGAGTCAATCACTCGAACCTGAAACTGCACTTTTGCCGGCCCAGTGGCAAGTAGGGGCTCGTAGAGCTCGAAATAGCTGATCAGATCGTCGCCTTTGTGCACGGGACCGTCTTTGTGGAAGCGCGTATCTCCCGCGGGCGTGACTCCTATTCCGTTGCTTACCAGGGGCACATACTCCGGAGCCATGCTCGTTTCGCCTCGCGGGTAAATATCGTCCTGGGGTCTGTCAACAAATCGCAGGTAGTCGTGACTATGCTGAAGCCAGGCGGCAGCGATGTTGGTAAATCGCTTGCACAGCACGATCCCGCTGACCGCGAGACTGTTTCGATCGTAGCTGGCTACCGTCAGTGGCACGTCAGTCCGACCGAATTTCTTTCCGTCAGTGACCACAATTCGCAGGTTGTATGTCCCCGGACGAAGTTCGATTTGCGTTTCGTACCGGCTGAAGAGATGAGAGTAGGGCTCCTGCTCCGCCAGGGAGATGTTTTCCTGCCCCGCATTGCCTGCACACGTACTTACGCCCCATGGGAGTGTTACGTCCGGGACGTGCGATTGCAGAGGATTTTGCCAAGCAGCCGCGTCGCTGAAGCGCTCGGCGAGGGTTCCGTCCTTGTTGTAAACTAGCCCGAGTAGATCGACGTTTGCTTCCAGATAGCATCCGTTCATGCGTGTGCTTAAGGCTCGCCATGGGAACTCAGCGGCAATATTCACCATGCCTGTGTCCCCGTGATTAAGTGTGGTCACAGCCTGAACCCATAAAGGAAGCTTGGCCTCTTGCGCTGAGACCACTTCTTCCGCCATCTGTTCTGCAATTTTCGTCCCCTTCAGCGGATCAGACGGAGAATGTTCCGTATTGCAGTATTCAGTCCGAGATAAAACCGTTGTATTAGGGCGGTCGACCTTAACTTTTATTTGGTGACAGGAACCTTCAACAGAGGAAGGAGGAACGTAGGCGACCCGGTAATAATGGAAACCGCAGCCCCACACAATCTTGCCCAAGGCACCAGGGCTGACACCCAACACCCAACCTTCCGGGGCGGCCCAAATGCCTTTGGGCGTTCCCGAATATTCCACATGCTGGCCCAGGTTATCGGGCACCCACGCTGTACGCATCACTTCGAACCTGAGGTTCTCGATCGGCTGCTCGACGCCGTCTTCGAAAACATGGAAGTCTTTTGCCGCGGGCCCGGAGATCTCCGCGTCTATCGAAGCAGTTTGGCCTACCACTTTGCCCTTGAGATTGCGCATGGGACTGATGGACACGCCGCGATGGGCCACGTAGACAGGGACTACGACTTCGCGCGTTTCCACGCGGATATCAAATGGGCCCGCGTCCTGGGATGATGAATTGTCGCTCTGCGCCAAGAGGTACGGCGCAGAAACCACCACGAATCCCACACCGAGCCCGAGCAGCAGACCGAATCGTCTCATCCTCGCCACAACCGGCACTCGAAGCTCCATCCTGATTTGCGTTGCCTGATCCTTTCTTCTCCGGCCTGCCTCACAGCGTGCCGGCTTTTGGGTGTTCAGGGTGTCGGCACAACGTTATCACGGAGCGGCAACAGGTTCTGTAAGCTCCCGCTCCAGCCAGTTGTATGCCGCCTCCGCTCGCGCCATTGGGTATGCAAATCCTGCCCAAGAATAAGTGCTCGAAAACGAAAAGCAAACTAAATATCAAACTGTTGACTCAATTTCACTTGTCGAAAGCTGGGACTACCGCGGACCCTAATGAGGTGCGGAAACCCTGAAGACGATTTGCGCTGAAGCCTTGACAGCCCACTTGACGCAGATTTGCCTTGTTTCGTACTGTGAAATAGAAGGCTATGGCCATCAAACGGGACAACGATAATCGACGCTCCTACAGGGTCGAGGCCGTGGCTCGCGCTTGCGAGATTCTGGGCTCGTTCACTTCCGCCTCAGATGTGCTTGAGCTGAAAGCCATCACCGCGCGGACACACCTGAACAAGGTGACCGTCTTTCGCATTCTCGGAACACTCGTCGAGATGGGATTCGTGGAGCGCGTGGGGTCGCGAGGCTATCGTTCGCGGCTTCAGCCGATTCTGGCCAAGCGCTACCGCATCGGCTATGCCTCGCAGAGTTCCGTTGTGCCTTTCACTTCAGCGGTGACCGATGGCCTGGTTGAGGCAGCGTACGCGGCCGGCGTTGAGCTGGTGGTGTTGAACAACAGCTATAGCCCAACGATGGCCCTGCGCAATGCCGACCGATTCATCGCAGAGGGCGTCGACCTGGTCATCGAATCGCAAATCGCGATGAAGGCAGCGCCGCAGCTCACCGCAAAGTTTTCCGCAGCCGGCATTCCGTACATCGCAATCGATATTCCTCATCCCGGCGCTACCTACTTTGGCGCTGACAATTACAAAGCGGGAAGGATAGCCGGCCGCTACCTGGGACAATGGGCAGCTAAGAACTGGCGCAAGGAAGTCGATCAGATTGTGCTTGCGGGATCGGACGTATCGGGGCCTGCAATGGACGCCCGCCTGACTGGCATGTACGACGGCATTCTGGAGATTCTGCCCGAGTGCCGGCATGTGCCTTCGTTTCACTACGACACCAAGGGTCACTTCGATCAGTCTCTTGAAGTTTTTCGAAAACACATAAGGCTTCGCGCTGCCCGCCGGGTGCTGGTGGGAACGGTCAACGATCCCTCCGCTCTGGGCGCATTACAGGCGTTTCGAGAGTTCGGCGGCGAAGACAGCTGTGCGGTCGCAGGGCAAGGCGGGGTATTGGAAGCGCGGGAAGAAATGCGGCGGCGAAAAACTCGTCTGGTGTGTTCAGTAGCTTATTTCCCCGAAAACTACGGCAATCGCGCATTGGGCCTTGCGTTGGACATTCTGAATGGCCGCCACGTGCCGCCGGCTGTGTTCACCAATCATGAGCTGATTACGCCCGAGAATGTCGACAAGGTTTATCCCAACGACATGCTTCTCAAGAGCGGTCGGACTGCTCCTCTTCGCCCCTGACCGGCGGATTTAGCCCGAATTCCTCACCAGGTCGCCGCCTCTGACCTTGAACTTTTTCGCTCTCCATGCGCAGCCCGAAGTCGGCGCGCCCTTTTGATTTGTCAAGAGCCACGCGACTTATTCCGATGAATGTAACTGGATACAAAGCGGTTAGCGCCCTACAATGTCTGCGGGCCATTACCCGCCTTTGCCGCACAATACTAGATAGGATCAGATAGGAAAGGACGGGTCAGGCGTCATGGACGGCACCAACTTCTCAGTCATCAGCGTCGTCCCCCGCCCGGACCAGTCCCTCACCAGCGATTCCTCGATAATTCGATTCCTTCAAAAAGCACGCATAATCTGTGCAGCCGCGATTCGACATAATAGAATCAATAGCTTGGAGCACGATTTCCGCACAGATTCCATACAGAAACCGCACAGATCCCACGCAGAAACCGCACAGATCCATGTAGAAACTGTGCCCCGGGTCACTTGGCCCTCTCTGAGAAATGCAGCTCAGACGCGATCCCCGGTTTCCCCGGAGTTGGAAATTACGATCTGCTCAACTTCAATAATTCCATTCCCGGTTGTAGACAGGCGCCAGAATCTGGGAAACCTCGGCGAGAATGGCCTGGTCGATCGGTTCCTCATGCCATTCGATGTTGCGCTTAACGGATTCAGGATTGGCCGAGCTGAACAAGGTGGTTGGAATTTCAGGGTGCTGGCTGGAAAACTGGAAAGCAAGCTTGCTGATGCTGGTGCCGCGAGCCCGGCAAAAGTCGGCAGCCTGCTTGAATACTGCGCGCTCATCCGCGGAAGCGGGATGCCAGTCGGCCGGCCCTCGATCCGTCAGCAGCCCACTGGCAAAGGGCGAGCCGTTGATGAGACCGATGTTGCGGGCGCGCGCGGCGGGCAGAAGTTCGAGCAGACGCGTGTCGTTCAGGCAGTAGTGGTTATGAACAAGTGCGGCATCCAGGTCGTAATCGCGAAAGAGACGATGCCAGAGATCCATCGGATAGATGCCGGCGCTGACAGCTCCGATCGCGCCTTCTTGCTTCAGTTTGTGCAGACTGGCCAAGCCTTCTTCGAGCGCCCATTCCGTAAAGGCTCGGCCCTGATATTCAAAGTCGTGCAAGTGAACGATGTCAAAGTATTCGACGCCCAGACGCGAGGAACTCTCCTGGAGCGACTTGCGGATTCGCGTCTCGGAATAATCGAGGACGTCCTCTCCGTATTTGCCGGGATTGGTATACTTGCCGGCTTTGGTTGAAAGAAAATACCGGTCTCGCGGAATTCCTTTGAGTGCTTTCCCAAGCACGGTCTCGGCGCGCGTTCCGCCATAGGCTGGAGCCACGTCAAAGTAATTCATGCCCATATCGAGCGCCACATGTACGGCTCGGATGGCGTCGCTCTCCTGGACTTCGCGAAAGACGCTGCCCAGCGCAGATGCCCCGAAGCTCAGGCATGATACCTTCAGTCCGGTTTTTCCAAGAACACGATATTCCATGAGCTTTCGTTCCTACCTCAAAAAGAAATAGAGGGTGCCGACGGTCGCAATCAGAGCGAGAGAAACAATGCGGGGATCGCTCACCGCGGTGAACGGCCCCTTTAGAAAAGCCAGCGGGTGATCCCAGCAGACTTTGGCCACCGCCGCTTTATCCATCGCAGGAGTTAGCAAACTTACAGTCACGTAGATCCCCACGCAGATTGCGGCCAGTATGGGTCCTGCCAGCATGAACGGCAAACCCAGGCCCCTGGCTGGGTCGGTGATGAAACCACTGAATGTCATAAGGCTCTCCGGCGGAAGAAAGAGCTTGCCGGTCGCAGGCATGTCAACGATGAAATACAGAACCCCCAGCAGCGAGCCGACATAAAGAGTGGCCATTGCCGCTTGCCTGGTTCCCCGCTTCCACAGCACGCCCAGCACAAAGACCGTTGTCACCGCGGGCGCAAACGTCATGGGGATTTTGTTGATGGCTTCAAAGATGGTGCCAAACTGGTCGCCCTGGGTCGACCACAACATCGCCAGCACCATGATTCCACCGGTCGCGATGCGTCCGGTTCTCACCAGGCGCGCATCGGAGGCATTCGGACGCATCCGCTTCAATACATCCATTGAGATGAGCGTGGCACAGCTATTGAGCGCAGCCGCCATGCAACTCATCAATGCGGCGGCAAGGCTGGCCGCAATCAATCCGCGCAGGCCAACGGGAATCAGATACTTGATCAGGGTGGGCAGCATCGCGTTGTAATCCGTGTGCGCCGTTCCCGCAACGTTGGGCAGATAAATTGCGCCCTTGCGCCAAAGTACATAACCCACGATGCCGGGGAAAACCATGAGAAACACCGGGGTGATTTTGAGAAAGCCGGCAAACAATGCGCCATTCTGGCCGTCTTTCAAACTGTGAGCTCCCAGAACGCGCTGCACATGGGTCTGATCGGCGCACCAGTACCAGATGCCAAGAATTGGATAGCCCAGCAATACTGCCAGCCAGGAGTATTCGCTCAAATGCCCGTTTGAATCGAAGATGGGCTGCAGCATGTGCAACTGGCCCGGCGCTACGGTGTTTCTAAATGCCTGAATGCTGTTGATACCGGCCGCCGGAAGAGCATGCAGGCCAAGCACTGTAACCAGGATGGCGCCGCCCAGTAACAACACAACCTGAATATTCTCGGTCATCACAACTGCTTTGAGTCCACCCAGAGCCGCATAGGTGACTGTGAACAGCGAAAGCACAACGATGGTTGCGATCATCGGCACGCCGAGAAAGCTCTCGAATACCTTGGCCGCCGCAAAAAGACTGATGCCGATATGAATCAGCAGCGCTCCCAGAATGCCGATAACCGCAAGGAAGGTTCGAGCTTCAGGGCAATATCGGCGCTCCATAAACTCCGGCAGCGTCGCCACTCCTGAGTTGATGTAGAAGGGGGCGAACAGGAGCGCCAGCAAGATGAGAGTGAAACATGCCATCCACTCGAAGTTGCCGATGACCAGGCCATCCTTGGCGCCGCCAGCCGCAAGGCCGACAAGATGGATGGTGGAAATGTTTGAAGTGAAGACAGCAGCGCCAACAGTGAACCACCCCAGCGACTTATTGGCGAGGAAGTACTGTTGCGTTGAGGACTTTTTCCTGTACCCGACTCGAATTCCGAAGATCGTAATGCCGATCAGATAAACGGCGATCACAACAGCGTCGATGACAGATATCTTCACTTGGGTCCCTCGCTCACAGCTGGATTTGCACTTTAAACGCCTGGGACTTGCCCGCCGCAAGTTCAAATGCCTTTGTCGATTGATCGAGTGCAAACACCTCGCTGACCAGCGGCAGCAAATTGACGCGCCCGGCCGCGACCAGCCGAATCGCCTCGCCGAACACATTGCCATATCGCATCGATCCAACAAAATTGATTTCCCGGTTCATCAACAGGTTTGCAGGCAGCGGTATATCCGCAGTGCCCAGCGTACCGATTTGCACGATGGTACCCCCCGGGCGAACCAGATCGAAAGATGCGCGCAGGGCGCGCGGAGAGCCCGACGCCTCAAAAATCAGATCGAATCCGTCGCCCGTGAATTTCGCGACCTGGCCGGCAAAATCCGCCTGCGTTGGATCAAGTGACAGATCGGCACCGAGCGCAACCGCTTTTTCGCGGCGGTAGGCAACGATGTCACTGATGGCGACGGGAACCGCGCCAAACGCGCGAGCGGCCATCGCCACCAGCTGCCCGATTGTTCCCGCTCCCATCACCAGCACGGAGCGGCCGGAGACCAGGCCTGCCCGCTTCACCGCGTGCAGCGCAACGGCAAAGGGCTCCATCATCGCGCCCAGGGAATCGTCGATCTGGCTGGGCAGAATATGACACTGGTCGGCACGCACAGCAACGAACTCGGCAAGAGCGCCATTGGTGGGAGGCGTGGTGCTGGCGCTCCCCAGCATGATCGTCTTGCGGCAGAGGTTGATTCTTCCAGCCTTGCAGTATTCACAAAAGCCGCAATTTCGCGCGGGGTTAACGGTCACGCGGTCGCCCGCCTTCACCGTGTCCACGCCATCCCCAACAGCCACCACGTCGGCCGTGAATTCGTGGCCCAGGACAAAAGGCCGATCGGGCACAAACGCAGCGCACTTTCCCTCTTCAAAGTAGTGCAGGTCCGAGCCGCAAATGCCGACTCGTCGATTGCGCAAGGTCACCATGCCGGGCAGCAGGCCGGGTTGCTGAAGTTGTTCGATCCGGATATCCCGCGCCGCGTGCAACACTGCGGCTGTCATCTCAGAGACCATTATTTGTCGCCCTCAATTCGATCGGTTCGATGTTGTAGATGCGCGCGCAATTCCCGCCCAGAATTCCCGCCCGCATGGGAGAAGGAAACTGTTGAACATAGTCCATCACGATTTGCATCGTGGCGTCATAGTCTCCGGAAAGCGTGCAAACAGGCCAGTCGGAACCGATCATCAGCCGCTCGGGAGAGAATGCCTCGAACACCACGTCGAGGAAGATGCGGAAATCGTCTCGCTTCCACTCCTTCCACTTTGCCTCAGTGACCATGCCCGAGAGTTTGCAGGATACATTTTTGAAGCTTGCTAAAGTGCGCAGATCTTCACGCCACGGAGATAGAACACGGTCGGCAATGCTGGGCTTGGCGATGTGGTCAAGGATAAATGACTGAGCCGGAAACGCCTGCACCAGCTGCGATGCGGCGGGGAGATGTTTGGGAAAGAGCAGCAGATCGTAGGTGAGCCCAAACTCGCTCAGTTGCCCAATTCCCCGCAGAAACTCTGGGCGCAGCATGAACCCGTCGTCGGGTTCGTCGTGCAAAACATGGCGCACACCAACAAGCTTCGGATGTCTCGCAAATTGCTCCAACTGGATTTCCACATCCGGTGAGCAAAGGTCGAGCCAACCGACAACGCCCTTGATGAACGGGTGCTCTTCGGCGAGTTGCAGCAGCCAGCGCGTCTCTTCGAGATTTTGCCGCGCCTGCACGGCAATGGAACCATCGAAGCCGGTGGCTTTTAGCAGCGGCAACAAGTCGCCTGGCAGAAAATCATGCTTCAACAGCGCCATTTCCTCCGTCATCCAAACGTGCTCGGTGGGGTTGTAATGCCAAAAGTGCTGGTGCGCGTCAATTCGCATATCGCCCTGCGGATTCCTCATTCTGGCCGGCGCCGTGTCCTGACCGGGCCGGGGAACAGCCAAGCGGATGCAATGCTCTGATCGCCGATCGTGAGAGTCATATGCATCCTAAGCGCGCGAAAGCGCCGTACAAAACGAAAAGATTTGAGCCCGTCGGAGTTTCACGAGGTGAAATCAATTCGGTCTGGATGCATTTCCTTGCGGTCTTCTCAAGGGAGGCGGGATTAGCGGTCAAATGCTCCGCGATCATAGCCACGCCCCTGGAGGCGCGGAGTCCCGTCAAAGTCCGTCCGCTGTTCAAGTTCGTCCGTGCCTGAGTCCACGGCGGGACTGCGCGGGCCGACGCGAAAATCAGCCAGCGCGCGATTGGGCGCATCCGGATCGATGAAGCCGGGGTCACTATAAAGATCGTCAGGGCCATTGCCGGCGGCTAGTTTGTTTACGCCGTTGTAGTAGAGGTTGAAGTTGAAGTACGCGGAGTTTGCAGCGTGCTCCTCCACGTGCACCGGATTCTGACCGCTGGCGCTAACGAAGATGTTGTTGAGAACGTTCACATCGGTTGCGGAATTGAGGTAGATTTCGCCGCGGCCGGTTTCCTCCGGCGTGCGCACGTTGTGATAGGTCGAGTTGTTCACCACATCGACATGATCGCTGGAGTAAACTTCGATCCCGTCACTCCCATTGTCGTAGACAACGTTGTTGGCGATCAGCGTTCGCCCGATATAGGGATCGTGCGGGCCTTTGCCCTGCGTATGCCGCTGATCGTCGATAATGATTCCTTCGCCGTCGGTGATATACGGTTTGGGAGTGGCGAACGCCCATGGCAGAAGCTCACTGTTCCCGTAGACTCGATTGCCGACGATGAACATCTTGTAGCCGGTATAGTTATCGGTATTCCAATTCTGATAAGTGGAGATGCCGCTGTTACCGTAAATCGAATACCACGCTGAGTCATAGACGGTATTTCCTGAAATGGTGACGTAATCGGCCCACATCGTGGCGATCCCGCCGCCTCCGCACTTCCCTATCACATTGTTAACGATGCGCAGGTGATGCGGCGTCGTTCCCGGCTTTCCGCCATGGACTCCGTCAACCAGGACGCAGTTGCCGTCATACGACGGTTCCGGCGTGGAACCTCTACTCCGCGATTCTTCAAGGGTCACGTGGTCGCTGTTTCCGGTAATCCTGAAGCCTCTCAACTCGATGTATGCCGCAGTGGGCCCGAACTTCACGCCGTCCCAGCCATTAAACGATATCTCGGGAATCTGACCCGGGTACGCTACGTACCGGATCCATTTCGCGACAGTTCCCGGAATGGAGATCGTCAGGACTTCGCCCCGAGGCTCGGAATTTGAGTAGATTCCATTCATTACACAAACCGAGTCGCCGGGCTTGGTTAGATCGGCGGCGCGCTGCAGTGTGCGGAATGCGTCATGCTTCGACATTCCGGAGGCCGCGTCGTTTCCTGTTCCGCTCACAAAATGAGTGCAAGCTGGCGCGGCAGCGCGGGCGCCGACACTCATTTCGGCTCCTGTGATTGCAAGCAGCGACAGGCAGATTGCGGAAAGTTTTGTCACTTCAGTTGACCCCTTATTCTATGCAAAACGACATCTTACCAGCGCATGTTCCCGATCCGGCGTGATACCGGACAGTTGTCAGGGAGCGCTCTGCCGTCTCCGCCCGTTCTACTGTGCAGAATATATTCCCAGGCATGCAATGGACCCTGCGTGGCTCCATCCATCGCGAATACTGGAATTCAGTTAAGCAATGCCGATAGGGCAGGCAATTGCGTTTCATTGTGCGAAATGTCTTGTTGGAGACGAAATTCCATTTTCGGAGGCGATGAATTCGCCTAATCTGCGCAAAGATCGAATGCCGCGGACATTTCTTCTCGTCTCGCAGAAGACGGTTCGCCGACAGCATGAGCAAGGAGCAGGAATATGCCAGTTGCAGCGCCCGAACTGAAAACCTCTTATGCGGAGCGGATGGAAATGCTCCGCGTTGCCAAGCGGGCGCAAACATTGGAAAAGCAATTGGTTCGGGGATCGATGGACTACGACGATCACGGCATTGTGCTTCCCCCGGAAGGGCAATACCAGGTCGTTCACAGCATGAGCGGTTCCGGCATTGAGATCAGCGACGCCATCCTCTCCGCCTTCGTCCCATCCGGCAACCATCCGAGCGGTGAATTCTTTGGTCCGCGGGCCTGCGGCGAGAATTTCCGCAGGCTGCTCGAGATTCATCCTGTCCATATAGACCCCGCGTCGTCCCTGGCCGGGGCTTACATGGTTAACTTCATGTCGTATCGAAAGCTGGGCTGGAACCCGGATGTGGACTGTTCGACACTGCTTGCGGAGCATGAAAAATACCATACAATCCCCGTAATTGGAGCGGTTCAGCACATGTGCCCGGACCTGGCGATCGGCTTGCGCCTGGGCTGGGGCGGGCTTCTGGAACAGGTTCACCGCGGGGCGCTCGCCAATCCGCATGCGGTTGATTATTATGCTGGATTGGAGCAGGTGATCCTGGGCGCCCAGAACTGGATCAGCCGGCACGCGGAAACGGCCAGCCGAATGGCCGCGGACGATTCGCCGCTGGCCGAAAACCTGGCAGAGATTGCCCAGATGAATGCACGCCTGGTTACGGCCGCCCCGAGCAGCTTCCGCGACGCCTGCCAATGGATTCTGTGGTACCTGTTGATCGCGCGAATGTACAACGGCAGCGGCGGACTGGGAAAGCTCGATTTGCTGCTTCAACCTTATTACGAAGCCGACTGCAAGGCCGGACGTCTTACCGACGATGAGGCCACCTTCCACCTGGCATGCCTGCTGGTGCGGGATACGGCATATCTTCAACTGGGCGGCCCCGATCAATCGGGGAAGGACGCGACCAATCATGTTTCGTATCTGACCCTGGAGGCCGCGCACCAGCTCGGCATCGCCACCAATATTGGAGTGGCTGCGGGAAAGGATGTGGACCCCAATCTTCTGCATCGGGGTGTGGAGATACTCGTCGAGGATCGATGCGGCACGCCGAAGTTTCTGGGAGTGGATAACACGATTGCGGGCTTCGCAGCCAACGGATTCCCGATTGAACTCGCCCGCCAGAGGGCGTATGCAGGCTGCCACTGGTCGGCGCTACCGGGCCGGGAATACGCGTGCATGGATGTCGTCAAATTCAGCTTCCCCGCCCTTCTCAACCTGTCTTTGCGCGAGATGATGGCCGACCCTGGAGTGATACCAAGCGTGGCCGAGTTGTGGAAGCGATTCAAGTTTCACCTTCGCTCGGCCATCGCAACCGTTGCCCGGGGAATCGACTTCCATTACGAACACATGCACCGGAATCTTCCTGAGCTGGTGATTGATCTGCTATGCCACGGCCCCCTGGAATTAGGTGTTGACGCAAGTCATGGAGGGGTCGAGTTTTACACGTTTGGCGTTGACGGAGCCGGGCTGGCGACGGCGGCGGATTCACTGGCCGCAATTGAGGAACAGGTGGAAAGCAAGCGGCGCCTAAGCTGGACGGAGTTGATCGGGCATCTGGATTCCGATTGGGCCAGTCCCGAAGGAGAAAAGGCCCGCAGGCTGATGCTCGGCAGCGGCCGTTTTGGCCAGGGCCATTCAACCGGTGACGAGTGGGCCGTGCGCATCGCGGCGGAATTTACCCATGCCGTCAAGGAGAAACCTACCCCGCATGGCTTCATGATGATCCCCGGCATCTTCTCCTGGGTGCTCAATATCCAGTTAGGCAAAAAGCTAGGCGCCACGCCGAATGGCCGTCGCGCCGGCGAACGGATCTCGCACGGCGCCAATCCCGACCCCGGTTTCAGGCACGATGGAGCACCGACTGCCTTGGCCGTAGCCGTGGCCAAAGTGCAGTGCGGGTATGGAAACACTTCGCCGATGCAGTTGGATCTCGAGCCTGATCACAGAAATACTGCCCAGTACGTCGCTGCGCTTGAGGCTTTGATTCGCGGCCATTTTGAATTGGGCGGGACCCAGATCAACATGAATGTTGTGAATCGGCACCAGATACTTGAAGCACACAAGGATCCGTCCAGGTTCCCTGACCTGGTGGTGCGTGTCACCGGCTTCAGCGCATATTTTTCAAGCCTGTCGCCGGAGTTGCGCCAACTTGTTGTTGACCGCCTTTTATGCGATTGATGAACCCAGCCACGAGCCGCTCGCGCCTTCCTACCGGAGACGATCCGGTGATCGGACGCATCTTTGACATCCAGAGATACTCCACCCAGGATGGCCCCGGGATTCGCACCACTGTTTTCTTGAATGGCTGCCCCCTGCGCTGCGCCTGGTGTCATAACCCTGAGGGCTTGCGCCCGGAACCATCTGTTTCGTATTCGCCGGACAAGTGCATCGCGTGCGGGGAGTGCGTGACCGCGTGTTCACAAGGTTGCCACGAAATGGGCGGGCAGCCTCTTTCCCCGACCAGCCACACTTACGAACGCAAGGATTGCCGATCATGCGGAGATTGTGCGTCGATCTGCCCAGCCGGGGCAATGGAACTGATTGGGCGCGAAGTCTCGGTGGGAGACGTGCTCGCCGAAGTTCTCGAAGACCGGCCGTTCTATTCGCACTCGGGCGGCGGTATCACCCTCTCTGGCGGTGAGCCGCTCGCGCAGTTCGAATTCGCCCTCGCCTTATTGAGGGCGGCACGGAAAGAGGGGCTCCATTGCTGCGTTGAAACCAGCGGCCACACCACGTGGGATCGCCTCAACCGGCTATTGCCTTTCGTTGACCTGTTTCTTTATGACTACAAGGAAACCGATCCGGAACGGCACCGGCGGTACACGGGCCAAACGAATGAGACGATCCTGAAGAATCTGCATTCGCTGCATGACGGCGGGGCGCAGATCCAATTGAATTGTCCTGTGATCCCGGGTTTCAATGACCGCGATGACCATCTTGCCGGAATCGCCGCGCTGGCGCAGTCTCTGCCCAAGCTTGCCGCGGTAAGGCTGCTCCCATACCATCCGCTGGGCACAGACAAGCTAAAGCGCCTCGGGTTGCCGCACCCATCGTTCGCAAGCGGCAAACACAACAACGAAATGATAGAACGCTGGCTCTGCGTGTTGCGGGAACAGGGCGTTCCTGTGCTGAATTGAAAGAATGGATTCGCGCTTCATTCTGAATGACAGGAGACATTCCGTGACGGATCATCGCAATTTGCGCCTTACCGGGAATCAGGTGGATGAATATCGAAGAGAAGGCTATCTCGTCTACGATGAGCCTGTTTTTTCTCAAGAGAAGTTCGACGAGCTGAAAGATCATTTCGAAGAAGAGCTTCGCGCCCTGGCTCCGGATGTGCGTCCCGAGTCGATGGACGTGCCGCATTTCACCGATTTGAAACTGTTCGAGTGGTTGTTGAGCGATGAAGTGCTGGATTTGGTTGAGCCGATCATTGGCCCGGATATTGCATTATTCTCGAGCCATTTCATTTGCAAGCCAAAAGGTAACGGCCGCCGGGTTCCCTGGCACGAGGACAGCTTTTACTGGCGCGACATGATTTCACCGATGGAAGTCGTCACCGTGTGGCTGGCTGTGGACCGAAGCACGCGGGAGAATGGCGCCATGGTTGTCATTCCCCGTTCACTGGCTGGGGACAGCGCCCATGAGCCCGTGGATTCCAACCAGAACGTGCTGCCGTGGGAGGTCAGGAAAACCCCGCTGGACGACTCCGGAGCCGTGACAATTGAGTTGCAGCCCAACCATGCCAGCCTTCACGATGGGCGGCTGTTGCACGGAAGCCCCGCGAACACCAGCGATCTGCGCCGCTGCGGCTACACCATGCGCTATATGCCGACGACTGTAAAGCTGGATGATGCGGCCCTTTCGCGGCACAGAATCTACCTTGCCAGAGGCAGGGATCGTGCCGGAAACCAGTACGGAGATCCGACGAAGAGCTACGAAGAACTGGCCAGGTTCCGCCGTCGCGGCAATGGACATTGACATTTGCCGGATTGAAACTCCACTGAAGGTTCCCCGAGCCGCCGCCGCCCGGCAGGATTCCCAACTCGAACCCGCCGTCTTGCGATGCCGGTAAGGGGTAAGCCTGGGCACTTTCCGGGCAAGATTCGGGCATAAAAAGCCGGTCAGTTTCCTATCCCACCCCAATGGATATATAGTTTCCACACCGAAGTCTTGACAGGACTGGCCCCCATCCGCTGACATCGGAACATTCGAGGTCTAATCATGATTTTCACGCCGGGAAACCGACGCAACGCCGGTTGGCTGATCTTCCCCTCTATTATTGCTGCCTGCTTAATTTGCGCCGCCTTTCACAATGTTCTGTCGGTCCATGCCGGCCGGGACGCCACGCCTTCAGCGCATACCATCAAGCTGGGAACAGCGCGCCCCGGCTCTCTTTACGCAATTACTTTGGGAGTGAAAGATCCCGCTCAACTCCAGGGAAACGATGCCGTCCGGGTCACCGTGAGCGACGCGCAAGGTGAGGTCGAGTCCAAATGGCTGCACGCGGCCGACCTCGACTTCTATCTGACCCTGCGGCCGCGGGCGGACGGTCCGGTTACGGTGAGCTTTTCACCCTCTGTGTCTGGCCACAACCCGGAGATGAGCGCAACGCTGAGAAAGATCCTGGAGGTGTCTGCCGCCACGCCGCGCGAGTCCGACGCAGTCAAGCGCGGAGTGATTGCCGCTGCGCCCAACGATACCTGGCAAAACGCTCAACAATTCGAGCTTGGCCAGACGATCTTTGGCAGCGACGATGAAAGACCTTACGCCCCGTCAGAAAGCGAAGATCGATATGCCGCCATGCTCAAAGGCTTCCAGTGGTTCAGGTTCACTTTCCACGAAAAGGAGCAGCGCCTCGTTTACTTCGTCCTCAACGTGACCGACCGCGATGTCCCGCTCGACGTGGATATTTTTCAGGTTGCCAAGAACTCATCGGGACAGCCGGATGTAATTCCCTTCACCGCCGGCGAGTTTGTCTATCAGATTGAAGCGACCCAGAACTATCCGGGGCTCTACAAATTCCGCACCCGCATTCTGCAGCCCGGGCAGGAGTACTACGTGCGAGTGGCTGCCAATCACCCTGCTTACCAGCTGCATACCTATCAATACCCTGTGCCGCCGTATAACGATCCGCACCTGGCCGTGCGCGCGGGTATGGATTTCATGGTCAATATGGGCGACAGCTGGCTTTCGAATACCCCGCGCCGGGGAGCAGTGGCGCTGCGAACGGTGATGCAGCACTCTGAAACCCAGCTCTGCATCGCGTGCCATCCGGCGCAATTTACCACGCGCGCATATTTACGGGCGGTTCAGAACGGCTACGCACCCACTCAACGCGCCGGGCTCGAGTTTCTTGCCGATCGAATCTACAACAACGCCCGGCCTCTCTACGGAGAACCCGGCACCAACTGGGTGAGGGTGATTTACTCCGCTCGCACAGTAGCGAGCCGCTTGCCGCTCATCACCCATGCCTATGAGCAGAATGTGACCCACGATGCGCCGCGCAAGGACTTCGATGTGCCCTACGCGCGGTACTTGAAGGTTCATTACAAGGGCCTGACCGTGATGCCCGGCGACGAGACCGACGGTTGTGAGCCTGAGATCAGCCCATTTGAGATCGCGTTGCAGAGCTGGCAGACATTCAATCTTGCTTACAACGAAACACACGATACCGATTGGCTGGCCGAGCGCGACCATGTTGAAAGCCTGGCGCTGCCGTACGAGCCAAAGAACATGATCGACTTGAATTGGAAAATCCAGTTACTGTCTGCATTGGACCGCCAGAAGTACGCAGCGCAGCTCGACACTCTCATCGACAAACTCTACGAATACGAAACTCCGGAGGGCGGATGGCCGTATCCATTCGATAGGAAGGCCAAGCCTGCTGACTTTATCTCCTATCACGCGGTTCTGGCGCTGGCTGAAGCCGGCCACCGCCCTGAGACCGACGAGCACATGGCGCGCGCCGTCAACGCCATGCTCGCGGCACAACGGCCAGAGGGGAGCTGGGAGAGCGATCCCGTCTACCAGGGATTCAACACGCCGTTCCGCGCCACGCAATTCGCCGTAATGGCGTTGTCTACTTTGTATCCGGGCCCAACAAAGGCCAAAAACTGGGACGCGGCCTACCCTGCGCCTGCAACCAAACTTGCAACCAACGATCTCCCGCTGCTTCTGGAACAACTGGATCAGTATTGGGATCTGGCCCCGGAGCCGGAGCTCGTTCAGATTCGCAAAGTGCTGACCGATAGCGACCAACCGCTCGCGCGTGAAGCCGCCGCGCGCGCGCTTGGGCACATGGCTGACCCCGGCGCACTGCCTGCTCTCGTCAAGGGCCTGGGCGATCAAACCAAGATGGTGCAGGTCGCGTCAGCTTACGCGTTGCGAATGGTGCTGTCGCGGCGACCGAGCGTTGCCCCGCGAGGGCGTGCGATGCTGGCCGCTGCATTGTCATCCCCAAACGCACGCACCCGCTGGGGAGCGGCTCGCGTCTTCAATCAGCATTTCAAAGATCTCACCGGCGATCCAGTATTGCTGGCCGCCCTTGAGCGAACGCTGAATGATCCGGTGCCCTACGTCCGCTTTGAAGCCGCCAGCGGGTTGTGGCGCTGGTATTACTGGCAGGTGGACCAACCCGCGGTGCGGCGCGGGACGCTTGAAGCACTCGCAATCCGCCTCAATACCGAGACCGACGAAATGGTGCGGCGAGGACTGAAGGAAAGCATCTACGACCTGCTCGATGAAAACACCGGATATCTATCCGCGTGGGTCAAGGCAAGCTCAAAGGATGAAGATAAAGACCGCATCAACCAGGGCTATGAGGCGGTGGCGCGCGACCAGGCACAGGTGCTTGCCAAGGTATTGCGCACTGCAACCCCGCTGGGCCGTGAGGGAATCCTCACTGCGCTGTGGGATTTTCATATTCGACACTATGCGTTGCCGACGCTCAAAGCAGACACGGTTTCAATCGGCCTGCCCGCGGTTCTTACTAAGTACGTAACCGGCGTTCCCGATCTGCATCGCCCGGGCTACGAGTATCCACCCTATCGTGAAGCCGTCGATTTCAAATACGACGTGCACAATGGTTTCTTTCAGACACGCATCGGCAACGACAGCGACTTGATCCACTTCTTCAAGAGTTCTGGGCCCGAGTTGGAAGACGCGCTTCTGGATTGCCTGAAAGGCGCGGATGAGTCAACGAAAATCAACGTGCTCAAGGCGGGCAGCACTCTGAGTGAATCCGGCGACGCGCGCTTTACACTCGCCGCCCTGAACCTTTCAGAGGATTCGAGCGCCGACGTGCGCCAGACCGTGCGCTACGTCTACGAGGACGGCCAGCGGGGAGTCTTGAATCTTGATACGCGCTCCGCGCCCGATCCAAATCTTGTCGGCAGAATCGTCGAGATTCTCAAGCACGGAAATCCCGACAGCCAGGCCGTCGTTCTGCCCTTGCTGGCAGCCCTGCCCAGCGGTTCCGTATGGGAACAGCAGACAGACGTTGAGGGCGCGTTGCGTTCAATGCTCGAACAATATCCGCAGCCGGCAAACTTTGGCCAGGTGCTCGACGCTGCTTCGTCGTTCAGCAATCTGATTGAAGAGCCGGCGCTCCAGCAAACGGTATTGGATGACCTGAATTCCTACATGCCCGACACACAGCGCGCCGCCGTGCGGATTTCGCTGGGACACTTTCTGAACGACCCGAAAACCGAGCCTGCGGTGAAGACCGCATTTGCAAAACTGAATGCTTCAGGGCTGCGAATTCTGATGGAGGAAGCAAGCGATCCGCAATTCCTGAGAAAACGTCTCGGAGTTTCGGGCGGCGCAATATCGCAGGATCAGGACGTACTCAACCGCCACCCGGCCTCATCGAAGGCTCGCGAACCGCTGGAATATCCCATCGTCGTAGACACGGTGATGGCCAGCCTGTTGAATGCCGACGCCAACGTAAGCGCCGCAGCTCTCGATACGCTCCGCAAGGTGCCGGGTGTGGAGAAGCGTCCCGATTTTCTGGCGGCAATGAATCGGCTTCAGAATTCCACCAATCCGCGTCTCAAACTCATCGCCGTTCGTGTTCTAAATGGAAAAAGCCTGGGGGATGCGCTGACCGACGTGCAGCCTGGCTCGGTGCTCGACTACCGCACTTTTGTCACACGAATCGAGCCCATCCTTGCCCATCCCGGGCCGGATGGGAAGGCATGCGTCAACTGCCACGCCAGTCATGTGATCTTCAAGCTGAATCCGCCCAACGCCGAGGGTCAATTCTCTGACCAGGATAGCGAAGGCAACTACAAATCCGCGATGCGCGTCGTGGACATAACCGAACCGGACAAGAGTTTGATACTTATCAAACCCACTCGCCCTACTGACAGCGCAGCCGACGTTGGCGACTATCTAGCCACGCATAACGGGGGCCAGCGTTGGCATGGGAACCAATCGAGCGATGAATACCGTGCGATTCTTGATTGGATTCGAGGCGGCAGGACGCAGACGGCGAGCGCGTCAAAATGAAACGAATTCCAGAGTCCGGTCCGGTCTCTGGAATTCGCGTAAGGCTTTCCGATTGCAGCCGTTCAATCCACCAGTTCACGCTCAATTTGTTCGAGAGTCTTTCCCTTGGTTTCAGGGAGCCGGAAGTAGATAAGAAGAAATCCCACAACGCAGACTGCGGCATAGACCCAAAAGCAACCTGCGAGGTCGAGCTTGGCATACATCCAGGGAAATGTTTGCGCGAGCAGGAAGTTCGCGAGCCATAACGATGCAACTGAAACGGACAGCGCCCCTCCGCGAATCCGATTGGGGAAGATTTCAGAAAGGACAACCCAGGTGATTGGAGCCAGCGAATAGCTATAACAAGCGATCGCCGCAACAACAAGAACAACCGGGACAAGCCCTGTTACATGCAAGTGATACGCCATGCCGGTAGCAAGATAAATGACCGCTAATCCTCCGGCCCCGCTTAGCATTAATGCCCTCCGGCCCCAGGTTTCGACGGTGCCAATGGCTACCAATGTCATGGTTACCGCAACAATGCCTGTAATCAGTATGCTGAAGAGAATTCCCGATACCGCGTAGCCGGCTTCAGCGAAGATGCGAGAGCCGTACTGAAAGATTACGTTGATTCCGCACCATTGCTGAAAGACCGCTATCGATACCCCAAGCGCGAGAACCTTGAGCATCTTCGGAGTACAAAGTTCTCGAAGATCAACTTTATCAATATCGTTTGCGAGAGTACTTTCGATTTCTTTCACCGACTCAGTTGCATAAGCGTGGCCACCGATTCTGTTGAGTATGCGTGCTGAATCAGCTGAACGCCCTTTTTTTGCCAGCCAGCGCGGACTCTCGGGTACAAAGATCATGGCTGCAAAGAATACTGCTGCAGGCACAGCGGTGACAGCAAACATCCATCGCCAGGCCAACTGGACATTCCACGAGTCTAACGGAATCTTCGCGAGGGTCATGCCCGGCTGCATCGGCCGTACGATCAGCCAATTTACGAACTGGGCTCCCATCACACCGAGCGCGATTGTCAACTGATTAACCGAAACCAGTCGCCCCCGCATGCTGGCAGGCGAAACTTCTGCGATGTAGAGCGGCGACAGGCACGATGCAATGCCTATGGCGACGCCGCCAAGCAACCTGCTGACGATAAAAACAATGAAGGTCGGAGCCAAACCCGTCGCCACAGACGTGAGAACGAATAGAAACCCTCCGACAAGCAGAAGCGGCTTGCGTCCGAATTTGTCGCTCAATACACCTGCGAGAGTTACCCCAATGAGGGCGCCGGCCAGCGCGCAGCTCATGGCCCAGCCAATCTGCAACGGGCTTTGCAAATGAAAATACTTCTCGTAGAAAGGCTCCGCGCCGCCAATGACAACCCAATCGTAGCCAAACATCAAGCCACCGAGAGCGGCAGTCAGCGCAATCGCAAAGATGTAAGGTCGATTGAACTTTGGCTCCTGCTTTGCGTCAACGGAAAATGAAAAGTCTGAAGCATTCATTCGATAAGTACCTCTATTCCAAATTGCGACGCTCGTAGCCTCGGAGATTCGTACGCCGGCTCAGGACTTTCCCATGGACGGGTTCGGCCTGCGACGCGTCTGCCGCCGGCTGGTCTCGTTGCCAAGTCAGTAAGCGCGTCGACACGCCAGCATGGCGCAGACATTCTCTTCAGGTGTGCATGCGGGGAGTGCGCACCCGCTATTGAGAATAAATCGGGGCGTGTCCGCGAAGATATCCAGGAGTTCTTCCGTTTTATTTTTCACCATTTCGGGGGTCCCGAGCGCCAGAACGCCAGTTGGATCGATGTTGCCTACAAACGTCGCTCGATTCTTGCAGGCATCATGGGCTAGTTGGGCATTGGTTTTGAAATCGATTTCCAGTCCGTCTGCGCCGCTTTCCAACATCTGTTCCAATATTCGGTCAGTCTTGCCGCAAATGTGGAGAAGATAGGGCAGCCCAGCTTGGCGAGAGCATTCGGCGACGAGTTTTTCGTACGGCAAAGCGTACGTGGTGTAAAAACGCGGCGACAGCATGTCAGGCCCTGCAGGGCTATCTCCGTTGGAAAGCATATGCGCCCCCGTCGCCGCCATCAATCGGATGAATTGGCAGGTGGCTTTCGTGCAATGCGACAAAAGCTGGTGGACCAGTTCGTCGTTATCGCCACTTGCAACATCCATGAGCCACTGGTCAAGACCGAGCATCGCTCCGGCCAAAGAAAACGGCGATTGGTCGCAGTTGCCGCGTATGCAAAGATCTCTTCCGTAGTCGCGCACCAGGATCGCCACGGCCTCAGTCCAAATCTGGATTCTTCGATCGCTGGCGATTTCAGGCGGTGCGAGATCGCGCACCGCTTCGATTGATCTAAGTGCGGCGTGATGGGCGCGCGCCGGGCTGTCCTCAGGAAAGTCGACGGGAACGCCCACGGCGCCAGCGAGGGTTGCGGTATCAACATCGACCAAGATGCAATCGAGGTCGTAGCGCTCAGCGGCAACACCTAAGCTGTGGGCAATTTTCCGAGGGTCTTCGCGAAACTCTCGCATCGACAAGCCGTCTTCACGCGCCGCCATCATAAAGTTATGCAGCGTCACGGGGGTGCGGTCGGGCCATGTTCCGTTAAGGGCTGCGGCGATTCTTTGCTTTCCATTCATCCTTACACCCCGCGCAGTCTGTGCGTTAAGCAGTTCTCGTGGGTCCCGATCATAGCTTCGCACGCTCCGTCAGATTTGTGTTCGTTTGGCCTTGGGAAAGGTGACCCGCCGCAGGCGTGTATTGCTTGCGCCCATGGGGACCAGGGTGACAGCGGCCGATGCACCATTACTGCGAATCATCCTGCCTGAAAGAACCATGCTCGGGCTGTCAAGCGGATAATCGTGACTCGAGCCGGCGCGTGATTCGGGCGCAAAACCATATCCTGTGGAATCACTATCCGCAGACAACGCAAAATCTGTCTCAGCATCCTGGGTTCTGGTGGCGAAATAGTCCTTGAACTCCGGCCGCGCATAGGTTCTCACCGTTTGCGTTTCGCTCTTCACCGGCAGCACATACAGCAGCGGACCATATTGGAGCGCGAACTCGTTATCGAAGGCTGGAACCTCGCGGATTGTCTGTCCAAAGCGGATAGAAATCGAATCTCCGGAATTCCATTCCTTGCGCACCTGCCAGAATGAACCGGCGCGGTGAATATCGACCTCGTGGCACTCAATATGTGTCCCGTTTGACCATTCGGGCTCTCGGAGCCACAGGCAGAAGCGAAGCGGTGTCTCGAGACGCAGGGTGAATCTCACATCACCGGAATACGGGTAGTTAGTTCGTTCTTCGATCTCGACTGCGACGCCATTCAACCTCGTCTTGATTTCGCATGGCCCGTAGTGTGTGGCGGCAAGAGATGGCTCAGGACCCTCCGGCCGCATCCATGCATTGCTGACAAAATAGGGCGCAACACGAGTGGAATTAGGCACGCAGCAAACTGCTATCTGCTGGTGCGTTGGCGAGAATCGCTGCCTTTTACCAATTTCGTCGTGAACGGAGAGGCGGTTTTCTTCAGAGCAATATAGAATTGCAGACCCATCCGGTTCGCGGGAACCTTGCGCTGCATTGAACCAGAGGTGCTCGGCGGCTTGGAAATAAGCTGCGTCTCCAGTCTTTTGTCCAGCGTTGATCAGCGAGAATTGCCGCTCGAAGATCGCGCAATACTCGTAACCGACATGCCATGGATGCGGCGGCCTGTCAACGCTTTCTTCGCTCACCAGAGCGCCGCTGGGCATGGCGAAAGCGTTCATAGCGGCAATCGCATTTACGCCCATTTTCAGATAATCCCGATCGCCTGTCGCCGTCCAGAACCAGAAGGGCATGCGCATACTCTCTGCGACTGTGGCGCCGTGACCATCTGTATAGCAGCGCTGAAACTTCTCGCCATCGAGCGGCTGCCGGAAAAACTGCGCAAGATTCGCCCGCTCACGATAAAGCCTCAGAGCGAACTCGATATATTTTTTGTCGCCGGTTTTGACGTAAAGCGGCTCCAGGATGTCAGTGTACATGGCGTCGTGTTGCGTAAGGTTGATGCTGTTCTGTTCCGCATACCCCGCTATCGTGCAGTCCACGGCGCGCTTCAACGCGGCGAATAACTGTTCGTCCGCCGTGGCTGCGGCATAGGCAAGCAGACCGCGAAAAAGACAGGTTTGTGTCCATAGCTCCCCATTCCCGTGATATCGGAGTTCGGGAGAAAAGATGCCGATGTAGCCATCGGCGTCCTGCGACGCGAGGATATGCTTTACGTACGCGCCGGCCTTGGCCATCGCCTCGGAATCCTGGGTGAGACAGGCGAGCATGATAAAACCGCAGCGCCAGTTGCCTTCGCTCTCACCATTCCACCAGGAGTCATTGGCGGCATTGCCGTTGTTGGTCATTCCCGGACGGTTGCGACCGGAGACGAAAATATCGCTCGATGCCTCATGGCACAACTCATCGAGGCAGCCGGCAAAGCCCGTTTGCAAATCGCGACGCATCTGGGCAAGGATCCAGCCACGGGGCTTGACTTCACCAAACTCGAGTGGTGTGAAAGCGGGCTGCACGTGGCCAGCAGCGGAATATGGAGACCCGGATGCTGAAGTTGGAGCAGTTGATTTTGGATTCGAGGCCGGCTGCCCCATTGCAACGTCACCGGCCGATAAAAGGACGCCGCCCGTTGCCGCCACCATGAGTTGGATTGAGTCCCGTCTGTTCATTTCTCTTGCCTGGTGGCCATACCCGGTTCTGGATTGCCCGCTCGCGCGGGTCCGATGGCCGCCGTTCTCACGGTTTAAATAGCAGGGCCGTCATGCCGCCGTCGATCACGATCTCAGTTCCGGTGATAAACCCGGCAGCGTCACTGCCGAGGTAGGCTACCATCTCCCCGATATCGCGGGGTGTTCCGAATCGACCAATCGGATGAAATTTCAGAAAGTCTGTGCGCGCAAAGGCTGGGTCGGGGCACGAGTCGAAATAATCCTGGAGCAAAGGAGTGTCGATGGTTCCGGGGCTGATGGCGTTTACGCGCACGCCGCGAGGAGCGCACTCGATCGCCAAAGCCCGTGTCAGTGCAAGAATGCCGGCCTTCGACGCCGCATAAGACGTGAAGCCTTCGATTGTCGCTCGCGCGTGCACAGAACAGATGTTGACGATAGTTCCCCGCCGCTCGGCCAGGAAAGGAAGCGCAGCCTTCGCGCATAGATAGGCGCCCTTCAGATTCACTCCAAGCACTGTGTCCCAGTCTTCGGGCAGCAGTTGTTCAATGCGCTTGATAATTTGGCGGCCTGCACAGTTGACCAGGATGTCCAACCGTCCCCCGAAACGAATTGCCGCATCGACAGTAGCGGTAGCTCCCTGCACTGTGCTGATGTCGGCAACTAGGGTCTCTACCGCGAATCCCATTTCCAACAGCATTCGCTTCGACGTCTCGGCGGCGACTTCCCTTATATCGTTAAGCACGACCAGCGCCCCTTCTTCCGCCAGGCACTCGGCGATCCCACGGCCGATTCCTGAGCCGGCCCCGGTAACTATTGCCACTTTCTGCTCGAATCTCATTGATGCGTTCTTCAATTTCGAGGCCCTCCTATCGGGCTGTGCCCATGGGGATAATGATTACCGCGAGAACAATCAATGCGAGGCCGCTTGAAAGCAGTGCCTTCGCCCTGGCCGGCGTACCATTCCATTCGCCTCGACTCAGGCCGCACATAACTCCAGCGCCCATCGACAGAGCCACCATAATCGGCCAGCCGATCGATACCCCATCGGTGCCGAGCCTGGCCGTGCCCACTGCATACAGATAAAAACCCGAGATCCACAAGATGCCCATCACCAGGCCCCACAGCCAGTTCTTGCTGCGACCGGCGCCGATCAACAGGAAGGTATTTTTGCGTCGACTCATCAACCAGCTACAGTAGAGGACGTTGATGATGCCGCCGAAAGTGAAGAAAATGAACCACACCGCATTGCCGGCAAATGCAGGCGAAACGCCCTGCTGCTGCGCCGTACGAATGACACTCGACCCAAAGGTGAGGCCGAGATTTGGCAGGCACGAAAGAAAGCCCGAGGCACAGGCGACAATCAGACCCCAAGTGAATCGAGAACGGGAAACTTTTTCTTTTTCTGTCGCTGTTGATTGCCGCCAGGCTCCGGCCAGTGAACACGCCGAAATTCCCGCAATGGCAATTGCCAACCCCACCGCGATGAAAGCCCTGCGGCCCGCGAATATCTCTCGTCCATAAGTCGAAACCAGTGGAACAAACGTGCCCACGCTGGCGTTGAGTCCCATGATGAGGGGATATCCGAGAGTCAGACCAAGCATGTCCATGCCCAGGCCAAACATCACCGCACCAATTCCCCAGGCGATGCCAAAACCGATAAGGATTAAAAGATCGCGCGGCGGAACGGCAGCAAAGATAGCTGCGGCATGGGGAACAAAAAGCAGGGTGAAAATCCAGTTACAAACCAGCATGCCGGCCAGCGAAAAAGCCAACCAAATGTGCTCCCAATTCCAATTCCGCATCCATGGCATAGGCAGCATAAAAATGCCCTGAAGCAGGGCCGCAAGAACAACAAAACCGATTCCGGTAATCATGATGTCCCAACTTCCACTTCTTTGCTCTGCCGCAACCGCGCACACGTCAATCGATTGGGGCCCCGCGGTCTCAACTAAAGCACGCCCGTCTCGCTGAACACGCTTTCACTCGAAGCGCCTTCCTGCAACATTTTCTTAGCGATCTTCTCTTTGGTGGCCAAAGCCAATGCCTGCGGCACTACAATCTCTTCCAACTCGCGGGGAAGCACCACTACACCATCGACATCGCCAAAAACGATATCTCCTGGTTGCACTCGCACTCCTTCGATTTCCAGCGGAAGGCGAAAGTCTACCACCTTGCCTCTACCCTTCTGATCCTGTGCATAGCTGCCGTAGCAGAAGACCGGAAACGCCATGGCGAGAATTCCATGCGTATCGCGCGTATACCCGGCCAGCACCGCTCCCGCCGCCCCGCGCGCCCGCGCCGCCGTGCTCATCAACTCGCCCCACAGCGCGTACCGTGGCGATGCGCCCGCCGCCATATACACTTCGTTTTCTTTCAGTGAATCCAGCGCCTTGAGCATCAAACCAAATGGCGGATCCGGAATGCCGTCAACATCGCTTTCCAGTACGGTCATCGCGCGCCCGCATAGGATCGTCTTCTGGTCGAGAGGCCTGCACTGCGGCATCAGGAATTGATGATGCAGCCCGTGCTGATCGAGGACGTCGCCGATAATCGCCGTAGACAGGCGCGCCCGCATTTCCTGGAAAAGCTCGTGATCGGTTCTCGCGGTCATCTCTCTGATCTGCCCCCCCTCCTATTTGTCGATTTTGCCGGCAATAACTATTTGCTTTGCTGCGGATCGATTCGGAGCATTACAACTCCATGAGCCGGAACGAGCGCTTCGTATCCCTTTGGAAGCACACCAAGATCGCGATGGGACCAAAGATCGCGCGCCGCCACGGAGCCATAGATCCCGAGGTCTTCCCATTGCACGTACATTTTCGCCGCCTGGGCGGTTCGATTGAAGAGCAGAACCGCCTGCGGAGAACTCTTTCCCCCGAGGGGCCGCGCCCACACTTGAAGCCCTGGGTCGTCCTGCAACACCATGGTTGCAGGCTGTCCGAGAGGATCCTGGTCGACAGTAATCACCTCACGATTTGTCAAAATCCGTTGCGTCTGCGCGGACATTTTGACCAAATCATTTCCTGCCCAGAGCGGCGCGGCAGACATAGCCCAGAGACTGAACACGGATTGTTCTTCGGCTTCAGAGATGCCTGGTACTCCAACTTCGAGCATGTCCGGATCGCTCCAATGATCGCGTCCGCCGCTGGCTGCATGGAGCGCGTTCTGGTCAAAATTGCGCAGGATGCGGTCCCAGTCGGCATGTCCCGGATCGCCGACATCGCCCGTGCTTCTCCACGCATTGCTCAGCCCCGGTGCCCAGGTCCATGCACGCTCGCGGCCCCAATTGCAGATGTAGAAAAGCATCGGCCGGCCGGTGTGTGCAATGGCATCGCGCATTCGCGTGTAGAGCTGCGCGGCCGTGAATCCCTCGGGCTTGTAACAAAAATCTTCCTCGATAAGGTCGATACCCCACAACGCAAAAGTGCGCGCATCTTGTTCTTCGTGCTGGTAGCTGCCTTCATATTCCGCACAGGTCTTTGGCCCCAGGTCGGTGTAGATTCCAGCTTTCAATCCTTTGCTGTGGATGTAGGCAACCAGGGCCGGAATTCCATTGGGGAACTTGGCGGGGTCGGGAATCAGTGTTCCATCCGCGGCACGATGGCCGGCGGGTACGATGCACTCCTGAATGATGAGATACCTGTAACCAACATCCCTCATCCCGGTCGATACTAGACGATCGGCCATCGCTCGAATCGTTCCTTCATCGTATTTGCAGCCCAGGCTGTTCCAGTTGGCCCAGCCCATCGGCGGCGTGGCCGCCAATTCCGATTCGCTGGCACTCGCGTTTGCAAAAGCGGTAACCAATATGAGAATCGGCCCCGCGAGTACGGCGATTGAAAGTCTGTTGCCAATGCGGTTCATACGTAAAACCCTTGACGACGCTGTGTAACGCCCGGATGCTTTTCCAATTCCTCTTCGACCAGGTCGAAACCCAATCCCGGCACGTCGCTCAACTCAAAGAATCCGTTGCGCACAGGCAACGGCTTGTCCAGTACCGTGTCTCGCCACGGCACATCTGTGACCATAAACTCCTGCAGGAAGAAATTCGGGATTGAAGCCATCACATGAGCCGAGGCAATTGTCGAGATGGGGCCGTTTGGATTGTGCGGAGCGATCGGCACATTGAATGCCTCGCTCATTGTCGCGATCTTTTTCATCTCGCTGATGCCGCCGCAGCGCGTAATATCCGGCATCAGAATATCGGTTGCCCGCTTTTCCAGGATCGTCTTAGCCATGAACCTGGAGTGAAGCCGCTCACCGACGCACACCGGAAGCGAAATCTTCTGCCGGATATCGGCAATCGCGTCGGGAAACTCCGGTCCTGCTGGCTCCTCATACCATAGACAATTGATCCCCGCGGCGGCGATGCGATGGGCCATCTCAACGGCGGTCGGTCCATTCAGCATGGCATGCGTCTCAACGGCAATCGGAAAATCTCGGCCGACGGCACTCTGCACGGCCGCGAGTCTTTCAATCGCAACCTGTTTCTGTTCTTCCGTCAGACCCAGGTTGTCAGCCAGGTACTCGCCGTACCAGTAGTTGACGTGGGCAAAGGGATCCATCTTACAGGCCGCAAATCCGCGTGCTTTCACGTCTGCGGCCTGGCGGGCATACTCATCCGGAGTTCCCGTTCCCCCGAGAAACCAGTAATTCGCGTAGAGTCTGATCGATTTGCGATACGCCCCGCCCAACAAATCGTATACGGGCAATCCGGCGCGCTTGCCGGCGATATCCCATAAGGCAATGTCGAATGCGCTGATCGCATTCAGAATCGGCCCGGCCTGGCCCACCCAGTTAAAGTCGCGATACAGCTTAGACCATAAGTAGTCGATTCGTGTCGGGTCTTCGCCGATAAGTGTTTCGCCCACATGCCTGCAAGCCTCATACACCGTCGGGCTCCCGGGCCAGTTGGTGCCTTCGCCAATTCCGGTGATGCCGTCGTCGGTGTACACCTTGACCAGAACCCAGTTGTACTTGATTCCTTCGACGAGCCAGCATTTGACATGCGTTATGCGCACTTCACACCGTTCCTTGACAGGATCTCAGGTAAGACCAATCGTGAAATCAAACCGCATTCTGAACCTTTTCCCCTTCCACTGTCAAACGGATCTTCAATCGGCCCTGCCTTACGTCCGCTGATCGAAACTCACCAGACTTTCCAGCGCAATAGCTCATTTCTTGTTGGTATTTCCTGGTTCGGCTGGTCTATGCTAGGTACGTTCAAGGATCGGTAATCTTAAGAAAGGAGAAACGTGTGGCCGGCAGAAAAAGAACACGCAGGTCAGACCAACCAATCGCCGAGAAGGAAATTCGCAGTCCCGGCCCTTCAAACGCCTTGTCATTGCTGAAATCGTTCATTGAGACTGGAAACTATGTGCCGGGTATGGTTTTGCCTACGGAACGGGCCCTGGCCCAAAAGCTCGGGGTGGGCAGGCCCGCCATTCGTGAAAGCATCAAAGCCCTCACCATTCTGGACGTGCTTGAAAGCCGCCGCGGTGACGGCACGTACCTCAAGTCACTGGATGGAATTCGCGTGGGATGGCCGGCAACGATCGATCTCAGCGCCAGGGGATTCAACGCACTGGACCTGCTTGAAGTCCGCAAAATGATTGAGCCGAGGGCTGCCAAACTCGCCGCCTCACGAGCCAGCGAGCAGCATTTGCGGCGCATTGAGGCGCAACGATTGAAAGTCCACAAGGCAAAAACCTGGGCAGACATCTCGGAGCACGACCTTCTGTTGCACACCGCGATTATCGACGCAGCGGGGAATCCGGTCTTAACCGCGCTGAATGGCGCCTTGACTCGGCTCCTGCGCCGCAGCCGCGATATCAGCGGAGCAAGAGCACCGGATCGCAATCGCATGGTCGAATCTCACGGCAAAATCGTGGATGCCATTCTGAAAGGCGAGAGTGAGAAGGCCGAGCAGGCGATGCTCGATCATCTTCATCAGGTCGGGCTGGACCTTATCTCCGATCGCAAGCGGTAGCTGCGCCACAGGCATGGATTGCTTTGACGGGTTTTTGGTAGTGCGCATCAGCCAGTGGCTGAACTGATCGTCGCAGGTAAGACCTGAGTCGATTGGTTCCGGGATACACGATGTAGTTTTCGAGTTGAATGGAGATACTGTGAATCGGCGAATGTTTGTGGAAGGACTCAGCGCTTTTTATCTCGCGACCAATACAGATCTTTTGGAAAAAACAGCCTTGCTCAACGGCCAGCCTTCCGGGGCTCAGTCCCCTGACGAAAACATCCTGCGAGGCCCGTTGCCACTGCCTGCATCGTCTGGTGACATCCGCAATCCCATCGTAAGTCTCGCCGGCGAATGGCAGTTCAACGCCCAGCCACCCTCAGATTTCTGGGCGCCGACCTTGGACACATCCTCCTGGGCAGCCGTGGCTATGCCCAATGAATTGGCTATGCTCGGCTTTCGGGTCACACCGAACCGGGAGTATCCGTTGCGCAAAACGATGCTCATCCCTGCCGAGTATCAGAACCAGCGCATCTTCCTCCGCTTTGACGGCGTCTATGGCTACGCCCGCGTCTGGATTAACGGCGTTTTCCTTCGCGACCACTTCGGCGGCTTTACCTCATGGGACTGTGAGATTACTGATCATGTGGAACCCGGACAGAAAGCGGTCCTCGTGATCGGTGTCACCGATCGCAGTGACGACATATCGCAAGCCAGTTACTACGCTAAGCACTCAATCGCAGGAATCCTTCGTAACGTGCAGTTGTTTGCGGTACCGCGCATTTTTCTACGCGAGCTCTCGACGATGCCCGCGCTTGACGCACAGTACCGGGATGGCTCGCTCAGTGTTTCGGCAGCGCTCAATTCTGGAGAATTTGACTCGGCCGAGCTAAGATTTCGTCTGACTGACGAGTCGGGAACCGAAATTCCGACGCGGCCGGACACGGTTTCATTCTCACCGGGCAGTGCATCTACGAGCGCGAAAGTCGTAGTTAATGCCCCGAAACGCTGGGATGCGGAGCATCCAAATCTGTTCACGCTTGAGGTCAGCCTTTTCATCGATATGAAGCAGACAGAGACAATCCGGCGCAAGATTGGCTTTCGTTCAATCGAGTGCGCCGGCAATCAATTGCTGGTGAATGGACAGCCCGTCAATCTGCGCGGCGTCTGCCGTCACAGCATTCATCCGACATTCGGCAGAGCGGTGCCCACAGCGTTCGACGAACTGGATGCCACGCTTTTCCGCGCCGCTAATGTCAACTTCGTACGCACTTCGCATTACCCTCCCAGCGAAGAGTTTCTTAATGCGTGCGACCGGCACGGAATCTATGTTGAGGAGGAAACCGCGGTCTGCTGGTCGGCTGTGGAAGGCGGCACAGCCTCTGATTCCGCATTCCGCAACCGCTTCCTGAGCCAATTCGAGGAAATGGTCTCGCGAGACCGCTATCATGCATCGGTGCTCTTCTGGTCTCTGGGTAACGAGAGCCATTGGGGCGAGAATTTTGTCGCTGAGCAGCAGCTGGCAGCCGAGTCGGACCCCAGCCGGCCCACCATCTTCAGTTTTCCTGACTCGGCGCCGCTGGTGCCGCCGTTCGCAATCTACAGCAAGCACTATCCTGAAGTTGACTCCGACCTGGGCAACAGCTCAATGCCGCTGTTGAACGACGAGTACGCGCACGTCTCATGCTATAACCTCGACACGCTTCGCCTCGATCCGGGTGTCAGGGAGTTCTGGGGACAGAGCATTCGGCAATTCGGCGCAAAATTCCTCTCCGCCGATGGCTGTCTGGGCGGGTCCATCTGGGGCGGAATCGACGAGGTGTTCCTGTTGCCCGACGGTCCCGTTGGCTATGGACCTTGGGGCATTATTGACGGCTGGCGCAGGCTGAAGCCGGAATACTGGCTCACAAAGAAGGCCTACTCTCCCATCCGCATTGATGACTCGGGCCTTGAACTTCCCGAGCACGGAAGCACCCTCTCCATTCCCATTGGAAACGCTTTCGACCACACGAACCTCGATGAATTGGACATCCGCTGGTCGTGCGGCTCCGCTTCCGGACGTGTCAATGCAATAGATATTCCTCCCCATCAGTCTGGTTCTCTCGAAATCCCCTCGCAATCCTGGAAGCGGGGCGACGTCGTCCAACTCGACTTTTATCTTCGCGACGCGTTGATCGATCAATTTCACCTGCCCATTAGCCCGGCGCGGCCAGAGTTGCCCATGCCCCACGCATCGTCTGCTCCCACCCTGACAAGTAACGGCGACAGCCTGCTCATCGCCGGGTCTCACTTTGCCATTACGTTCAGTCAATCGACAGGATTGATCGACCATGCCGTATTCGACGGGCAGACGATTCTAACCGGTGGCCCGTATGTGGACTTCGGTGCCGGCCCACTCATTTCACACTGGCTACTTAGAAGCTGTGATGCGACTGTCGATGGTGCAGTGGTGCGTGTTGTAACTTCTGGAGAATGCAAGCGAGGCGAGGGTATCGAAAGCATTCCTGTCGAATTCGAGTGCATAATCGACGGTGCGGGACTTATCACAGTCCGATACCGCATCGCCGGGGAAGACCACGGCAACCCTCGCATCGGCATCGCCTTTCTGCTCCCGTCCGCCATTGAAAAGCTGGCCTGGCGCCGCAAAGCGCTGTGGTCGGTCTATCCCGACGATCACATCGGTCGCCCGCGGGGCAGCGCGCCTAAACAGCTAACCCATCCGGCGCAGAGTTATGGAACCAAGCCGGAGTGGGAATGGTCACAGGATACTGACGATGCTTTCCTGTGGGGTAAGACGGGCTCTCCTCTGCATCAGTCGAATGACTTTCGCTCTCTCAAGGGAAACGTCTACTATGCCGCTTGCATACTTGCCGAAAGCCAAATTCGCGCACGGGCTGAGGCGAATGCCGATGTCGCCGCCCGCGCTTCGGTTCAACCTGACGGACAAGTTGCGTTCAGTCTCTACAACTATTGGTCCTACCCCGACCTTGGATGGGGCAACTACACTGGGCCCGGCGCCGCGCCAGCCGGCACAACGCGTGAAGTGCGAATCCGATTGACAGACCTGCCTGAAGAGCTATAGCCGAGCAGGGTTCGCCGTCCGAAAATTCGAGCAAGCGGACGCCATGTAAGGGGAACGCTGCCTGTTCGTTCCCGCTATTGCTGCGCTTCCGCTGGGCTGTCTTGCCTTCCTGGCGTGACGTAGGACTCATACAGCCTGGGGAGCGCTTCCTGTAGCGCGGTTTGATTCAGCTGCGCATCGCCACGATTGTAGATGCGAAAATTCGAACCGGCGCCCTTGCTCAGATCAAATACGAAGCGCCCGTCGCCTGTGACTTTGATACCGCAACGAAGCAGGTCATTCTTTAAACGCTGGTCGGTTGGCTTTACGTCGGCCACGGGAACAATTTCGTATGAGCCGTCCTGATGCCGCACAAGTATGCGATTGCTCACAGCGATCCATATGGCGGTTTCCCAAACGTCGTACGACCTGGTGTATGCCGAGGCCGCGGCCGCGCTCTCAGTGGCTGAGAGTCCCGTGTCCATCGACCTCAATATGTCCATCCGTACGGCCCTGCTGAATGTAAACCCCAGGTAGTTTTGGAGCCGTGGGTCTATCCTGGACACAAAGTCCAGGTTAGGCAACAGCCAATACGAATTGTGCGCCGTGAGCGCGAAATCAGGGTCCTGGCGCTTCACATTGGAACCGCCTTTTGCAGCTGCGCATGGATAGATCATTATCGGCAGATTAGAACGCAAGAGCCGTTCCAGCGCCAGCGGATCAAGCCAGACATTCCATTCGATTCGCGGAATCGCGGTAAGTAGATTCGCGGCGTCAGGATTATCGGCAGATAACGCATTTCCCGCGGAAATGTGGATTGCTGCCACCTTTGCGCGAAACATGGCAGGATCGCGGTTAAACGCAACAGCAATCGCCCGTAAGGAGCCAAAGGACACAATTGTCACCGGCACGGGGCTTTCGCGAAGTGTTTTCAATAACAGATTGACGCCCTGCTGTTGATAAGCCGGAGCATCCAGCATCTCGTCATCGAGCGACTGCATCCGCGTAAACGGGCCGGCAGCAAAAGGCACGTTCCGGCCAAAGATGTAATTCAGTTGCGCGACGGGAATAACGCCGATGTCATGCGAGCTGTTTCGAGCATCGCTCCAAACATCCAGAATCACAGCTTTGAGATCGATCTCAGGCAACGCATACGCATTAACGAGATCGAAGTTGTCTCCCAGGTCCGTTGGCGGGTCATGCGGAAAATAGAGATCCGTAACGTCAATCACGGGCACGCGGACTGTATGCGGGTTCCCGGCGCCGGCGCGCCCAACGGCCTGGCGCTTTTGCGCGCAGCTCATCACGCCACCCGCGAGCAATGCGATCAAGAGAACAATCAACCAGTGCCTGTTCTTCAACGCGGCCCCCTTCTTGCCAATGGACATCTCTGACTCATCCCAGCAATGCCCAACGGAGCGGCTCTCCAGGCCCGCCTTCGCCGGTTAGCTTAATCAGTCCATTCGCGTCAAACGTCATCGGGTGTCTCTTGCCATTTACTTCGACAGTGCTGAATCTCCGCGCTTCGTTTTCCGGCAGCTTCACCGTGATAACCCAATTCCCTTTCCGCGCAAACGGCGCGTACCAGCCTTCGTAGCGATCTCGCTGCTTCGCTAATCCAATCAACGGCGAGTCAAAGCGGTACGACTGGAGCGGGATCGCCGGCGCCAGTTCCACGCCTTCTGGAGTGAACTCGAATCCCAACAGCTTGGGGACCATATAAAGCTGCCACGCATGCGGGTGCATATTCATCACGGGAAAGTCGGTCCATGAGAGATCGTCATCGCAATACACGGGTCCTTTCTCATGTCGTTGGCACAGCATGGCGTCGCTGAGCATTGTGCCGCCGGGATAGTCATTGAGAATGGAGTTATAGGTGTCAGGGCCGCTCCACGTTCCATACCAGATATTGGGGTACACCTCGGCATGCCTGGCTAGTGCATTCTTCTTGAACTCATCCCAGGCCATCGCGGCGTCAACACGGGCCAGAGACCACACCAAGGTGCCATTCAAGGCAGGCCACACTCCCCCGTCCTGCGATGTCCCGATTCTGATTCCCATCTCTTCGGCTGTATGCGAGCCCTTGCTGATCTGCATGGCGCCAATCGGTGATGGCTTGCGGTTCAACTCATCCAACAATCGCACAAGTTCGCAGGCCTGTTCAGGGCTTGCCGCTCCACCAATGATTGTCCAGGGCTGCGCTTCGAGCCATATGCTGTCATCACCAACCCATCCGAGAGAAGGCCCTAGCCACGCTCTGCGGTACCAATGACCCGTCCATTGGCCGCTTACGGCTTGCCGATGTTCTTTGCCGCGGCAGCGCGCATCCGCGGCTAGCTCCGCTGACCCGCGCGCGTATTCGAGCATTTTTGCATAATGCTCGAAGACATAGCTTGCCATCGCGGAATTGAACGTGCTTTCTCCGGTGCGAAGATACTCGTCGCGGAATTTGGCGGGCACGTGTTCTCCCACCAGCGCGTCGGACCAGTCATCTTCCAGCATCCGCATAAGTCCGTGCTGGCCCACTCCAACGTCGTGAACCAGGTGGTTGTAGCAGCGCGTAATCAGATTTCGAACTGAATCTTTTTTCCATTCCGACCCGCGAACTGGGTATGTCTGAAGCTCTTCATTCAAGAAATCGGTATCCCGTGTAGCGAGCACATACTCGCTTGCTACCCACAGGACCCAGAGCGGAAGATCGCTCGCGTTATCCACTCCCCCCGGCATCATCATGCCGTACCCCACAATTCCGTAGGGAATTGAACCGTCGCCACGCACTTCCTTGAGTGTGTAACGCAGAATCTCCTTCACTGTGGCTGGATTGCTGAAGATGAAAGGCAGAACGTGTTGCAACGGGTCGCGGGCTGCGGCTTGGAACCCGATGAGATATTGATAGACGTGCCCTTGCGAAAGGATATGCTCGCCGAAAAAGCTGTCATAGGTTAGGTTGCTGCGAAGATAGTAGTAATCCCAGGTCAGCTCACGGCCCACCCACGGTTCTTCAGGAGTGGAGAAGCGCATTCCATCGTCTTTCCAGCGCTTACTTGATTCAACAAAATGAGAGGACGGGTTCCTCTCGTATTTCTCAAGCAGCGCGCCGGCTTCAATCCCATCCGTCAGATATCCATAGAGGAAATAGAGTGTCCTGCTCTCTCCGGGGTCAAGCGTGAATGAACGCTCGAGCAACAGAGCTGCTTCGACGCCCTGTACGGACAGATCCTTGTCGAGCGCACGAGCGGCGCCGTCAGGGTTGATTACTCCGCCTGCACCAAAGAAGTTCCTCCCGCTCCCCGAGAAACCGTCGCACGGGCCGTCCAAACTGGCCAGGAAGGTCGACGGCGGATTGAAGTCCTCGAAGCTTGACCCTCCAGGTCCAGGGTCCTGAAGCGCAGGTGAACTGGCCAGCACTTTTTCCCAGGCTGTTTCATCGGATTCGGACCGTCCCAGAAAATGCTTCCGTTCCAGCAGGCCTCGGTTTCCTTCGAGAATTCGAAGCTCGTGCGCGAACCTCTCGCCAAAGTCACGTCGCAGTTGCTGGGCTCCGCTCGTTTTCCCGCTTGCCCTGGCCTGCATGTACGAACGGAATGAGAACTGATACGGCTGGCACCCCCAGTACTCGATCCATCGAAGGCTCGCCTTACGATCGCTGCGATTCACGATCTTAACTTGCGAGACCACTACCGGATCGTCACCAAATGGCGCAAAGATGACCTGATCCACACCGAATTGATTGTTGTGAACTTGCTTTCGAAAGTAGCCGATTCCGAATGTGCGATCGAAGTGATCGGTGCTGCCCGGGTAGTACGTACTCAATACGGAATTTCCATCGATCAGATAACCGATGCCGCCGCCATACTGACCCCGTTCAGGACAATAGTCATTAAGGAACTTCGGTGCGCCTTCGTCCTGTCGGACCTGCACGTAGCCATAGTTCGATACCACAGCCACCAGCCGGTCGTTTCCTACTTGATGTAACTGGTCTGTCGGAGATCGGAACGCCCGGTCCACGGGAGTGACTGCAGCAGGGTCGGTGGCCTGATTGCAGGTGTAATGAAAGGCGGGCAGACCGAAGTCGTCCATGACCCATTCCCCGAAATGTCCGCTTCCATAAGGCTTCGACTTGTCTCCTTTTGCGTCTGCCCACGCTACCCCCCTGGAGCTAAGCAGACCTGGAACAACGGGCAAGCTCGAAACGAATATCCCCGCTGATCTTAGAAATTCCCTGCGGCCAAGCATGCTCGGCATCTCCTCTCTCCTGCCGCTTCATCGCAATAACGTGGAACGGAGATGGATCGCCTCAGTCGAGACTTCTGTCGCTGCCCGATTTCGAATCCGAACTGCAATCAACTTGCGGCATCCGATTTCTCTATGACCGGACGCGGCATCTCATATCCGCAAACCCTGCTTTACTCCGTGCGCTGATGAGCGTGCCCCATCAGGATTTCGAGTCGCTTATTAGATTGGCCCGCAGTTCAGGATGAGCCTGCTCAATCCACCTTGCCGAGGCAATCATACTGGCCGCACCGGCCTGGCGCACGGTTACCCACTCTGGCTTATTTCCAAATGGAGAATGGGATTTGTCAAAAGTGCAGTTCGTCGAATTCCAGCAAGGGCTCGAGACATCGCCAGTGCCTTGTTCCGTGACAATCTCTTTCGCCGTACGCACGATGATGCCGCCATATTGAGCGGGATTGATAGGAACGACGTACTTAGTCCACCAGTAACATCCAAATCCATTCACATTGGTGTCAAAGAGATTCAACACCACCGTGCCATCTCCATTGGCTGCCTGCTCGGCATAGCCTTCAGGATAAACCCGGGTAAACGCATCCGCCGCCCGTATGGCCCTGGCCCTGAAGTCTCTAAATTCAGGATTCACCTGGCTCACATCGCCGTCTGCCTTTTCAGCTTGCTCAAACATTGCGTAAGCCGCGGTCATCATCATGTGAGGTGAAGTAAACAGGTCGTGCTGCAGCGTGGTGCACCTGGCGTCTGGGGGAGGTATCTTGTCGCCCAAACCAAAGTTGCATTCTTCTTCGAACAGATCCTGTGCGACGCCAAATTCGGCACCCGTGATGTTGGTCCGGCCTCGACCGGTACTGTGGAGATAGTTCTCAATAAAGTTGTAGTACTTTGACGCGATCGCCAGGCACGTGTTTGCTTTTTTGGCATCCACAGTGCGCAGAGCATCGAAAATGCCAAGTGCGCCAATAATCTGCGCAGCCATGTAAATCGAATAGCGGTCCTGGTGGTCGTAGTACATCAATCCGCGGGAGTTCCCTTGAAAATCCACGGCCCATTGCTTGTCCAGATTGATCAGGGTCTGATACGCAATATCGAGGAAGTTTTCTTTCCCGGCATACTGATAGATCTGCAAGTAAAGGTTCACCACCCAACCGGAATCATCGCACCAGATGCAGAAATGTGAAGGCGGCTTTCCGATCGCCTCATGCTTCACCAGGTCCCAGCCTGGGTAGGTCTCACAGAGCGCCAGGTTGTCCTTCCCACTGTAGGTGTGTTCGACCCAGTCTGCAAAGTCCTTTACGACCTTCAGATACCTCTGTTGATGGGTAGCCTCGTAGTTGATGATGGCGCTTTGGATCGACTGAGTTCCCTGCCAGCCGTTTTGGTCAGGAGTCAGTCCATTATCTTTTGGATTTCTCCAGAAATCCACGCCAGGCGGCCGGCAGGTAGAGTTTGAAACCAGATACTCGAATACGCTGTCAGCAGCGGAATCGATCGAAATCGACGCAGAGCCTTTTCGGAGAGCAGTGGCGCCCGCAGACGTGGCACAAACTGCGGCTCTGGACAGATTGGGCTCGTGCAGGAGGTAGCCGGCAGAAAGACACAGAGCAGTTCGAAGTACATTCCGGCGTGACAATCCAGACATGATTCACCCCTGTATTAATGAATTAATAAAGCTGTTAGGGTCATCATCCATCCAGGATGGATTTGATAGCGGTCTACAGGAAAAGTGGTGGAGTGTTTATGAATAACGCTGTTCCGGCTTCGAATCCTCGAACAACAATTCATCTCATTTCTGAAAACTGCAAAGCAGGGTTTCGGCATCTCCATCGCGCACACACTCCCTGTCGATCAAACTTTGACCGTATTTTGGCGGTTCCCGGCTGCTAATCTGTGCGGAAGGAAAGGACGGGCGCTTTGCAGCGCCCGTCCAATGGCCAAAGAACGTACGAGACTAGAATTCGAAGCGTGCGCCAACCTGGCCCACACGGTTGGAATACTGCAGTCCCGGCGCCCACGCAACGCCTGTTACATCGCCGAATGTACTGTCATTGATACCCATATCAGGCGCGTTGAAGTAATGGCGGTTGAACACGTCGAAAAAGTCTCCGCGTATCTCCGCCTTATAGCGATCTTCCTTCCCGATGCTGAAGTGCTTGAGGAGGCTCATGTTCTCCGCGGCCGGAGCCGAATTCCACCGCCAATTGTTGAAGTAGAGCGGCGTATTGCCAAATGGGGCCGCTGCGGTCCCGCTGGCAAACGCACTCGGACTAAAATCGTTGTTGCCCGTGGCCGTAGGGGCACCCGGATTGAATCCCCCTTTATGGAAGAAGTTCTTCATGCTGGTAGCTGTAGCTCCGTTCGCGAAGAAAGCCCTCTGGCCATTCCCGCAGTTATCGCAGCCACCGAAGTAATACGGCAATTGATAGGAGGAGCGAACATCGCTCATTGGAAGGCCGCTGCCGTAGGCGCCGTAGTAGCCCAGGGTCCAGCCGCCCACGATTTCATTCAGGACGGTTGAAGAGTTGTTCAGCCATGCCTTCCCACGGCCAAGCGGCAGGTCATAGGTAAGATATCCCTTGGCCAATTGCCTTTGATCATCTGCAACGGGCCACATTTCGTTGTCCTGTGGGCTCTGCCAGTCCGTACCCCAGGTATTGCCGAAGTTCGTGGGAACGCCCCAGCTATCCGATGAGCTGTTGGACGTGTATTTCGAGATCGTATAACTCCAGTCGACAAAGAGGCCGTGGGTATTGCGGACCTTCATCTCCGCGACAAAGGAGTTATAGTTGCTCTTCGACAGGTAAGCTGGGTTGCCAACCTCCTCGAAATCGAAGTTGTACTGAGCCAACTGCGGTTCAGGAGCAATAGCCGCATAGGCCGGCCCGTTGAAGCCGGGGAACGGATACGGCACTGTGACTCCGGCTTTTGCAGAGACGGCCGCGGCAGAGGCGGCGCTGTCGATCGTTGTGTTGATCTGGCCACTCTGCAACACTGCATTGTAGGTGCTGTAGTCGGGGGTGAAGCTTGCGGAGCGGCCCTGGCTCAAGTCCTGCAATGCCCTGCCAAACGTGCCCAGGTAGCGCACGTCGAGAACCACATTCGGAGCTACTTCATATTCGACGCCGAGATAGAGTGTGTTGGTGCGGCCCAGCTTGAGGGCGCCCGGCATGACATCCATGATGTTTGCGCCAGCATCGCCAAAAGCCGTGCTGGAGCTCGTCTTCTGATACGCGGACTGGGTGCAGGGAGCTCCCGATTCCCAATCGTAGACATAGCTGCCGGGAATGGTGTTCACAGTGCTGCAGCCTACGCCATTCAGCGGGTCCTGGCTGCCCAAATAGTAGTCGGCAGCGCCGGCGCCAACTGAGTTGGCCGGCACGTAAGTTAGATTGTAGGATGCTCTGGCCACGAGCTTGGGTGAAATGGAATACGCTGCGCCCAAGTGGGGACCGAACTGGTAAAGCGGGATATCCTTTTCAAAAGTCGAGCCCGAGTTCGGCGAGAAGGTCCAGGCGCCGCCGTATGGAGCCCAGTTGGGATTGACGGTGTTAATGTCCCAGTTCTCCCATGCCGCGTTCGGCCACTTGATTGGTAACGTGAGATCCCAACGAACGCCGAGATTCACAGTCAGCTTCGGCGAGACCTTGAAATCATCCTGCGCGAACAGGCCCATGTACTTCTGCCGCGGGATGTAGTAATTGGTCGGCTCGATGTAAGCATCCTGCGCCGTTCCCAGCAACATCGAAGAGAAGCTGCTTCCGACGTAGGGCGTCAGTCCCTGGTCGGTGGGACCGCCCGCCTGGCTCTGAAAATCATATACATCCCTGGTTTCCTGATAGTTGTCTGCGTTCTCCTGCCAGGCTGTCCATTGCCATCCGAATTTTACGGAGTGACGGCCTTTCTGCCACTGCAAGTTATCGGCGTAGTTATACGCATTGTCATTCCAGTAGATATCCCAGGACTCGCCGAAGCTGCTGAATCCGACGCCGTTGACGGAATTGTCGTACTGAACGAGGGGGAACGAATTCGGCGAACTGGTAAAGAACCCAAATCCTGACGCCCCGGAGTAGCCTGGACCGGGCGTGGGCGATTGCGTAGTAGCCTGCCTGTTAAAACTCACCGAGGCGGTATTGATGAGATTTGGCGTGATCGTGTAGTTGTCGATGACGCGGCCAATATAGTTGATTTCACCATTGTCGAAGTAACCGCTGAAAGGGCCGGCGGTTGCTGGGAAAGTCTCCCCGCTCTTGCTGAGGACGTTTCCATAGTTAAGGGAAACGCTGATGCGGTGCTTATCAGAAAAATTGTGATCGACCTTGGCGTCGACTCTGTACTCGTCCTCTGACGGAGTGCCGGCATACGAAGAGAAATTTCCGCTGATGAGGCGATCTTGCGTAGGCGCATAGTACTTGGCGTAGGCGGCGGCAATGTTTTGCGATATCGCGCCGACGCGGGCTTGCGGAATCTGGTTATTGGTGAATGGGGTCGCGCAAGTTACGCCGCCGACCTGCGTCCAGGTTGCAGGATCGAAGACTTGCCCGTACTGATAAGGATTGCCGGTGCAGGGGTTGATCCAAGCTCCGCCGCCATTCGGATTCGGGATGTTCCCCGTGCTCGCACCCATGGTGAGCAGCGGGCTCAAATCGTAATTTCCCGACCCGTTAACGGTGACCATCGATGTGAGCGGAACCGTGGACCCAGTGGGATTGAGGGTATAGTCGGTTTGCTTGTAATACTCGATATCGGCGAAGAAGAAGGTGTGATTCTTCCAGATGGGACCACCGACGCTGCCACCATAGTCGTTGAAACTATACGGCGCCCGAGGCACATTGTAGTAATTGTCGATCCATTGATTGGCGTTCAGAACCTGATTCTGCAGATTCTCAAACGCGGAGCCGTGAAGCTTGTTGGTGCCGGATTTGAGCGCAACAACAATCGATCCCCCGCCGGTTTGGGCGAGTTCCGCATCGGTCACGTTGGTCTGAACTTGCATCTCCTGGATGCCCTCCTGAACCGGAGGGATGTTGTATCCCTGATTTCCCGCGGCACTGGCGTTGGCGCCGTCGATAAACAGGGAGTTGGTAAAGGTCTGGCCGCCCGCCATGCCAATCCAGCTTTGAGTGCCCCCTAGCGTTATTGACGCCTCTGACACGTTCGGAGAGGAAGCCATGAGAAGAGTGAAAGCATTGCGACCTCCGCTGGCATTCAGCGGCAACTCTTCAATCGCAGTCGGCTCCAGCGTCGTGGACTCAGTGGCATTTTGCGATTCCAAAGCCGGAGCCGCAGCACTCACTGTTACCGTCTCGCTCGTCGCGCCAACGGTCATGATTACGTCGGCTCTGATCTCCTGGCTCGCCAGTGGTGAAATGCCGGTTTGCGTGTAGGTCTTGAAACCGCCGTGGCGCACCTCAAGCGCATAGATACCCACAGGCACATTGGGGATGCTGTAAACGCCATCTCCGTTCGTGGGGGTGGTATACGTCACCCCTGTGTCTCGATTCGTAACCGTAACGGTAGCCCCGGGCAAGACTGCTCCCGCCGAGTCTTTTACCGTTCCCGTAATGGTGGCACGATCGGATTGGGCATTAGCCACGACTCCAATCGCCAGCAGGAGGAACAATAACCCGCAGAATATGAAGCTGACTCTTCGCATCACTTGACCCTTTCTTGACCATTCCTGTCAATTTGTAGAGTTGAACTCGTCTTGATCTTCTTGTTTTCGGCTAGCGGCAGTGGTCTGCGTTTGATCAATCCCCTGAAGCTTCAACTTTCGCTCACTGTCACTCTCCGGCCTTGAGCCCCAAAATGTTCTTCCTGTGGAATTCGAATGGAATGGTGCACATACGCAGAACCAATCCGCAGTGATGAAGCTAACACTCGGTTCTCCCACAAGGAATTCCGGTTTAGTTCTTGATCCCCAGAGCGCCTTCGCAAGGCTGTCTCTTCGTTTACTTTGGTTGAAAAAGATCCCGAATGAATCCCGCCGGGACCCAGAGGCACCCGGAACATGGCACAGACCCCAACCCTCTGACGCCTGACACAGATATCCACGTCATTCCGGACTTTCTGCCATAAGCCCCGCTCTTGCGTTCCTGTGAGCCTTGTCACCATCATTTTGATTTACTGCTGATCACACGCCACAGAGGCGCCGAACCCACCCTAACGTCCGATTCCGCCTTGCTTAGGGCGATCCTGCGGCGTATTCTGATCAACGCCTAGGAGGATGGGGGAGAAAAGCGACTGTGTAAAGTTCCATGAGTGTCTAATCGAGTTAACGCAGACATCAGGAAACAGGTTACGGACCGTAAACAGCTGATATATGAAGAAGATGGATCCATTGTGACCGATATGTTAAGTGCCTACCAGAAGCGAAGTGAAAACGATGTCATCGATCCGCAGGTTTACCTCGCTGAGATCGACCGGCTGGTGAGGAGTCCGCATCTCTCGGGAAGCGAGGCTCTTTGTAAGCTTCTTCAATTCCTGGCGCAGCACACATTGAATTCTCCTGAAGACCATCTGAAGGAATACGAAATTGCTACGCAGGTTTTCGGTCGGCCGTCTGATTTCGATCCACAGGCCGACTCCGGAGTCAGGGTTCAAGTTGGTCGGCTGCGTACAAAGCTTGCGGAATACTACCAATCGGCAGGCGCAAACGACCCCATTCAAGTTGAGGTGCCTAAGGGGAGCTACTCCCTTTCTTTTCGACAGCGGGTTGTTCCGGCGGCCTTGGATTCTCCCGAGGCTAGCGAGCCGTCGACTGCCGCGAAACCGACCAGGACTAGGCCGCCGCTCTCATTGCTCTTGAGCGTGACCGCCCTGATATCCGTTCTCACCACGGCCGGCGTTCTGTTCGCTGTCTTCCATCGAGCGCCAAGCTATTCCGACCCTGTAGGCAATCAAACGGCCCAAACAGCAGCTCCAAGCCTTCGAACTTTCTGGGGCCCGTTTCTACACGGACCGGAAGTGCCGTTTGTGGTTTTCAGCAACGCGCAGTTCGTTGGAAATCCCATTTCAGGAATGCGGTATTACGATCCGTCGAAAGACTCTCGCGGCGAGGTGTCTCAGCACTATACCGGGATCGGCGAGGTGATGGGAGTTGAGGAATTAGAAGGTCTGTTCCTCCATTTCGGGCAGCAAGTCCAGATCAAGAGAAGCGGCTTGTTCACACTCGACGATGCGCGCAAGAGCGATCTGATTTTTGTGGGTTCACCGACTGAGAATCTTACCCTGGGCGAGATTCCTCAGAATAGCGGCTTTGCTTTTAAGCAGCTTCAAGTGGGACAAGATGATTGGGCCCAGGGGATCGTCGATCTGCGGGCACGGCCGGGCGAGAACGCCACGTATCTCC
>Ga0182016_10000312_pt1 | contig 61171 bp, 51 predicted proteins | sample 712S2MmetaG_FD_120491 | JGI IMG/M metagenome (GOLD analysis project Ga0182016, IMG submission 120491) | Permafrost microbial communities from Stordalen Mire, Sweden - 712S2M metaG | ecosystem: Environmental > Terrestrial > Soil > Wetlands > Permafrost | place: Sweden: Stordalen | collected...
GCAAAGGTCCAACTGCAGGATGGACGGCAACTGAAAGTTCCAGTCACGGTGGAACCGCCGAGGCCGCAGATCACGCTGCTGAACAAAGGCATTCAGGAAGATGCCTCGGCGGCGGCTTCACCGGTGCATTTGGCGAACGTAGACGACCTGCCGGTGGATGGGAAACTGGTTTTCTTTCTCAAATCGAAGATTCCAGGAAACTTTGCGCGGGATGAGAGGGTGGAAGTTGCGGCTTCGGACGGCAGCTTCAGGACGGTGTTGTCGCTGACGGATACCGGGCTGATGCTGGAAGATGCGAAGACGGCGATTGCGATGATTGAGCCACTGGCGCGGTTCGGCACGTCGGCCTTCGGGCCGGTGCAGGTACGGGCGATGTCGGGCCAGGGCGTGGCCGGGGATTGGCTGCCGCTGGGAACGCTGGTGCGCGTACCGGCATTCAAGGAGTTGCGCTGCCCAAGGCCAGTGTCGAAAGCCTGTACGCTGACCGGCGCGAACCTGTTTCTTTCTTCTTCGATTGGGTCGGCGCCGGACTTGAATAACGCCACCGACGTCCCAGCGGACTTCACGGGAACGCAACTGACGGTGCCGCACCCCGCCAATGGCACGCTGTACCTGCGGCTGCGCGACGATCCGACCACGGTACAGACTTTGACGCTGCCCGTAACGATGCTGCCGCGTGAACTGGCGGCACAAACGCCGGCGACGGCTCCGGCAGTGGCTGTGCCGAATGCGACGACGGAACCCGTAGCGCCGGCAGCTACTCCCGCGGCGCCGCCAAGTGGGACGGCACCGAAAACTGCGCCCAATGCCGATGCATCGGTCCAGCAGTAACGGCGTGCGGCCCTGCGGCGTGCCCCCGGAGAGCGGCCGGAAGCGGCTCAGGCGTTGAAGTAGGCACGATTCTTCTGGGCGAACCCAGCCTTTTCAGGTGGCAGATCGTCGAGCGGGAAGATCGCGTGCTGACAGCAGATGTCGGCGCAGTTGCCGCAATCGATACATTCGTCGGGATTGATGAACACTTGAGAGACGGTGCCGGCAACAGGGTCGCCGACGGTGGGAGCGATCGCGGCAGTGGCACACTCCGCGACGCAGACAAAATCCTTGGCACATGCATCCGTGACTACGTAGGCCATAAAACCTCCTCTTGTCTGGTGGGGCGGGATTTGTGGACTCGCCTCCGATTTGAGGCTAAAGGGGAATGGGACGGCATACCGTGATACGAATCACGCGGCGAGAGGGACTTCCCTGATTGCGGTACGGCGGGATAGCAGCCGATTCCGCGCGCTGTCGTTTCGGGAATGCGCAAGCTTTCTGCGGCGATTGGGGACAGGCTCGCTTCCCAGCGGAAATCCCCGAGGGCGGAGGAAGGGGAACCGCCAGGCAAGGAAGCGCGCATCATTTCGTGATGTGGATGGTCACATTCTGATATTGGGTGATGTTGCTGTGGCCCCCGGTGCCTGTGACCTGAATGACATACGTCCCCGGCGAGGCACTGGCTTGCGTGAAGGCGTTGCAGGCGGTGAGCGAGAGAGTGCATGCGAGAGCGAAGGCGGCGTGGATGAGCAGGGATGCGAAAGAAGATCTGCGCAGGCGCGCGAAGAGGATGCAGAAAACGGCGCAGACCGGAAGCAGGAGGCCGGCTAGAAAAGGGCGAGCCCGCGTGTGAGAGGAAATCGACGCAGAGGTTCCGCCGCCAAGCGGGTTGTTGGTGTCGATGATGAGCTGGGCGGCCGCGGTGGTGTTGGAGCCGAGAGCGACGGTTGGGCTGGAAAAGTGGCAGTTGACCCCGGCGGGCAAGGAGGCGCAACCGAGGCCGATGGTGTCGGAGAACCCCTCGACGGAAGTCAAGCCGACACTCACCGTGGCGTTCTGCGTGGTGGCAATCGTGACGCTGGCGGGAAGAACGGTTACTGCAAAGCTTGTGACGGTGCCCGCGATGGAGACCGCCGGGGAAGTGGATGGCGAATGCAAAGGATCGCCGCTATAGACGGCGACCACGCTCGAGTTGCCAACAGCAAGATTTGGGACGAAAGAGGCGACGCCGTCGGAATTCAGCGGAGCCGAGCCGAAGGTCGTGGTCCCCGTGGTGAAGGTGATGGACCCGGTGGGAGTGGGGCCGCTGGCTCCGACGACGGTAGAGAGCAGGACGATTTCGGAGTGGGAGCCCGGCGTGCCGGAAGAAGCCAGCGCGGTGATGGTGGGAATGGTGCCGACAACCTGGCTGATCGCGGAGGACGTGCTGGCCTGATCGTTTGGGTCGCCGGAATAGGTGGCTGTGACGGCGTGCGTTCCCGAGGCGAGGCCGGAATACGCGAGTGTGGCGATGCCTTTGGCGTTGAGGGTCGAGGACCCGATGGACAAGCCGTCTGCGAAGAAGTTCACCGTGCCGGTGGGAGTTCCACCATTGCCGGAGACGCTGGCGGTGAAGTTGGCGGCGGTGTCGACGACGGAGGGGTTGGGGCTGGACGCGATCTGGGTGGCCGTAACGGCCTGCTGGACGACGAGCACCATGGGCGCAGAGCTTGAGGGGGTGTCGTTGGTATCGCCGCTATAGGCAGCGACGATGGAGTGGGCACCGATCGCCAGCGCCGGACTGATGGCAGCGGTTCCGGACGCAGAAAGCGGCACAGTTCCAAGGTTGGCGGTTGCGCCGTTGACGGTATCAGTGAACTGGACGGTTCCGGAAGGCGAGGAAACGCCCTGAATTGCTTTTACGGCTGCCGATATGGAGACTTCTGCACCAACCACTGCCGGATTGGGATTGGCGGAGGCGGCTGTTGCGGTTTGTGCCTGACTGACGATCTGGGTTATGGACGGAGAGACGGAGGAGCGGTTATACGGATCGCCCGCATACGATGCGGTGATGGGATGCGGGCCAACGGCGAGGGATGAAAGGGTGAAGGCGCCCGATCCGGTCGTGCTGTCGAGGGTCATGGAATCGATTTGCCGGGCGCCGTCGACTAGGGCAACCGAACCTGCAGGTACCGCACCACCATTGGAGGTAACGACAACGGCAAAGGTGACGGGGTTGCCAAAGCTGGAAGGATTGGGCGCCGAGGTCACGACGGCGACAGAAGGCGCGAGCACATCCTGGCCCAGCGAAGCGGAGACACTTGGAGAGACCTGAATGGCGAGATCTCCGCTATACGCGGCGGTGATCGCGTGGGGACCATTGGCCAGGGTGGCGGTCGAGAAGGCGGCGGTTCCGCTCGCGGTGAGAGCTACAGTATCGAGCGTTGTTGCGCCGTCGGTAAAGGTGACGGTTCCGTCGGGCAAGACGCCGCCGCCGGCAGAGGGCGCGACCGTGGCGGTGAAAGTGACATTCTGACCGATTGCGGACGGGTTAGCAGTGGAGACGAGAACCGTGCTTGTGCCTTCGCGAACGACCTGGTTCACAGCCGGCGTGGACGTGCTGCTGAAGTGGGTAGGGTCGTTCGTGTTGTCGTAGAACGCGGTCAGTGCATGAGTTCCCACGGCAAGCGAAGCGGTTGTGAAACCGGCTGTTGTCGTGGTGGTTGTGCCGACCGTGACGGAAGGCGTTGCAACCTTGACCTGCGAAGCGAGCAGAGTAGCGCCATCGTAGAAACTGACCGTACCGGTGAGGTTTCCGGTGTTGGCTCCCGTGGTGATGGTTGCGGTTAGCGCGACGGGCGCGCCAAATGCAGATGGATTCGGATTGGAAATTAGCGTAGTAACGGTGGAGTTGACGGCTGTGGCGTTGCCCACCAACACGATATCCAGGCGCGGATTCACCGATACATCGTCAACGTCAATGTTTCCGAGCAAGGGATCGCCGGCGGCTGACGGCGCGAAGATGGCAGCGACGAGGCAGCCGGAGTTGATTGCCAAGGTGGGCGAGCCATCGGGGCAGCTGCTTTTCGCAGCGTTGACAGCGGCATTGGCGTCGAATGTGATCGAGCCAAGCGTCAGAGGCAGGTTGCCGTCATTTTCGAGGATCTGATTCTGCGGGGCGGATTGCTGCCCTTGTCGAACCGGCGTACCGGTGTAGTTCAGTACCGAGACGCTGCTTTGGATTTCTTCGACGAGCATGTCGTAAAAGTCGGCGAAGTAAACGTTACCGGTTCCATCGATCCAAAGACCCATGGGCGCGTAGATCTGCGCCGATCCCGGAATGCCGGCAGGGCTGACGACGTTCGCTCCGTTGAAGGTCAAAGCAACAAGTGTGCCTGCCGCGAAGTTGAGCTTGCGGATGCAGGAGTTCTGGGTGTCGGCAATATACAGATTGCCGGCAGCATCGACGGCGACTCCGGAGGGAGTATTGAGCGTGTGTCCGCCGGGCATCTGCACGGTACTGATGGTTCCGGCCGAATTCACCATGCGGATGACGTTGTTGGCGGAATCGGGGATGTACATGTTTCCGGAGGAATCGAAGGCAACCGCATAGGGGAGGCTGAGCCCGGCTTGCGCGGCGGGCCCTCCGTCACCGGTATAGGTTCCTTTGCCGTCTCCGTTCGCACTGGGCTGGCCATCACCGGCAACCGTGGTGATGAGACCGGTAATGGCGTCGACGCGGCGGATACGCTGATTGGCCGTGTCGGCGATGTAGAGATTGCCGTTGGCGTCGACCGTAACACCCTGGGGCTGGTTGAGATTGGCTTGGACGGCCAAACCGCCATCGCCTACCTTGGTTGCGGACCCCGGTTCGCCATTCCCCGCGATGGTGGTGATGATGCCCGTGACCGCATCGACCTTACGAATGCGATTGTTGAGAGTATCGGCAATGAAGAGATTGCCCGCGCCATCAATGGCCAGGCCGGAAGGCGTGTTGAGCGGAGTCGAGAGCGCGGGCACGCCATCGCCCTGATAAGCTCCGTCGCCGGTTCCTGCAATCGTGGAAATGGTGCCCATAGTCGCGGGAGGAACCGGTGCCGTGACTTTGCGGATGCGATTGTGCGCGCTATCGGCAATGAAGAGATTGCCCGCGCCGTCGAAAACGAGGCTCGATGGTTGATCGAGGTTGGCCGCAGTGGCCGGGATATTGTCTTCGCTGGAAGTCCAATCGCGGTAAACGCCTGCGACGGTGATTGTGTTGCCAGGGACAAGCACCCCCAATCCCGCGCTCCCGGTCCCGGAAAGCAAGGCGGCGCCAAGTTCAACTCCGCCGCTATCGAGGAGAACGATTGCGCCGGCGCGCAGGCCCGGGAAGGTGGGTGTGAAAACGATTGACTGCGAGCAGGCGCCGGTGCCCGCAGCAAGAAGGGCGCCATTACAACTGAAACCGGGGGAGGGAGGGATGAAAAAATCAAGGCTGGGTGAACCCAGAGTGAGGACTTTCACCTGGGCGACTGTGCCGGAGCGGTGAGCCTGAACCACAACCTGATTTTGCAAGGATGCGGAACCAACCGGAACCGAACAGAATGCGCTGCCCTGTGGCGTGCAGGAGACAGAGCCGCCTTGCGCGTGCGCGAGAAAGGGCGAAAACAGGAGAAGAGAAAATAACGTAATAAGAAGCGATGGAAGGCGTTGGCACCTTGTGGAGAGAGGCACTTTGAATTCGCGGCCAGGAATGCAAGGGACGCTGAGTGCGCTCGAAGCGGAGGCCAGAACCTTGTTGGAAAAACGCTTGCGGATTGCCGGCTTCATCGAATTTGAGCTAGGAACAGACTTCTTGCACATGAGTGGCTCCACGCGACCCCTTGTGCCGAGCGGCACATCTTCGCGGAAATTCTCGCGAAGGTTTCAGGAAAGACGAGCTGCAACGGTGTGACACAAGTGAACCAGGCGCAGCAACTGACCTCATCGTAGGAGCGATTCGGTAAAAGATGCTGTGGCACCGAGGGCACTCAGGTGAAGTGCTAGCGCGGGTTTTCCCTGATTGGAATTGCGTGCTGGATTGGGATTGGCGAACTTCGGATGGGAGGATGAACTTGGGTAAGCGAAATCCTGCAAACGGATCGATTTATGGAGTCGATTGGCGCGGATCAGTATTCGATTTTGCCCGAGGAGGCGATCCACGCGGCGAAGGCGGCCCACGCCTCACCGGCGAGCAACTGCGTGGCGGGAAGCGAACGCGCCGGTTGATCTTTCAGGAATTCGTTGTAGAGAAATGAATCGTCGAAGCCGGCGCGCGCAGCATCGGCGGCGCTGGCGCCATAGAAGATGGCGTCGAGGCGGGCCCAGTAGGACGCGGCCAGACACATGGGGCACGGCTCACAACTGGTATAGAGTTCGCAGCCCGCGAGCGTGAATGTGCCCAGAGCCTTGCAGGCGGCGCGAATTGCGTTGACTTCGCCGTGGGCTGTGGGATCGTTGCCAGCGGTGACCGAGTTCACACCCTCTCCGACGATTTTTCCATCGAGTACGACCAGCGCGGCAAAGGGACCTCCGGCGCCCGAAGAGGCGTTTTGCACGGCAAGTTCAATGGCGCGGCGAAGAAACGCGGGGTTGGGTGGGGTGGGGATGGCCAACTTGCTCACAACCTCCCTGGCAAGCGAAAGTAAAGACAGTATGTCACAGGCATTTCGATCGACCCGCGTGGTGACCGGCGAAGGATTGGCCGCCGCAACACTCGTGGTGGAAGACGAGCGCATTGTTGCGGTGCGGAGCTGGGGCGACGCGACGCGCGCTGCCGTGCTGCATGACTTTGGCGATCGCGTCTTGCTGCCGGGTCTGGTTGACACGCACGTTCACATCAACGACCCCGGGCGCGTGGAGTGGGAAGGATTTGAGACGGCCACGCGGGCGGCGGTTGCGGGCGGCGTAACCACGCTGGTGGATATGCCGCTGAATTGCATCCCCGAGACGACGGATTTGGAGGCGCTCGAAGCCAAGCGCACAGCGGCACAGGGACAGACCTGGACGGATTGGGCAACATGGGGTGGCGTGGTGCGCGGGAATTCGGAGGCGCTGCATGCGCTGGGGGTTGGCGGAGTTGCAGGCTACAAGTGCTTTTTGATTGACTCGGGAGTTGACGGATTTGCGTGGGTGGACGAGACAGAGTTGAGGCTGGCGCTCGATCGCCTGAAGACGATCGGATTGCCGTTGCTGGCACACGCGGAGATCGCCGGGCCTGTGGAGAGCGCGACCGCGAGACTTAATGCAGCGAGCGCGGATTGGCGCAAATATTCAACGTATCTGGCCTCGCGGCCGGACGAAGCGGAGACGGAAGCGATTGGCATGCTGATCGCGCTGGCGGAAGAGTTCAAGGCGCACATCCACATTGTTCATCTATCGAGCGCGAAGGCTTTGCCGCTGCTCGCCGAGGCGCGTTTGCGGGGCGTGCCGGTGACGGTGGAAACCTGTGCGCACTATTTGTGGTTTGCGGCCGGAGAAATTCGCGATGGTGCGACGGAGTTTAAATGCGCTCCGCCGATTCGCGACGAGGCCAATCGGGAGGCGTTGTGGAGTGCGCTCGAAGCGGGATTGATCGATATGGTCGCGACGGACCACTCGCCTTGCCCACCCGCAATGAAACACAAAGATGAGGGACGCTGGGACCTGGCGTGGGGCGGAGTTGCGAGCCTGGGGTTGGCGCTTCCGGTGCTATGGACGGGATTGTTGAAGCGCGGGTTCGACTTGAGGACGGCGACGGAACGCACGGGCGAGTGGATGGGCGAGTGGCCAGCGCGGCTGGCTGGACTCGCGGGACGAAAAGGCGCACTTGTAGCGGGTGCGGATGCGGACATTGTTGTCTTCGATCCCGATGCAGCGTGGACGGTGGGTCGCGACGATCTGCACTTTCGCCATAAGATTTCGCCTTATCTGGGTGCGGCCTTGCGCGGGCGTGTGATGGAAACCTGGCTGCGCGGGGAGCGGATTTACGGTAGGGAAGGCTGGGTTGGCAAAGCGCGCGGACACGAGGTGCGGCGATGAGAGAGCGCGCTCTGAGAGCGATTGCAGAATGCCGCCTGATTGCGACGATGACGGAGGAACCGGCAGAAACAGCAGACGGAGGCATTGCAGAGATCGGCGGAACGACGCGGCGTTTTTTGACCGCGCCCATGCACGATGTTCACAGGCACCTGCGCAGCCGGATGGAAGCTCTGGGAATGAACGTCGAAGTGGATGCGGTGGGGAATCTTCGCGGCGTTTGGCAACCGGATGCGAGCACGCATAAACGGCTCCTGCTCGGATCCCACGTTGACACGGTGCCGCATGCAGGGGCGTTCGACGGTGTGCTCGGCGTAGTGCTGGCGCTGGAGTGGGTTGTGATTGCGCAGGAGATGCATTTTCCTTTTGCGATTGAGGTAATCGCGTTTTCAGAGGAGGAGGGCGTTCGGTTTGGCGCGCCTTTCCTGGGAAGCCGTGCTGTAGCGGGGCGGTTCGATGCTGCGTTGCTTGAACTGACAGACACAGACGGCGTGCGCATGGATGAAGCGATCCGCGCCTTTGGCTTGGACCCGGCAGTGATCGATGCCGCGGTGATGAGCGCGGATGCGACCGGGTTTGTGGAGATCCATATCGAACAGGGGCCGGTGCTTGACGTGGAGGGGCTGCCTTTAGCGGCGGTGACTGCCATTGCGGGGCAAACGCGGTTGAACCTGACCTTCAAAGGCCAACCTAACCACGCAGGGACCACGCCGATGCACCTGCGCCGGGATGCGCTGGCCGCGGCTGCGGAATGGATGGTGGAAGTTGAAGCGTTGGCGCGGCGCACCGATGGGCTGGTGGCCACCGTGGGGAGAATTACGGTGGATCCGAACGCGACCAACGTCGTGCCTGGCCGTGTGCACGTGAGCCTGGACGCGCGACACGCGGCGGATGCAATTCGGACTGCGGCGATTGAGGAAGTGGTTGCGAAGGCCAATGGAATCGCGGCAACACGCAAGGTCACGCTGGAACGGACGAATTGGCTGGACCAGCCGTCGGTGCCCATGGATGAAAGCTTAACCGCCATGCTGGCTGAGGCAATTGAGGCGGCCGGCTACGAAAGCAAGCGGATGCCAAGCGGCGCGGGACACGATGCCATGGTGATGGCTGCGAAGGTTCCCGCTGCGATGCTTTTTTTGCGATCCCGCGAGGGCATCAGTCATCATCCTGCGGAAGCGGTAAACGTGGAAGATGTGGAGGCGGCACTGCTCGTGGGGAAGCTGTTTCTGAAGCGCTTTGCCGGGAGCGTTGATTAGAATGCTGACACGAGGTCGAGATTGCAACATCTTGGATTTACGCGAAGCAGCCTAAAGACGGATCACCTGCTGCAGACGCCCGATACTTTTATTCGCACACCACTGCCGGGGGCGATGGGAGTGGATTTTGTGGTGCACGCGGCTCCGCGCCTGGGAGCTGGATTCACGCAGATGACGGCGGAGTTTTTGAAGGATGGAACTCTGGGGCCGGCCCCGGCGCAACGCTTTGTGTATGTGCTCGAGGGTGAGCTGGTGCTCAGTGCGGGGAGCAAGGAATGGACGCTGGCAGCGAATGGATTTGCCTTTGTTCCCGCGGGAACGGCGCATACGGTGCGCGCCGTCGATCGCGCTCGGGCCGCGGTGATCGAGAAACCGTATGGAGCGATGAGTGAGAGCGATGACGTCGCGCAAATCGTGGTAGGCGACGAAGCATCGATTGCTTCGGTAGCCCTGATGGGAGATGAAGGGCTGCGGGTTCGATCGTTGATGCCGGATGGGCCTGCTTACGATTTTGCAGTCAACACGATGACGTACGATCCGGGCGCGGCTCTGGGCATGGTCGAAGTGCATGTGATGGAACACGGGCTGTTGATGCTTGAGGGCGGCGGTATTTACCGCCTCGGGGATGCATGGTATCCGGTGGAGGCAGGGGATTTTATCTGGATGGCGCCGTACTGCCCACAGTGGTTTGGCGCACTGGGCAAGACGGCTGCGAAGTATCTTATCTACAAAGACTGGCGCCGGCATCCGCTGGTGAAGTGAGTTGGTGCATGGCAATTAAACCTGAAGTGAACATCGGCTTGCTTGCAGACCAGCTCGCGGCGCTGGCCCTGATTTCAGAAGCCGAGCCTCCGCAGGTGACGCGGGTGGTGTTTTCGGATGCGGACATGCGCGCGCGCGCTTATGTCAATGGGCTTTGCGCAGAGGCGAAACTCCAGTTGAAGGTGGATGCCGTCGGGAACACGTTTGCGCGCTGGGAAGGCGGCAATGCGGAGCTGGCGCCGATCGGGACCGGTTCGCACATCGATGCAATTCCCAATGCCGGCTCGTACGACGGGACGGTGGGCGTGCTCGGAGGGCTTGAGGCCATTCGCGCACTGCAGCGTGCAGGATTCAAGCCGAAGCGCTCGATTGAGCTGGTGATTTTTACCGCCGAGGAACCGACTCGATTTGGAATTGGCTGCCTGGGCAGCCGCATGATGGGCAGTGTGCTTTCGCCGGCTGCCGCGCGCGCTCTGCGCGATAAAGAGGGAAATGGACTGGACAATCTGCGCAGACATGCGGGGTTTTCCGGTGAGTTGGAGACGGTTGCGGTTCGGACGGGACGCTTTCACCAGTTTTTGGAGCTGCACATTGAGCAAGGCCCATTGCTGGAGGAGAGAGGCATCGACCTGGGACTGGTGACGGCGATTGCCGCGCCGGCAAGCTTGCGCATTGTGGTAGAGGGCGAGGGCGGGCATGCCGGCGGCAAGCTGATGCCGGGCCGCAAAGACGCGCTGGCTGCGGCCGCGGAACTGATTCTCGCTCTTGAATCGCTGGCGCGGTCGACAGGCGCGGTTGACACGGTTGGAACGGTCGGGATATGCGAGGTCTTTCCGGGAGCCGTAAACAGCATCCCCTCGAAGGTGCGGCTCGAAACAGATATCCGGGATACAGACGGCGCACGGCGCGATGGAGTTCTTGAAGGCCTGAAGCTGGCGTGCGCTGAAGTGGCAGTACGGCGGGGAGTTACGGTCACGACGGAGCTTGTGAATGCGGATCCGCCTACGCTGTGCGATGTGGAGATTCTGGCGGCGCTGGAGGCGAGCGCGAAAGAAGCGGATCGCACATGGCAGAAGATGGTGGCTCGCGCTTACCACGATTCTTCGTTTGTCGCGTGCATTGCGCCGGTGGCTATGCTCTTCATTCCCTGCCGCGGCGGAGTCAGCCACAGGCCCGATGAGTATGCGTCGCGCGAATGGATTGGGGCGGGTGTCGACGTGCTGGCGCGGACCCTGGCGCGACTTGCCGGCTGAACGAATCCCTTTGCAAGTGGGGCAAGCCGTTGTATGCTATGCCTCAACCCGCACGCGATTGAAGCTGGCCAGACCATGAATACGAGCGAGAAAACCCGCATCGTCGGCGCCCCCGTCCTTCGCAAAGAAGGGGTGCAGAAGCTGTTGGGGCAGGCCCTCTATGTGGATGATATTTCGCGCGAGGGGATGATTCACGGGGCAACGGTGCGCAGCACGATCCCACGAGGACTGATCCGTTCGATTCACTACGACGAGCGCATCGACTGGGACGCGTTCACCGTGGTGACGGCTGCCGATATCCCGGGAAAGAATCATATTCAGCTGATTTTCGCGGATCAGCCCTGCCTGGCAGATGGAGTTGTGAACCACTGCGACGAAGCGATTGTGTTGCTCGCGCATGCGGATAAACACAAACTGCGCGAGGCGATGGCTGCTGTGCGCATTGAGTACGAGGCCCTGCCCGCGGTTTTTACCATTGAAGAAAGCGAGCGGCGAGAGCAGATTGTGTGGGGAACAGACAATCTGCTCAAGAGCTTTCTTCTTGAAAAGGGCGATGTCGATACGGTGTGGGCCAATGCCGCGCACGTTGTCGAAGGAGAATACCGCACGGGCGCGCAGGAGCATCTTTACATTGAAAACAACGGCATGATTGCGGAGTGGAGCGAAGCAGAGGGCGTGACGGTGTGGGGATCGTTGCAGTGCCCCTACTACGTTCACAAATCGCTGCTGGCGGTTTTCGATTTGCCCGAAAACAAAGTCCGCGTGATCCAGACGGAAACGGGCGGAGCTTTCGGCGGCAAGGAAGATTTTCCTTCCACGCTCGCGGCGCATGCGGCATTGCTGGCGATGAAGAGCGGCAAGCCGGTGAAGATGGTGTACGACCGGATGGAGGATCTGGCGGCGACGACCAAGCGGCATCCCTCGCGCATACGGCATAGGACCGCTCTTGACAAAAATGGGAAGCTGCTCGCCATGGACATTGATCTGGCCACGGATGGAGGCGCTTACTCGACGCTTTCGTCGACCGTGCTCTCGCGCGCAACCCTCCATTCGCCCGGTCCTTATGTGTGCCCGAATGTGCGTATCCGCTCGCATGCATGGGCAACGAACACGGTTCCCTATGGGGCGTTTCGCGGCTTTGGCGCGCCGCAGGGAATATTTGCAATCGAGTGCCACATGGATGAAATCGCTGTTGCACTCAATATGGATCCGGTTGAGTTGCGCCGGGGAAATTTTCTGCACGATGGGGACACCACCGCAACGGAACAGGTGATGCGAGAACCGGTGATCCTGGATCAACTGTTGGAGCGCGCGCTCAAGGAGAGCGATTTCTACGCGAAGCGTGAGCACTATGCGCGCGAGAATGCATCGAGCGCGGTGAAGCGCGGTATGGGCCTGGCCGCGTTCTATCACGGCGCGGGGTTCACGGGATCGGGCGAGCGTTATCTGAATTCGATTGCCGGGCTGGACGTGACGCCGCAGGGGAAAGTGCGCGTCCTGGTGGCAAATACGGAGTTCGGTCAGGGCACAAATACGATTCTTTCGCAGATTGCTGCTGAGGCGATTGGGATTGGATATGAAGATGTGGAGATGGCTCCCGCGGACACGCGCGTTGTGCCAAACAGTGGGCCCACCGTGGCGTCGCGGACATCGATGGTGGTAGGAAAGCTGATTGAGCGCGCGGGACTACAGCTTGTAGCATGGCTGCGGGAAGAATCGGGGCTTGAAGAACGATATTCCGCGTCTGAGTTTTTCGCGGCGTGTGCGCGTTATGGAGCCGCTCACGGTGAGGTGGTTTCGTTATGCCGGTACGAAGCACCGCCCAACATCTATTGGGATGACAAGACGTATCGGGGAGAGGCATACCCCGCATATGCGTGGTCGATTCATGTGGCCCAGGTTGCAGTGGATACGAATACATATTCCGTGCAGGTGGAGGACTTTTGGGCGGTGCAGGAAGTCGGCCGTATTCTCAACCCCATTCTTGCCGGCGGGCAGATTGAAGGCGGCATTGCGCAGGCTATCGGGTATGCGCTCTATGAAAAGGTAATTTTGCAGGACGGTCACATGGTGAATAACCAGATGACCAACTACATTATGCCGACGGCGGAAGACGTTCCACCGATTCACATCTTCTTTGAGGAAATCCCTTTTCAGCATGGGGGATTCGGAGCAAAGGGAATTGGCGAGCTGCCCCACGATGGGCCCGCACCCGCAATTCTTAATGCGATTCGAGATGCAACGGGCGTGGGCTATCATGCGATTCCGCTTATGCCCGAGGACATATTTGCGCATTTCATTGCGCACGAGATCAACGTGGAGACAGTTTCAGCATGAGCACCTTCCCGGCGATACGCTTCAACGTCAACGGTGAAGACCGCGAAGTGCGGGTTGCGCCGATGAAGCGGCTGCTCGACGTGTTGCGCGAAGATCTGGGGCTGACGGGTTCAAAAGAAGGCTGCGGCGAAGGGGAATGCGGATCGTGCTCAGTGCGCATGAACGGCGAGTTGGTTAACAGCTGCCTGGTGCCTGTGTTGCAAGCGGAGGGAGCGAGCGTGCAGACGGTAGAGGGTCTTGCGGCAGCCGGGAAGATGCATCCACTGCAAGAGGCATTTCTGCAATGCGGAGGAGCGCAGTGCGGCATTTGCACGCCGGGCATGTTGATGGCGGCCACGCAATTGCTGTCGGTGAATGCGCATCCAACAATGACCGAGATTCGTGAGGGGCTCGCGGGAAACCTATGCCGCTGCACAGGGTTCACCCGCATTTTTGAGTCGGTGATCGCGGCAACCGCCAAGAATCGCGAAGAGCGAATCGAAGAGCCCGCTCATGCGCGGTAATCCTGATGCGCATGAGCTGATCGCACCGGGCAATCTGGACTCGGTGCTGGAACTGCTTGCGAAGGAGCCAAGCGAGTGGACGCCGATTGCAGGCGGCACTGAGATCATGGTGGCTCACGCCGCGGGCCGGCTCGGCGCGAAAAAGCTTGTGAGCCTGTGGGGCATTGACGAATTGCGTTTCATCAAGGAGAAAGAGGCCAGCATCACGATTGGCGCGGGCGCGACGTTTAGAGACTTGCGAGCGCATCCGGGAATTGGGGTGAAGTTGCCATTGCTTGCCATGGCCGCGAGTTGGATTGGCTGCATTGCCAACCAGAGCCGAGCCACCCTGGGAGGGAATCTTGTGAACGGCTCTCCGGCGGCGGATTCTTCTCCAGCGTTGCTCGTGTATGACGCGGAAATCGAACTGGCATCGGTGCGTGGACGGCGGCGGATTCCGTATTCTGCTTTTCACACTGGATATAAGCGCAATGCGATGTTGCCGGATGAATTGCTGTTTGCAGTGCATCTTCCGCTGCGGTTTGCAGAACAGAGGCACTACTTGCGCAAGGTGGGGACGCGGCGCGCCATGGCGATTTCAAAAGTAGCCCTGGCGGCCACAGCATGGCTTGAAGATGGGCTGATACGCGAAGTGAGGCTTGGCGCGGCAAGCCTGGCGCCCTTTCCAATGAGGCTTGTAGAGACCGAAGTTGCACTGTTGGGGAGAGCTCTGAACGCAGAGTCAATTCAGTTGGCTTGTGCGGCTTTGCAGAAAGAGGCAAAGCCGATCGACGACATTCGATCGACCGGGGCATACCGGAAACGCGTCGCAATCAATTTGCTCACCGAGTTTCTGACAGCTCTGGCGACCGAGGGCCAAGGAAGATGAACGAGGTACTCCGTTTGTGGAATGGGGAAAGCGAGGAGGCCGCGCTGCGTGCAATGGTTGCGTGCTGTGGGGCGCACCGTTGGGCCGAGGCCATGGTTGCGTTGCGCCCGATTGAAAACATCAGGGATCTCAGCGAAGCGGCCGATCGCGTGTGGAGCACAATGGAAGCTGAGGATTGGCTCGAGGCATTCGGCAGTCATCCACGCATTGGCGAGCGAAAAGGCGCGCACGCCGGCGCGGGGTCGGCAAGCTGGGCACAGCAGGAACAGGCTTCAACGCAGAGTGCGGCCGACGCCGTACTTGCGGAATTGGCGACCGGGAATGCCGCGTACGAAGAGCGCTTTGGCTTCACGTATATCGTTTGCGCCACGGGAAAGAGTGCCGAGGAAATGCTGGCCATCCTGAATCGACGATTGAAGAACGACCGGGCTGCCGAGTTGGTGGAGGCGGCGGAACAGCAGCGGCAGATTTTGCAAATTCGTTTGGGAAAGTGGCTGGTGGAATGAGCGGAATTACAACACATGTGCTGGACGCAGTGCTTGGAAAGCCGGCGGGCGGCATCGCGGTGCGGCTGGAAAGGCGCGAGAACAGCGAATGGATGACTGTCGCGGAAACCGGAACCGATGCGGATGGGCGGTGTCGCAATCTGACCAGCGAAGCAGGAGCGGGTACGTACCGGCTGACCTTTGCAACCGGTGACTATCTGGCGGCCAAGGGCAGAAACAGCCTTTATCCCGAGATCTCCGTTGTTTTCGCGTGCGGCGGCGAGGACTCCTATCATCTCCCGCTCTTGTTGAGCGACAACAGTTACACAACCTATCGAGGAAGCTGACACGATGGCACGATTGGGTAAGAATTGCTACGGAAAATCGCGCGTGCGTTTGTCGCGCATTGTTCGCCACGGAGACCGACATGAGTTCAACGAGTGGACCGTGCACGTTTTCCTGGAAGGCGATTTTGAATCCAGCTTTACGGAAGCAGACAACAGCAAGATTCTGCCAACCGACACGATGAAAAACACGGTGTACTCGATTGCGCGCGATTCGCAGGCGGAGACGATCGAGGCATTTGCGATGGAGTTAGGTGACCATTTGCTCACCAACAATCCGCACGCGAGTGGGGCCAGGGTAGAGATTGAAGAGAAGGCATGGGAACGGTTGATTGTGGATGGCATTCCGGAGGCGACCACTTTCAGGCTTGGCGGTCCGGAGCTCCATACAGTGCGTGCCGTTCGTGATCAGGGCCGCTTATGGTCTGTGCGGTCGGGTGTCGCGGGGCTTGTGATTTTGAAGACGACGAAATCGGCATTCACCGGATATATGCGGGATAGGCTGACAACACTCAAACCGGCTACAGATCGGATCTTCGGGACGAGTGCGACGGTTACCTGGGAATTTGCCGAGGGAGCGGCCCAGGACTATACACAGGTGCGAGAGCGTGTTGTGTCCGCACTGCTAAAGGAGTTTGCAGCGCACGTCAGCATGAGCGTGCAGCACACGCTCTTCGATATGGGGAAAGCTGCACTCGAGGCGGTCCCGGAAATCGTGAACATTCGGTTGACGATGCCGAACTTACATCATCTGCTCGCGGATTTGAGTCCGTTTGGACAGGACAATCCCATTCATATTTTCGTACCCATTGACGAGCCGCATGGATACATTGAGGCAACAATCGAGCGTTGAAGTCTTATCCGAGGTGCATTCGGTCCTCGGGGCGGTCGATATCAATCTCGCCGCCATCGAACGCGACTTGAATCAGCGGGCATGGCGGCCGGAGAAGCAAGGTTCGAGCGCCTTTGTCGCCTTGCAGTGCAAAGAGATATGGGAACACTCTGCGCGGAAAGGCAGCCGGAACGCCGAGCGCGCCGGAATACTCTGACGCTGCGATCGACGGATCGGCTTGTTCACTGAAGGCATCAATCAGATTGCGGAGATGTGCGACGGAAAGACGAGGCTGATCACACGCAAGAATCAGAACTCCCGGTGAATCGGGTTGATCTTCGTTCAGTGCGAGAAGACCGGCGTGAATCGAGGACGCGATACCCTCCATCCAGCGGTGATTGCGCACCGCGATGCCTTCGGTATTCTCGAAGGCCTTGCTCACCTGCCCAGAATGCGCACCGATCACCACATAAACCGGGTTTGCGCCGGCTGTAAGGGCCATGCGGATCGTTCGAGCGAGAAGAGTTTCGCCTTCAAGAGTGAGCAATTGCTTCGGTTCGCCGAGACGACGACTCGCGCCAGCGGCAAGAACAATGGCTGGAAGTGAATGCGTCACGGTTGCCCCTCGGCGTCGGGCTGCAACAGGATGAGAAGCACAATGCCTACGACCGCAAACGTGCGAAATGCGGCTTCCTGACCGTTCCATACATGCGATTGCCACATCAGAAACCACTCCGCACCAATGGAAAGAAAGGCAACAAGCCACATTAAGAGTGAGATTGTCAGGCCGAGGACTGGCACACGCTTGGCGCTGTTGAAGGCAACCGCAGAGTGGCGCAGCGAGCGAAGCAAGTTGATGGCGCCCCACCAGAGAAGGATTGCGGTAACAATCTCCCAGGCGATGATACCGAGATAGAACGCGAGGTGAAACGCAGGAGACGGGAGCGCCCGCCACAGGCCGCGATTGCCCGGAAAAGTGGAATCCATAGAGAGAACGTGGCGAACAAACTGGTAATTGGAATCGAAGTCTGTGAGGTTATTGAAGACGACGAGGGAGTAGAAGAGGGCAATGCCTGCCACCAGTGCGATTTTTGCCGCGCGCGTGATCATGGGGACCTGCCTGGCTTCATGTTAATTTGGCGGATGGAGGCGGCCAAGAGAATTCCCGTCGAGCGTGCTACATTCAATAGCAAATGACGGAATCGCACACACCAGAACAGACTCTCGAAGCGCTTGGATACAAGCTGCCGCCTGTGCCGGCACTGGGCGGTAACTACGTTCCCGCGAAACGTGCAGGCTCAATTGTTTATCTCTCCGGCGCTGTTTCCACAGGCCCCGACGGATTTATTACAGGGACGGCGGGCCTTGACCGGACTATCGAAGAAGGCTATGCCGCGGCACGCGCGTGCGCGCTCACTCTGCTCGCGGTGCTCAAGCGCGAAATCGGATCGCTGGACCAGGTTGCCGAAGTGTTGACTGTGAATGGCTACGTGAATTCTGCGAATGGGTTCCCCGACGCTCCGGCTGTGATCAACGGCGCGTCAGATCTGCTGGTTGCCGTATTCGGCGAAGCGGGGCGGCACGTGCGCGCGGCAGTCGGGTTGAACGCATTGCCGCGCAACGCTCTTGTGGAAGTGCAGATGACCGTTCGAGTGAAAGAGTCATGAGCGAACACAGGCTCAATGCGGAGCCGACGCATTCCGTGTGGGACCGATCGCTGGCGCCGCGATTGCGAATTGAGCCGGGCGACGAGGTTGCTTTCGAGTGTACCGACTCAAGCGGCGGCCAGGTTCGCCCAGGCACCACGATTGCGGAGTTCCTGGCCATCGATCGCACGCGCATCCATGCGCTCACAGGGCCTGTATGGATAGAAGGAGCGGAAGCCGGCGATGTGCTTGAGGTCGAGGTGCTCTCTACGCGCCACGCGGATTGGGGATGGTCGAGCGTGCTGGAGGGGTTGGGATTCCTCAAAGACCGCTTTTGCGAGCCTTATCTCTTCCACTGGCAACTCGACGGAGAATCAACCAGTTCGCTGGCTCCGGCGGTTGTTCCGGTACGCCCGTTCCTTGGCGTGATGGGCGTAGCGCGCACGGATGACGGGGCGTTCCGCACACGGGCACCCGGGTCTTTCGGCGGAAATCTGGATGTGCGCGAACTGTGCGCGGGAGCGCGTCTCTATTTGCCCGTGTTCAATACGGGGGCGCTGTTTAGTTGCGGTGATGGGCATGCGGCCCAGGGCGATGGGGAAGTGTGCATTAACGGAATTGAATGTCCGCTGGACGTGACGCTGCAATTCCAACTGCACAAACGGGAACCGCTGGCTGGACCGATCGTCGAAGCCAGTGAAGCGTTCGCGGAGGATTCCTGCGCCGATGCGTGGGTGGTGGTGGAGAGCGGCACCGACATGGCGGCGACCGCTCAGGCCGCGACGACCCGCATGGTTGATCTGCTCGTGAGCCGGTGGGACTTTAGCCCGGTGCACGCGTACATTCTTTGCAGCGTTGCGCTGAAACTGCGGCTAAGCCAAGTGGTCAACGAGCCAGTGTTCACGGTGAGCGCGGCAATCAGCAAGCAGATTCTTCCCAATCGACGGTTATTTCCCACGCAATGACGATCAACGATCCCGAAGTCGTGGCGGAAGTTCGGTCGCTCTACCCGCGTTATGAAGAAGCGCTGGTTAGCAACGACGTGGAAACACTGCTGGCGATGTTCTGGAACGGCCCGGAAGTGATGCGGTTTGGTGCTGCAGAAAATCTGTACGGCCCTGAGGAGTTGGCCGCCTTCCGCAATGGCCGGCCTGCCGTGAACCTGGCGCGCGTCGTCACTCGTTTCAATGTTGTGACGTTCGGAAAGGACTTTGCCAGTGTGACTCTGGAGTTTGAGCGAACGTCAGCGACGGGAGTGGTGAAGGGCCGGCAGAGCCAGGTCTGGGTGAGGTTCAGGGATGGCTGGCGGATTGTGCAAGCGCATGTTTCCATGTTGCCGTTTGGGTAAAGAGTTCTTGAGATAGAGGCGGGCGGCAACGGTGGTTCAGGCTGAAAGGATCACGGTCAAGTGCTCCAGGGGAACACTGCGAAAAGCTGCCTCCAGGGCCGCGGAATCGGCAAAGTACTTTCCGAAAACATGGCGCGCGGGCAATGAGAACGTGAGCTCGGTTTCCTGGAATGGCCATGGAGCCAGACGAAAGTGGCGTGAAGCGAGGGGCATCACCTGCACTTCGACCGCCGCCCCATTGTTGAGCGGAAGAGGATGGAGCAGGTGCGCGGGAGACGCGTAGGCGACGCAGGTTAAAAGGGAAAGATTGTCGCATGCCTGCAAGAGGCGGAAGTGCTCGATAATGGTCTGCTCGGATTTTTCGATGACCGAAAGAGCGGGATCTGCGGCGATCGAGGTGCGCAACTCGTTCTGATAGATCTGCTGGCGAACGAGAAATGCATCGAGCAAAACGAGACCCTCGGTAGCGATGGTCGAACGGTCGGCATGAGCGGTGAGCAAGTTATAGGTGTGCATTGAAATGAGCAGGCCGGCGTATGGGTCTTGCTCGGCAACAATGCGCACGGCGCGGTCGCGGACCTGAAGATACTCTTCAAGATCGATTTCTTCGAATGCCGAATATCTGCCGACGAGCTCCGTGGAAAATGCGGAAGGCTTGCCCTGACGCGTTGTGGTGGGATGCGCGTCGCGTGCGGCCCATCCATCATCGTGAAGGGAAATGCCTTTGAGGACGCGGGCGCGGGGAGCGGGCTTGCGGAATTGTGAATTTCCCCAGGCGGCGGCGAAATCCCCGGCGAGCCGCGCGTGATCGGGATGTGTGATGAGCCACCATCCTGAATCCGATTCCATGCGTAACAAAGGGTATTCTCCTTATTCGACCGATTCCGGGCGCTTCGATTCATGCCAGTTATGCAGGGCGAGCCACTCAAAGAACATCACGATGAAAAAGAAACTGAAGCCAAGAACCGTCGCCGCAAAGACAAGTGCAAACAGGTAGCCGGTCTCCATCTGATTGCTTGCATAGATGATTGCATAGCCCAGACCGCCTTCCCCGACGCGCGTAGAGCCGGCAAACAATTCTCCAGTGATTCCGCCAATGACGCTGATTCCGGCCGATATGCGGATGCCCGTGAAGAGATTCGAGAGGGCGTTCGGCAGTCGAAGCTTAAACAACACCTGCGCGGGCGTAGCCTTGTACATGAGAAAAAGGTGAACCATGTTTTCGTCAACACTGATCAAGCCTTGCGTTGTGTTGGCAATGATGGGCGCCAGGCAAATAATGAACGTGACAATGGTGACGGAAAAGATGCCGGCGCCAGCCCAGTTAATGATGAGGGGCGCGATGGCGACGATGGGAACGGTTTGAAGGAGAATTGTGTACGGATAGAGGAGCTGACGAAGCCATCGCCACTGCGCGAACACCATAGCCGCGGCGACGCCCGCGATGACACTGGCGACCAGCCCGCCGCCGGCTTCTTCTGCTGTGATCCAAAGCGAATTGAGAAGAGACGGATAGCGATCGCGGAGTGCCACTGCGACGGCGACGGGGCCGGGGAGGATATAAGCAGGCAGATGATTCAGGCTGACGACAGCTTGCCAGAGGCCCAGTAAACAAGCGAGCACGATGACACTGTTGAGGCCGAGGAGCGCTTGCTTTTTCATGCGTGGGCCACCGCTCTTAACAGGCGCGACACCTGCGTGACCTGTCCTTCAAAAGCTTTGGATTCGCGCGTCTCTGCTGTGCGTGGCCACGGCAGATCGACTGCGTATTCGTGCGCGATGCGGCCCGGATGCGGAGCGAGGATTACGATGCGCGAGGAGAGAAAAACAGCCTCTGCAACCGAGTGCGTGACAAAAAGTACAGTCCAATTCTGCTCGGAATAGAGGCGAAGGAGTTCTTCATTGAGGCGGTCCCGTGTCATTTCGTCCAGGGCGGCGAAGGGCTCATCCATGAGCAGAATGCGTGGACGGCTTACGAGTGCGCGGGCGATGGAAGCGCGCATCTTCATTCCGCCGGAGAGCTGACGCGGATAGTGGGTGGCGACATGCGCGAGGCCGACGAGTTCGAGCATGCGCGACACGCGTTCTTTGCGCGCCAACCGTGCCGCATGTTCCAGCTCCATACCCAGGCCGACGTTTTGCTCCACCGTTCGCCACGGCAGGAGCGTTGCATCCTGAAAGATGAAGCCGACAAGATCGCGCGCATTCTCCGGAGTCATGCCATTCACCTGAATGACGCCTTCACTTACCGGGATGAGGCCAGCAACCAACTTGAGCAATGTGGATTTCCCGCAACCGGATGGGCCGAGAAACGTGACAAATTCCCCTCGCTTGACCTCGAGCGAAACAGATTCGACGGCAAAAGTTCCCTTGCGGAAGCGTTTGCTAACTCCTTGAAGAAATATCTCGGGGATCGAGCCATCCCGGGTAGTCACCACGCCTGCACCTCCGCAACGGGAAGATAGAGCGCTGACGGATGGTCCGCCGAGTGAAGGATTTGCTGCGTAGATCGAGCCCAGGTCCAATTGTCCGCATCCTGCGGGGCGACGGCCTGCGAGGGATTGCGGTCATAGAGTGGAAATGCCGAACTGGCAATTTCGAGACGAAGAAGGTCCCCTGGCGCGAGAACGAATGCAGTTGGTTCCAGCTTAAATTCCCAAAGATGGACTTGGTCGGGCGCATAGCCTGCATGGCGAAACAGATGCTGGCTACGAGCAATCCCGATGGAAAGAAATTCGGCGCGACCGCCTGGTTTTACGCGCACGAGCTTGGCCGTGAAGTCCGCGTGAGGAGCCGATGTTGCCGCATACAGCTTGATGCGCGGATGACCGAAGACTTCAATCGAGTTTTGGAAAGATGCGGAGGTGTACACGAGGAGATTGTTGCCGAGCTCCATCTGCGCTTGATCGAAGCAGCCCGCAAGGGCCTGTGGTCCGCCGGGGGCCGTTACGGGCACTTCGGGGTCGTAGATAAAAATGTCCCGAGGCTCATCGCCGCCAGGCGGAACGCTATCGAGGTGTCCATCGCCTTTGCGGGAATTGGCATTGCCCATGCTGCGGAGATAGAGGGGAAACGCCGCGTCTGACGGCCACTCCGAAGCCTGACGCCATTCGTTCGGGCCCAGGGAGAAATAGCGGATACGCGGTTCGGGGGGAGACGGCGGCGAATTTTTCAACCACCGATCGAACCAATGGAGAAGGATTTCATCGGTATTGAGATTGGCGGCTTCGCCAAGGTTTGAGTCGCCAACGCAATCTCCCCACGGAATGTGGACCCATGGGCCGGCAACCAGGTACTGATTGTCGCGCGCAAAGGCGTTGGCCGCATGTTTGCGAAGACCCAGGTAGCCGCTGATGGATCCTTCGAGGTAGGTGTCAAACCAGCCGGAAATGTGGAGCGCAGGAATCTGGATGCGATCAAGACGCGAACTGACATCCAGGGCGGACCAGTATGCGCCGGGCTCGCGATGCGAGAACCAGTCGCGAACATAGGAAGGGAGTGCGGCGTCGACGATTGCTGGATGCTGCGCATAGGGCACATGTGCAGATTGGGCGCGAATATTGCCCCACGCGGCCTCAAGCTTGTCGTTCGCCGTACGAAGGCCCATGCGGCGCGCGTCCTCACGGAGCATCTGAATTCCCCAGCCGAGAGCGGAACTCAAGCGAAGTGCGCCGTGGTGATAGAACCAGCCGTTGTAGAGATCCGCAGCGGTCATGTGCGGAGCGATGCACAGCAGCCCCGCAGGCCGCTCAACGGCGGCAAGTAGTTGTGTGGCGCCCTGATATGAGAAGCCGTACATGCCCACGCGCCCGTTGCATGCGGGATGCTTGAGAAGCCATGCGATAGTTTCTGCGCCGTCGCGCGCTTCGTGGCGGAAAGGATAGAAAATACCTTCCGAATCGCCGCGGCCGCGGACGTCCTGAATAACGACATGGTAGCCGTGCCTTGCGAACCACACGGGGGGCGCGTAGACAACTGTCGAGGCGATATCACGACCGTAAGGCTGACGCATGAGGAGCGTGGGCCACGGCCCATCGGATCCAGGGTAGTAGTGATCGGAGACAAGCCTGGTTCCATCGGAGAGCTTGCAGGCGACATTGCCCTCGAGACGCACACCGTCTCCGCAATCGACGAGACTCGCGGCGCGTTCCGGCATCCTCAGGCTCCGTGCCTCGGCTCAAATTGGAACATAGCGACAAGAACCTCGGCTATGCGCGTGGCGGCCTCGTTGGACCATTGCTCGCCTTTCTCCGGGGTCGCGGGCGAGGGATCTCCCATGACGCCGCTCGGAGCAATGTCGCGGGTGAGCCATGCGAAGTTGGCAGATGAGCCTTCCGGCTTCAACAATTCAGGCTGATCGACGCGGGCAATGTAGTTCGCGGTGTATTCATCCGGATAGACCAGAGCGGGCGCGGCATGGAGCAGAAAGGCGGTTTCGATCTCACCGGCATGGAAGCCATAGGAGCGCTCCTGTGGACTGACACCTTCGAAGGCCGCGCCAGCAGAGCCGAAGAGCGAGAAGGTGCGAAGACCAAACTCGGCGCGAAGGTCGCGCGCCAGCACATCGACGAGCGACGTGTTTCCGCCGTGAGTGTTATAGAGCACCACCTTCTTGAATCCGGATGCCGCGATGCTTGCGCCGAGGTCGCGGACAACGGAGAGGAACGTTTGCGCGCTGACGGAAAGCGTTCCAGGAAAGCCGATATGCTCGTTGCTTTTGCCGTAGCAGACGGGAGGCAATGCATAAATGGGCAAGTCACCGGGAAGAAGATCAAGCGCTTTGCCGAGGAGCAAATTGTTGATGAGCGTATCTGTTGCGAGCGGCAGATGATGGCCGTGCTGCTCAATGGCGGCAGTCGGCAGGACGAGCAGCGTAGACTCGCGCGGCAACGCGTCGACTTGCTTCCAGGTGAGATAGGCGAAATTGCGTGCGTCCGGAATCCAGGTCTTCATGGTGTCCCCGTGTGTTTGAGGAAGCTGATCATTTTGCCGGGATTGAGCAGGCCGCGCGGATCGTATTTTTGTTTGGCGCGCAACTGAATGTTGTCGGTGCGAAAGCGGCCGGCGTCCTCGAGATAGTTGACGTGCGGATTGGCAACGAATACGCCGATGGAGCGGCAATAGCCGATCATGTCATTCAGCCGTTCTTCCGTGGTGAAGCGGACGATGGGAATTGCGCCGGGGATCACGACGTTGTCGCCGTTTTTCATGAATTCGATGTGGAAGAGAAAATCGTGACCGTAGCGCGTGCGGAGCAGGTGAAATTGTTCTTCGCAATTGTCGGGCGAAAAACCGCATTGCAGATAGGTCCATGAGGGGTCAGCCTTCATGGCCCAGAGCGTTGTGTGATTCCAGGTGTAGTCGCTGAGAAGGGGCTGCGTGCGCGGACCAGTGAACGCGCTTGCGAAGGTGATTTCACCGCCTGCTGCCTGGGCGGTGGTGCTGAGGGCCTCGAGCTGCGGGGTTGCAATCATGAGGAGCGCGAGGGATTTCCCGTCGCGTACAACCTGCTTGATAGGCATGAAAAAAGATGGAATAGGCCATTCAAAAACAGTGACGAGGCGCTTGGTCCATTCGGAGCCGACGGCGATATCGCGGGAGAATCGGAAAGCGCGATCAAATGTATCGAAGGCGATCGTGCATTGCGTCCACTCGATGGCGGGTGTGAGGGCGAACCAGATGCGAGTGAGGATCCCGTTGGTTCCCCAGGCGTGCAGGATTTCATGCACTGCGGCGCCTTGGTGGAGAACCACGCGCGGTGGATCTTCCATGGTGACGACCTCAAAAGCACGCACGGTGTCGAAGTCGCGCAGGCCGCCGTGGGCGACCGAGCCGATGCCGCCAGAGCCACCAGCGAGAAAGCCACCGACCGAGGCTTTGGCGAGCGTTGACGGGTACATGCGGAGTTCCCAGCCTTTTTTGCGGGCTTCCGTCTCAAGGACGGCGAGACGCAGGCCTGGCTGGCAAACGGCGACGCCGTCGGGAGTAATCTCTTCGAGCCTGTCCATAAGGGAGAGATCGAGAACGATGCCGCCATGGAGCGGGACACATTGGCCGTAGTTTCCGGTTCCCGCACCACGGGGGGTCACGGGAATCTCGTGCCGACCGGCAAAGCGAAGGATCGCGAGGAGTTCGCCGGTGTTGATGGGCTGCACAGCAACGTCGCCGGTTTTCGTTGCAAGCAATGGCCGCAGGACCGGGGAGTACCAGTAAAAGTCGTGCGAAAGGCGATCGAGCACGGCGGGCGCGCTCAGCACGCGGGCGGGGTCGGCGACGAGTTGAGACAGTTCGGCTGTCATTCCGGACAGCATAGGCCGAGAACCTTTCGAAACACTCGAGAACGATCTGGAAATCTATTTGCGCTTACGGGTAGACCAGAGCCGAAAAGCCTGCAGCATGCGGGGATGAGTAAAGAGAGCATAACATTCGTCGCGCAAAATGGGGCCGTCGACGATGCAGGCCATATCGCTGCGCGCGGCGACTTCAACGGCGGGGATGCGAATCTGATTGCAGTGGCGATTTGCGTCTGCGATTGTGGCGCCGTAAACAATGCGGTCGAGACCGGCCCAGAGAGCGGCACTCATGCACATGGGGCAGGGTTCACAGGTTGTGTAGAGCGTATAACCATTGAGCGAAAGTTTGCGCAAGCGTTTGGTTGCCTTGCGAATGGCGCGGACTTCAGCGTGGGAGCTCGGGTCGAATTCCTGGGCGACGGCATTTAATGCGCGAAGAAGAAGGCTGCCGCTTTTGGTATGGACAATCGAGGCGCCAAATGGACGTGGGCGTGGTGTACGGAGCGAGCGGGCCGTAAAAGAGGCGATGGCGGCCATGCGCGCAAGGTCGGCTGTTGCATGATCCGCTGGGGCGGCGCGGTGAACAGAAGCACGACGCGGTGCTGGCTTCGAAGCGACTCCCATACTCGAAATTAGCATGGCGGGTGGAGACCATGCGCGAAAAATCCTGCGGACGGAATGCGTTGAGGGGTACGCATACAATCTCCCTATGACCCAGGCCGAGGGAAGCATCCGAAGACTACGCACGGAACTGGCGCAGGGAACCACACGGCCCTCAGAGCTGGCGAAATCCGCTCTGGCGCAATCGAACGGGAACGATTCGCGCAACACGTATCTCTGGCAAAACGCAGACTGGACGCTGGCCGAAGCCGCACGTGCGGAAGCGATGCCACGCGCGTCAGGGGGAGTGTTCGGTGATGGGCGCGCGGAGCTCTGGGGATTGCCGGTTTCGGTAAAGGACTGCTTCGACCTTACGGGAGCTCCGACCAGTTGCGGAGTAAAGTTCTATCGCGACCTGCACGGGAAAGCTACGAAGGACTCATGGCTCGTGGAACGGTTGCGCGCGGCGGGCGCGGTGATTACGGGCAAGACTCACCTGCATCCGCTGGCCTACGGAATCACGGGAGAGAATCCGGAATTTGGGGACTGCGTGCAGCCACGAGATGCGACGGCGCTGACGGGTGGGTCTTCATCGGGAGCCGTGGCAAGTGTGCAGGAGGGTTCGGCGGTGGTCGCGATCGGCACAGACACGGGTGGGTCGATTCGCGTTCCGGCGGTCCTCGGCGGTCTGGTGGGATACCGCGCGACGTGGGGGCGAGGAGACTGGCGCGGTGGCGCCCATCTTGCTCAATCGTTCGATACGATGGGTTGCATCTTCCGAAGCTTGGAAGATGCTCCTTTGATGGCCAGTTTGTTCGCCTCGGGAGTCGGGTGCGAGGCGTCGCTTCCGACCAGCTTTGCCGTGGTGGACGATAAATTCCTGCATGATTGCGACGCGGAGATTGTGTCGAGTCTGCACCGCGCGGCACGGGCTCTGGAGAGTCTGGATCTAAAGCAAAGCCGGATCGACACGGAGTGGTGGGCGGAGTCTTTGGAGATTTTCGCGCCGATCCAGGCGTGGGAAGCGGCGCGAATCCATGCGGGGAACTTCGAGCACTTTGAGCCTTCGATTCGGCAAAGGCTGGAATGGGGCGCAGCGATTGGTGATGCGGAGGTGCGCTCACTGCGAAAACGGCATGAGGAATTCCGCACGCGGATGGGCGATTTGTTCGCGGAGCACCAGCTTGTGCTGATGCCGGCGGCTCCGGTGAGGCGCCTCGGCGTGGGCGACGACCACAGTAAGACGCGAGCGCGGCTGTTGCGTTACACCACGCCCTTCAGCCTTGCCGGGGTTCCAGTGGTAACAATTCCCTGCTCCGCCGGAGGCATGCAATTGGCTGCCTGGCGCGGGCACGATGAGACGCTTCTCAAACTTGCCGCAGGCTGGCCGGAAAGCGGAATGACGGATCGGTCTGCAAGCGCTTAGTGAGAGGGGACATGATAGCTTTCATGCAAGCGAGTCACCCCCATTTCTTCCCGAGGTCATTTTGAGAGGATTGAGAATTTTCAGACTTGCAGCCGTGTTTGCGGCCGCATCCTGCGCGATTCTGCTGCCCGGTTGTCACGGCGGCAGATCGGACTCCGGGAACGGTCTCGCTCCGATTCTGCTTCAACTCGACTGGTATCCGCAACCGGAGCATGGTGGATTTTTTGCGGCGCAATTGCTGGGCTACTACAAGGCGGAAGGACTGGACGTTTCGCTTTTGCCATTGCCTCAATACGGAAGTGTGGCGCAGCTGGTGGCGACGGGGAAAGCGGACATCGGGTTGGGTTCAAGCGACCAGATTCTGGAGTGGGATTCGAATGGATTGCCGCTGATGGCGATTTCGGCAACCATGCAGCACGATCCGCAGGCGATCATGGTGCATAAGGACTCGCCGATTCACGATTTCAAGGATCTCGAAGGCCATACCGTTGCGGCGCAAACGGGCGCGACGTGGTTGAAGTACGTGATCTCGCGGTACAACCTGCACGAGGTGCGGCAGATTCCGTCAACGCTGTCGATTGCGAATTTTCTGGCCGATCCCGGATATGTGCAGCAGATTTTTGTGACCAGCGAACCATTTTTCGCGAAGCAGGCGGGGGCCGAGGTGCGCACATTGCCGATCAGTTCCACGGGCTACGATCCCTACCGCGTATCGTTCACGACGCGGGATTTCGCGGCCAGCAATCCAGAGTTGGTGGCGAAGTTTGTGCGGGCGAGCATCCGCGGGTGGCAAGCGTACCTGGCTGACCCGGCGGCGGTGAACGCCGATTTGCTGAAGCTGAATCCGGCGCTGAATCCGGCGCAGGAAGCCTTTTCAGCGCAAGCGCTGCGCGAAGGCGGTTATGTTACGGGAGAAGGAGCCGGCCAAACGGGCCGAATGACCGCAGCGCGCTGGGATGCCGGCGCAGAGCAGCTCAAGTCGCTTGGCATTCTGCATGGCGCGGTTGATCCGGCAACGGCATATTCGCTGAAGTTCCAGCCCTAGCAGCGCTGAAATCCGGCCTGCGTTGGATGATGAACACCTGGCGGAATTCGCGAAGACTTGCGCGATGGGTGAAAATGGTGTGATGGCCGACCTGGAGCGCATTCTGACGCTGTGGCGCGAACTGGAAAGCGCCGGGCGCGACTATGTGCTGGCGACTGTGATCGCAGTCGAGGGGCCAAGCTACCGCAAGCCGGGCGCGTTTATGCTGCTCTCAGCGGATGGCCGCCGCGCGGGCACGGTAAGTGGGGGTTGCCTGGAGGCGCAGGTAGCGCAGCGCGCCTGGTGGCTTACGGAAAATGGCCCGACGATCCAGCGCTATTCCACGGTTGAAGACGATGGTGATCGGCCATTCGGATCGGGATGCGGGGGCGTAGTAAGCCTGCTGCTTGCAAGGCGCGCGACAACGGGACGGCTGTTGGAGGCACTCGCAGAGGCTTTTGAGCAGCGGGTTCCGATGGCAATTGCAACAGTTCTGGAAGGCGAGCGGCTTGGACTCGGGGTTGCGGTGATATCTGCGCCTGAAGAAACACCCGGCCACGAGGCGGTCGGAGGCGCGCGCGATGAGCTGGATGCCCAACTGCGCAATCTGGCAAACGAAGCCTTGCGGACCCGCTCATCTTTCGAGCGGAAGATCGGGTCTGGCGAAACAGGCGTCAGGGTTTGGGTCGATTTTCGTCTTGAGCGGCCAAGTCTCGGTGTCTTCGGGGCGGGCAACGATGTGCAGCCACTGGTGCGCATGGCCAAGGAGCTGGGTTGGTTTGTCTGGGTGGCAGATGGGCGAAGCCATTTGGTTACGCGAGAGCGGTTTCCGACAGCTGATGAATTGAGCACGCTGCCAGTCGTGGATGGAGATGGCATCCCGCTGGTTCAATGGACTGCGACATTCCCAGGCTTTCGCAGCAGAGACGCGGTCGTGGTGATGACGCACAGTTTTGAGCAGGATGCGCGAATTCTTGCTTTCCTGTTGACGCTTAAATCGCCGCCGGCTTATATCGGAGTTCTTGGTCCGCAGCGCCGAACCCGCGAACTTCTTTGGGCAGCGGCAGGCATTCTGCATTTGCCGGCACACGCTCAAGCAGCGCAGGTGGAAGGCTGGCTGGAGAAACTACACGCACCAATGGGCCTTGACCTGGGTGCGGAGTCTCCGGAGACGATTGCGCTCGCAGTTCTGGCGGAGATTCAGAAACTCCGCACATCGGCGACGGCGCTGCCTCTGCGGGAAGTACGCGCTGTTCCGGTGGTCTTTTCTCGGTAATCACGCTCTTCACAAAGTTGCCCATTGCGTCCCCGATGGATTGCACTAGAATATGAATTCCGACGCTGCCGGTTGGGCGCGTCATGCGGGGCTCTCGCTCAAATCGTGCATGTGAAGAGTGGATGGATGCGGATGGTAGCTGGAGACGTGAATAATCCGCTGGCAGAGCAACTGCCGCCGTTGACGGCGCATGCGGCGGCGGTAGAGGCCGATCGTTGCTTGTACTGCTTCGACGCGCCCTGCACGCACGCCTGTCCCACGCACATCGACATTCCGCGCTTCATCAAGAAAATCGCCTCAGAAAACTTGCGGGGCTCAGCGCAGACCATTTTCGCTTCGAACCTGCTGGGCGCAACGTGTGCGCGGGTTTGCCCGGTGCAGGAGTTGTGCGAGGGAGCATGTGTTCTGGGAAGCGATCACAAGCCCATTGCGATTGGGCGCCTGCAACGCTTTGCCATGGACTGCGCGCGCGATCGCAACATTCGACCGAAAGCCACGGCCACGCCCACCGGCAAATCGATCGCGGTCGTCGGTTCAGGGCCCGCGGGACTTTCGTGCGCAGGCGAACTGGCCAGGCTCGGCCATGCCGTGACGCTTTTTGAAAAGCGAGACATGCCGGGTGGCCTGTCGACCTACGGAATTATTGGGCTGCGGGAGCCGGCGGAAGTGGCGCTCGAAGAGGCGCAGATGATCGAGAGCCTTGGCGTCACGATCACAACCGGAATTGAATTCGGGAAAGACATTGCGCTGCACGACGTGCAAAGAGATTTCGACGCGACTGTGCTCAGCGTTGGATTGGGACGCACGCCGGAGCTGGGAATCGCTGGCGAAGAAGCGATTGTTGACGGATTGAACTTTATCGAAGCCAGCAAGGCGAAGACGACAAGGCCCGAGGTGGGCCGCAACGTTCTTGTAATTGGCGCGGGGAACACGGCAATCGACTGCGCAACCATTGCGCGCCGGCTGGGCGCGGAGCGCGTGACCATTGTTTATCGGCGAACCGACCGCGAGATGTCGTGCTATGCACATGAATACGATTTTGCCCGCAAAGAAGGGATCGAGTTTCGATTTCTGACCCAGCCCGCGCGCGTGATTGTTAAGGCTGAGGGGCCGATTGGACTGGAATGTCTGCGCGTCGACCTGGGCGCCAGAGATGCATCGGGACGGCCTGCGCCCATCCCCGTTGCCGGTTCGGAGTTTCTTCTTCCATGCGATCAGATTGTGAAAGCGGTTGGACAGGTGAAGCCGGAACTTGCGAAGGTTCTCGCGTTGGAGACGCGGAATGGATTTATCGCAGTGGATGAGAATTTCCAGACCGGCATCGCCGGGCTTTACGCCATTGGCGATTGCATCCGCGCTGCGGGCGCGGCATCGACGGTGATGGCGGTTGAAGATGGCAAGCTTGCTGCCAAGGCAATCGACCGGCAGTTTACCAGAAGTGCGGCTTTGGCCGAGGTGGGCTAATTATGGCGGACCTTCGCATTGACTTTGCCGGAATCAAGTCGCCCAACCCATTCTGGTTGGCCTCTGCGCCCCCTGCGAACACAGGCGCGCAGATCCACAAGGCGTTTGAGGCAGGATGGGGTGGTGCAGTCTGGAAGACGATCGGCGCGCCAGTGCTGAACGTTTCCAATCGCTATGGCGCATGGCACTACGGGCGTCAGCGGATGCTGGCCATCAACAATGTTGAGCTGATCTCCGACCGCCCCATCGAGGTAAACCTGCGCGAGATTGCCGAAGTGAAACGCGCGTGGCCCGATCGCGCGGTCATTGTTTCGGCGATGGTAGAAGCGCAACCGAAGGCATGGCGCGAGATTGTGGAGCGCATTGAAGACACAGGCGCCGACGGCATTGAGTTAAATTACGGCTGTCCGCACGGCATGAGCGAGCGCGGGATGGGTTCGGCTATCGGGCAGGTTCCTGAGTATTGCGAGCAAATCACACGCTGGGTAATGGAAGCCGCGACCATTCCCGTGATCATGAAGTTGACGCCCAACATTACGAACATTGTGCTGCCGGCGCGTGCGGGCGTGGCGGCGGGCGCCAATGCCCTCTCGCTGATCAACACCATCAATTCGATTGTGGGTGTTGATCTGGACACGCTGGAACTGACCCCGAGTATTGGCGGTAAGGGCGGCCACGGAGGCTACGCGGGGCCCGCTGTGAAGCCCATCGCGTTGAACATGCTCGCTGCGCTGGGCACGGATGAAGTGGTTGCAAAATCGGGCATCCCGATCTCTGGCATGGGTGGCATTGCCAACTGGCAAGACGCGGCGCAGTTCCTGCTTCTCGGAGCATCGAGCCTGCAGGTTTGCACTGCGGTCATGCACTATGGCTTCCGCATCATCGAGGATCTTTGCGACGGATTGTCGAACTGGATGGACGAGAAAGGTTTCAAAACAATTGCGGAGGTTAGCGGGCACAGCCTGCATCGCGTTTCCGATTTCAAAAACCTTGATCTTTCGTTTCGCGCGGTGGCGCGCATCGATGCCGCAAAGTGCATTCAATGCAACCTTTGCTATGTGGCCTGCAACGATACGGCGCATCAGTGCATCGACCTGGTTTCGCAGGAGGGCAGGGTGGTTGCGCCGCTGGCGTACGACGTGCGTTCCAACGGAAAGCACGAAGCGATTGAGACACGGCCGCAGCCGCGCGTTCGGGAGGAAGATTGCGTGGGATGCCGCCTTTGCTACAACGTGTGCCCGGTGGACGACTGCATCGCGATGGTGGAGGTGGCGCCGGAGGGTGATTCGGTGACGTGGAAAGAACTCTCAGAGCAGCAGACCGGAGTGACAGAGGACTGGGAGACGATGAAGGCCTATCGGGAGCGGCAGGGCATTCGCATCCATTGACGCGTGCGACGCCGCAAGACGAGGAATGGCGGGGAGACCGGGCAAATGGGTTTGTTGATCAAGGGTGGTGAAGTGATCACGGCGGATGCGCGTCCCCGCTGCGATATCTATATCGAGAATGAGACCGTTACCTCGATCGGACAGGCCCTCGATGTACCGCCGGGCACTGAGACCATCGATGCGACTGGAAAGCTGGTGTTTCCGGGATTCATCGATCCTCACGTACACATTCACCTGCCGTTCATGGCAACTTTTGCCAAAGACACGCATGCCACTGCAAGCAAGGCCGCGTTAATTGGCGGCACGACCACCTTCATTGAAATGTGCTGTCCGTCGCGCTATGACGACGCGATAGAAGGCTACCAGACGTGGAAGCAAAAAGCCGAAGGCAACAGCGCCTGCGATTACGCATTTCACATGGCGGTGACGCGTTACGATGCGGCGACAGAAGCACAGTTGCGCGCGATTGTGAAGGACGGGACTGCGTCGTTTAAAGTCTTTCTGGCGTACAAGGATTTCTTTGGCGTGACGGACGAGGAGTTGCTGAGCACGCTCAAGCTCGCCGCCGAATTAGGGGTGATCACGACGGCTCACTGTGAAAATGCCGTGCTGGTGAGCCAACAACAGCGAAAACTTCTGGCGGAGGGCAAGACCGGTCCGGAGTGGCACGAACCGAGCCGTCCGGAAATGGTGGAAGCTGAGGGCACGGGGCGATTCGCCGCATTTCTTGAACAGACCGGAGCGACGGGGTATGTGGTGCATCTTTCCTGCGAGCCCGCACTGCGTGCGGCGGTCGATGCCAAACTGCGCGGCGTGAAGCTGCATGTTGAATCAGTGCTGCCTCATTTTTTACTCGACAAAACTTACGCCGAGCGTGACGGCGTGGAGGGCATGAAGTACGTGATGTCGCCTCCGCTGCGTGCGCCACGCAATCAATGCGCGCTCTGGGCTGCGCTCGACGCGGGACTGATCGACACCGTGGGGACGGACCATTGTCCGTTCGATACAGCGCAGAAGCTGATGGGGGCGGAGGCGTTCACGCAGATTCCCAATGGCATTCCCGGCATTGAGGATCGCGTGAACCTGATGTACACGTACGGCGTGAAGCTCGGCGGGCTCAACATTCACCGCTTCGTTGATGCGCTTAGCACGCGACCGTCCAAGCTCTTTGGACTGTTTCCACGCAAGGGGACAATTGCGGTGGGAGCGGATGCGGACCTGGTTGTCTACGACACGGAATACCGCGGAAAGATCGCAGCGTCCACGCAGCACACGAACAACGACTACAACGGCTTTGAGGGATTCGCAATTGAAGGGCGTCCGTCGGTAGTGACGGTTCGCGGCAAGGTGCAGGTGCGTGACGGACAGTTCGTCGGCGAGCCGGGACGTGGACGGATGCTACGGCGCGAGCCAATGCATGGGCCGCAAGGAGCCGCACATGCCGGTTGATGCAAAGGGCGCGGTTGCCCGGTTGAAGGAGTTGCGGACCCTGACCGCGGATAAGGATGGCGCGCAACGACTGGCGTGGAGCCCTTTATGGCTGAAGGCACGCGAGTGGTTTCAATCAAAACTGCACGAACTGCCGGTGGAACATCACCTCGATGCTGCGGGCAATAGCTGGACGACACTCGCGGGTGTCTCGAAAAAAAACCTGATCCTCGGAAGCCATCTTGACTCCGTGCCGAACGGAGGTTGGCTCGATGGCTGCCTGGGCGTTCTTTCTGCTCATGCGGTTTTGCGAAGGATTGCGGAGGAATTTGCGGGGAAGCCACCGATTACGATTCGACTGGTGGACTGGGCCGATGAAGAGGGCGCACGCTTTGGACGCAGCTTGTTGGGGTCGTCAGCATTTGCGGGCACGCAGTCCATTGCGCAGGATCGCGGACGGACGGATGCGCAGGGCGTACGCCTGGACGAGGCGCTTGCTGCTTGCGGCGTAAACATTGAGAGAATCGGCGAAGCAGGCAAGGAGCGGGTCGACGCGGCGGCTTACCTTGAACTCCACATTGAGCAAGGGCCGGTTCTTGAGAGCATGAACCTGCCTCTCGGCGTAGTGCTGGGCACGAAGGGTGTGGAGCGGCACGCGATTACGTTTCATGGGGAAGAGGCACACTCCGGTTCCACGCCGATGAGTGCGCGGCGCGACGCGCTGGCTGCCGCGGCCAAACTTGCGCTCGAGATCCGCAGCATCGCAAAGAAATATCCGGATGCGGTATGTACCATGGGCAGCGTCAAAACGTTTCCTGGCATCGTGACGGCGGTGGTCGGCCGCTGCGAGGCGACGCTCGATCAGCGAGATCTGGATGCCGCCGTACTGGCTGATCTTTATGCCCAAGCCCAGGAAAAGAGCCGCCAGTTCGCCGGGGAAGAAGGCTGCACGGTAGAGTGGTCGCGCATCTGGAATATTGCGCCCGAGCCGTTCCATCCTGAATTGATTGCGTTGTGCGATGAGGCAATCCGCGAAACTGCGGGACGTTCGCATCTGATGCCTTCGGGGCCGCTTCACGATGCAGCCGAGGTATCGCGCGCCGGCATTCCTACGGTGATGATGTTTGTGCAGTCTCTGAGAGGAATCAGCCACAACAAGATTGAAGACACGCGCGAAGAGCACCTGGAGTTGGCCATTGCCGCGTTTGACAAGCTGGCTTCGAAGGCGATGGCCTGGATACAGGCAAAATAACTTTCGGGCCGCGCGCTGTGGATTGGAACCGGGCACGAGATAAATGGGAGGGACAAAACGCGATGAGCACAATTGGCATTTTGGCTCCGCCAGCGGTTTCGCACTGGATTGAAGGCAAAGCGGAAGCAGGAACGTCGGGCCGAAAAGGTTTGGTGACGAATCCCGCAACCGGCGAGGTGATTGCGGAGGTTGGTTTCGCGAACGAGGCAGATATCGATCGCGCTGTTGCTGCGGCCAAAACCGCCGCAGCAGATTGGCGATCGACGCCTCTCTCGCGCCGCGCTGAAATCATGTTCAATCTGCGCGATTTGATTTCGCGCAATCGCAAGCAGATTGCGGAAGTCATAAGCCGCGAAAACGGCAAGACGATTGCCGACGCTCTTGGCGAAGTGGCGCGGGGACTGGAGAATGTCGAGTTTGCCTGCGGCATTCCGAACGTCCTGAAAGGCGGCTATACGGAACAGGCCAGCCGCGGTGTGAACGTCTACCAGATTCGACAGCCGCTAGGCGTGGTGGCGGGAATTACGCCCTTCAATTTTCCGGCGATGGTTCCTCTGTGGATGCTGTCGACGGCGATCGCATGCGGCAACACATTCGTCCTTAAGCCTTCAGAGAAGGTGCCGGGCGCGAGTCTTCTGCTCGCGGAACTGGCCAAAGATGCCGGTGTTCCGGACGGGGTTCTGAACGTTGTGCATGGAGATAAAGCAGCGGTTGACGCGCTGCTTGCGCATCCTGACCTGAAGGCGATCAGCTTTGTCGGATCGACGCCGGTGGCGAAGTACATTTACGAGACGGCAACGCGCAACGGCAAGCGCGTGCAGGCGCTGGGCGGAGCGAAGAATCACATGCTGGTTCTGCCTGATGCCGACATTGCCATGGCTGCCGACGCTGCCGTTTCTGCCGGGTATGGCGCGGCAGGCGAACGATGCATGGCCATCTCCGTGGTGGTTGCAGTGGGCGGCGTAGCCGATCCCCTTATCGCGGCCATACGCGAGCGCATGGCGCGCATCAAGGTGGGTCCGGGGTCAGAGCCGACAAGCGAGATGGGACCGCTGATTTCGCGCGAACATCGCGATCGCGTAGCCGGGCATTTGTCGACAGCGGTTGAAGAGGGCGCGACGCTGGCCGTTGACGGCCGCGCCGATTCAGCGGTGCAATCGAGCGGCTTCTTTCTTGGACCATCGCTGATCGACAACGCGAAGCCGGGCATGCGCTGTTACGACACTGAGATTTTCGGGCCTGTGCTGAGCGTGGTGCGCGTCGCTACGTATGCTGAGGGACTGCGCCTGATCAATGAGAATCCTTATGGAAACGGAACGGCGATTTTCACGCAGAATGGCGGGGCGGCCCACCAGTTTCAATTCGATGTCGAAGTCGGCATGGTGGGAATCAATGTGCCGATTCCCGTACCGGTTTCGTATTACAGCTTCGGGGGATGGAAATCGTCGCTCTTCGGCGACCTGCACATGTACGGCCCGGAGGGCGTGCAGTTTTATACGCGCTCAAAGGTTGTAACGAGCCGCTGGCCGGGTCCGGGGGCGAGCAAAGTGGACCTGGGGTTTCCGCAGGTTCGCTGAGCGTGCAGGCCGCATCCTGACGAGCAACACCGCGCTACGCACAAAGGCGCAGCCGCAGTGATAGATTGAGAGCATTGTCCCGGAGATCCACGATGAGCGAAACAGCGGAATTGAAGACACTGACTTCGGAAGAAATCACTTCCATCACGCGCGAGACAAACTACGGAACCTGGCGATTCCAGAGGACGTGGAAGCCGTTGCACGTGGCGGATGCTGAAGGCTGCTGGTTTACCGACGGAGCGGGCAAGCGCTACCTCGATTTCAGTTCGCAGCTGATGTGCGTGAACCTGGGGCACAAAAATCCGCGTGTGGTGGAGTCGATTGCCGAGCAGGCGCGCGAACTGGCGTATGTTGCGCCGGGTTATGCCACGGAGGCTCGCGCGCGACTGAGCCAAAAGCTCAAGGAAGTGTTGCCGGCGGGACTGTCAAAATTCTTCTTCGCCACGAGCGGGACCGAGGCCAACGAAGCGGCGTTCAAGATTGCACGAATGGTTACCGGCAAGACGAAGATTATTTCCCGCTATCGCTCGTACCACGGATCGACGATGGCCTCAATTGCTGCAACGGGCGATCCGCGGCGCTGGGCAATGGAGCCGGGCGGCAAGGGCGCGGGGTTTGTTTTTGCACCGGAAACCAACTGTTATAACTGCCCGATCAAGCACACCTATCCGGGTTGCAACGTGGCCTGCGCCGATTACATCGAACACATGATCCGCAACGAGAGCGATGTGGCGGCCATCATTATGGAGCCGGTAGTCGGAACGAATGGCGTGCTGATTCCACCGAAAGAGTACTTCCCGCGCATGCGGGAAATTTGCGATCGCTACGGCGTGTTGATGATCGACGACGAAGTGATGGCCGGCTGGGGACGCACCGGAAAGTGGTTTGCCGTCGATCATTGGGGCGTGACGCCGGACATTCTGGTGACGGCCAAGGGAATCACGTCTGCCTATGTGCCGCTGGGGCTTTGTGCCACGTCGAAGAAGATTGCCGACTACTTCGAGGATCACTATTTTTCGCATGGGCACACGTACGAGGCGCATCCCATGACGCTGGGTCCGGCGGTTGCGACGATTGAAGAGATGCAGCGACTGAATCTGGTGGAGCGCGCCGCAGAGCTTGAGCCGTATGTGCGCGAAAAGCTGGAGGCGCTGAAGGCGAAGCACAAGTCTATTGGCGATGTGCGCGGTTTGGGCTTGTTCTTCGCGGTCGAACTGGTGAAGAATCGCGAAACCAAACAGCCGTTCAACACCATGGCCGACAAGGTGGAAGGCAAGCCGCTCGTGGTGGATCAGATTGCAGCGAAGATGATGGCAGACGGCGTGGCACAGCAGGCCTGGGTGAGCCACTTCGTCATTGCGCCTCCGTTGATCGTGACCAAGGAAGAGCTGGATTTTGGAATCGAAGCGCTCGATCGGCACCTGGGGATCGCGGACGCGCTTGTCGATTAGGACTTGAGCGCGCCGAAGTAAACTGGAAAGCGATGACAGGAAATTTATTTGCTTCCACCGACACGCCGGGTGAAGGCTGGTTCGTCGCGCACTGCGACGGCGGCTCGCGCGGCAACCCGGGACCGTCCGGGTACGGCGCAGTGATTGAAGACCCGCAGGGCCGCATTGCCGCGCGCCTCAGCAAGTTCCTTGGGATTCAGACCAACAATTATGCTGAGTATTCAGGACTGCTGGCGGTACTGAACTGGGCCGTCGAGACAGGGACGCAGCGGCTCCGCGTCATTTCAGACTCCGAGCTGATGGTGAAGCAGATGCAGGGCAAGTACAAAGTGGCAAGCCCGGTGCTGCGGCCGCTCTATGAGCAGGCGCGGAACCAATCGCGCAAGCTGGAGCGTTTCGAGATGCGGCACACATTGCGCGGTGGCAACCAGGAAGCGGATCGGCTGGCCAACGAAGCGATGGACCAGGGGATGGGCAAGCGGCCAAATCAACCGGGCAGCGGGCCGGGGAGTCAGCCTGCGGCGCGGCCGTATGGACGGCTGGAAAAAACGCCGCTGCCCATTGCAACGCCGGCAGCGAAGCCGGCCCGGCAAGTGCTTGAGGGCTACGTCAAGGGCGGGGTTGTGCATCTGCTTGAGGGCGAACTACCGGACGGAATATTTGTGAAGATAGTGCGGGAATAGCACTCCGGACCTTTTGCGTTTTCTTCCGCGTCAGCTCCTGCGGCCCAGGTCGTTACGCCAAGTATGGCCGCTGCGCTCGAGCAAGCGGTCGGCACATTCGGGGCCCCATTTTCCGGCGAAATAATTGGGGAACACATCGGGCTTCTTCGCGGCCCAGGCTTCGAGGATAGGCGTATAGAGGGCCCATGTGGTTTCCACGCCGTCGCGGTGCGCAAACAGGGTTTGGTCACCAAGCATGGACTCGAGCAAGAGCCGCTCGTAGCCATTGGCGCTTGACTTTCCGAAAGCGCCTTCATAGTCAAAGTCCATGATGACCGGGCAAACCGACATGTCGGATGAAGTTGGAACCTTGGCGCCGAAGCGCAGGGAGATGCCTTCATCGGGTTGAATGCGAATGGTAAGCAGATTGGGCTGAATCTCCTGGCAGGGGCCGCTCGATTGCAGGCGATTGAAGATGAGCAGCGGAGGCTGCTTGAACTGGATGCTGACTTCGGTGGCCTGCTGCTTGAGACGCTTGCCTGCGCGCAGATAGATGGGCACACCGGCCCAGCGCCAGTTTTCAATCTCGAGGCGCAGGGCCGCGTAAGTCTCGGTACCCGATTCAGGATTGACGCGTTCTTCGTCGCGATAGCCCACCACACGCTGGCCATTGACGACACCGGGGCCATATTGTCCGCGCACAGTATTCAGGATGGGGATGGGTGGAATCGCCTGCCATACCTTCAGCTTCTCGCGCCGCACGCTCTCGGCTTCAAAGCTCACGGGCGGTTCCATGGTGACAAAGCTCAGCAACTCCATCATGTGGTTCTGCACCACATCGCGCAGCGCGCCGGCTTTCTCGTAGAAAGGTCCTCGCCCCTCGACGCCCAACGTTTCCGCCGCGGTGATTTGCACGTGGTCGATGTAATTCCGGTTCCAGATGGGCTCAAAGATTCCGTTGGCAAAGCGGAAGACCAAAATGTTCTGCACCGTCTCTTTGCCGAGGTAGTGGTCGATGCGGAAGACCTGGCTCTCGTGAAAGACGGCGTTGACCTGATGGTTGAGTTCGCGGGCCGAGTCAAGATCGTGACCGAAAGGCTTTTCGATGACGACTGCCGTTCTGCCTTTTTCCGGTTGCGCCATGCCCTGCGAGCCCAGGTTCTCGACAATCCCGGAGAAGAACTCAGGGGCCGTGGCGAGATAGAAAAGCCGGTCGCCGCCAATCCCCTTCTCGCTGCTAATTCGTTCCAACTCGGCTTTCAAACCCGCATAACTCGCCGGATCGTCGAAGTTCAGCGGGAAATAGCTGATTTTCTTCACGAAATCATCGAGCTTGGGATCGGATGACTCAACGCCACCAAATTGAACGATTCCGTCGCGCATATCCTTGGCAAATTCGTCGCCAAGGGGGCGACGAGCTACGCCGACAATCGCAAACTTTTCGGGCAGCAGGTTGTTTTGCTGCAAGTGGAACAACGCCGGAAGAAGCTTGCGCTTGGTGAGGTCGCCGGATGCGCCGAAGATGACCAAGATCCCGGGATCAGGGACTGCTTCTTTTCCGCGCGCGACCTTGGAGAGATCTTCTGGCCGCACATTCATTTGTATCGTCGCCATTCCTGCCTCCCGTCCCAAATTCCAACTGATTGTGTCTTCGTGGCCAGCTTCGACTCATTCAGCTTAATGCGCGTCCGGAGCCGACTTGGGAAAGCCTCAGTCCTTTTTCACTGCGTGGCCGCCAAAAGCGTTGCGCATGATGGCCAACATTCTGTCGGTGAAGTTGTTTTCCTCGCGTGAACGGATGCGGCGCATGAGCGATTCGGTGATGATGGGCGCGGAGACGTTCAGATCGATGGCTTCGATCACCGTCCAGCGACCTTCGCCGGAGTCTTCGACAAACGCTTCGAGGCCCTCGAGAGTGGGATTCTTGGCAAGCGCGTCGGCCGTGAGATCGAGCAGCCAGCTTCGCACGACGCTTCCGAATCGCCATATTTCGGAGATCTGATGCAGGTCTAAATTGAATACCTCCTTCTTCTCCATAATGGTGAAACCTTCGGCGAAGGCCTGCATCATGCCGTATTCAATGCCGTTGTGAATCATTTTGACGAAGTGGCCGGAGCCCCCGGGACCGACACGTCCCCAACCTTTGTCGGGCGCGGGAGCGAGCGTCTCGAAGATGGGCCGAAGATATTCGACGGGATCTTCGTCGCCGCCGATCATCATGCTGTATCCCTCTTTGAGGCCCCAGATTCCGCCGGACGTGCCGACGTCGACAAAGTGGAAGTGCTTATCCACAATTTCGTCGTGACGCCGCATGGTGTCTTTGTAATTCGAGTTACCGCCGTCGATGAGAATGTCGCCGGGATTCAGATGCGGCTCAAGCTGGGCGATGGTGTCGTCGACTGGTTTCCCCTGAGGCACCATGATCCAGATTGCTTTTAGTCCCTGCAGTTTCTGCGCGAGGTCGGGGAGCGAAGACGCGCCGAGATTACCGGTGGCCGCGAGTTTTTTTACGGCGTCGGCATTGAAGTCAAAACCGACCACCTGATGGCCGCCAAGACGGAGCCGCTCCGCCATGTTGCCGCCCATTCTACCCAATCCGATCATTCCAAGTTGCATGCTGCCTCCGATTTCAGATCACTCCCAAACGCACAAGCTCCTCGCGCAAGGGCCCTGCGCCGGTAAAACGAACTCCCGTCATGCCCGCTTCCACAGCGCCCGCGACGTTCTCTTCGCGATCGTCGATGAAGAGTATCCGGCTGGGCTGGCCGCCGAGGATATCGAGGGCGCGCCGATAAATCGGCAAGCCGGGCTTTCTCAGTCCCACGTAACAGGAGCTTAGCGCAATTTTCAAATACCGGCGCAAACCGAACGTTTCAAATCGATAATCGTTGGTCGCGCGGGCTTCGTTGTTGAGCGCGCCGACCAAGTATTGATGAGATGCAGCCAGTTCGGCAAGGATTCCGAGAGCGTTGTCGGGAAGCGCTTTCGACTGACTCAGCATAAACGCAAAGAAGTCGTCTGCAGAATACGGGCGCGGCTGGTCGAAAACGGTTGCATCGAGGTATTGCTGCAACGAAATTGTGTCGCGCTCCCATGCATCGTTGGATGCCGCATGGCGCGCTTCGAAGGCTGCGCGATCCAGATGAAAGTGTGCCACGGCGGCGGCGCGTTCGGCGTGGTCCCAACCATTGGTCAGCAGAACGCCGCCGACATCGAAAAGAATCACGTCGAAGGGGAGCATCGGCGCCTCTCATTTTAGGGGTACGAGATGAAATCCTGATGAAGCGGACCCACATGACAAGCGAACCGGGTGGACCACCCACACGTTTCGCCGATTTTTAGCCTGTTTTGATGCTATGCGGGGTTTGCGGAGCCATCGCCACACTGATATTTTGCTTCGATTGCCATCACTTTTTTGAATCGGCGCACAAAGCGCTCTTCACCGGAAATAAACTTGGCCCGAATGAATGCGTCGACGCACTCATACGCCAATGACGATCCAATAATGCGCGCGCCCAGCACAATCACGTTCATATCGTCGTGTTCGACGCCCTGGTGCGCGGAATACGTGTCGTGGCACATGCCTGCGCGGATGCCGGGGATTTTGTTTGCCGCCACACATACCCCAACACCGGAGCCGCAGATCAAAATGCCGCGTGGAGCTTCTCCCTGTCGAATTGCGAGTCCGACTTTTTCAGCATAGTCTGGGTAATCGTCCAGGGGGTCGGGCTTGTACGTGCCGAGGTCGACTACCTCATGACCGGCCTTGGCTAGGTAGGCGCGCACGTCTTCCTTCAAAGGAAAACCAGCATGATCGGCACTGATGACGAGCTTCACGATCGACTCCAAATTCAGCTATTCGCTGTGAGTTTGTTCCTGCCCACCGAGGGATTCTGAAATGTACGAGTTCTTCACGAGTCTTTTGGCACGATCGGCAACATTTTGCGGACTGAACCCAAGTTTCGCGAGCACGACATTGCCGGGAGCAGAGGCGCCGAAGCGGTCGATACCGACAACGTCGCCGTCCAGCCCAACATATTTCCACCAGCCGAGGGTCGCCCCGGCTTCAACGGCCAGTTTGGGCACGCCGGACGTCAAGACCGATGCCTTGTATTCGGGCGATTGTTCTTCAAAGATTTTCCAGCTTGGGAAGCTAACGACGCGTGCGCGAATTCCCTCCGCGGCGAGCAGCTTTGCCGCTTCCACCGCCACCGAAACCTCAGAACCGGTGCCGATGAGGGCCACCTGTGGATTCTCAGCATCCTGCAGGATGTACGCGCCCTTGCTCACGCCCGCGTAGACATTGACAGTTGCTGGATCGATCACCGGAAGATCTTGCCGGCTCAGCGCAAAGAAGCTCGGCCCCGTGCGTTCGAGCGCCAGGCGCCACGCGGCTGCAGTCTCGTTGGCGTCGGCGGGGCGGAAGTCGGTGAGGTTCGGCACCGCGCGCAACATCGTGAGCTGTTCAACCGGCTGATGGGTTGGACCATCCTCGCCAAGGCCGATGGAATCGTGCGTAAACACGAAGAGCGAACGAACCTTCATGAGAGCAGCGATGCGGATGGCCGGCTTGCAATAGTCGGCGAAGCAGAAAAATGTGGAACCGAAGGGAATCAGGCCGCCGTGTGCCGCGATGCCATTCACCGCGCCGCACATGCCGAACTCCCTCACCCCGAAGAAGACGTTGCGCCCGGCTGGATCGACATGGAAGCTGGCGCCGGGCTTGAAGATTGTTTTGGTCGAAGAGGTGAGGTCGGCCGCGCCGCCAAACAGTTCCGGTACCACATCGGCGATGGCATTCATCACCGTCCCGCCGGCGTTGCGGGTCGCCTGGGGCTTGCCTGCGGGGAAGCTGGGGATTGCCTTCTCCCATCCGGCTTTGCGTACATCCTTCTGGGTGCGCTCAAACTCCGCGGCGAGTTGGGGGTTGGCGGCGGCATAGCGCGCAAACTCCTTATTCCAGAGGGCTTCGAGTTCCGCGCCGCGATCGACCGCCTTACGCCAGTTGGTCAGCGCTTCATCCGGAACATAAAAGCTCTGGTCCTCAGGGAAACCAAAGAACTTCTTGGTGGCCGCCGTGTCCGCTGCGCCCAGTGCTTCACCGTGAACTTTGTTGGTGCCAGCTTTGGGGCTGCCGTAACCGATGATGGTGCGGACCGCGATGATGGAGGGCCTTTCCGTCTCGTGCTTCGCGGCTTCGATCGCCTCTTCAATGGCCTTTAGATCGTTTCCGTCGGTCACGCGCTGCGTGTGCCAGTGGTACGCCTTGAAACGCTCAAGAACGTCGTCGTTGTAGCTTAGTTCGGTTGGCCCATCGAGCGAGATGAGGTTGTCATCGTAGATCCAGATGAGCCTGCCCAACTTCAACGTGCCGGCCAGCGCCGCGGCTTCGTGGCTCACGCCCTCCATCAGGTCGCCGTCTCCACACAACGCGTAGGTATGGTGGTTCACAATTTCGAAGCCGGGTTTGTTGTAGATGGCGGCAAGATGCCGCTCGGCGATCGCCATGCCAACCGACATCGCGATTCCCTGGCCAAGCGGTCCGGTGGTGACTTCCACTCCGTCCGCCTCCCCGTACTCGGGATGGCCGGGAGTTTTCGACTCCCACTGGCGGAAGCTCTTGAGATCGTCGAGTGACAACTGGTAGCCGGAGAGAAACAGGGTGGAATAGAGCAAAGCCGAAGCGTGCCCATTGGAGAGCACAAAACGATCGCGGTCCGCCCACTTCCAGTGCCCGGGATTGTGCTTCATCAACTTGTGATACAGGAGGTAAGCGATCGGTGCGCAGCCCAAAGGGGCGCCCGGATGGCCGCTGTTGGCCTTCTGTACGGCGTCCACGGCAAGCAACCGAAGTGTGTTGATGGAGAGCTGGTCAAGTGCCGATTGATCGCTTGATGAGGAGTTGCTCGATGTCATAACTTGTATCGATCCTTTCGGTTGGATGCCTGATTTCAGCGGCCGGGCTGCGGAATGATCTGGGGAAGTGTTCGGCCAGTTCAATGTATCTATGTTCCCTGCTCCTTGCTTTCCACCTGCACCACCACATTGTATCCAAGCCACCTGTCCTGCTCGGGCCAGCGCAGGGTCCATTCCAATTGGCCATCTTCGGCTTCGGATGCAATCTCCGCGCTGAAGCCCGCGTATCCGAGGCTGCAGCCTGGTGCGGTGTGGGTGGTGCGCCAGGCGTCGTCAGTCCAGGTCAACTCAAATCGATTCTCATCGAGGATACGCAGAACGTTGCCTGCCGCGATTTTCCGGATGGGCCGGCGGAAGCTGAAAATTTCAAGGTCGCTGCGCAGTTGCTTTCGCCCTGCGGGCTGGCTGTAGCGCTCGAAAACAGCGTCGATGCGGTCGAAGACTTTGCCGTCGACCGCCGAGCGGAGGAGTTTCAAGTATTCCGCGTGAGCCCATACCAGTGGCACGGCTGAACCGGCGGGATCTCCAAGCCACATCCCGGCGTCGGGCATGTTCTGTTCGTCCCAAACCTGCTCAGGCAGCATGAACCCTTTGGTGGCAAAGCGCTCATACGTCTTGATGAGTTCACTGATGTCGTTTCCGGCTGCCAGCTCATAGTGTGCGCGTTCGCCGGTCAGCAGCGGCCAGACGCGTCCCTGCCCCCAGCCCTGATAGGGACCGCCATCGGGGCGCTGTCCGTAGCCGTCCCAGTTGTAACGCAGCCAGCCGGGCCCCTGCGGCAGACCGCGCTTGAGAACCGAATCCACAACGGTGAGCGAATCGATGATGAGAGGATCGTTGGCCGGGCGCACGCCATAGCGCACCAATTCGAGGAATCCTGCGTCGATGATTTCGCGGGCTTCGAATTCAGTGCGTGTACCCGGAGGCCGATTCTGCAGGCGAATCGTCTCAGTGCCGCAGCTCTCGCAGGCATAGGCTTCTCCCACTTCCGGCGGGCGAACGCGCATGTAATGGCGCTTGATGGCTCGGTGCAGGACGCCTTCGTTGGTCACGGTCCAGTCTTCGAGGTGTTTCTCGATCCAGTCAGAGAATTCCTCAAGAAAAACAGCCAGTTCCACTGACTCGTGAGCGCGGGCAATCTCGGCCGCGCAGATCAGGCCGCCGATGACTGCCGCAAGGGTCGAAGGAGAATAGCCTGGATTTTCTTCCCAGCGCTCCTGGTTGGTGATGGGGGCATGGCGCACGAGGAACCCCGCGGCCCGTTCGACAAAGGGAAAGATCTGCAGCGCATCCAGGGCATTCGCCTTCCACAGGCGCCAGGCCAGAATGATGGGAAACGCAACCTCGTCGAGCTGAACGCCGCCCCAATAAGGAGTTCCATCGATCCAGAAATTCTGCGCAAAGCCTCCGTCGGGCTGCTGCGTGCAGGCGAGGTATACCAGCGCGCGACGGGCCGTTTCTGCTCGCCCACAGGCCAGCAGCGCAGTTGCGGTCTGCACCATATCGCGCGTCCAAACCAGGTGGTAGCCGCCCAGATCGTCGTCGCCCTTGACCTGGCCCCACGGGATGGAAGCCGAAGCCACAAAGGCCCCGGAGAATGTTTTGTCTTCATGTGCCAGAAGTACGTTGTGACTGGTACCCAGCAGTTTGCCGCCATCGCCCGCTTTGGCCGCGAGCCACATGGGGTTAGCGGCGCGCAGCCATTGGGCGACAAAGCGGCTCTTGTGTTCTTCAAACGGAGTGGCCAAAGAACTCATCGTCTTCTGGGCAGCCGTGTGGTTCCCCTCTCCAATTCCAACGGCTACGGTGAACTCGACAACGCGCCTGCCTTCGTCATTTAATTCGGACTGGACTCGCAGATCCAGTTCACCGAGCAAGGCAACGTTTCCGTTGGTGGCGGAGCCAAACTCCCAATCCATGAGGAAGTTATCCATCAAATCGTGCCATCCGTCACTGGAGCCGACGAATCCGCAACTCACGCGGGAAAAGCCGGCGCTGGTCGGGCCGCAATAGGCCGCCATGGCCAGCGACCATTCTTTTTTCCAGGCCATAAGAACCTTATGACCGGCAATGTCGACGGCGCGCGCCGTGTTGCCAGCCCCGCCCACATCGAGGTGCGGCGCCAGCAGCGCATAGACCTTGAGGCGCGGAAGCAGGTTCGCTTCGGCCTCAAGGCGCACATGCGTCAACACAACCGCGTGATGCGGATCGCAGATGATCTCCTTGGTCAGCGTGTACCGATTCTCGGGGTCGCGGTTGATGTACCGCACGCCCAGGGCTTCAGAATCGATGTATTCAAACGTGGATTGCAGGTCGCGCTTTTCTTCGTGAACGAATGTCTCGCCATCGGTGATGAGGAAGCCCATGTCGCGCACCTGGGCCTTGTCGACGGTGGGGTGGTAGAACTCGTTCAGGATTCCGTGCGAGCAGGTGAACCAGATACGGCTGGAGGCCGCATAGGCGGTACACACGGCGTCTTTCACGCTCGAAGTCCAGCGCGGCGCCATTCCGGGCGCGCCAAAGGCCTCGCCTTGTTGATTGAGCCAACGGTATAACGGCTGTCCGTTCATGGTTCTGACACTCCTTTCGGATTGGCGGTCGGGGTTCAAGCAGGACGAGATTTTCTGCCGAAACGTTCTAGCCTATGCGATGTTCCGGCAGAGACAAAAGTTTCTCACCTGGAGGTATCGACCGGCTTGACTGCCTTGCGATCGAAAAGTATCCCGCAACCTGAGCGTCGTTATCCGCATCCATCGAGTCGTATCTGGTTTGGCTTTGGCGGCCCAGTCCTTATCCAATCACGACGCTGTGGGCTTAGATGTGAAGGTTCCATTGCAAACGAGCCTTTCCGCCTTTGCCTTCACGATCAACCGGGACCCCACAGTACAATGCTAACGAAGGAGAATTCCCCTATGGCTTATGAACTTCCACCGCTACCTTACGACTATGCAGCCCTTGAACCGTTCATTGATGCGGAGACGATGAAGCTCCATCACGACAAGCACCACCAGGCGTATATCAATAACGTGAACGCGGCCCTCGCCAGCCATCCGGACCTCGCCGCCAAGTCGGTAGACGACCTGATTCGCGGCCTCGCCGACGTTCCTGAAGATATTCGCGGCGCAGTCCGCAATAATGGGGGCGGCCACTCAAACCACACGGCTTTCTGGAGCCTGATGGGGAAGGCAGGCACTGAAGGCGTGGGTGGAGCACCAACGGGCCCCATTGCCGAGCAAATCACCGCCGATTTCGGCGACTTTGAAGCCTTCAAGAAGACCTTCAATGAAACCACCGCCAAGCAGTTTGGCTCCGGATGGGGATGGCTGGTGTTCGCCGGCGGCAAATTGAAGGTGCTGACAACCGCCAACCAGGATTCGCCGCTGACACATGGGCTCTACCCGATCCTGGGCAACGATGTCTGGGAGCACGCGTACTACCTGAAGTATCAGAACCGCCGTCCAGATTACCTGGCTGCCTGGTGGAACGTGGTGAATTGGAACGAAGTAAACAAGCGCTTCAAGGTGGCGAAAGGGTAGTCGGTCAGTTGTCAGGGATCAGTGGTCGGTTGTTGGTGATCAGTAGTCAGGAAAAGACTGGGTCTCACTCTTCCGCGGCAGAATTTCCGGGCGGAGTGGGGCCTTTTCAATTTCTGAAGCCTTGGTCGCGGAAAGGCGCGTCTGCAACTGTTTCGCTGTTTTCGTGTCTAACCGGGCAGGTGATGATGCGGGAATCCATGTCGAAAATTGCTTCTTTTTGTGGATCAGCTGCCTTGATTGCGGGTTTATTGTTGCTGGCTCAGGCATCGGCCGCCGCGCAGCCGGGCAGCTTCATCGTGGCGCAGCATGGAAAACAGGTGGGCGACGCGACGGTGACGTTCAGGCCGACCGCGAAAGGTTTTGAAAGCACCTCGATCGTCCACGTCTCGATGCAGGGGCTCAATTACGCCATTTCGAAAGACGAAGAACTGACCGCCGCGAATCAACTGAATCACGCGCAACTGAGCGCGACGGTGAACAACACCGCCGTGAGCCTGACGGCCACGCGCGACAACGCGCAGTTTCTGCTAAATGTTTCGGCCAATGGGCGCAGTTCGACGTTGCGGTTGGCTTCGCACCCGGCCGCGGTCTTCTTGCCGGACTTCGATCCAGGCGCTCTCGATACGCTGCTGGCCCTGGCGGCCACCCAGAACAGCCGCGATCTGTGGGCCATTATTCCCAAGCAAACGGGCGCCCAGGCAGGTGCGATCGAGCCTGTTCAGCTTGTCACCTATGCCGATGAAGCGGGAACCCTCGACGGAAAGCCCGTAACGGTTCACCACCTGGTGGCTACCATCGGGGGCGCCAAAACCGATCTCTTTTCAGGGCCAGCGAATCAACTTTTGCAGGCGGAGCTGCCGCAAGTGGGCTTTGCTGTGGTTCGCAAGGGATTCGTCTTAACGCCTCCCAGAAAGGCGGGAGCGCCGCCCGCAACGCCACCGCAAGCGGGCCAGACGCCGCAATCCGCAAATCCGCCTGCCCCAACGCCGGTGCAGCAATGAAATAATTGTCACCTGTGACTAGACTGCCCGGCCTGCTGCAGTGGCCGAGGCCCAGGCCCATTGGAAGTTGAATCCGCCCAGCCAGCCGGTTACATCCACTACTTCGCCAATGAAAAAAAGACCAGGCTCGGTGCGCACCTCGAGAGTGCGGGCGTGCAGACCAGCGGTGTCGACGCCGCCGGCGGTGACTTCAGCTTTGTCAAAACCCTCGGTGCCCACGGGGTGAAATCTGAAGGCATGCAGTTCCCGCTCACAGGCCTCCAGGGCCGCATTGCTCCAGCCTTGCGGCGCTGCGGTCTCCGCGAGAAATGCCGCCAATCGCTGTGGAAGGAAGTTGCGCAGAGCCTGCCGGAAAGCGGCGCCGTCGCGCCGAGCGCGCGGCTGCTTCAGCTCGCCGAGCACGCCGGAATGGGAGCGGGCGTCGGGAGCCAAGTCGAGAACAAGGGCATCGCCCGGGCGCCAGTACGACGAGGCCTGCAAAATTGCCGGGCCGCTCAAGCCACGATGCGTCACGAGCATTTTTTCCCGAAAGGATTGTGGCTTGAGACTGCGCACGCGCCGTGCAGTTTCCGCGCCCATGATTGGAGGGTGTTTGGATAGGGCTGGGTTGGCGAAGGCAATCACTTCGGTTGCCACGCCGGCCAGGTGCGTCCAGGCCGCTTCGTCTCCGCCCAGCACAAGTGGTACCAGCGCCGGGCGCGGATCCACGATGCGTAACCCGAATTGCCGGGCAAGCTCGTAGCCAAGGCCCGTGGCTCCGAGTTTGGGGATGGAGAGCCCTCCTGTTGCCACGACGATTGCTTCCGCCACAAATTCTCCGGCCGAACATGTGACGCGAAAGCCGGAACCAGCCAGTTTTTCGACGGCGATGGAGCTCGCATTGAGCACCAATTCGACTTTCCCTGCTTCGCACTCGGCCAGAAGCATGTCGAGGATCTGGCGTGAAGAGCCATCGCAAAACAGCTGACCGAGGGTTTTCTCGTGCCAGGCGATGCCGTAGCGTTCAACCAGCTCAAGAAAATGGCGCGGCTGGTAGAGCGCAAGCGCGGATTTGGCGAAGTGCGGGTTTTGGGAGAGAAAGTTCTGCGGCGTGCAATGCAGATTGGTGAAGTTGCAGCGTCCGCCGCCGGAGATGAGGATTTTTCGGCCCGGCTGGCTGCCATGCTCAAGCAGCGCCACGCGCCGGCCGCGCTGGCCGGCGGTTGCGGCGCACATAAGGCCTGCCGCGCCCGCGCCAAGAACGAGGACATCGAATTGGCGCGGCGCTGGCGACATTACCGATTCGGCGCGCTTCAAGGTGCAACTGCCGGCGGCATATCCGGCACCGGGGCGTGGCGCTCCACGAGCATAACCCGCTTAATCTTGTTGCGGTCGATGTGTTGGAGGCTGCCTCCGACGCGAATTTCCACATCCATGCCCGAGATCGAAACCAGGTCGCCATTCAGAACGCTTCCGTCGCGCAATTCGATCGAATCAAATGCCAGTCCACCGAGTTCATAACTCACGCTTCCACCGGATACGTCATCACGGCTAATCTCGAGTGGAAAATTACCGGCGACAAACCCCTCTTTACTGAAGTTGAGCAAATGCTTACCCGCGCCCACTGAGATCATGCGCGGGGTCGTGCCGACTTCTACGCCGTCCACCTTAAGAAGCGCGCCTTGCGGCGTGGAATTAACGGTCATGGAAATCATCCTGGCCGCATCCGAAATCGCTTCGAGCGACACAGACGCCGGGTTGCCTGACGTGGTGACCGTGGTTTCAAACTTCACCGTCTCCCGAGGCCCTACATTGTTGAGAGCGATCACATCTTCGCCTATGCGCACTTTATTCTTATCGAACAAATACACCTTGAAGCGAGCGGCGGGTATCCGCCGTGGAGAGAGGTTTTCTGCCGTTGTATCCATCACGTAGCCATGAAGATTGCTCATGCCTGGCAACGCCTTGAACTTGCCAAACGTAAAGCGCACAACGGGAGTTCCAGTTTCCGGCCAGTCGATAATCTGGAGCGGAGATTCATTCGCTAGCGCGGGAAGGACCAACAGGAGAGACAGAAGGGTCAAGCGAAGAAAATACACGCGGAAAAATGCGGGATTCATGGCCAGATCATCATAACCGGATTCTCTTCACTTGCCGCGCTTCAATGCGCGATCGGCTTCACCGCATCCTGGCAAAATGACGAGTTCTACGCATAAGATCAGCGCCAGAGATCCATGGTTGCCTAAAGGCTTCGGTTGGGCCGTCGCCTTTCACGTATACCCAACTCACGAATCTTCCGAGCAGGCCGGAACATCGGATGTTGATACATTGCTCACAGGAGCGACCCCTGGCAACCCAAACCCCAACATCCGCTCCGCCCGCGACATGGAAAACCTTGCTGGCCTTCGCGATCATTTACTTCGTCTGGGGCTCCACCTTCCTGGCGATTCGCGTGGGTGTGCATGAGGTCCCTCCCCTGTTGCTCGCGGCGATGCGGTTCTCGGCGGCGGGCCTTGCGCTCGTCCTCTGGATGTTGGCGCGTGGCGAACACCTGCCGTCGAGGCGCGAGTGGATGTCGGCGACTTTGCTGGCTTTCTTCATTTTCGTGATGGACTACGGGGCGCTGTTCTGGGCAGAACAGCGCGTGCCATCGGGGATTGCAGCAGTGATGCTGGCAACGATTCCGGGGTTCATGGCGCTGTCAGAAATTCTGATTCTGCGCACGCAGCGGCTCACGGCGCGGCTGGGATTGTCGTTGCTAATCGGCTTAGGCGGCGTTGCGGTGCTGATGAGCCACTCGTTCAATGCGGGCGGCGCGCCGATCGATACCAAGGGAGCGATGGCGCTTCTCTGTGCTTCAGTGAGCTGGTCGGTGGCCTCGGTAGGCGGGCGGAAGTTGACTCTGCCCGCGTCGAAAGTGATGAGTTCCGGGGCGCAGATGCTGGCTGGTGGAGTGATGCTGATCTTTGCGTCTGCGGTGTTTGGAGAGTTCAAGGGATTCAAACCTGCTGCCGTTTCGCGCGAGGCGTGGTTGGCGCTGCTCTATTTGATTGTTTTCGGATCCATTATTGGTTTCACCGCGTACGTTTGGCTGATGCATCACCAATCACCGACGAAGGTGGGGACGTACGCCTATGTGAATCCCGTGGTAGCCGTGATTGTCGGTTATTTTCTGGGAGGAGAAGCGCTGGGACTGCGCACGATTGCCGGTACCCTTTGTGTCCTGGTCAGCGTGATGATTGTGACCACGGCACGGAAGCCGTCCACAAGCTAGCCGATTTCATGTGTTCGACGGACATCGCCCCAACGGGACTCGGTGCTTGTTCCCTGCTCCCTGTTCCCTGTTTCTCTCATCCTTCGTCGCGGAACATGGGATGCGGAATCAGGCGGCGGTAGTCTTCCTGGTGCGCTCCGTCGAGACAGGCTTCGACAATCTTTCTGCCAAGTGGATCGAGATCGGGCACGAGGAACTGCTTCAACTCCGCCGCGAAAAATTCACGCCATTGCCTCGCGCCTTCTTCGTAGATGTCCATCCCCCCTTGGATCTGCTCTTCGACGGCAAGGAAGACGCGCGGAATCATCGAGCCCTCAATGCGCAATTGGTTGGGAATGTAGCCGAGCAGCGGGCACGTGGCCTCGCTCACCTGGTCGCGGGCAAACTTGGCGCTGCCGCGGCGGGCCAGGTATTCGCGTGCAATCCACTCCGCCATGAAACCAACTTCCCACGCGCCGATATGCTGGTTGGGTAGCAGCACGTAGCGCGTCTCCGGCGTCTCCACAATCTGGCGCAACAGGAGATTGGCCTGATCGACGCGGCGGCCGGTTGCGAAGGCCCAATAGGATCCCACGCCTTCCGACTGCATGCCACCGTGTTTTTGCGATTGAATGCTTGGATTCGCATGGCCGCGCGGGGCTACGAGCCGCCAAAGCCACGCGAGCGCCGGACTGAGCACGTGCATCATGGCCAGGATTCCGTAGAGTTGGCTGTCGCGATGCGTGGGCGGACAGCGCACGCCGAAGCTACGCACATCCACGCGCTGCGGTCCGTCAAGAATGTCCGCGAGAAGGCGGCGCGGAAGAATGACGCGTGGGTTGGGGCACAATTTGCCGGGTGCGTCTTCTACATGCTCCCAGGTGAGACAGGTTCCGCCGGGCACAATGTAGTGATTGAGAAAGATCAGCGGCTCAGGCGGATCGATGCACAGCCGTTCGAGGCTGGGTGCGGTGCCGTAACTGTGAATATGGTCGACGCGCACAAACCAGCCGTTTTCCGCGTCGGCCAGCGTGAGACGACCGCCCGCGTTTTGATAGCTGGGATGCGCACAGGCCATATCGTCAGCGATGGGCTGCAGATGGCAAGCTTCGGGAAGGTTGAGCGTGCGCTCTTCTTTGGTGATGACGTTGCGGCCCAGGAGAAGACGGCCGTCTTCCATGCGATGGATATGTTCCGTCATCTCGCTCTTGCCGCCGCCGCTTGCGCCTTCGTGCACCAGAATCAGGCGGTTCTCATAGGGCGTGACCACGGCAACCGCCGCACAGTGATTCGTTGTCCAGCCTTCGCGCTCGCCCTTGTCGAGCAGCATGGAGTAGACGCCCTTTTTCGCGCTTGGGCCCGGATAGAGGTTGTAGGCAAAAATCTCCTGATGCGACACATGGCGATCGTGAACCACAATCTGGCGGCCCGCGAAGTGCGTATGGCGAAAGGGTGGAGCAACGAAGAGAACGCCGCCGGTGACTTTGAAGTCTGCCGGAACCTGGCTGCGCGGAATCATTCCCTGCAAGTCGGCGAGCGCCGCCGCAAAAAACGCTGCTTGCCTGGGCACGATCAGAAGACTGCCATAGCCGAGGGCATCTGCTCCGGCATAAAACGGCATGGCCACAATCTCCTGGGTCTTCAGCCAGTCGAGCGTTTGCCGCCGCGTGGTATCGAATTCCTCGCCGAAGCGGTCTTTGTAGGTGGGCTTGTCGGTGGGCAATTGATCGCCGATGACCATGGCGTCAGGGTCGCGACGCCGCATCGCGGGATCGGGAAAGTTGATGGCCAGGCCATTGCGTGCTTTGGTGATGACGGCTTCAACCACGCGGCCTGCGCCGGGGGCCTGAAATACAGCCTCGTATTGGCCATGATCGTCGCGATTGCCGAGGGTCCAATCGGTATCTCCAGAAGACCGGCCAAGAGCCCAGTCGAGCAGTTGCGAGCGTGTCTCGGGTGCCTGCACCAGCGGCGCCGCGTTCAGAACTTCACGCACCGATTCTGGCAGGGACAATTCTGCCCACGCTGATTGAAAATCAACAAATTCGCTCTGAATGGCTGCGATGCTCATCCGTTTTCCCTTCGATTCCACGAGGCTCCTGAGAAAAGGCACCCGTCGCTTTCGTTCGCCGAATCCGGCTTCCGGGCCAGGGGAGTCAAGATTTTTATCGCATTCGGCGTCGTGACGGGCGGTGCGCTACGTCACCGGGCAGTCACCGATCCGGGCGTGAAGGCCCGCATCAGACCGGTTCTCAAGGGGTTGAAACCCTCTGGTGCCTCCGATTATCGCGACCGACAACGGTCGAATTGGACTCAATTGACGGCGGATGAGAAACGCTCGCGCAATGCGCGGCGCAGGACTTTGCCGGTATGGTTTTGCGGCAAACCGCCGGGATCGAGGATCCAGATGCGGCGTGGCGCTTTATATGGAGCCAGTTTTTCCCGGCACCACTCCAGCAATTCGTTCTCGGTGACCTGGGCGCCGCTACGCAGCTCAACCGCAGCCGCCGGGATCTCTCCCTTGTCCTTGTGCGGAAGCCCGAAGGCCGCTGCGCGGGCCACGGCCGGATGGGCGGCGATGGCCTCTTCCAGTTCGCGTGCGTACACCGAATAGCCGCCCGACTTGATGACATCTTTCATTCGCCCGACCAACCGCACCGTGCCCATTCGGCTGCGGACAGCCAGGTCGCCGGTGCGCAGCCAGCCATCGTCCGTGACGAGTCCCGCGCTGTCGCCATGGTCCTTCCAGTAGTGCGGCCGCACGCTTCGGTTGCGGATTTGACATTCGCCCGTCTTGCCCGCGGGCAATGTGCGCCCGGATTCGTCGGCCACGCGAATGCGGAACGGAGGCACGGGAATATAGCGCTCGCTGCTGCCGGGAAACAGCGACAATTCAATGCCGACCATGGCCATTCCGCCCAGTTCCACCATGCCGTAGCCGTTGATCAAAAGGGCAGGAATCCGCAAGCCGGGAAGGCGCAGGAGTGCGCCGAATGCACGCAAGCGCTGCCGCAATTCCGCAGGCAGATGATCGCTGGCCGAAAGCCAGACGCGCACGGTCTTCAGGCGCGCTGGATCAGGGTTGCTGTTCATCAGCCGTGCATACATGGTGGGCACACCCACCACAGCGGTTACGCCAAGGCGCTCAATTTTCTCGAGGGCCGCCGCCACGTCGAAATGATCGAGGAAACAGCCGCGCACCCCGGCCATCATTCCCAGCAGAACAATGCTGACCGCCATGATGTGAGAAAACGGCAGCGCGATCAACGCAAGATCGCTGCGTCCAAGAAAAATGCCTGCCAGCACAGAAAAACCGCGCGAGCCCAGAAGCGCGCGGCTGGAGAGCGCTGCTCCCTTGGGAAAGCCGCTCGTCCCGGATGTATGGAAGACGGCAATGGTGGCCGAGGGATCGATCTGCCTGGGTGGAAATGCCTCGATTGCGGGCTCGCCTTCTCTGGGTGCCCTGAGGAAACCATCCATCGTTTCGGCTTGCTTGTCGCTCTGGATCCAGGTGCGAACGTCCAGGTTTCCCCGCTCTTGAATTGTGGTTTCAAAGGTTCGCTTGTCGGTCACCAAGATTTGCGTGCCGCTTTCGGCAAGAATGCGGCGGACCTCGGCCAGCGTAAGCATGGGATTGAGCGGTACGGCGATGCCTCCCGCGCGGACGACCGCCAAAAACCAGTGAATACATTCGCGATCGTTTTTGCGATAGATGGCCACGGGCTGACCCAGTTGCAGCTTCACCGATCGGCGAAGAAACGCGTCGAGTGCGCAGACATCGGAATGCATTTCAGCGAGATTTCGCGGGCCATCTTCTTCGAGGGAAACTTCGTAGTCCCCATTGCGGGCGAGCAACTCGTCAACCAAATTGGCAACGGTCAACGAGCGGTCGCGGGCAAGCCGGTATCGTTTAAGCAGGTTCATGGAACGGGTACTGGCTTGCGGCCCCAGTCGCTGGCTACGCAGTATTGGAAGAGCCGATCGAGGTAGTCGAGCACGGGAGGCGCGCACAAACCAACCGGGCCCAGCAGCCGGTCAGCGTTGGTGGTGTCGAACTGCAGGCGCATGGTGAAGTAGTCCCGATAGGCGCGGCCATCGCGCAGTACGCGGCGCTTTTTTCCCCACAGAATGAGGAACAAGAGCGGCCTGATGGTAGCAAAGAAGAGTTTCGGATCGATAAAGCGCGGAACGCGGCCTTTGAAATAGCCCGATGCACGGCGCGCGATTTTCTCAATGGTGGCGCTACCGCGCGGGCCTGCGCAAAGATGAACACAGCAACCGTTCGCGGCAGCATCGAACGTGAGCTGGACGACAGACTTGGCGACGAAATCGACCGGCACAATGTCCAGCACGGCATCCGGATAGCCGGGCACGGTTCGCCAAAGGCCGCGCGCGTAAATCTTCAACGGCCAATACATCATCTTGAAGCTGGTAGTCGCGCCCGTTTGCGAGTCGCCCACGATAATGCTCGGCCTGAGAATGACGCCCGGCAGCGAAGCCAGTGCGGAGCGCACCAGCGCTTCCGCTTCGGCCTTTGTCTGCTCGTAGGTGTTGCGAAAACCCTGGCCGATGTCGAGTTCGCTTTCATACACCAGGTCGGAGCGTTCGCCCGCGACATAGGCCGTTCCGACATACGCCAGGCTGCGCAAATTGGGTGAGCCCTTCGCGAAGTCGAGAACCCGGCGTGTGCCTTCCACGTTGATGCCGCGGGCTTCTTCAAGAGTGTGATCGAAACGGACCGTGGCGGCGGAGTGAATTACCCGCGTCGTCTGCGCAGAAAGCCGGTCCCATGTTGCGCGATCGAGGCCGAGGTCTGGCTGGGATACGTCTCCCGAATAAACCTGAACGCGATGGCGTTCTGAAGGTGGAACGAAGGCCTCGACGCGTTGCTGGCCGGTTTTTCCAGGGCTGTCGCGAACCAGGAGCGCGAGGGTGGCCTCAGGATGACGGCGGAGCATTTCCTCGACCAGGCACACGCCCAGGAATCCCGTGGAGCCTGTGATGAGAATGAATTCGCCGTTTTGCATTGAGAAGCCGATCTTGAAAATTGAACCGCACAGGCCGCGGGCCGGCTTCCTGGGCGATCCGTGCGGCAAGTGAGATTAAGCCCGATTATAGCTGGTGCGCGCTTGAAGAGGCCGGGGGCACGAGCGCGTTCGTCGGCTTGGGGAAGCGTTTGCGCACCAGGGCGAGCCCCTCATCCTGCGTGGCGATGCTGCCCTCGAGTTGCGCATCTTCCACCGCGTGCAACATCTCTTTGAATGTTGGACCGGGCACATAGCCTTCAGCAATCAGATCGTCCCCGGTGACTAGCAGCACGGGACGCACAATCTCTGCCGGCGTCTCGAGCCAGCGTTGACGCACGAACTCCCAGTGGTCAAGGTTTCCGCCTCCACCGAGACAGTCCATGCGGTGCAGGGCCAGGTGCTCTTTGAAGTTCTCCAGGCGGAAGAACCGCTTGAGCGTTGAATCTTTCATGCGTTGGGAATCGGCGAAGCGCATGTGGTTTTCGACAAGGGCAAGAATCTGGCGCGTCTCGTCGTTCGAGAAGCGAAAACGACGGAGAATTTCGGCCGCCATGGCGACGCCGACATCGACGTGCCCATCGAAACGAATCCGGTCAGGTGCGCGGCGAAAGGTCGGCGGCTTACCCACGTCATGGAGTAGAGCGCCCCACGCAAGCGTCGCCGAACAGCCTTCTTCGAGTTGCGCGAGCAGCCGCAGCGTGTGCTCCCAGACATCGCCTTCGGGATGGTATTGCGGCGGCTGTTCCACGCCCTTCATGCGCGCAATTTCAGGCAAGACTTCGGCGAGAAGGCCCGTGTCGTTCAGGAGCTCGAAGGCCCTGCGCGCGTGCCCCTCTGTGAGCATCCGGGTCAGCTCATCGCGCACGCGCTCGCGGCTCACCTGCGCAATGCTCTGCGCGTTGCGGCGGATCGCCGCCATTGTGGCCGGGGCGAGCGTGAATTCGAGCCGGGATGCGAAACGCACTGCACGCAGCATGCGCAGATGGTCTTCTTCGAAACGGGTATCCGCGCGGCCGATGGCGCGAAGGATACCTGCATCGAGGTCTGCGAGACCACCCACAAAATCGAGCACGTCCTGCCGCAGATCGGCCGCGCTTTGTGCTGCACGGTTCACGTCGAGAAGAAGCCCGTTGATGGTGAAGTCGCGGCGCTTTACGTCTTCCTCGGCACTTTCGGTGTAGCGAACGGAATCGGGATGACGGCCGTCGAGATAGGCGCCATCCGACCGGAATGTCGCCACTTCGGTAACGACACTGTTGCCTTCATCGCCCAGGGCGACGAGCACGACTCCGAAGTGCGCTCCCACTGAGAATGTGCGCTCAAAAAGGCGCAGCACAACATCGGGCGTGGCGCTTGTGGCCACGTCGTAGTCGGCAGGCGCACGGCCAAGCAGCAGATCGCGAACGCAGCCGCCGGCCAGATACGCTTCATAACCGGTTTCCCGCAGCATTCTAGCGATATGGACGGCCGCAGCGAGTTTTCCGTTTTCACTCGACATACAGATCCATTGTCTTCTGAAAGGGCCGGGGCCGTCCTGCAAGCGCCGATGTTCGTTCCGCTGCTTTCCTGAGGCGCGGATGCGGCGCATCGTGGAAGGACCAACCGGGCTCGCTAAACTGGAAGAATGCCTGGCTCCGGTCTGATTCTTGCGATTGAATCGTCTTGCGATGAGACGGCCGCGGCCATTGTGGCGCGCGGGAGCCGCTCGCTGGCCTCGGTTGTGGCGTCGCAGATTGATATTCATGCGCAGTATGGCGGGGTTGTTCCGGAACTGGCCAGCCGCGAGCACCTTCGCGCCATTGTCCCGGTGGTGCGAGCCGCGCTCGCCCAGGCCGGCGCAACGCTCGCGGACCTCGACGCGCTCGCCGTTACTTCAGGCCCAGGGCTGGCAGGAGCGCTGCTGGTGGGCATCGCCTATGCGAAGGGCCTTGCGTTCGCCACAGGGCTGCCATTGGTCGCGGTAAACCATCTGGAGGGCCACATCCATGCTGTTCTGTTGAACGAACGGGAGGCACACGAGGGCCATTCGGACAAGGAAGAAGAGCCCGCTTTGGCCCTGGTGGTTTCCGGCGGACACACGCATCTTTACCTCGCAAGCCCCGTGAACGAAACCTGGCGCTACAGGCTGGTGGGACGCACACTCGACGATGCGGCGGGCGAGGCCTACGACAAGGTGGCGAAGCTCCTGGGCCTGGGCTATCCGGGTGGACCGTGGATTGACGCGCTGGCCCGGCACGGCAATCCGCACGCCGTCCCGTTTACTTTTGCACAGATCAAGCAGAAGGCTCACTTGGCCGGCCGCCCCCCGCGCACCAAGGCGGCGCGAACCGCTCCCATCGCAAGCCTCGATCCGCACTTTCTTCTCTCGTTTTCGGGAATCAAGACAGCCGTTTTGCGCTACGCGGAGCTGCACGGCCTGCGCACGGCCGCCGAGGCGCGCCACAAGGCCCTATTTGGCGGGGCAGTGGCGCCGGCGCACCCTGCCATCGACGATGCACTCGCCGTGACCAATCAGCAAACGCTGGATCTCATCGCCAGTTTCCAGCATGCGGTGGTGGGGGATTTGATGAAGAAGACATTCACAGCAGCGGAGTCGCTGGGCGTTCGGCGGATTCTGATCACTGGCGGTGTCGCGGCGAACAGCGAACTGAGAGCGCGTTTCATCGCTGAAGCGAATAGGCGCCGGGTGCATGTCCTGTTCCCTACTCTGAAGCTCTCGACGGACAATGCGGCCATGATCGCCGCCGCAGCATGGCCCAAGTTCGTGGCAAAAGAATTTGCGCCTCCCGAACTCTCAGCCGAGCCGTCGCTCGCCCTGGGCATCTAATTGCAGTTTTTGAACGTGGCTTGCGCAAGCGAGGCAGCGCGGATCAGCGCCCCGCGCCCGCATCATAGGCGTAGTTGCCTTGTTACAATCGAATGGGTCAAAACCCATACTTTCACTAATCTTATGAGCCAGCCGACTGCGTCGCCGACCATCACTCCACGCCTGTTCAATACTCTGACGGGAGAAGTCGATCCCCTTGCCCCCATGGATGGCAAGGCGCTGCGCATGTACGCCTGCGGCCCCACCGTCTACGACTACGGACATATCGGAAATTTCAGAACGTTTCTCCAAATCGACATTCTGCGACGTTTTCTAAAGCTCGCGGGA
>Ga0182016_10000313_pt1 | contig 61107 bp, 52 predicted proteins | sample 712S2MmetaG_FD_120491 | JGI IMG/M metagenome (GOLD analysis project Ga0182016, IMG submission 120491) | Permafrost microbial communities from Stordalen Mire, Sweden - 712S2M metaG | ecosystem: Environmental > Terrestrial > Soil > Wetlands > Permafrost | place: Sweden: Stordalen | collected...
AACAACCCGTACATCCTGGTCTGCGACCGGCCCAAGATTGAGGCTCTCAAGGCGCAGTTCCCCGAGCTGTTTGTGGAGTATCACGCGAAGTAAGGCAGGCCCGCGCTCGGGGTAAACTGTCAGACGTGACCGAAGCAGCGAACGCAACATCGAAGTCAGTTCGGCAGCTCCTGGTTATCGCCGCATTCGTTGTTGTCATCTACGCCTGTGCCAGGGTGTTGCGTTTTACATTCGCGCCCCTCAATTTCATCCTCGATTGTGCGTGGCTCGCGCTTCCACTTCTTGCCATTCGCCCCGTACTTCGCTTGCGTCGTCCGCTGAGGGTTTGGGGGATTGTAGTTTTGGCCCCTGTGTTGTCGCTGTTGTCGCTTCTTCTCGTCGCCAAAGTCGTCTTTGACGGAATCCTCGGCGGAGCCGAGCGTACAGAGCCGTTGCAGACCTTTCAACTGGGGAGCAGCACCATTGAGTTGCAACGATATGAACATGGCGGCGCGGTCGGTGTTCACGGGTTGAATCTGGAACAACGGCGGCTCATCCTTCCGGGAGTTTATCTGGTGAGATCGATAGACTTCTTTGACGATGCAAGGGAAGGCACCCTCTCTGTGGAGGGTCCGTTCAACGTGAGGGTGCATGCAAGAGGAAGCTATGACAGCAATGATTATGAGACCGAAAGAGTTCATACCTTGAAGCCCTGGGTCTATTTCTGACGCTTGCCGCTGAACTCCCACCGGCCTATTGAGTACGGCCAATCAACGCCCAACCGGGACTGTTATGGTTCTAAGTGCTATACTTCTGAAGTGACGGCCTCCGCTCCCAGCACGCTCCGCGTGTTTGCGTCCAAGCCGTTCATGCGCTTTGCCCGCCGTTTTGGAATCGACGACGAAACGTTGTGGAAGACAGTAAATGGGACTTGCGATGCGGACTTGGGTGGCGGAGTTTTCAAATACCGGCTTGCTCGGCAGGGAGAAGGCGCAAGCGGAGGCGCGAGAGCTCTGATCGCAATGAAGGTCGGACACAGGGCGGTCCTGATTTTCGGGTTCGAAAAGAAGGGCATGGCAAACATCGGGCCCGATGAACTGAGAGAGTACCGGAAAGCCGCGAGAATCTACCTCGGCTACAGCGAGGAAGAGATCACGGGAATCGTAAAGAGGAAGGCTCTCATCGAGATTGTCCATTAACCAATGGAGTGGAACATGGCAAAAGCGTACAAAAGCGAAGCGCTCGCGGCACTACACGAAAGCATGTCTGACCTGCATCAGGTCGGCGCAATCGACAGCAAGACGATGCGCGAATTCGATCGCGCGTGCCTTACGCCTGTCCTGAAATTAACGCCTGCGACAATTCGCCGCATTCGCACGAAGGCGGCTGTGAGCCAGGCGGTCTTTGCGGCCCACCTGAATGTAACTACCGGGGTTGTGAGCAAGTGGGAACGAGGGGAGAAGCAGCCTCGCGGCCCGGCAGCAAAATTGCTCACCTTAGCCGCGAAGCATGGTATCGCGGCGATCGCATAGAGCGTGATCGGTCGACCGCGCCTCACCCTCAGTGCCTTGTTCGATTGAGACGTCGTACTCCAAAGACATCCAGCTTTGGGTCGACGCTGAGGACGGGCAGATCGTTCTGGATTGCCTGTGCGGCAATCATGCGATCGAACGGGTCTGCATGTGCATGCTCGAAGCGCGCGGCACGCATCATCGACCCCGGCTCCAAAGCAAGAACCCTGTACCCGAGGCCATTCTCAATGTTGACGATCAATTCGCTCTCGAACTCGACCGCCTCCGGGAGCTTGCCATAACGAACCTTCAAGCTGATCTCGTAAACGGACGCCGCCGAAACCAGAATCTCGTTGTTCAGGTCGGCGATCAGCCGCCTTGCCCAGGGTTGCAAGCGGGTTGAGTTCAAGGCAGCCCAAAGCACATAGTGCGTGTCGAGCAGAATTCTCACTCGCCCTCGCCGCGCCACGCCTTCAGTTCGGCCTCAGAAAGCTCGTCGAAATCGGCGGGAATGTCGAAATCAGGACGGGGAAACAAGTCGAAGACCCGTTCCTTCGCCGGCTTGAGAGCAACAATCTCAGCTACCGGAGTCCTTTTCCGCCCTTGGGTCAGAACGATCTTCTCACCGCGCTGCGCCCGTTTTACCAGCTCGGAAAGCTGGGTCTTGGCGTGAAACATCGTGGCTTCAATCATGCGCCTCCCATAATGCTAAGATTATCTTAGCTAAGATTCGAAGATGACGCAACGCATTTCCTAAGCGCCAGGAACCGACTTCGAGCGCGTGTGGTTCGCCTCACCCCAGCTTCACGAACCGCAGCGACGCCGAGTTCATGCAGTAGCGAAGGCCGGTGGGCGCGGGACCGTCGTCGAAGACGTGGCCGAGGTGGGCGTCGCATAGACGGCACGAGACTGCGGTTCGCACCATCATCAGGCTGCCGTCTACTTCGTCCACGACATTTTCTTTGGCGATAGGCTGCCAGAAGCTTGGCCAGCCGGTGCCTGAATCGAACTTGGTCTCTGAGCTGAAGAGTGCCAGGTCACAGCAGATGCAGCGGAAGATGCCGCGCTCGTGCTCGTTGAGCAATTCGCCTGTGAACGGCCGCTCCGTGTCAGCCTTGCGCGTAACCCAGTAGGACGCTTGCGAGAGCTGGTGCTGCCATTGCTCATCGGTTTTGATCACGCGCGGTACGGTCACGGTTCCGGTCCGTTTTCCATCCGCAGAGAAGAGAACGACGGTAACTTGCTTCGGACCTTGATCGGCAGCCAGGGGATGGGCTGCAGCGATAGTGCTGCGGCGAAGTCCCCAGAAGGCCGCGGCGCTGACGGCTGTCGCCGCGCCAATGATGAACGCACGGCGGCCAAGTGTGCGGGGTTCGCGTTCCAGTTGGCTGTTAAGCATTTCTGTGGACATGCTGCGACCTCAACTTTGAGATGCGCGAACGGCCGGAAAGTTACCAGGCAGAGTGGGATCGAGTGTGCAGGGTCGATGTGCCGGACTCGAATGGCGAATGCGGTGAATTCCTGGGCGGATCGATGTTGGATAATCCAGAGAATTGGCGGAAATCGCAGGCAGGTCAAGTGATGAAAGAAACTCGATCGAAGCGGATTCTTTTTGCAACCATCGGATCGCTGGGCGATCTTCATCCATGTATCGCGTTGGCGATGGAGCTCGGTCGTCTTGGCCACAAGGTGACAATCGCTTCGACCCCATATTACAGATCGAAGGTGGAGAGTCTCGGAATTGCATTCCATCCGATCCGGCCTGATTGGGACCCGACAGACCGGGAGATGATTCGCGAGTGCGAGGATTTGAAGCGCGGACCCGAGACTCTATTTCGAAAGTTCATTCTTCCGCACTTGCCTGACACGTTCGATGACCTTCTCGCAGCGGCCAGAGATGCGGACCTGATGGTTGCGGGCGAGTTGAACTATGCAGCGCCGCTGGCAGCGGAGAAGCTCGGGCTTCGTTGGGCATCGGCGATTCTTTCTCCAGCATCATTTCTTTCTGCCCATGACCCGTCGTACACCGTCAACGTCCCCTGGCTGATCCACGTACGAAAGGCTGGTTGGCCGGCCTATCGCGCGGTGATGAATCTGGGGCGCTTGGGCACGCGCCATTGGTGGGATCCGGTGAGGCGGTTGCGCAAGCAGCAAGGGCTTCGAGCCGAATGCGACCCACTGTTCCGAGACAAGTTCTCGCCTGATTTGGTTCTAGCGCTGTTTTCGCGATTGCTGGCTGAGAGGCAACCGGATTGGCCCGCACAAACCGTGCAGCCGGGGTTTGTTTTTTTCGATGGGCAGGAGTCGAACGCCCGGTCGGATGCGAGGCTGTCGACTTTTCTCGCCGAGCCTGATCCCTTCATTCTGTTCACGCAGGGATCGACGGCTGTACATGCGCCGGGAGATTTTTACAGCGTCAGTGCAGAGGCGGCAAGGAGATTGGGGCGGCGCGCCTTGTTGATCGGTACGTCCAGCGCGGGAACTGCTGACTCTTCGTCCCGGAATCTGGCATTGCCTTATGCGGCTTACTCACAGGTGTTTCCGCATGCAGCCGTGAATGTGCATCAAGGTGGGTCGGGAACTATCGGACAGGCATTGCTCGCGGGTCGCCCACAGCTTGTCGTTCCTTTTGGGTGGGATCAGCCGGATAACGCAATGAGAGTCGAGCGTCTGGGTGCGGGTCTTCATCTGCCGCGAAGACTATATTCAGTGGACACTGCGACGAAAGCACTGGGTAGGCTTCTGGAGGAGGCCCATTTTTCCGAGAGGGCGGCTCGGGTCGGCAAAGAGATTCAGGCCGAGAACGGCCTGGCAGCGGCCTGCGATGCAATCGAGTCCATTCTTCCGGCTTGAAAGCAAACGAGCAGGCCACCACAAGTTTCCGTGGGACTTCGAAAGGCCTTAATACCGCTTCTGGAACTCCGGATCGACGGGGTTCTCGAACAGCGATGCGTCGCGAGTGACGATGGTGAGGCCGGAGGGCGTTACAAAGTAGCGCCGCTTGTCCTCGACCGGGTCGTAACCGATGACCGTTCCTTCGGGGATGTGAACGTCGCGGTCGATGATCGCTCTGCGGATGCGGCAGTGGCGGCCGATGTTGACGTGGGAAAAAATGATGCTGGCGTCGACGTCGGAGTAGGAGTTGACTCGCACATCCTGCGAGAGCACCGAGTTCGACACCGACGCGCCGGAGATGATGACGCCGGCGGTGATAACCGAGTTAACGGCAGTGCCTGTACGGCCGGGCTCGCCAAAGACGAACTTCGCCGGAGGATACTGGCGCACGCGGGTGCGCATGGGCCAACTCTTGTCGTAGAGGTTGAAGGTCGGCGAAACAGCGCAAAGATCCATATTGGCGTCGTAGTAGGCGTCGAGCGTGCCCACATCGCGCCAGTAGAGCGCCTGCTGTTTGTTCTCGTCGACAAATGAGTAGGCCATCATTCTCTTCTTGCCCAGCGCGTTGGGCAGAATGTTGTGGCCGAAGTCGTGCTTCGAGGTGGGATCTTCAGCGTCGGCGATCAGTGCCTTGAGCAGGACTTCCGTGTTGAAGACGTAGATGCCCATGGAGGCATCCACGGCATTGGGGTTGAAGGGCGAGCGGACGGTGGTGGTGGCCGGCTTCTCCTGGAAGCCGATAACCTCGCCGGACTTGCCCACCTCAACGATGCCGAACTGCTTCGTTTCATCGGGTGAAATGGGCAAGGTTGCGATGGTGATCTCAGCCTTGGTCTCGTTGTGATACTCGAGCATGCGGCTGTAATCCATCTTGTAGATGTGGTCGCCGCCAAGCACAATCACGTGCTTGGGCTGCTCACTGCCGATGGAGTAGATGTTCTGGTAAACGGCGTCTGCGGTGCCCATATACCAGTTGGCGCCGGTGCGCTGCATGGGGGGAAGCAGCTCAAAGAACTCACCCAGCTCCTGGGCCATGATTCCGGTCCATCCTTCGCGGATGTGCCGATTGAGCGAGAGAGCCTTGTACTGGGTGAGGATGTAGACCTTGCGCAGGCCTGAGTTAATGCAGTTGGACAACGTGATGTCGATGATTCGGTAGTGTCCACCGAAGGGCACCGCCGGCTTTGCACGGTCACGCGTCAGGGGAAAGAGCCGTTCTCCGGCTCCGCCGGCAAGCAGAACGCCAAGTGTGTCTCTCATATCCGTAAGCCATTGCCTCCGATGCAGTTGCCGCCCGAGCAGGTGGTCGATCAAAGTTCGATCGAGACAATTCCGCTATCCGGGACGGCATTTTTTCAGACGACACTTTTCCACAGGTGTCACCGAACGGTGGAGAATACCACACGCAGATGACGTTGGCAGCCTATCTATTTCACTCGCATACAAGGTCCGATCTCGGACCATTCAAAAGGGAGGCAAAATGCGCCAGAACAGAGCGACCCCGACCGGGAAAAATGCGCTCATCCGGGGGTCTGTCTTTTAATCGATTCCGCCTAGCGCTTCTTATTGAACTTGTACTCAACGCCCACCGAGATGGCGAAATTCACATCGAATTGCTTGATGTTGGGTGGGTAGTTGATTCCGTAGTGGGTCATCACCGCGTCCGGCGTTATGCGAAACACCCAGTGGGCCGACCTGTTCAGGTCCATGTGTCCACCAATGATGGCGGCTAACGCCGTTTGGTCGTTATAGAAGCCGACACCTTGAGCATCCTGCGGATAGGTGTGCGAGTCAAAGTGCGCGCCACCCACCAGAGCGTGAGCGATCAGCGCGCCGTGCTTGTTGTGCGGACCCAGCCATTCGGCGCCGCCTGTGAATAGCTCTTCGCTGACGAATGGTCCCTTGACCAGGTTGAGGCCGGAGTTGCTTCCGCCAACGCTGGCCACACCGCTGGTTCCCAGATAATAGCGGCCAGAGCCTTCAACGCCCCAGTGTTTCGTGAGCCAGTAGGAGCCTTCCAGATCGAGCCCGCCCAGGTTGGAACCCTGCAGGGCATTGGGGCCGGCCTTCAAGTGGTCGTAGGCAAAGCCCAGCGAGACATCCCAGCGATTGTCATAGGTAACCTTGGCCAGCGGATCGACAGAGATGTAGGTACCGTTCGTCGTGGAAGTTGGAGTGGGGCCAGCCTGGGCGCTGGAGCTTTGGCACTGTGCGGAAACTCCGCCAGCTAAAGCTAGTCCAGTCAGGGCTACGAAAGAGGCAACAAAACTTACTCGAAAACGCATTACCACCAGCTTACAGGACCGCGCCGAAGGGGTTCAACGCGGACTTGAGGGTTATTCCGGCTCACAGTGCTCAGACCAGCTGGTCCAGACAAGGTAACGCGCGGTCTTCATGGTTTCGACGGTTGAAGCAGCGGCTTGGTAAGCCGGAGACGGTGGCGGAGTCAAGGGGGCTTCGTGGGTACGCCACTCCAGCGGGAGGCGCTTGAAGATGAGCCCCGCTCGCGCCAGGTGAAACCCGCTTGAGATCACCTCAGCGGAATGCCAGCCATGGTCCTGCATGATCCGCACCGAGTAGCACGCGTTCTGAATCGTGTCCATTGCCCGCGGCTCAATGGAAATGGCCGATGCCGGAATGCCCTGCGCCTCTGCCGCACGCGCCATCACCCGTGCCTCGACAAACTGGTTGTGGGCAGCGCCTCCCGAGAAGATCAGGTGCGGGGCGACACCGCGTTCATATTCGTGAGTCGCTTCGGTTACGCGCGATAGCAATTCGGGAGTAGGGTTGCCGTCTTTGTCCGCCGGTGTGCCAAGAACGATGATGGCGTCAAAACGCGTGAGCGAGGTGTTTCCGGCTGGCGCATGGCTGCGGACAACCACGGCCCAACACGTCAGGACCAGGCCAACCGCGACAAGGGAGGTTGCGGAACGAATGAGCCAGACACGCCAGGACCACCGCGCCCTGGTCCCAGGCTTGGCTTTGGTTTGCGATGCCCGTCGACGGGTTGCAGCGCCGCGGGGCTTGCTTGTTGAAGGCATGTTTGGTTGGGCCAGGGGAGTTCTCCTACCATAATCAAAAAAAACGATCTGACTCAACTCTAAACGGGGAGACGTGTGCACTCTGGGAACCGGCGGGGTGATGCCTGAAGCGCCTCGTCAAGTGAGGTCTGCTGGCACATCCCAGGACGAGAAGGCGATCTCGCTCAATGGCTTACGCTCGCGTGGAGCGACCTCGCGCTCGTGGAGCTTGTCATTCGACAGTGAGGCGGGCTCGGCCTGGTAGCCGAGAGCGATCACCGAGCCAAGCGCATAATTCTCGGGAATTTCAAGCAATTTGCGCGCGCTGTCGTGGCTGAACCCGGCCATCTGGTGGGTGGCCAGTCCCTGCGATGCCGCCTGCAGGGTAAGGTTAGCGGAGGCAGCGCCCAGGTCGTAAAGCGCGTAGCCGTTTGGCTTGCCGGAGTTCGGGGACACGGCAAGTGCCGTGCCCAGAATCAGCACGGGCGCGCGGCCAGCCCACTCCTTGTTGAACTCGACGAGCGCTTCGTAGATCTTGTTGTGGGTTTCTGAGTTGCGGGTCCCCACAAGGAACCGCCAGGGTTGCGAGTTGCCGGAAGATGCGGCCCAGCGCGCTGCTTCAAACACTTTTGCCAGGTCAGCCGGGCTCACGTCGCGATGGTCGAAGGCGCGTGGGCTCCAGCGCTCATGAAAGATAGGCAGAACGCGGTCGACTTTGGGGGCGTGCTTTACTTCGTTGACTTCGATTATGGATTGGGGCATGCGGCAGTGCTCCTGAATGGAAGATTGGATGCGTTTGTTCGATTCAGCGATGGCAGGGAAGGATTCTTGAGGGCGGGCCAAGGGTTGAGCCGCGAGGGCCCAATTCGCCGGGGTGGGAGAAGGGTCAGACGGAAATGAGGGGCTGCCGCTCCAGCTGTTCTTCCGGAGCGGATTCCTGCTGCGCAATGCAGACTCGATTTCTGCCCGATTTCTTGGCTGCATAGAGGGCGCGATCCGCAGCGGCCACCAGGCAATCGCGGGTGGAGCACCCCGCTCTTGTCGCTGTAGCCACGCCCACGCTGACGGTGACAAACGGAGCCACGGGGGATGAAGGGTGCGGCACTTTCAAATCGGCGATAGTCTGGCAGACGGTGTCAGCAAATCGACGGGCATCGGGGGCGCTGGTTTCAGACAGGACGATCGCGAATTCCTCGCCGCCGCAGCGCGCCGCGAGATCCGTCTCCCGCCTGCAGAGACGGGTAAGTTCGGCGCCGATCAAGGTTAGACACTCGTCGCCTTTCTGGTGGCCCTGCGAATCGTTGAGCAGCTTGAAGTGATCTACGTCGATGGTCAATAGCGACATTGAGGAATTCATTCTCTTCAAGCGGGAACATTCCCTTTCGAGTACCTGGTCAAAGAATCGCCGGTTGGCGAGCCCGGTGAGGGGATCGGTAAACGACAATCGCGACAGCTGCTCGTTAAGCAGGCGCAGATCGGTGGTTTTTTCTTCAACAAGCTGGATCAGTTCGCGTTCCCGCTTTTGCGCGCCCAAAAACCGCAGCCTCAGCGCTCCCCCCGTTCCGGACAGCGGGATAAACAGGCATAGGCTGGTAAACCACCAACTCGAGTACCAGGGAGTGAGGATGGTGAATGGGAATTCCGCGTCGTGGCTGCTCCACGCCCCATCGCTTTCCCGCGCCTGGATTTGCAGCCGGTACGCTCCCGGAGCGAGGTTGGCGAACTGGAGTTCCCGCTGCGCAGTCTCTGTCCATGTTGAAGAGCCTCCCTGCAGCCGGTAGCGGAAGACCACGCCGTTTTGACGTGGAGCATTGAGCGCGGCGTACCGTGCGACCAGGGAGTTGGCATGAATGCCGAAGGATGGATTGGTGAGCCCGGAGACGTCCTTTTGCCCGATCGACAGCCGAGTGAAGAACACATCGAGCGGAGCATCGGGAGCGGCACGTACGAAGGGCTTGAATCGTGAGAGTCCGGCGGCGGTTCCGATCCAGACGGCGCCGTCGGGCTCGGCAGCGAACGCGTTGAGGTTGCAGTCGTCCCAGGTGAGGCCATCGTTGGTGTCGTAGTGGCTCCAGCCCGCGCCATCCCAGACGTCCACGCCCCTCTCAGTTCCGGCCCACAGGCGGCCGGACGCATCGAAGTTGAGGAAGTAGATAAGTCCGTCGGTTCCGGTTCGCTGGACTCCCTTGTCAATAGTGACGCCTCCAGGAGTCAAACCCCCCGGCTGCGGATGAACACGGTCAATGCCGCCTCCGTAGCGATAGCCGACCCACATTATGCCTTTGGGTCCGGCGCCAAGGGAAAGTACCTCAGTGTTGCTCAAGCCGTTGTCGCGGGTGAGGGTCTTCCAGCGCCCGGCCGCGTATTCAAACAGACCGCCCGCGCCACCGGCCCACAGTGTTCCATCCGAGCCTTCGGCAATGGCCCACATGCGCGTCGCCGGCAGCGCGTCGATGCGCTCGAATCGGCCATAGGGAGGCTTCGCCATGAACAGTCCAGCTTCAGTGGCAACCCAGAGCCGGTGCTGGTGGTCGAATCGCAGCGTGTAAGCTGCCTTGCCGATAAGGCCCTCTGCCTCACCGAACCATTCCGGCTGCAGAGTCTGCGGATCGATGCGGGCCACGCCCCGGGTCTCTGTCCCGATCCAAATATCTCCGTTGGTTGCGGCTTGCAGGCTGTGTACGGGAAAACCGCTGAGGCCTGGGACGCTTTTGAACGACATACCGAAAGATCGGGGCTTGCTACGGAATAACCCCGCTTCCGTGCCCACCCAGAACCACCCGTGAAAGGCGGGAACGATTTCGTAGGCCAGATCGCTGCCGAGGCCGCTTGCGGCGGAGTAGCTCTCCCATTCCCTGTAGCCGCGCCACTGCACAAGGCCCCGGCCGGCGAGGCCAATCCAGAGAGAATGCTGCCGGTCCTCGAAGGCCGAATAGAGTGTTCCGTGCAGGCCGGCGGAGCGGTCGATCCTTTGCCAACCCTTCTCGTCTCCAATCAGCATTCCATTTGAGGACAGGAGCATGACCCGCCCTTCCGCGTCGAGGGCGATGTTCGCGTCAAGATATTCGGGTGGAATGGGGCCGCTCGGAATTTGGAACTTGGATTTGTGGACTGGCCATTCGAGGATGCCGCCATTTCGCCCACGCACCCACATGTTTCCAGCGTGGTCTTTGACGATAAAGAGCAGGGCGCGCGCTGGAAGTCCGCTGTCGCGCGAGAAGACGCGAGTGCCGCCGGCATCCATGCGGCAGAGTTCGAGGCCACAGCCATACCAAAGGATATTGCCGTCGATGAATATCCCATTGACAGCGGCATCGGATGTTCCGGCGAGCCGAGGAAGCACTCGCATTGAGAATCCAGGGCTTCCAGGATGGGAAGAAAGTTCGACCAATCCGGCGTCGGTGCCGAGAAAGGTGTGGCCTTTGCCGTCCGCCTGAATTCCCTGGGCCCAATTGATTGATTTGAAAGGGGCCGCGATTTGCTCGAAGCGGCTGCCGGACAAATGGTAGAGTCCGAAACTTCCGCCGGTGAGAAGAGACCCATCGGGCGCATCGCCAAATGCAGCGCCAGAATTTGCCGGCATTCCCTGTTGGGCGCCAAATGGTTCAAAACGATCCCCATCGTAACGGAAGATCCCGTTTTCGGTGCTCGCCCAGAGGAAACCAGCCCGGTCCTGGTAAATTCCGCGGATGGCCAGGTTTCTTAGGCCTTCGGTTCCGCCGAAACTGCGAAAACTGAACTCCTGGGCACACGCGGTTAGAAGTCCGAACACCAAGAGGGCGAGTGCACTCGAGATTGCTTTACGGGGCATTGATGAGACTATCGGCGAACCTTAGCGGACCCTTTAGCTGGCGAGCCGTATTCCGCCCGGTGCACCTTTCTCACGCCTGCTGGCCTAAGTGCCATGTGCTAAACCTTGGGCCGCTTGTAGAACGGAATCGGCACCTGTTTGGCGCGGGCAGTTTGGGTGGGTCGGATTTGGACGAGGACGTCTTCCTTCGATTCCGCCGCAGCCGTTGGCACAAGCGCGAGGGCAATGTTGGTCTTGAGGAAGGGCGCAGGAGAGCCGGAGGTGATTGTGCCGATCGGATCTCCGGTGAGCGAGAGCACCGAGTACCCGTCGCGAGCGATGCCGCGGTCGACCATCTCAAGAGCAACGAGCTTGCGCGCTGGACCTCCGGCGGACTGGATGTCGAGCAGTGCCTGCTGGCCGATGAATTCGCCCTTGTCGAGTTTGAGCCAGCGTTCCAGGCCGGCCTCGAAGACATTGATGCTCTCTGAGATCTCGTGACCGTAGAGGCTCATGCCCGCTTCAAGGCGCAGCGTGTTGCGCGCGCCGAGGCCACAGGGGCGGATGCCAAACTCTTCGCCGGCTGAGAGAAGCTCGTTCCACATCTTCACTGTGGTCGGCTCGTCGGCGGGCAGGTACAGCTCGAATCCATCTTCGCCCGAGTAGCCAGTACGCGCGATCATCACATTTGGAATACCGGCAACCGTGCCAAAAGTGAACCAATAATTCTTGATGGCGCTGAGGTCGACTTTGGTGAGTTTTTGCAATGTCGGCAGAGCTTTTGGCCCTTGAAGAGCGAGTTGCGAGTAGTAGGGCGAGTAGTCGGAGATGTGGATCGAAGGGAAGCGGCCTGCATTCTGGCGGATCCATGCCATATCGGACTGGGTGGTGCCGGCGTTGACCACGAGGAGATAGTCGTTGGGGCTGAGCCGGTGGACCAGAATGTCGTCCACGAAGGTTCCTTGCGGGGTCAGCAGCGCGGAGTATTGGGCTTGACCATCCTTCAGGCGGGAGGCGTCGTTCATGGTGATGTGTTGCACAGCATCCAGCGAACCTGGCCCGCGAAACTGGATTTCCCCCATGTGGGAGACGTCGAAAAGGCCCACGGCGGTGCGGACGGCCAGGTGCTCGGCAATTAGGCCGCCGCCTGGACCGGGATATTCGACCGGCATGTCCCAACCGCCAAAGTCGACCATCTTTGCCTTGAGGGCACGATGGGTGGCGTTGAGGGGGGTCTTTTTGAGTGCGGCGGCGACTGTTTCGGCAGGCGTTGACATGGGGAGGGGTCCTCTTCAGGGCTTACAGTGCTTACGATAGGGATGAAGTACTGGCGGGGTCAAACGGCAGGAGGCCAAATGCAGCTCTTGTGCGGGACCGATTTGCAGCAGTCCTGAACAGGTCTAGCCAGATCGTTGACGGTGAAGAACAGGCAGAAGAGGGATGAGCTCGAATGAATCACATGCGTGGGTTTCTTATGCTTCTGGCAGCGGGGTTTGCATTCTGGAAGGGATGGCAAATACACCATGGCACACAGGCGTGGCTGGCATTTGGGTTGGGCGCTGCGGCACTGGGGTTGGCGGTGTGGCATCTGACCCGCAAGGCAGACACACGCAGAAACTGACTGGCGTGCGCAAATATTGACCCGACCTGAGTGAGGCTTGAAGGGGCGAATAGAACGATGACTCTCTACAACAAGATTCAGGGGCGCAGCATGGAACGGCTGGCGGCGCTGAGCGATGGCATCTTTGCCGTGGCCATGACCCTGCTGGTGCTCGACCTGCACCTTCCCTCGGCCTTGCAAGTGCATGGTGAAGCCGAGCTGCTGCAAGCGCTGGGCGCACTCGGACCGCAATGGGCCACCTATGGCATGAGCTTCCTCACCCTGGGCATCTTCTGGGCCGGCCAGCAGACGCAGCTCAACCACATCGGCGAGGGCACGCGCGATCTTACCTGGATTCACCTCGCGTTCCTGTTTGCGGTCACGCTGCTGCCGCTCTCGACGCGGCTGCTGGCAGAGTTCATCACCTACCGCTCGGCACTGCTGATTTACTGGCTCAATATCCTGGCGATGGGCGCGATGCTCTATTGGAGCTGGAAGGTCGCTACGCACCAAGGGCTCATCAAGCCAGATACGACGGAGGAGGTCAGAGCCAGCATCTGCAGGCGGGTCGTGATTGCGCAGAGCCTTTATGCCGCAGGGGCCGCGTTGTGCGTGATCAACACATGGGTCAGCATTGGGGCCATTGTTCTGGTGCAGTTGAACTACGCGATTGCGCCGCGGTTGTGGAGGAGGAAGAAAAAACCGTGACTGCTTACTTCTTCCGCGCGCGCAGGAATGACGTGATGGAAAGGTAGAGGAAGACGACAACGACTGCGGTAGAGGTGATGAAGGTGCGGTCGTAGGGTCCGTAGATGGACACAGGGTGGGATCGCCAGACCATTGGCGCGAAGACCACTACAAACAAGAGAAAGAACACGCCGGTGACTTCGAGCCAGATGATTCCGCCTACGCGGGAAAAGGGACGAAGGAATCCTCCCACGCCTCGCGCCACGCCGCGCGTCACCTGTCCAGCGGCGCGACCGGCATCCTTTGTGTAAGGCGGACTCGGCTGCGCGTGCTGGGCTGGCTGTGCGGGGGTCTGGGTTGCAGCTTGCGCCTGACCAGCAAGCTTCTCTCCCGCCATGCGCCCGGCAAGGCGAAGGCCAATTCCCGCGATGCGCCCTATCTTTTCCGGCTTCATTCCGATTTGATGGTAACAGTGTGAGGTGTGCGGTTGGCGCGGCCCGCTTGCTCCCGCTTGGCCCAATTCCGCACCTGGGTTTGCACAGAATCCCACCTTGGGCGAGTTGCCCACCGCGGTTCTTGGCATTAAGGTAGATGAATCGGACGCGGCAACCTGCGCTCTCCTTCTGGCGCGGTTGGAAGTCTGATCAGTGTGGCCTTGTACTCGTGGAGGTTGGTATGACAAGCCGTTTACGCGAATTGATTCAGCAGTTGGGCGAGGCGATCCACGAGTCGGTCATCGAAAGCGAGCAGATTGCGGGCGTGGTGCAGACCATCCGCGAACACGGTTTCGATGTAATGCTGATGCTGGAAGCGACCATTGGGCTCAACGAGGTCTCGGGCAAGGAGGACGAGGACGGTGTGCCCGCCAATGTATCAGGAGCAGCGGAGAGCGGCGAGGGCTCGGCCTTCACGTCGCACGATCTTCACTTCCTGCGCTCGTTGCGCATCTCTGTTGAGGGCGAAGCAGAAGGCGCTTCGGAGAACGATACGGCGTAGGGTGGGATTCACTCGCTCGATAAGTTGGATTCTGAGGGCAATCGGAGCATACTAGTTCCATGGCCACGCTGCCTCCGCGCGAATATGTTGAGCCCTCCATGCCGGTCGAGGTTTATCTCAAGACCAGCTACCGGCCAGACTGCGACTATGTGGACGGTTGCGTCGAGGAGCGGAACTTGGGCGAGTACGATCACGGCTTGCTACAGCTTGCATTAGGGGTTCTATTCAGCAGCAATCGCGAGGCGTGGGGCGTTCGCGTAGTCACTGATGTGCGCACTCAAGTGAAACGGGCGCGTTTCCGTGTGCCGGATGTCTCGGTTCTTCGCTCGGACGCTCCGCGCGAACAGATCATCACCCATCCGCCTCTGATCGCGATTGAGATTCTCTCTCCCGAAGACCGACTGGGCCGCTTCCAGGACGGCATCGACGATTACGTGGAGTTCGGGGTCGAAAATATCTGGATCGTCGATTCTGAAACCCGCCGAGCCTGGACCGCAGATCGCACTGGCCTGCACCTCGTGCAGAACGGCGAGCTTACAGTGGCGGGGACGCCGATTCGCGTGGTGCTGAGCGAGATGTTCGCGGAGTTGGACCGATAGGGAGCCCTGCTTGAAGAACGGCCCCGCCACCCCGCACCGAATCCTCCCAGTCTTCCTTTGCCTATCGCTAATTCTCTCCGCCTGCAATCGCGCCCCAGACAGTAAGCCCGACCGTCCGCGGACCGCCTCAGGCGTCCGCATGCAGGATGTCCGCTTTTATAGCGCTGCGTTGGGTCGCGAGATGCCTTACCGGGTGTTTCTTCCAGTCAACCTTTCTGTCAGTGAAAAGCTTCCAGTCGTATACCTCCTGCACGGAGGCGACGGCGGTTTCCGCGATTGGTCGAACTACTCCGATGTTTCAACATTTGCCCTGCAGGGTCTAATCCTCGTGATGCCGGAGGGCGACTTCTCGTATTACATGAACGCCGTGGAGACGCCGAAGGATAGATACGAGGACTACATCACGAAGGATCTGATCTCTGACGTAGAGAATCGTTTTCCAGCCGAGCGAGAACGCAAGGGACGCGCGGTGATTGGCATTTCGATGGGCGGATTTGCGGCCGTCGACTATGCGCTCCTCCATCCCGATTTGTATGCGTTCGCTGGCGCACTGAGCCCAGCTATCGACATGCCGCGCCGTCGATTCAGCATGAAACGAATCGGCCAATGGTGGCGGATGCGAACAATATTTGGCCCGTTTGGCAATGCAGAGAGACTGGCGCGCGATCCATTCGAACTGGTTCGGACGGCAGATCCATTAAAGACCCCTTACATCTTTTTGACTGCTGGTGAGCAGGAGCCGCTGCTCGAACCCAACCTGAGATTTGTGGCGCGACTCAAAGAGAGGGGCTTCGCGTACGAGTTTCACACCAAGCCTGGTGGGCACGACTGGACGGAGTGGGACGCTCAGATTCCGGGATGCTTTGAGAGCTTGTTGAAGCACATACCGGCGAAGACGAACTGATCGACGTCGGCGTTGCTTTAGCTCTTCTGCACCACGCGAATATGCAGCTCGCGCAACTGCTGCTCGGTGACCGTCGTCGGTGCGTCGGCCATCAGGTCAATGGCCTTGGCGGTCTTGGGGAAGGCGATCACTTCGCGCAGATTGGCCGCGCCGCTGAGCAGCATTACGATGCGGTCGAGGCCGAGGGCGATTCCGCCATGGGGCGGGGTGCCATATTCGAGCGCGTCGAGGAAGAATCCAAACCGGGCCTTAGCCTCTTCGTCTGATATGCCCAGCGATTGGAAGATCTGCTGCTGAATGTCTTTGCGGTGAATACGGATGGATCCCGAGCCGAGCTCGAGCCCGTTCATGGCAAGGTCATAGCAGTTGGCGCGCACGCTGGCCGGATCGCTCACCAGGTTGGCCATGTCGTGCTCGTGAGGCGATGTGAATGGATGATGCGCGGGCATCCACTTTTGCGTGGCCAGGTCGTATTCGAACATGGGGAAGTCGACGATCCAGATGGGCTGAAACGCTTTTGTACCATCGATCTTTTGCCCGCCTGTGACTGTCTGCGCTTCGGCCACCGCCTGCTCGGAGACATGGAAAGCGCCGTGCTTTTCTGCGTACTTCTTGGCCAGTTCGGAACGGAAGTTGCCCGCAACCGAATAGACGTTAATCTCCCGTTCGGACAGTCGGCCTTCAAACTTGGTGTCGCTCGCCTTGACGGGGTGAGCGGGATCGCCGGCAACAATGATCACGAAGTCGGCCTCGGCCGCGCCGCACAGCTCGCGCACCTTGGCGACAGCGTCGGGAAAACCCTTGGCCAGGCGCTTGAAGTCGTCAATGAACTTGGCGCCCTTCTTGGTGTCGAACAGCGGATGATTGTCTTCGCGCTCCTTGCGGCTCAGCTCGCCCACACTTGGAATGCGGAAGGCGACGACGGGCAGAGCGGGATCGATCTGGAGCGTGGCGAGATCAGCGTCAGGGAAGGCCGAGCGCACATCGGTGAGCCCAGGCAACCGCATGTCCGGCTTGTCTGAGCCAAACTGCCGCATCGCATCGTCGTAGGTGATGCGGGGAAACGGCGTGGGCAGCGTGACGCCCGCAGCGCGAAATGCAGATGACAGGAAATGCTCGACGACGCCGAAGACCGTCTCCTGGCGCGGGAAGCTCATTTCAAGATCGACCTGAGTAAACTCAAGCTGGCGGTCGGCGCGGAGATCCTCGTCGCGGAAGCAGCGGGCGATCTGAAAGTATCTATCAAAGCCCGAGATCATGAGGATCTGCTTGAAGATCTGGGGCGACTGCGGCAGGGCGTAAAACTCGCCTGGATGCACGCGGCTGGGTACCAAGAAGTCTCTGGCCCCCTCAGGGGTCGACTTGGTGAGGATGGGCGTTTCTATTTCGAGAAAGCCCTGCGTGCTGAGGCTCTCGCGAATGGCGAGGGTGATGTCGTGGCGCAAACGGAAGTTGCGCTGCATCTCGGGCCGCCGCAGGTCGATGTAGCGATACTTGAGGCGGACTTCCTCGTTCTGAATCGCTTCTTCAGAGGGCGAAAACGGCGCCAGGCGGGCGTCGTTGAGGACCAGCAACTGCGTGGCCTCAATCTCGATCTCGCCGGTAGGCATCTTTGGGTTGATCGCGTCGGCATCACGCAGGCGAACCGTGCCCACGGCGGCGACAACGTACTCGGGGCGGACGGCCTCGCCCTTCAGGTGGCCATCGGGCGTCAGCTCTTTGTCGAGGACGATCTGGGCGATGCCCGAGCGGTCGCGCACGTCGAGAAAGATCAGGTTGCCGTGGTCGCGGCGACGATTGACCCAGCCCATGAGAACAACCGATTGCCCGGCGTTCCCCGCGCGCAAATCACCGCAAAGATGGGTACGTTCTAGATTGCCTAAAAAGTCGAGCACTTCTCGTTTCCTTATTCTGGCGCGGGATTGGCCAGGAAAGAGGCCAGCTCGGCGCGAGGAACCTTGGTTTGTACGCCGGTGGCGAAGGTCTTCACAGTCAGGATACCGGATTTGAGCTCATCCTCGCCGAGGATGACAATGGCTCGGGCGGTCTTGTCGGCGGCTTCGAAGGACTTTTTGAGGCGGAAGCTGCCGTCGCCGAGCTCGATCGCGAGGCCTACGCGGCGAAGTTCGCGGGCCAGAGCGAGGGCGGGGGCGTTGAGCGATTCGCCGAGCGGGGCGATAAAGGCTTCTGCCTTGGCGGCCAGATTCTGGTTGGCTTCCTGCGCCAGCAGCGTGAGCACGAGCCGATCCTCGCCCATGGCGAAGCCGATGCCGGGGGCTTTGGGTCCGCCGATGGCTTCGCTAAGGCCGTCGTAGCGCCCACCACCGAGCAGGGCGTTCTGCGCGCCGAGGCCGCCGTGAGTGAACTCAAATGTGGTGCGCGTGTAGTAGTCGAGGCCGCGAACCAGGCGGTGATTGCGCGTGTACGGGACGCCAGCAGCATCGAGCGCGGCGGTGACGGCGGCAAAGTGAGCCTTGGAGTCGTCGTCAAGCGAGTCGGCGATCACGGGCAGCGAGGCAATGATGGGCTGGTCCTCGGGCACCTTGCAGTCGAGGACGCGCAGCGGGTTGGTCTCGGCGCGGCGCTGGCAGTCTACGCACATCTTGGCTTTGACCGGCTCAAGGGCCGCGCGCAGAGTTTCGTTGTAGCGGGCGCGGTCGGCGGAGGACCCGACGGAGTTCAGTTCGAGGGTCCAGCCGGTGATGCCAAGTTCATCCAGCAGCGATGCCAGCATCTCCAGCACCTCTGCGTCGCGCAGCGGCGATTCGCTCCCGGCTGAGGGAGGGCCGATAACCTCTGCGCCGATCTGGAAGAACTGGCGGTAGCGGCCTCTCTGCGGCCTCTCGCGGCGGAACTGCGGTCCGATATAGAAAAGCTTTTGCAATTGGCCGGTCTCGCCCAGCTTGTGCTCAATGTAAGCGCGGACTACGCCGGCGGTGTTCTCGGGCCGGAGAGTGAGCATCTGCGGCTTTTCGCTCTGCGCCCGGGCGCGATCCTCCCAGGTGAACATTTCCTTGGAGACGATGTCGGTCTCCTCGCCGACACCGCGCGCAAACAACGAGGTGTCTTCGAAGATGGGGGTGCGGATCTCGCCGAAGTTGTAGCGGGCAAAGACGGCGCGGGCCGTCGTTTCGATCCGGTTCCAGAGGGCCGTCTCGGGTGGCAAAAGGTCACGCGTGCCGCGGACGGCTTTGAGGGTGGTCATGGCTTTAATAGTCTAAATGTTGGCCGGCGTAGGCTGGTCTTGTCTGTTTTCTGCTCGTACAATCGATTCACGGGTGATCCGGGTTGGTTTGAGGTTTTGATACGGATCGCCGAGGAGCTTGGCCATGATGTTTCACGTGGTTCTACACCCCGAAGAAGATGGCTGGATTGTGGCTGAGTGCCCCGCGCTCCCGGGCTGCGTGAGTCAGGGGAAGGACGAGAAGGAAGCACTCGTCAACATCCGCGAGGCCATCGCCGGATGGCTTTGGGCGGAAGACCAGAAGGCGGCGGAATCGCTACCGGTCGGACAGGTGCCCGTATTGGTTGCGGTTTAGGGTATCCATAAGTAATCAATCTTCTGGTTACCTAAAATCCTCAACTGCTGTGATCTTCAAATGCCCAGCTCTTATCATCGGTTCTTAGAGGGAAGCAAGCGATGGGCAAGCTGGGGAACATATCAGGAAGGGACGCGGTCAAGGCTTTTGGAAGGGCAGGTTGGCTGGCTCGTGGCCAAACGGGGAGCCATCTTGTTCTCACGAAGGAAGGAGTCCGCGCGAACCTCACCATTCCTCTTCATTCCGAGCTTGCGCCTGGAACTCTCCGCGCGCTGATCAGGGTTTCCGGGCTGACTGTCGACGAATTTCTAAATCTTCTTTAGAGCACCGTCAACGGATCGCTCTTATAGAAATCCACGTAATCCAAATAATTCTGCGCGTATTCGAGGATCATTTTGCGGTCCTGGTCGCCGAGCTCGCGGCGCATTTTGGCTGGAACGCCAGCCCACAGCGTCCGTGGCGGCACGACAGTACCTTCGGGGACTACCGCGCCTGAGGCTATGATCGAACCAGTCCCAATCCGGCTATTGTTGAGGACCCGCGCACCGATGCCGATCAAGGCCTCATCTTCCACCACGCAACCGTGGACTGTGGCATTGTGGCCAATTGTCACCCAGTCGCCGATCGTCACAGAATAAAGATTCCGCTGACCGTGCAGGACGGCGCAGTCCTGAATGTTGCTGCACTGGCCAACCCGGATGGAGTGAACATCGCCGCGCAAAACAGCGTTCATCCACACCGAGGATCGCTCGCCGAGGACGACATCTCCAATAATTTGTGCGCTGACATCGACATAGCAACTGGCGTGGATTTGGGGCGTATGGTTCTGGTAGCTGCGAATCATGGGTGCGACCTTCCTTGATGGAGAGATTCGATGGGTCAGTCCTTAATCTCTGGTCAAAGTGTAAAAGATTGGGGTTGCTGGACGAGTTTTAACCAGGCAGCGAGGAAAACAGGACTGGAATGAACCGAAAGTGGTGCGTCGGGAGAAGCTAGCTCGCGTATTAGTGACGGAATAGCTCGATTTCGAGTATCCTAGATGGAGCCACTTGGCAGGTTTGGAGGTGTGTTGCATTGGCAGAGGTTCGCATTCAAGAAGGCGAGCCGCTCGAAAACGCGCTGCGCCGCTTTAAGCGGAAGGTTCAGCAGGAGGACATCATCAAGGAAGTCAAGCGTCACTCCTACTACCTGAAGCCCGGCGAAAAGAAGCGCGTTAAGGCCGCATTGGCCCGCAAGCGGAATCGCAAGAAAGCTCGCAAGGAAGCAGATTAGTTGTTAGGTTGTTTGTAACAGGCGCCACTCTGGCAATCGAAGCGTAATGCAAGCGGAAGCTGAGGGAAAACTCCAGCGGATGCCGGAGTGGCGAGTTATAACTGTGTGAATTAATCGAAGCCTGCAAGTTCTACCTTGTTTGGTTTTATTCGCTTAGCTTGAGTAGTATTGGAACGTAGATGGTATAGCCGCTGATCTTTTTTGCGGCCCGGGCCCTTGTTGTGCAAGCAAGTTTGAAGACAGGGAAACGGGAACGGCAAGTTGTGCGGGATCACGGCCGGTTTCAGTAAGTTTCCCCTCTTTTGGGAAGCCGGCCATGGAGTTCGTAGATCGAGTATTGAAGTGCGTAGATTGCGGCGCCGAGTTTGTATTTACTGCCGGCGAGCAATTGTTCTTCCACGACAAACAATTCACGAACGACCCCAAGCACTGTAAGCAGTGCAAGGCTAAGCGTGCGCGCGGCGGTCCGAGAGTTCGCTCTGAAACGCGGACTACCTGCTCGGAGTGCGCAGCCGAGACCACAGTGCCGTTTAAACCCACGCAGGGTCGTCCGGTGTTGTGCCGCTCGTGCTTTCAGAAGCAACAGAAGCAAGCCGCGGATTAGCAGCGAGCTCAACCGGAGCTTGCATTAAGAAGCTACTCCATAGCAGCGGTGAAGAGAAAGTCCCCGCGAAATCCTGAGGGGAACCCAGCTGATCGGACCAGGGTTGCCAACTGCGCCCAGTGGCGCTGGCTGTGGAAGAGCATGTGCAGCAGGAGCTTGCGGCGCGAAGCCTTGCGGGCGTTCTCTGGCAGTAAGGGAGAGTCGAGCTGCACGATCTGGTTCCAGTCATAGCTCGGATCTTCCAGCAGTTTGTGCACGATACTGTTTGCCATGCGATGCATTTCAAACAGCGCATCGAGCGGACCAGCAGGCATCTCATCTCTGGTGATTGCTGGGACACCGGCAATCCGCTGGCTCCAAAGAAGTTCAACGCCCCAGACGTGGCGCACAAACCCCTGAACATTCGCTGTTCCACCAATGCCGCAGGGGAGTTGGAGCAGAGCGGGGTTTGCATCCAGGTGCGCCTTCCAGAATGTGGATGCTTCATCGTTCCAGGTGAGCAGTTCTTCCATGGAAACAGCGTGAGTCATATGCACCTCGCTTACAACTAACTCTTGAAACTACTTCTTCAGCGCGCGATGTCCGATGTCGCGGCGACAATACATTCCCTCGAACTTGATCTCTTCCATCGCCTGATAAGCGCGAGCCAGAGCCTCCTCAAGGGATTCAGCCGCAGCGGTGACTCCGAGCACGCGGCCACCTGCAGTTACAATCCGATCTCCGAGCCGGGCCGATCCTGAGTGAAACACCTGAACGCCGGGAATGCGTGCCGCCGAGTCAAGGCCTGTGATCGAAAAGCCGGTTTTGTAAGCGCCCGGATACCCTGAGGAGCTGGCAACAACGCAGGCCGAAGCACCGGGTGTCCAACGGAGCGATGTCTCGGCAAGGCGTCCGTCGATGCACGCCTCAAGCGCGTCCACGAGTGGCGACTCAAGGCGCATGAGAATGGCCTGCGACTCCGGATCGCCAAAGCGCGCATTGAATTCCAGCACCTGCGGTCCGCGTGCCGTCATCATTAGGCCGATGTAGAGCACGCCGACAAAGGAGTTGCCTTCGTAGGCCATTGCCTGGATTGTTGGCTCAGCAATGTGGCGCAGGATCCACTCGGTCATCGCCGGCTCGAGGAGGGTGTCGGTTGAATAGACGCCCATGCCGCCGGTGTTCGGCCCGGTGTCGCCCTCGCCAATCCGCTTGTGGTCCTGGGCAGGCGCCAGCGGGGCAACGTGCGTGCCGTCGGAGAGGCAGAGAAAACTAATCTCCTCCCCTTCAAGGAACTCCTCAATCACGACCTGCTGCTCGGCGGCGCCCAGCAGTTTGCCGCTGAAAAGTCCACCCGCTGCTTCGACGGCGACGCGCCGTGAGTCGCAGATGATCACTCCCTTGCCGGCGGCGAGGCCATCTGCCTTCACCACAATCGGAGGATGGAACTTCTCGATAGCTTTCTCGAGTTCGGCGGGACTGTCGCACACGGCGTACTTGGCCGTGGGAATGTTGTGGCGCTGCAGAAAGCGCTTGGCGAAGCCCTTGCTGGTCTCGAGCATGGCCGCGGCGCGAGTGGGGCCGAAGACACGAAGGCCCTCCTGCTGCAGCGCGTCCACCAGGCCAAGGGAAAGCGGCAGCTCGGGCCCGACAATGGTGAGCGATGGCTGCTCTGCCACCGCGATGCGAACCATGTCTTCGAGGTCCTTCAGGTCCACGGGAATACAGCGTGCTATCTCGGCGATGCCGCCATTGCCCGGTGCGCAAACCACTTCTGTCACCCGGTCGCTGCGTTTTACCGCCCAGGCCAAAGCGTGTTCGCGCCCGCCCGACCCAAAGATCAATACCTTCATCGCTGCTTCCTAGTCTTCCTGATGTTACCGGACAGTTGTGACCTGAGCCTGAAACGTTATCTCAGCAAACGTGAGAGGCGAAGTCAAACGGGCGCAAAGTTCCTGAGGCTATATCTATACTGTTGCATGACGGGGCCGAGCTGCGGTTGCTTGCCTCACAGAGATGTTGACTTTGGGAGATTGGCCAACTGGTCTACACGCGCACCAAGCCGTACCTTGCCCAAGTCGACGCTGCTGCGCGTCGCGAAGAGCAGCGGAAAAGGTACAAGCGTAACCAGATTTTCGGCTTGATGATGATTGCGGCGGCGATCCTGACCTGGTGGCTATTCCACACCAATCCAGGATGGATCTTTCCGCCGGGATGGTGGCGATTGTGAGCCAAGATGCTGTTCTGCTGGTCGCGGGCCGCGAGCCACTTGTCGTCGTGATCCTGGGACCGACGGGGAGCGGAAAGACCGCACTTTCCCTGTGCCTTGCCGAACAATTCAGCGGCGAGGTCGTCAGCTGCGATTCCGTAGCCGTTTACCGCGGGATGGACCTGGGCACGGCCAAGCCTTCGCTCGAAGTGCGGGCGCGAGTGCCGCATCATCTCATCGATGTGGCCGATCCTGACCAGCCATTCACTGCGGGTGAGTACAGCCGCCAGGCTCGGGCGACACTGGGTGAGATTGTGGCGCGAGCGCGGCTGCCAATTGTGACCGGCGGAACCGGGCTTTATCTCCGCGCGCTGATCGATGGAATCTTTGCAGGGCCTGGACGCCAGGCCGACTTGCGTGCCCGGCTGCTGAGAAGCCAAGCGCGGCACGGCGCAGGCTGGCTGCATCGTTTACTCGCCAAGTTGGACCCCGTGTCCGCTGATCGCATCCACGCCAACGATACAGCCAAGCTGATCCGGGCGATTGAGGTGTGCGTGGCAGCGGGCAAGCCAATGTCCGACGCCCAGACTCGCGACCCGCTCAAGGGCTTCAGAGTCCTGCGAATAGGGCTGAATCCCACCCGCGAGGCATTGTATGAGCGTTTGAACAGGCGGGCCGCAGCGATGTTTGAGGCGGGTTTAGTCAATGAGACGCGCGGATTGCTTGCTCGATATGGGCTGGTGAAGACGCTGGACTCGCTGGGCTATCGGCAGGCAATTTCGGTGCTGGACGGAACGCTGAGCGCACAGGCAGCAATCGCAGCCGCGCAGCAGGGCCATCGCAACTATGCCAAGCGGCAGTTGACATGGTTCCGCCGCGAACCAGAGGTTCACTGGTTTCATTCCTTTGGCGACGAGGCTGGGGTGCAGCGGATGGCGGGGGAACTGGTGGCGTTGAGGATCTGAGTGGGCGAGACGCGCTGGCGCGGTCGGTGGCCGAGCCGCAATGCCGCCCCATGCATCCATTAGACTGTACGGTGGAACGGGCTGCTCCTGAACGGTTTTGAGGAGCGCCGGGAATGGAGTTTCTTTGGCAGAGACAATCTATGATGTCGCAATCGTTGGCGGCGGGCCAGGCGGGTATACCGCGGCATTTCGCGCGACTGAGCTTGGGCTTACGGTAGCGCTTATTGAGAAACACCAGATGCTGGGCGGAACCTGCCTTCATGTCGGCTGCATTCCCACCAAGGCGCTGCTCTTCAATGCCGAGGTCTGGGACCACGTGCAGCATGGCGCTGAGTTCGGACTGAGCTTTGCCGGCGGTGCGGCGCCGACCCTGGATTGGGCAGCGGTGCAGACGCGCAAGAACGCAATCATCTCGAGGCACGTCAAGGGTCTCGATTTTCTTGTGAAGAAGCACGGCGTGACGCGCTTGGCGGGCTACGGGAGGCTCACAGGGCCGGCGAAGGATGGTGTTCATACCGTGGCCGTGACGGGGGCTGCCGGCGACGTCAGCGAGGTGAAGGCCAAGAACGTGATCCTGGCGTCGGGCTCTGAGGCGAAGATGCTTCCTGGCCTCGCAGCCGATGATTGCATCCTGACCAACATCGAAATTCTGGCCATGGATGCGGTGCCCAAGTCACTGATCGTGATTGGCGCTGGCGCGGTCGGCGTGGAGTTCGCATCCATCTTCCGCACCTTTGGCGCGGAGATCACGATCCTCGAATTCCTGCCGCGGGCTGTGGCCGTCGAAGACGAAGAAATCTCAAAGGAGCTGACGCGCCTGTTCAAGAAGCGGGGCATCGACCTAAACACAGGCGCGAAAGTGGAGAAGGTTGAGCGCACCGAGACTGGCGTCCGGGTAAGCTACACCGATCAGAATGGCAAGCCGCAGGTGAAGGAAGCTGAGAAAGTTCTGGTCGCTGTCGGGCGCGCTCCCCGCACTGCTGACCTGGGACTGGACAAGACTCGCATAGAGCTCGACCGCGGCTTTGTGAAGGTGGATGAGGCGCAGGAGACGGCCGAGCCCGGAGTCTTTGCCATCGGAGACATTGTGGCGGGGCTGCCACAGCTAGCGCACGTAGGCTCAATGAGCGGCATGATCGCCGCGGCCAAGATTGCCGGGGCCGCGTTCAAGCCAGTTCGTAAAGACCGAATTCCCGGGTGCACCTATTGCGAACCACAGATTGGCAGCGTGGGGCTTACCGAGGCGCAGGCTAGAGAAAAGGGCTACGACGTGAAGGTGGGCAAGTTCCCCTTCGCGGGCAACTCAAAGGCAACCATTCTTGGCTCGCATGACGGTTTTGTGAAGGTCGTCGCAGAGGCAAAATACGGCGAGATTCTTGGTGTGCACATCATCGGTCCGCAGGCGACAGAGCTGATTGCTGAGGCGGTCGCGGTGCTCGAGCTCGAGGGTACGGTGGATGAGATGATGTACACCATCCATGCGCACCCCACGTTGTCTGAGGCGCTGCTCGACGGCTATGGCGCGGTGAAGGGGATGGCGATCAACGCGTAGGTTGCTCGATCACCGATTTTGCGCGCTCCAAACGATGGTTTGAAAGCGCCGGATCGGCTGAATCCATGTTCGTCTCAGGAACGAAGTCGGGAGCGGGGTGCGCTTGCAGGCGAAGAGTACTTTGAAGTCCGGTCGAAAGCTGTATCGGAGCGAGAGCTTCGACCTCGCCCCGGCCGAGCTCAGGACACTGCGCTCGCTGAAGACGCCGGCAAGAATTCAAAAGTTCATCGACGCAATCGAATATCAATACGCTGACACGGCAGGCTCGCCCCGGCGCGTGCTGCGCGAGCGAAAAGGCCACTGCATGGAGGGCGCAATGCTGGCGGCGGCGGCGCTGCGCGTCAACGGTTACCCGCCGCTGCTGATGGACCTGGAGGCTGTGCACGATGACGACCATGTGCTGGCACTCTATCGCGAACACGGCCTTTGGGGTGCGGTTGCCAAGTCCAATTTTGCCGGCCTGCGGTTTCGCTCGCCGGTCTATCGAACGCTGCGCGAGCTGGCCCTCAGCTATGTGGAGCACTACTACAACCTTCGCGGAGAGCGCACGCTGCGAGCATACTCTGTGCCGGTCAATTTGGCATCGCTCGACAACAAGGGTTGGATGACGTCGGAGGAAGACGTGTGGTGCGTGGTCGACAAGCTGATCGCGGCAAAGCACTACCCGCTATTCCCCGACAAGGTTGCGCGCTCGCTGCCGCGTCTTGACCGTCGCAGCTTTGAGGCAGGGATGCATGGGCGGGTTAAGCATTAAGGAGCGAAGAAGGCGACGATGGAGCGCTATGGCGCAGTGTGGGCATGGCGATCAACGGCTAAGAAGGTGTTGGGGAAAAATCAGTCTTCTTCTGCAGCCTCTTCTTCAAGCAGAGGGTTAATGTCCCGTTTGCCGTGGAGGACGCGGACTATGCGGAGATCGTCTCCGGAATGGATGTAGTAAATGCGCATAGAGGGAAAGCCGCGAACCGACCAGGAGCGCAGCCCCGAAAGCGACGGATTGTCGAGTATTTTAGGAGCGCCCGCTCCGGGCATGCGGCAAAGCGCCTCTGTTGCGGTCTGCACCGCGTCAAGGAATCGCTCTCCAGCGCGAACGGCATCCTTTTCGACCAAGTAGTAGAAATACTGGCGGAGAATATCTTCTCGCGCGGCTGCTCGAATAAAGACGTTCACTCTACGGGTGACTTCCTTCCAGGCTATTTGCGCCCGGCAAGAATCTTAGCCGCATCCTGCTTGAGTTCGCTCCAGAAATCCGGGGAAAGTGGAATATCCTCACCTTTTGTCAGCCCATCGATCAGCAAAGCCTCCAGGCGCGCGTCTGCCTCCTTAGCTTGCGCGTCACGCAGCAACCCGCGAACATACTCGCTTACGTTCCCGTAGCCCTTGGTTTGAACCTCGTGCTCAATGAACTCTTTCAGGGACTCGGGCAGCGAGATTGTCAACGTGGTCATGGCTGGCCTCTAGTGGGATTATAGCAATAGTTCTTATCTAATAGGAAATGGGTGCGAGCTGAGCTACTCAGGCACGCGCTTCAATGCAGCAGCCTCCTGAAGGTCCTCTAAATTAAGAAACCACTTTAGATTCTTCGCAAGCGAAAGAGAGCAGGCGAACTCAAGATTCTTTCCATTTTTGCCCTCTTCAATGCGGATGCCAATTCGGATGGGCTGTTGGCTGAGCTTTTCTTTTGAGTGACTTCCTGTGAAATAAAGCCTTTGCTTTACGCCAGGCATACGCCCAAACGGACGGGTCTCAAAGATCCTCCTGAGAGCGAGATATCCTGCCCTGTCGACCCCAAACTCAAGGGACGCTGTCTCTGAGTTCGTGCGTACGCGAACCACACCGAAGAACAAACCGTCGCGTTCATCAGCATCAAGCAGCTCCAGGTAGCCTTCAGAATTGTCTCTCATCTCGCCACTTTTTAGAGATCAATCGATTGGCTCGCCACCAGCTCCTTGCACTTTGCAATGAAGTCGGCCAGCGGGACGGAACCCTGATCGCCTTTTCCGCGGGTGCGAACGCTGACGGCGGTTGCCGATTCTTCCTTGTCGCCGAAGACCAGAATGTAAGGCGTCTTCTGGCTGGCAAAGTCGCGGATCTTACCGTTCATCTTTTCGTTGCGGTCGTCCACCTCCACGCGCAGACCCGCAGTCTTGAGCTCCGCTTCGACCTTTTTTGCGTAGGCATGATGCCGCTCAGCAATGGGAACCAGGCCCACCTGAACCGGCGCAAGCCACAGCGGGAACGCGCCTGCATAGTGCTCGATCAGCACGCCAAAAAAGCGCTCCACCGACCCGAAGAGCGCGCGGTGCACCATTACCGGCTGATGCCTCTCGCCGTCCTCGCCCACGTATTCAAGTTCAAAACGCTCCGGCAGGGTGAAGTCGAACTGAACGGTGGAGAGCTGCCACAGGCGTCCCAGCACATCCACCAGCTTGACGTCGATCTTTGGCCCGTAGAAGGCAGCTTCGCCGGGGATGGTTTTGTAATTTATGCCTTTGCGCTCGAGGGCGTTTTTCAGACCGTTTTCGGCAAGGTTCCAGTTTTCGTCGCTGCCGACGTAGTGGGCGCGGTCGTTCGGGTCCCAGGTGGAGAGCTCGACCTTGAACTCGGAGAAGCCGAATGTCTTAAGAGTGGCCTCGGCAAAGTCGATACACGCGACGACTTCATCTTCAATCTGGCTTGGCATGCAGAAGATGTGCGCATCGTCCTGGGTAAAGCCGCGCACGCGCAGCAGCCCGTGCATTGTTCCCGAACGCTCGTAGCGGTATACGTTGCCTAGCTCAGCATAGCGCTGCGGCAGATCGCGGTAGCTCTTGGGAGAATTCTTGTAGATAAGAACATGGAATGGGCAGTTCATCGGCTTCATGCGGTAGTGCGCATCGTCCAGTTCCATGGGCGTGAACATGTTCGCCGAGTAGAAGCCCTCATGCCCCGACGTCTGCCACAGGCTTACGCGCGCCACGTGAGGCGTGTTCACCAGCAGATAGCCGCGGCGCAGGCACTCGTCGCGCATCCAGTCTTCCATCACCTTGCGAATCATCGCGCCCTTGGGATGCCAGAAGACGAGCCCCGGCCCGGCCAGCTCCTGAATGCTAAAGAGGTCGAGTTGCTTGCCCAGCAGACGATGGTCGCGCTTGGCTGCTTCCTCAAGCCGCGCAAAATGCTCGTCCATGGCCTTCTGCGAAAAGAAGGCTGTGCCGTAGACGCGCTGCAACTGGGGATTCTTCTCATCGCCCAGCCAGTAAGCGCCTGCCAGCGAGAGCACTTTGAAGGCTTTCACGCGGCCAGTCGAGGGCACGTGTGGGCCGCGGCAAAAGTCCACAAACTCGCCGTTGCGATAGAAGCTCACCTCAGAGCCGGGCTCGGTGAATTTGGTCACGAAGTGTATCTTCATGAAGTCGCCGTCGCGCTCGAACTCCGACAGCGCCTTTTCGCGCGGCTCATGGATGCGGGCAAAGGGCTCGTCGCGCTCGACTACTTCCTTCATTCTCTTTTCGATTGTGGTCAGGTCATCCGGAGTGAAGGGGGTTGGCCGATAGAAGTCATAGAAGAAGCCGGCATCCGTGGCAGGGCCGTGGCCGAGCTTGGTCTCAGGAAACAGCTCGAGCACAGCCGTCGCCAGCACGTGTGCGGCCGAGTGGCGAACCACTTTCAACGCCTCAGGATCGTACTCCTTGATCAGCTCAAGGCGTGTGTCCTCAGTGAGCGGTGCGGAGAGATCGACGAGGCGCGGACCTGCCGCGCTTTCTGCCGCATACATCGCTGCCTCTGCGCCTTCGGACTCGGCGCCAGCTGTCTGAGCGGTCGACGTAGTCAGCGGAGTGATGCGTGCAACTACGGAAGCGGCGGCGAGGCGCGGAGAGATGGCGTTGGCGATTTCAAATGGCGTCGTTCCGGAGGGTACTTCGCGAATGGCTCCATCGGGCAGGTGTACGGCAATCGTCTTCGAACTCATAGAAGGGTGCATTCCAGGGGCCGCAGATCAACCAGCACGGCCATCCCTTTGAGAATAGATGGATGATGGGGGCCAAGTCGACTGCGATAGGTCATTTGCGAACTGCCGCCCGTCCTTGACAGCCCGTAAACACGCAAAAGATACTGAAACCACGTCACTTTTCACCAGGAGCGAGGTGGTGACTCTCATTCACCCAAGGTATACAAACCTGGCGTGTACAAATCTGGCTCTTTATTGAAGACGCACAATTATTGATCCTTCCTGGATTCTCCGCGCACTGAGAAGCCCGCAAACCGGTTTGTAACAGGAGCTTTCCCATGTCGGCGGCGCAAAATCTCCCCATATCTTTCTCCCAGCGCCTGCGAGCACATCTTTCCATTGCCAGGCTGGATCATTCGCTCAAGAACGTCTTTGTCCTGCCCGGCATCATTGTTCCTCTCAGCGTCTCTCCCGATTTGCTCACCTGGAGTCTCGTGGGCAAACTGGCGCTGGCGTTCTTGGCGATCACGCTGATTGCCTGCAGCAACTATGTGATTAACGAAGTGCTCGATGCGCCGTTCGACCGCTTGCATCCTGTCAAGCGCAACCGCCCCGCTGCCCTGGGCCTGGTACACATCGGATGGGCCTATGTTCAATGGCTAGTCATGATGTTTGCCGGCATCGCCATTGGTCTTCTTGTGTCCCGCATGTTTGTTGTCTTTGCGCTGGCACTGTGGATTATGGGCTGCCTTTACAATTTTCCGCCCATCCGCACCAAAGATGTCCCGTATCTGGATGTGCTGACGGAGTCGATCAACAACCCTCTGCGCATGCTGCTGGGCTGGTACGCGGTCACCAGCGTTCTTGTTCCGCCCGTGTCCCTCTTGATCGCATACTGGATGATCGGTTGCTATTTCATGGCACTCAAGCGCTTCAGCGAGCTCTCAGAGATCCGCACCAAGACAGATGCGGGCGCCTATCGAGCATCGTTCAAGCATTACTCGCCGGAGTCGCTGCTCGTGTCTGTCGTGTTCTATGCTTCCACGGCCATGCTGTTCCTGGGCGCATTCATCATCCGCTACCGCATTGAATTAATTCTCGGTTTTCCCCTGGTCGCTCTAACCATGGCAATTTACTTGAAGCTTTCTTTCCATGCTGGAAGCGCCGTGCAGAACCCTGAGAAGCTCTATCGGGAACCGCTGTTGATGGCCTCGTTTTTGGCAACAGTTCTGGTTATGGGCCTTCTCCTCTTTATTCGCATCCCTCAACTGGAAAAATTCTTCATGCCCACACTTCCGCAGTCGTCCGCTGCTTCCGTCTCATTCACTCAAGGGACCCAGCATTGATTGCGGCGCTATTCGGTGGAGTCAGGCTTGCAGCGGTCTGCCCGGGGCTTTGCGAAGGGCAATCCCTATTGCACTTGCCACAGGTACTCGACATACTCTTTTTGAGTTGGATAGACGCCAAGGGTCACCGCATGGTCAGGAATCAATCCTGGCTGGAAGCACACGCCGTAGTGCTTCTCTCCGGGTTGCCAAACCGAGGTTGAGTTCGACAACTCGATGAGCGTCTCCGCCGGTGTGTGGTAGTCCGGCGAGAACACGAAGTGGTAATTGGGCAGATACAGCGTGAGCGATTCCCGGTTGTTTGCTGCCACAACAGTTGCTCCCGGTGGAACATGCTGTCGAATGCCTGAGAAGACATCGCCCAGCCAGGCTCGGGTACCCCACGACTCAGAGCGATGCTGAGGACTGCACTCGAACGCGGAGCCAACAATAAGCAGAATGCAGACAAGTGCGATGCCGGCCAGCCTTGCCAGGTTTCGCGTGCCGGATGCCTGCCGTTTTGCTCCCTTGAGTTCCGCAAAAAGATCGCCAAGAATCAACCCCGCCGCGGCCATAAGAATCACTGCAGACTCAAAGAAGAAAGTATTCAGAATAAAGTGATCCGCAATTCCCAGGCCGAATGCGAATAGGCCACAGCTTGCAAAGACAACGGAGGGAATCGAAAGCCGCCTCCGCAACAGCAGCCATATCGCCGCAGCCAAACCCGCCCCCACCAGAATCCAGACCGAAATGTGTCCGCTCGCTGCGTTGCTGAAAACGCGAGTGGCAAAGTGCTGGGTGTGTTGAGAGCCATGGTTTCTCTGCAGCACCGATGCTCCAAGGATTCCGTAGCACTCCACATATCCGCCCCGAATCCATCCTCCCGGCCAAATCACAAAGGTGGTTGCGAAAAAGACGACGCATGCCTTCAGCGAGGACCGTAGTGCAACCCATCGTTTGGGGAGCAATTCTGGCCGTGTGAGCCAAAGTGTTGCCAGCGCCACAGGAATGGCAAAGATCAACTCGAGACTGAATTCGAGCGTGGCCACCGCGAAGGCCAACACAATGGCGGCAAGGTAGAGGTCGCGCAGTCGATGCCCAGCCAAATAGCGAGAGAAGAGAAAAAGAAATCCGACAGCAAAGAGGAGGTACCATGCGTGGGGGGTTGGGTCCACACTGACTTCAATAAACGAGGCCTGGAGTCCTGCGAACAGCGCGATCAGCGCGGCCACGATGAGTGGCACCGAGAACTCCGCGAGGATAAAGTACAACAGCCCGCAGAGAAGTGCGCCCGCAACGGACCAGAGCACTCGAGTACATCGATCGGTCGAAAAGAAACCTCGAACGATGTGGAGGATATATGTGCTTACCGGGGTGTGGAAGTGTCGTAAGCCCGCATTGTCACCTTCGATGTAGAGCGTGAACCAGGGATGTTCCCTGAAGTCCGCGTCTAAACGGTGGCGGAGAACCAGATCAACCGGAGTTTCGCTGTTGGTATTGAGCCATGTGGCGACAATGGGCGCCTGCGCGGCCCGCATGTAGTCTGCCGCATCGTCAAACAAGATGCTGTCGTGAGTTTGAGGGAGATGGAGAAAGAAGATCGACAGGAATATGACCAGAGCACCGAGGAAGCTTGAAGTCGTGCTTCTTTTCAAGAGAGCAACCTCCAGGGCATCCGCGCATCCTCAGCTGACCGGCAAGGCGGTGAGTCTTATGGTCATTGTTTGAACGCTGCTTATATACAGCAATATTAACCTGCTGGGTTTGGAGCACTTCTATTTAATTGCGGGCTTGGCTCACAACAAGGCGGAATGCGTTGCGCCTTGAACTCAGGGGCGGATCGCAGCCTGTTGGATGACTCACCGAGGCAGAGTCTGCCATCCGATGCGCAAGATCTCAAGACTTCAAGAAATCCAGAAAAGCGGGTCAAGATTTAGAGCACCACCGTGGCCGCAAGCGCATTCCGCCAGATCCTAAGCCAAAAGACAGGAAAGGGATGGGATCTCTCCCATCCCTCTCCATTGTTGCAGGATTCTGCCTGAATCCGGCCAAGGATTTAGAGCGGCTGCACGTCCGCAGCTTGCCATCCCTTGGGCCCCTTCACCACGTTGAACTGCACGGCTTGCCCCTCTTGCAGGCTCTTGAAACCGCTTGAGTTGATCGCCGAGTAGTGCACGAATACGTCTTCGCCGTTCTGGCGCGAGATAAAGCCGAAGCCCTTCGCGTCATTAAACCACTTCACAGTGCCTTGTTCCATTTTGCTCGTATTTCCTAATCTTTGAATTGCGCTTGATGAATCGGAGCGACCACTGGCAGAATCTAGCTTGGTTGGGCGAGTGCTGCTCAACGCCCGGTTCGGTTCTAACGCTAAAACGAGTGTAGCACGCCCTCTGGAAAATCGGTGCACAAATCGCATCCGGAGCTCTTGCCTGAGGGAATTTCAATCCTGAAGCCGCTGATTTGAAAACCTTTCCATTCAAGTGACCATCGCGCACGCACCTGTGATAGCTTGATAAGTCGCCATGAAACCTGATCCCGTACCTAGCATGCTTGGCCGCGCAACCGAGGTGTTTGAAGCCGAATTCGCCTCGCTGCCCGACTTTGGCCCGGCCACCGAAGGTGCCGAAGGGGCCATCGAGCAGGTTCTTGAGGACGTGGCCCACCGCCTGGGCGATAACTATCCCTATTTCCATCCCCTCTATGCCGGGCAGATGCTCAAGCCCCCTCACCCGGTGGCTCGGGCAGCCTATGCGCTGGCCATGAAGGTGAATCCGAATAACCATGCGCGCGATGGCGGACGGGCGAGCTCGGAGATGGAGATCGAGGCAGTTGCCGGCATCGCGTCGATGTTCGGCTGGAAGAGCGGCGAATTCCTGGGCCATCTAACCTCAAGCGGTACCATGGCCAACCTTGAGGCGCTTTGGGTGGCAGGACAAATATCCCCCGGAAAGCGGATCCTCGGCTCCGCGCAGGCTCACTACACCCACAGCCGCATTTCAGCGGTCCTGAAGCTTGAATTCAAACAGGTTGCCGCTGACGACCGGGGCCGAATGAGCCTGGAAGCGCTTGAGTCAGAGCTCCGCGCGGGGAACGTTGGCACGGTTGTCGTCACCATGGGCACCACGGCAACAGGGGCTGTTGACCCGCTGGTGGAGATTCTTGGGCTGCGTGAGCGATATGGCTTTCGGGTCCATGTAGACGCAGCCTACGGGGGGTATTTCGGTCTGATTGCCGATGAGCTTGATGAACCGGCGCGCCAGGCATATCAGGCCATTGGCCGTGCCGACTCTATCGTGATCGATCCCCACAAGCATGGGCTCCAGCCTTACGGCTGCGGGTGCATTCTCTTTCGCGAGCCGGCAGTGGGGCGGTTCTATAAGCACGACTCGCCGTATACCTACTTCACTTCAAGCCAGTTACACCTTGGCGAGATCAGTCTCGAGTGCTCTCGAGCAGGTGCCGCAGCCGTAGCTCTTTGGGCCACGCAACGCCTACTGCCGCTTGAGCCTGGAGGGCAATTTGCCCAGGGCCTGGCAAAGGGCCGGCGGGCAGCGCTGGAACTCGACAGGCGCTTGCGCCAGGATGGGCGGTTTGAAGCGATGGCAAAGGGTGGGCCGGAACTGGACATTGTGGTTTGGAAAATGCACGCGGATGACCCTGGGGCGGCGTCTGAGCTCGCTCAGAATACGTTTTTAGCCTGTAGTAAGAGGGATTTGCACCTTGCGCTTGTACAATTGCCGCAGAGATGGTTTAAGCAGTCTGCGGTGCCTCGAGCTTCTCCCGGCCGAAGCGAAATCGAAGCAGATTCGGTTCGTTGTCTTCGTTCCGTACTAATGAAGCCGGAACACGAGAAATGGTTGGAGGAAATCTGGGATCGGCTGGTGGCCGCAAGCAAGGAAACAACAGGGGCGTAGGTTGATGGCTCAAGAAGCGATGGCTGGGCTCGAGAATGAAAACGTTGTCTTGAGGGCAGGCGACCTCTCCCTGACCCTTCTGCCTCATCTCGGCGGTAAGATTGCCTCCATCAAAATCGGCGATAACGAACTGCTCCAGGCACCGCTTCTTCATTACGCTTCGCGAACCCAGACCATGGCCTTCGACGAGTCCGATGCAAGCGGGTGGGATGAATGTCTGCCGTCTGTCGCGCCATGTTCAGTGCTTCTCGCCGACGGCTCTACAGTGCAGATTCCCGACCACGGAGATCTTTGGCGGGTCCAGTGGCATTCGATGGTGAATCGAGCAGATTCGGTGACATATCGCGGAGACTGCTTTTCCCTGCCGCTGCGTTTGGAGCGGACGGTGAGGCTGAGCGAGTCGGCCAGAGGCTTTGAACTTGGCCTGGATTATTCGGTAACTAACCTGGCCATGGAACCGACGCCCTGGTCCTGGGCGGCACATCCACTCTTCGCCGTCGACCCTGGCGATCGCATCGTGCTTCCCGATTCCATCAAATCCCTCCGGCTTGAAGGCTCCGGTGGCAATCGTCTTGGCAATGGCGGCGACAGCGTCTCGTGGCCGACTGCAAAGCTCACTGCAGGTGGCGAAACTGATCTTAGCCTGGCCCAGTCCATCGATTCCGGCGTAGGCGACAAGCTGTTTGCCGGCCCGTTGAATAAGTCGGAAAACTGGTGCGCTTTGGAACGGCTGAACGCCGGAGTGCGGATCAAAATAGGCATCGATCCGGCTGATACCCCTTATTTCGGTCTTTGGATTTGCTATGGCGGTTGGCCCGATCAACCTGGGAAAAAGCAGATGTGCGCTGCACTGGAACCTGCCACTGCACCCGTTGATTCGCTGGCAGAAACGGGCCCGTGGTCTCGCGTGCTGCCGCCCGGCGACTGCTTTTCCTGGTCGATGACCGTTGAGTTCGAGTCCATTGCGAGTGTGAACTGACATGCACAACATTGCCATCTTCCGGGCTCAGCACAAGCAGCGATTTGGCGCTGAACCCGCCATTTTTGTTGCTCCCGGCCGTGTAAACCTCATCGGCGAGCACACCGACTATGCGGAGGGCTTCGTTATGCCCGCGGCCATCGACTTCGCTACCCTCGCCGCCATCTCTCCGCGCGCCGATGGCAAGATCGCACTTTACTCTGAGAATTATGGCGAAGAACGCCACTTCGATGTTTCCGCCGTGCCGACTATGCAGGCCAGCCACCACTGGACGGACTATCCGCTCGGTGTGGTCTCCATCCTTGCCGGTGAGGGCCATACGATTCCTGCCTTTAACTTGAGTCTCTGGGGGGATGTGCCGCTGGGCTCAGGACTGTCTAGCTCCGCGGCGGTAGAGGTGGCTACTGCACTAGCAGTGCTCTCGGTTTTGAAGGCGACGTATCCGGGTCCGCAACTTGCGCGTCTTTGCCAGCGGGCGGAGAACGAGTTTGTCGGCTCAAGCTGCGGCATCATGGATCAGTTCATCTCTGCCAATGGCAGCAAAGATCACGCCATGCTGCTCGACTGCCGCGACCTCAGCTTCAAGCTCGCGCCGATTCCGCCGGATGTGGCGCTGGTGATTGCGAACACCATGGTCAAGCACTCGGTGGCAGGCGGCGACTACACCACCCGCCGGGCTGAGGTGGAAGCAGCTTGTGCCGTCATAGCGAGTCATCGGCCAGGAGTCAATTTCCTGCGCGACGCGACGGTGGACGATCTGGCGAATTGGGGCACCGAGATGACTCCCGAATCGCTTAAGCGCGCGCGTCACGTCATTACAGAAAACCTGCGTACGGTTGCCTTTGCCGCAGCGCTCGAAAAGGGTGATTTGAACCAGGTTGGGCGTCTCATGGCCGAGGCCCACACCAGCTACAGCCAGGATTTTGAAGGCAGCTGCGATGAGGCCGACGCAATGGTGGAGATGGGTCAGGACCTGCCCGGCCTGATCGGAGCGCGGCTGACAGGCGGCGGCTTTGGCGGTTGCACCATCAACCTGGTGGAGCAGTCGCAGGCACAGGCCTTTGCCCATGCTCTGGGGGCGCTCTATGCCGGGCAGTTTGGCATCGTTCCGCAGATCCACATCTGCCACGCTTCGGATGGAGCAAGGGCGCTGAGCTAGGGTCACCAGAGATGTGATCGCGGTGACCCGGAGCGATTACGTCTCCCAAAAACACCGCCACAAAGCCCCGCATAACATTCATCACACGAATGGCCAGCCCCCTATCTTTGCGCAGGGCGAATATTTTGGCTAAATCATGGGAAATGCCCAATTTGCAATTCATTCCCATCCCAGTTTCGTGGGATCTTTATCATCCCATTCCACAGATTTAACTTGGTAAAATGGTTGGAGTCTGTGCCGATGATGACCGGGAGGACAAGCATGCCCGGCCCAAAGAAAAATCCCCATCTTTATTCGTCGCCTAGGCGTTTGTATGCAAACCGGAGACCCCTTGTGATGCAATCGAGCTCGTCCCGCCCTTTTTCTTACGAACAATTCCCAACCGCAGGTGTTGTCGCCTATTTCTCCATGGAGATCGCGATCAATCCTGGTATGCCCACGTATTCTGGCGGCCTTGGCGTCCTCGCCGGCGATACCCTGCGTTCGGCTGCCGACCAGGGAGTTCCTTTGGTGGCATTTACGCTTGCTCATCGCAAGGGCTACTTCCAGCAGCACCTTGATAGCCAGGGAGTTCAAAGCGAAGAGGTTCAACTGTGGAATCCGGCAGACTTCTGCATGGAGGAGCCGGTTCGAATCACGGTAAGTGTCGAGGACCGGGTTGTACAGGTGCGCTGTTGGCGCTATGACCTTGTCGGCCGTTACGGCCACATTGTGCCCATCTACCTGCTTGACACCGATATTGAAGGAAACTCCGGCTGGGACCGAGGTCTGACGGATCACCTTTATGGCGGCGACACCAACTATCGCCTCCAGCAGGAGATCGTTCTCGGCATGGGCGGCGTGCGGATGGTGAACGCACTCGGCCATCGCGTCAACGTCTATCACATGAACGAAGGGCATGCAGCGCTGCTTACTTTGGCCCTGCTTGAGCACCAGATGGGCGGAGGGCCTATCGGCGCGCCCACCGAAGCCGATCTCGCCCTGGTGCGGCAACGTTGCGTATTTACGACGCACACGCCCGTACCCGCCGGGCACGACCGTTTCTCCACCGAGCAGACCATTCGCATTCTGGGCGGCGATCGCACGGCGCGACTCGAGAAACTGGGCTGCTTCCGCGATGGCATGTTGAACATGACATTGCTCGCGCTCAAGTTTTCCCGTTACGCGAACGCCGTTGCCATGCAGCACGCCAAGGTGTCGCGGGAGATGTTCCCCGAGTTCACCATCGACTCCATTACCAACGGCGTTCATGCGCCAACCTGGGTATGTGAGCCGGTACAAAAGCTGCTGGACATCCACGTTCCGGCATGGCGGCGGGACATGCTCTATCTCCGCAACTCAATCGATGTGCCGGAAGACGAAATCCTTGCCACACATGCCGAGGCCAAGAGATCGCTCCTCAGCGAAGTGGCGACCCGCACCGGGCGCATGCTGAAAGACGATGTGCTCACGATTGGTTTTGCGCGGCGCGTGGCCACATACAAGCGCGCCACTTTGCTCTTCACCGATCCCGAGCGGCTGGTGGAGATAGCCACCAAGGCTGGTGGGCTCCAGATTATTTACGCCGGCAAGGCTCATCCCCAGGACCAACCCGGAAAGGCTCTGATCCACAAGGTGGTTGAGGATGCGGCCCGGCTCTCAGGCAACCTGCTTCAAATTGTGTATCTCGAGAACTACGACTGGGCTCTGGGCGCCATGATGACAGCGGGCGTCGATGTCTGGCTGAACACGCCCAAGCGGCCCTACGAAGCGAGCGGAACCAGCGGCATGAAGGCTGCTCTAAACGGCGTCCCGAGTCTGTCGATTCTCGATGGGTGGTGGATTGAGGGTTGCATAGAAGGCTTCACGGGCTGGGCGATCGAAGACGGCGCCCACGATTCCGAAGAGGCCTCTTCGCTCTATCGAAAGCTCGAAACGGCAGTTGTCCCGCTCTATCTGTCAGACCCGACTCAGTGGGCAAGGCTGATGCGCAACACCATCGCCTTCAACGGCTCCTACTTCAACACCAACCGCATGGTGAAGCAGTACACGCGCAATGCCTATTATCCGGTGCAGCTGCTTGAGCGAGCGAAGGTGGAGGAAGCGGAACTGACGGTGTAAGCGGTGGCCAAAAGCTGGAAGCCTATTTAGCTGCTTCTCGCAGCAAAATCGACTCCTGCTGCCCCTCCAGGGGAAAGTGCGCAGGCTCAACTACGTGGATGCGCTTGGCGCTTGGCGGCGGTGCGAGCAGCATGAATGAAGCCCCGCCAGTACGTAGAAGACTGGTGCAATCCGCAGTTGGCAATGCAGGGCTATACAGGTATCCCTGAATCTCAGCGCACATTTGCTTTTGCAGGTATTCCAGCTGCTGGTGCGTCTCAACGCCTTCGCCTACACACGCAATGTCCAGGTTTCGAGCCAGGCTCAGGATGCCCCTCACCACCGCTTCTGCTGCGGGCTGCGATACCACGTCGCGCATGAACGACCGGTCAATCTTGATCCGGTCGAGCGGGAACCGGCGCAGATAGGCGAGTGACGACCAACCTGTGCCAAAGTCATCGAGCGATAGGCTTACGCCGATCCGTTTCAGCTCGTGCATGATCCGAATGCTGTTTTCGGTATTGTCGAGCGTCAGGCTTTCGGTGATCTCAAGCTCAAGCCAACATGGATCAAGTCCCGTCTTGTCCAGGGTCTCGGTAACTGCCCTGACAATTTCTCCTCTGTGGAACTGCTGCGCAGAAACATTCACAGCCATGCGAACAGGAGCCAAACCCTCTAGCTGCCACTCCACATTCTGGCGGCACGCAGTCATAAGAACCCACTGGCCGACCTCCGTCATCATCCCGAGTTCCTCCAGCACGGGAATGAACTGGTTGGGAAAGATCCGGCCCTCCTCGGGATGATTCCAACGCAGCAATGCCTCCACCGCGGTAATCCGGCCTGTTTCAGCTGAGACCAGCGGTTGGTAATGCAGCACAAACTCTTCGCGGGCCATTGCCTTGCGCAAGTCCACTTCCAGCTTCTGCCGGCGCCTCGCCTCTTCGTTGAGTCCGGGTGTGCAAAGGCAAAAAGTGCTGCGGCCTTTGGCCTTGGCCTCATACATGGCCGAGTCCGCCGCCTGCAGCAGGGCGCCGGGGTTCTCGCCATCATTCGGGTAATGGCAGATGCCGATGCTGCTGCTGATGTGCAACTCATCGCCCTCAATGTGAAACGGCTCAACAATGGCAGCCAGAATCTTGCGCGCCACTTGCTCGGTGTCCTCGTCCGATGTTGCCAATGGCAGCACCACCACGAACTCGTCGCCGCCCAGACGTGCCACAATATCGCTCTCGCGCAGGCAATTCTTTAGCCGCATCGACACGGCTTCAAGAAGGCGATCGCCAACGTAGTGTCCTAGTGAATCATTCACATTCTTGAAGCGATCCAGGTCCAGCATCATCACGGCGACCCGCTTCTTGTTCCGCGCAGCTAACGCGATCGCCTGTAACAGGCGGTCCTGCAGTAGTGTGCGATTGGGTAAACCAGTCAGAGCGTCGTGAAGCGCCATATAGCGGATGCGAGCCTCAGCCTGTTTTCGCTCTGTCATGTCGCGCGCGATGCCCATCGTTCCGATGATCTGGCCTTGACGGTTGCGCAGGGGCAGTTTGGTCGTAAGCACCCAGCTTTCCCGGCCATCCGGCCAGGTTTCCTTCTCCTCGCGCCCCACCGCCGGTTTGCCGGTACGCATAATCTCCTGCTCATCGGCATAGGCCCGCCGCGCATGCTCGCTGCTGAACATGTCGGCGTCGGATTTGTTCACCGCCTGCGACGGATCGGTCAGCCCAAAATATGTTGCCATGGCACTGCTGATGCGAATGAAGCGGCTTTCGCGGTCCTTGAAGAAAACGTTGTCAGGGATGTTCTCGAGAAACGCCTCCAGCAGGCTTTGCTCTGTTTGGTGGCGGAAATCCGCGATGGTCTTGAGGATGATCAGGCCCGCGACTAAAACGCCAACCGTGAGAATCCCGAACCCGCTCACCCGGATTCCGGCCAGACGCGATGCCCAGAACTCACCAGTCGAACCTTCGCGCAACATGCGGGATTCGATCATGGCGCCGAGAAGCAACGCCAGGACCGCAATTGCCGTCGAAGGGATCCGGGGAAATTCCCGTTTGACTCTCATTGGCCCGATTCCTCGAAAGCCTCAACGGGCGCAGGCTACGATGACATAATTTTCCGCGAAATCAAGTTCGTGCGCATCACAAAAGCGATTTTCCATGTACAACTTGCCGAGAAATCGGTACTACGTTGGTTGTAGCGGACCAAAATGGGATTACTGCAGGTAGGACCACAAAACAACGTGGTTTACTGACCCCTTCGATTGAAAAACTCCAGACGAGGCCAGCGGGAAGGAGACGTGGCCAGTGCGCAAATTGACCTATTCAGGCAGGATTTTATTTATGAATTAGTAAGCAAAGATAAAAGGACTTGCGCTGCACGAATGCCGCGCAAGTCACTTGAGTCCGCTTCAGCTCGTCTTCTATGAAGGCGGCGGCATCTCGCTGCTGGTGCCTCCCGCTGCGGGCACGTAGCCCTTCTGCACGTAGTCCATCACCATCCGGTCGGCATTGAAGCGCCATCCCAGGGTGCGTATTGTCCGCTTCATGCGCCGGATCCATCCCCGCGGCAGGCCATCCTGGTCCCGTTGGTAAAACAGCGGAATCAACTCTTCAGCGAGGACTCGATACAGGTCTTCGCCGTCGCGCTTGTCATGCACGTCCAGGTCGGAGTGGGTTCGTCCGTTGCCGATAGCGAAGCCATTGAGCCCGTCGTATGCCTCAGCCCACCACCCATCGAGCACGGAGAGGTTGAGTCCTCCGTTCAATACGACCTTCTGGCCGCTTGTGCCGGACGCTTCCAGCGGGCGTCGCGGGTTGTTAAGCCACACGTCGACACCCTGCACCAGGTACCGGCCTACATTGATGTCGTAGTTCTCAATGAAGATCAGCTTGTCGGAAAAGCCGGAGCTGCGCATCATCTGGGCAATCTGCTGCAGCACCCTCTTGCCGGGCTCGTCGTGAGGATGAGCCTTGCCGGCAAAGAGAAACTGCACGGGGCGCTTCGGATCGTTCACCATTGAGGTCAGGCGCTCAATATCGGCCAGCAACAGGTTGGCGCGCTTGTAAGTGGCGAATCGGCGCGCAAACCCGATAGTCAGCGCATCGGGAGAAAATACCTTGCTGAGCGATTGAATGTACTCGGGTAACTCAAAGCGTCGCTCTGCCTGCTCGCGCGCGCGGCGGCGGGCAAAGTCCAGAAGCTGCGCCTTCAGGCTTAGATGGGTCTCCCACAGCTCGCCGTCGTCCACCGTCTCAATTGCCTCCCAGGTGGTTGCGCGCCCGCTGCGCTGCTGCCAGCCGATGCCGAGATGCCGGTCGTAGAGGCGAGCCATCTGCGGCGCCAGCCATGAGGGAACATGAACGCCGTTGGTGATGTGGCCGATGGGCACTGCGTCTTCTGAGCGGCCGGGATATAGAGGCTTCCACATGGCGCGCGAAACCTCACCGTGCAGCGAAGAAACCGCGTTCACTCGACGCGCCAGCTTGAGGCCCAGCACCGTCATGCAAAACTGCTCGCCGTGATTGTTCGGATTCTCGCGGCCATAGCTCATCAAGTCGTAGTGGGAAAGGCCAAGCTGTTCGCGCAGCGGGCCGAGGTGCTCTTCGATCAGGTCGGAATTGAATCGATCGTGGCCGGCAGGGACCGGCGTATGCGTGGTGAAGATCACTTCCCGCGCAACCTGGCTGGCGGCGGTGTAGAAGTCCACGCCCTCCTCTTCCATGCGGCTGCGAATGGCTTCAAAAACGGCAAAGCCGCTGTGACCTTCATTCAAGTGGAGCACTCCAGGCGATACACCCATTGCCTTCAGCGCGCGGAAGCCGCCAACGCCGAGCACCAACTCCTGCCGGATGCGGGTGCGCGAGTCGCCACCGTAGAGGCGCGAAGTGGTTTCGAGATCTTCGGGTGCATTGCCGGGAACGTTGGAGTCGAGCAGGAGCAGATCGATTCTGCCTACTTTGACCCGCCAAACCTTGGCGCGGATGGTGCTGCCCCGGGTGATTATTTCAACCACCACGGGTTCGCCGTTGACGCCAATAGCTGGCTGCATGGGAAGCGCGTTGACATCGGTCTGGACATATTCCTCTCGCTGCCAGCCGCTCTGGTCGAGATGCTGAAGGAAGTATCCCTGCCCATAAAAAAGCCCGATGGCAACCAGTGGGACATCGAGGTCCGAAGCGCTCTTGATATGGTCTCCTGCCAGCACGCCCAGGCCGCCGGAGTAGATGGGGAGTGATTCGTGCAGCCCGAACTCAGCGGAGAAGTAGCCAACCGGCCGCTTTCTCAGTACGCCAGCATTGCTGGCGGCCCAGGTGCGATCCGCGTTCAGATACTCCTGCTGGCGGCGATAACAATAGTTGATGCGGCTGTGAAGCACCAGCTCGGCCGCGCGTTTCTCAAGATCGGCGAGGGGAATCTCGCTCAGCAGAGATATTGGATTTTGGTTTAACTCACGCCAGCGTACCGGGCTCAAATCGCGGAACAGGCTGATGCAATCGTGGTCCCAGCTCCACCAGACGTTGCGCGCAAGAGCCCAGAGTTTCTCCTGCGTTGGGGCAATGAACCGATCGAGCGTGCGGGCCTCGCTCACCACCGGAGCCACCTGCGCGGCGGCATCTGTCAGCAATTCAACCTCGGCGTCCGTGAACAATCTAGGATCCTTTGTCTGCACCACCAGCACGCCCTGCAGCACGCCGCGGTCGATCAGCGGCACTCCCAGGAACGAGTGATAGTCGTCTTCGCCCGCCTCCTTGAAGTACTTGTAACGAGGGTGCTTTCGCACGTCCTGCACAGCCACCGGGAGCACCTGTTCCGCGACCAGGCCGGTGAGTCCTTCCTGGATGGGCATGCGCAGCGAACCAATACATCGCGTGCTAAGGCCGAGCGTTGCAGCCAGAACCAGATGCGAGCGGTCCGGCTCCAGCAGATAGGCAGAACAGACATCGGTGTGAAAACGGGCGGCAATCAACGCCACAACGTTCATGAGGGTATCGGCGGGCTTGCCACCCTCCTGGGTCAGGTTCGTGATCTCATCCAGGGTCAACAAGTGATTGGCATCAGTTGAATCGTGGGATTTGGTCATCGCTGCGTCTGCCTTTCATTGGTCCAGGTGTCGAAATCTGTAGACACTTCTGCTTTGCTTTGTCATGGTTGCAAAGAGGTGTTGGACAAGATGTCTGAATGATGAAACGACTACCGGCAAGTTGCTGGTTGCCGGCAAATGCCCGTCAAGCGTGGAATCGGGATGGATTTGACGATACCATCAAACCGGCTCGCGGCCCAAACGGCAAAGGGTCTGGCCGAAATGTACGAGGCGTCCTACTTGACGCCGTTGTCCGGGTTCCACGAGCCCTGCAACTTGCGCACGTAGAGGATCTGTCCCGTGTGGTAAGCATTGTGGGTGCAGATGTTTGCGATGGTCGGAGCTATCTTTGCGAGGGTCGCATCATCGGCATTCGCTACCAGGTCTTCCAGACCCTTCATCACCGCATCCAGATCGTGCACGGTCTTTTGCCACGAGGCGGCGTCGTAGTCGTTGAAGGTCTCGTCGTTGTTGCTGGGCACAGGCGGGGCCTTCTTGCCGGTCAGCGTGGCGAGGGCGTTGTTGTTCCAGAAGAGCAGGTGATAGGTCAGCATTCCCACGGAATGGTTTGCATTTGGATCTCGCTTTCTTGCCGCATTGGCGGGGATCCACTTCGCCTGGTCAGCCGTGAGGCCCGCAATTGCCGTATCGACGGGGACAAACCACCCGGCCTTGTCGTGCGTCGAGTGCAGCTCGGCCAGCAGAATACTGCGCAGAGTCGCAGGAGGTGGGGCCGGCTTTTGGGCAGCCGTCTGCGCAATGGTGAACGATGCCGACAGCAGCAGGAGGGGGAGGAAGGCTCTCGAAGTCATGCGGAATTATAGCGCTGCTCCGGCTCAGAATTCCTGCGTTATTCCGGAGCGACCTATGGCTAAGAGCTCTTTCAATCTCCCGGCGCCTCTTCCAACTCCGAACCGACGCGGTGCAGCTTCATCACGCGCCATTGCAGGCGATCGAAGAAGAGGTACACCACGGGCGTGGTAAAGAGTGTGAGCGCCTGTGAAACCATCAGGCCGCCAACGATGGTGATGCCGAGCGGCTTGCGCAATTCGGAGCCGACACCCATGCCAACTGCCAGCGGCAGGCCACCGAACAGCGCGGCCATCGTGGTCATCATGATGGGCCGGAACCGCAGCAGACAGGCCTGATAAATGGCGTCCACCGGAGCCAGGCCGTCATCGCGTTCGGCCTGAAGCGCAAAGTCGATCATCATGATCGCGTTCTTCTTCACGATTCCGATGAGCAGAATGATGCCGATGAGCGCGATCAGGCTCATTTGGGTTCCGGTGATCAGCAAGGCAAGAATCGCGCCCACTCCCGCCGGCGGAATGGTGGAAAGGATGGTGAACGGGTGAATCAGGCTCTCATAGAGGATTCCGAGGACAATATAAACCGAGACCAGCGCCGCCAGAATCAGATAAGGCTCGCTCTTGAGAGAATCCTGGAATGCCTGTGCTGTCCCCTGGAAAGTGGCGTGAATTCCCGAGGGCATGTTCAGGTCGAGTTGGGCCTTCTGAAGGGCAGTAACCGCGTCTCCGAGGGCAACATTTGGCGCAAGGTTGAAGGTAAGAGTGACCGCCGGGTACTGTCCCTGGTGATTCACCTGAAGCAGCGTGCGCGCAGTCTCGTAGTGAGCAATGGCGGAGAGCGGAACCATAGCGCCGTTGGTTGAAGGAGTGGGCGCCGCGGGAGTGGCTGCTGTTGCTGTTGTGGCGGCGGCAGTTGCGGTCGAGCCGGTGTTCGTCGACGCTGGAGTGGACCCAACCACGTTGCTGGCCTTAAGGAATATGCCATTGAGCGAATCCGGACTCTTCTGAAATTTGGGGTCCACCTCCATCACCACAAAGTACTGGTTGAGCGCGGTGTACATGGTGGAGACCTCGCGCTGCCCGAAGGCATCGTAAAGCACGCTGTCAATAGCGGCTGCGGAGATGCCCAGACGTGCTGCGGCGTCGCGGTCAACCACCAGGTTCTCGGCCAGTCCCTGACTTTGCTGGTCACTCGAAACATCGGCCAGCGTGTCGTGCATCTGCATCATTCGTGCGAGCAGTTGTGGCGCCCAGGTGTTCAGCTCATTCAGATTCTCATCGGAAAGTGTGTATTGGTACTGCGCGGAAGAGCCGCGGCCACCGATTTGAATGTCCTGCTGTGCCTGCAGGTAGAGAATGGCGCCAGGCACGCTGGTCAACTTGCGCCTTAGCCTTGCCACCACCTGGTCGGCACTGACGCGGTCGGGTCGCTGCGCGAGCGGCTTGAGACCGACAAACATATTGCCCACATTGGAGCTGCCGCCGCCCGGGCCATTGCCGCCCACAAATGCCGTCACGGATTGGACGGCCGGATCTTCCAGAGTCATCTGCGCCAGTTGCCTCTGCTTGGCGCTCATGGCAGGAAAGCTGATGTCCTGGGATGCCACCGTTCTGCCGCCCATGCGCCCTGTGTCCTGCTGCGGAAAGAGCCCCTGCGGAACAATCATGAACAGATACACATTCAGCACCGCGCAGCCGATAGCCACACACAGGATCAGTACCTGGTGGCGCAGCACCCAGCGCAGCGCGGAGTTGTACTCAAAATGGAGCCAATCGAATGCGCTTTCGCTGACCCTGTAAAGACGCCCATGGCGCGACTCATCGCGGGCCTTGAGAAACTGCGCACACAGCATGGGCGTGGTGGTAAGCGAAACCAGCAGCGAGACGGCAATCGCCACCGAAAGCGTTACTGCGAACTCGCGGAATAGCTTGCCTACGATGCCTCCCATTAACAGGATCGGGATGAAAACAGCAATCAGCGACGTGCTCATCGAAAGCACAGTGAAGCCAATCTCTTTTGAGCCCTTCATCGCCGCGTCGTAGGGACTCATGCCCATCTCGATGTAGCGGGTGATGTTCTCGATCACCACGATCGCGTCATCGACCACAAACCCCGTGGAGATGGTGAGCGCCATCAGCGAGAGGTTGTCGATGGTGTAGCCCAGCAGATACATCACGCCAAAGGTGCCCACCAGCGAGAGAGGAACAGCGACCGATGGGATGATGGTGGCCCAGATCTCGCGCAGGAACATGAAGACAACCAGCACCACCAGGACCACGCTGATAATCAGCGAGATCTCAACGTCATGGACACTGGCACGGATAGTCGTGGTGCGGTCAACGGCAACAGCAATCTTGATGGTTGGCGGAATGGCGGCTTGTAAATGCCCCATCTCGGCCATCACCTTGTCCACGGTGTCAATCACGTTGGCGCCAGGAATCTTGAAGATCACCAGCAGAATTGCGTCCTGCAGTTTTGCCGGGGGGCCATTGTCCGGGTTGATCCCCGAGACGCCGGCGGTCTGAATATTCGAAACGCTGTCGGCCACTGTTCCCACGTCTTCGACGCGGACCGCAGCGCCCGTCTGCTTGTTGATGCCGACGATAATGGGGGCGTAATCGCTTGCCTTGTAGATCTGATCGTTGTCGTCGATTTGCCAGCGGCTGTTTGCGTCGTGGAAGGAACCCTTGGGGCGGTTGGCGTTGGCATTGCCAAGAGCGGTGCGAACTGCCTCGAGCCCTACGCCATTACTGCCGAGCAGTGCCGGGTTCAACTCAACGCGAACAGCGGGTTGCGCGCTACCGCCGACGAAGACCTGTCCCACCCCCTGAATCTGCGAGAGTTTCTGCGCCAAGATCGAGTCGGCCAGGTCGTAGATCTGCGGCTTTGAAACCACGTCTGAGGTGAGCGTGAGGATCAGGATGGGCGCTTCGGCCGGGTTTGCCTTGCGATAGTTCGGGTTCTGCGGCAGATAGCTGGGCAGTTGGCTGCGCGCGGCGTTGATCGCAGCCTGTACGTCGCGCGCGGCGGCGTCGATGTTGCGGTTGATGTCGAACTGAAGGGTAACCGATGCCGATCCCAGTGAGCTCGACGAAGTCATCTGATTCACGCCAGCGATGCGGCCGAACTGCCGTTCCAGCGGAGTAGCCACCGCCGAGGCCATCGTCTCCGGGCTCCCGCCAGGCAGCCCCGCGCTCACACCGATCACCGGGAAATCGACGTTTGGCAACGAGGCCACAGGCAGCAGCGAATATGCCACGGAACCGGCCAGCAGCAGGGCCAGGCTCAGCAGGGTGGTCGCTACCGGTCGCTGAATGAAAGGTGCTGAAAGATGCATCGCTCGTGGTTCCTGGTCAATGAATTACGGTTGAATTTCACGTTATCCGATTTCTCAATTCGAGACTTCGGGTCCGCAGCAAACATGCTCTTGTCCTGGATGCGTCAATCGTTTGACTGCAAATACTCATCTGGGCGCGAAGACGTAAAAATCGGCAATAGACGTCTGTTCTGGATCAGCCGGATCAAAAGGATACGCGTTCTTGAAAATCGAAAGGGTGTGCCACGCCGGCCTGTTCTCGGCAACCCACTTCGTGAACTGGCGGTGCCGCTCGTGCTTGGACGGCGAATCCCAGTCCGTGTTGCTTGAATACACGATCGCGAAACGGCGCGCAGAATCAAACAGCTTCCGCATATAGGCGTCAAAGACTTGATCTTCTACGAGGTGGAAGACCACGTCGAGAGACAGCGACAAATCCGCCGTGAAACCCGGAGCTAAATCATTCATGAGCAGAAACCGCTTGGAAGCATCGCCGCCAAAGCGGTTGCGGCAAATCTCCACAGCCTTTGGCGAGATGTCGGCGCCGGTGTACTCCGGGTATTGCGCCAGGCTCAATTGCGCCCCATCCCCGCAGCCCAATTCGACAACGGACGTAACTTGATTCTGTTTTACAAATCTGTTCAGGAACTCGGCCTTGAATTCCGCCAGACGATTGTAGCTGCCTGCCCCGGAGTTTCCGCCGGATTGGTAGCGCCGCTCCCAGTAGTCAGAGGAGCTTCTGAATACCTCCATTCGCCTGCGGAGTGCAACCAGAAGCGGACCGATCACGGGAATGCCCTTAAAGAATCTCTTCAAGCGAGTTGATGAGGTCATCGCTTACTCCTTCAGGTTGGCCGAACGCTGTTGATTCTCCCGGCTTTCCTTACGCCGCCTGGTTCTTCCTGAAATGCCGGCGAAATGAATGGCCAAAGCCAACTTGTGAATTACACGTAACAGCGGCACGCATCAATCGGCGCTCACTGGTTGCTGTGGATGGCTGGCTTCCAGTTCGCGGGGCTTCATCCGCTGCGCGAGCCGGTCAAAGTAGATGTAGATCACTGGGGTGGTGTAAAGAGTGAGCAGTTGCGAAAGAATGAGGCCGCCGACAATCGTGATGCCCAGGGGCTTGCGCAGTTCTGCTCCCACGCCTCCGCCGAGCGCCAACGGCAAACCGCCCAGCAACGCAGCCATGGTGGTCATCATGATGGGGCGGAAGCGTAGCAGGCAGGCCTTAAAGATTGCTTCCTCGGCTGTCAGATGCTCATCGCGTTCAGCCTGAAGCGCAAAGTCGATCATCATAATGGCGTTTTTCTTCACGATGCCGATGAGCAGAATGATCCCGATCAGCGCAATCACGCTGAACTCGGTATTCGTGATCATCAGGGCGAGAATCGCGCCCACGCCGGCTGAGGGAAGCGTGGAGATGATCGTGATGGGGTGGATGTAGCTCTCGTAGAGCACGCCCAGAACAATGTAGACCGTGATGAGCGCGGCAAGAATCAGCAAGGGCTCGTTGGCAAGCGAAGTCTGGAATGCGGCAGCCGTTCCCTGGAAGCTGGCGTTGATCGAGGCCGGCATGTTGATGTTCTTCTCGACGCTATTCACCGCTTTTACTGCGTCGCCCAGCGCTTTGCCGGGTGCGAGGTTAAAGCTGACCACCGTTGCCGGGAACTGGCCCTGATGTCCGATGGAGAGTTGCGCGCTCGACTGCTGCCAGTGGGCAAGCTGGCTCAGCGGCACCTGCGTCCCGTTGGCCGATTTTACGAAAAGGTCGTTGAGCGTAGAAGGATCGGTCTGGAACTCCTGACCCACCTCCATCACCACATGGTACTGGTTGAGCTGGGTAAAGATGGTGGAAACCTGGCGCTGGCCAAAAGCGTCGTAGAGCGTGCTATCGACGTCAGCCATCGCGATACCCAGCCGCGCGGCAGTGTCGCGATCGATCACCAACTGGGCGCCAAGACCCTGGTCTTGCAGGTCGCTGGCCACATCCGTAACCACGCCTTCCTTGCTCAACTCATTCACCATCAGGCGCGTGTATTTTGCCAGCTCGACCGGGTCGGGATCCTCCAGCGAATACTGAAACTGTGTGCGGCTTACGCGGTCTTCGACGGTCAGATCCTGCAGCGGCTGCAGGAACAGTTGAATGCCTTCCACATTGCTGATTTGGGGCTGTATGCGCTGAATCACGTCGGAAGCGGAAACGCCGCGTTGATCGAGCGGCTTGAGTGTGATCTGGATACGTCCTGAATTAAGCGTTGTGTTGGTTCCGTCCACGCCGATGAACGACGAGATGTTGTCGACCGCCGGATCTTTGAGCAGAATGTCCACCAGCTTCTGCTGCCGCTGGGCCATGCTCGCAAAGCTTACGTTCTGTGGCGCTTCGCTGATGCCAAGGATCACGCCAGTATCCTGCACCGGGAAGAACCCCTTGGGGACAACGATGAAGAGCAGAATTGTGCCCACCAGCGTCGCAATGGTCACCATAAGCGTGGTGAATCGAAAACGCAAAACGAATTGAAGCGTCCTGCCATAAAAAGCGATCACTGAGTTGAAAACAGTCTCAGACCAGTGGTAGAAGCGGGTCTGCTCTGATTCAGGCTTGTGGCGCAGGATGCGCGAGCACATCATCGGCGTCAGCGTCAGCGACACGACCGCAGAAACCAGAATCGTGACCGCCAGCGTGACGGCAAACTCGCGGAATAGCCGGCCCACCACATCTCCCATGAACAGCAGCGGGATGAGCACCGCGATCAGCGAAACGGTCAGCGAAATGATGGTGAAGCCAATCTGCTGGCTTCCCTTGAGAGCGGCCACCATTGGCTTCTCGCCTTGCTCGATATAGCGGGAGATGTTCTCGATCATCACGATCGCGTCGTCCACCACGAAACCTGTCGAGATGGTCAACGCCATGAGTGTGAGGTTGTTGAGCGAGTAGCCCAGCAGGTACATCACGCCGAAGGTGCCGACAATCGAAAGCGGCACGGCCACCGACGGGATAATGGTTGCAGCCAGGTTGCGCAGGAAAAGGAAGATCACCATCACCACCAGGGCGATGGTGAGCATCAGCTCAAACTCCACATCCCGCACCGACGCGCGAATGGTGATGGTTCTGTCGGTGAGGACCTTCACCTGGATGCTCGCCGGCATGCTGGTCTGCAACTGCGGCAGCAGCTTGGTGATGCGGTCGACGACGGCGATGATGTTGGCGCCCGGCTGACGCTGAATGTTGACGATCACGGCAGGTTGGCGACCCATCCAAGCGGCCTGCTGCGTGTTTTCAGCGGCATCGACAATAGTGGCTACGTCCGAGGCGCGAACCGCAGCGCCGTTGCGATAGGCAACGATGATGGGCTTGTAGTCGCCGCTGGAGAGAAGCTGGTCGTTTGCGCCAATGGTGTAGGACTGCCTGTTTCCGCTCAGAGTTCCCTTGGCCTGGTCGACATTGGCATTGGCCACGGCGGTGCGCAGGTCTTCAAGGCTCAAATTGTAGGCGGCAAGCTGGGCAGGGTTTGCCTGGATGCGAACCGCGGGTTTCTGTCCGCCGGCAATCGAAACCAGGCCCACGCCGGAGACCTGGGAGATCTTCTGGGCAAGGTTGTTGTCAGCGGCATCTTCAATCTGGTCGAGCGGCAACGTGTCAGAGTAGAGCGCCAGCGTCATGATCGGCGCGTCTGCCGGGTTCACCTTGCTGTAGATGGGCGGGTTGGGCAGGTCGGTCGGCAGGAAGTTGTTGCTCGCATTGATTGCCGCCTGCACTTCCTGTTCGGCAACATCGATGTTTTCGTCCAGGTTGAACTCGAGCGTGATCACCGAGCCGCCACCGGAGCTGACCGACGTCATCTGTTGCAGGCCAGGCATCTGGCCAAACTGGCGCTCGAGAGGCGCAGTCACTGACGAGGCCATCACCTGCGGCCCTGCGCCCGGATAGAAGGTCAGCACCTGGATGATCGGGTAATCCACCTCAGGCAGCGCGGAGACGGGCAACTGCTCATAGCCCACAAACCCTGCAAGCAGAATTGCCGCCATCAGCAGCGACGTCGCCACCGGGCGCAGAATGAATGGCCGCGAGGGGCTAAGGCTCACTGCTGCTCCTTCGTTGTGGGCTTGCCCGTGCCAGACCCTGCGGGGTGTCCAGTCCCGCTCCCACCCGCCGGCTGGGTTCCGCCTTGTGGAGCCCCAACGGCCTGCCCCGAGCCAGTTCCGCGGCCGGTGCGTTGCTGGGCCACGCTCGCCACAACGGCCTGACCATTGCGCAGGCGGTCCGCGCCATCCACCACCACGTTCTGCCCCTGGCTCACACCGGAGTCAAGGATCGTGATCTGTCCTTCAGCCAGCGCAACCTTTACCTGCTGGATCTTTGCTGTTGCAGCACCCTTGTCGTCGGTGTTCACCACCCACACATACGAGCCTTGAATACCGGACTGAATTGCCGCGGTCGGCACAACCAGCGCATCGGGCCTGTTCTCCAGGGTGAGGTGAATGTTGACGAACTGGTTAGGAAAGAGCGAAGAATCCTTGTTGTCGAAAACCGCCTTCAGCTTATCGGTGCCGGTTGTCGTGTCGATCTGGTTGTCGGCAGTGAGGAGGTAGCCCGAGGTCAGCTTCTTTGTGTCGTCCTGGTCATAGGCGTCGACGGGAAGGCGCTTGTCGGCAGCCAGCTTCTTGAGCACTTCCGGCAGATTCCCCTCGGGAAGCGTGAAATACACCGCGATCGGCTGGATCTGGTTGATGATTACAAGATTGGTGGTGTTCGCGGTGATGATGTTGCCCGGATCGACGAGCCGCAAGCCGATCTTTCCGGGGATGGGCGATTGGATGTAGCACCAATTCAACTGGAGTTGCGCAGTCTCGACGGCGGCCTTGTCGGATTCAATCGCTCCTTGATACTGCCCCATCGCGGCCTGGTCAGCGTCGAGGGTCTCCTTCGAGGTAACGCCAGCATCAAACAGCGCCTTGTATCGCGCGAATTCTGCCTGGGCGTTTACCAACAGTGCCTGGTCATGCGCCAGAGTACCTTTTGCCTGGTCAAGCGCCGCCTGATAGGGCTTGGGGTCGATCACCATGATCGTCTCGCCCTGCTTTACCTGCTGGCCCTCGGTGAACTTCACCGGAAGCAGTTCGCCGCTCACTCGGGCCTTCACGGTGACACTCATGTAAGGCGTCACTGTGCCCAGTGCAGTCAGGAAGATGGGCATCGGCCTCGCCTGAACGGCCGCCACCTGGACGGGAACCTTTTGACTCGCAAGCGCCTTGGCCTGGCCCTGAGCCTGCTGCTTGGCGACCTGCTGGTTCTGATAGATTCGCCAGCCGACGACCCCCAGGAGGCCGAGAATGACGACATAAACCACAATCCTCACCCACCCCGACCCCTTGCGTTCGATCGGTTGATGAGGCGAGGTGAAAGTTGGCAGGTGAGATTCCGGCGCGTCTTGAGTGGACATAAGTTTGGTTTCCGTCTCGGTTCGGTTAGTTGGATGCCCACTAAAAACAGGGGCAGGTATGCGGGCCATGGAAGAATTCGACAATTTGTTTCCAACTCACGAGTCCCAGTTCACTTCGCAAGCTCTGATGCCGCTCACGAGCCGTGGTTGGGTGGGTTGCCAAACTTCCCGCCTACAATTTTACGGACGCGTTAGTTTCCTGGTTAGTTTCGTCCGCAAGCTTCTGACAACAGAGCAATTTCAGCGGCACCCAACATTAGATGCAGACTGAAGACTTGAGGCCGGAATCATTGTAAGCGAAGCAGCCATAGCCGGGGCAACGGCCGTGCCCGCCGAGGCTCGACGCAACGTCAATGTAGACGAGTTTCTGAGTTCCGAGTTGGCGGGAAAGCTGGCTGGATACTTCGAGTTTATTCAGGGCCAGGAGTCACAAGCTATGTGTGACGCTTCAGTGCCTCAGATGCGATGGATCACCCAATGGTTGTCTGTTTCGTGAGCTTTTGCGCCCATTTCACGGTGACCGCCAACAATGGGACGGTCACCGGCCCAAAGTGCATCCAGTGGCCCTCAATCAGCGTCTCAGAAAGGACAGATATCGACCTTTTAGTTCGCACTTGCACGATACAGGCGAGCTTCGTCTACCATTGTAGATTCGAGTGCATAGAAGAATGAGCCCAGGGCGGCAAAGTCCTCGGGAGAGCCATTATGAGATCGGCTTCCGTCAGATGATGCGGCCACCGATGCGAGATTCCTCTCCTGCTCTTTGACCCTATGCCGCTCGGCGTGGACGGGATTAACCCGCCTCAGGAGCGAGAACCAGTCTTATGATGTGGATTGTCCGGCTTGCGCTTCGGCGGCCTTACACCTTCGCCGTCTTTGCGTTCTTGATTTTGCTACTCGGCGTCTTCAGCATCGTCCAGATGCCGACGGATATCTTTCCGACAATCGACATCCCCGTCGTCACTGTGGTTTGGAATTACAACGGCCTCTCCGCCCAGGAGATGTCTACCCGCATTGTCTTTAACGTTGAGCGCGGTATGACCACCGCTGTCAGCGACATTGAGCACATTGAGTCGCAGTCTTACAACGGCATCGGCGTGATCAAGGTCTTCTTCCAGCCGCACGTGAACATCGGCGGCGCCGTGGCCCAGGTGACCGCAATCAACCAGGTCATGCTGCGGGCACTGCCCCCCGGTGCAACGCCCCCCTTCATCATTCAGTACAACGCGTCGAGCGTGCCGGTTCTCATGCTGGGCCTATCCGGCAAGGGGCTGAACGAGCAGCAAATCTTTGACCTTGGGCAAAATACGATTCGTACCCAACTGGCAACCATCGAGGGTGCGCAGACCCCGTACCCTTACGGGGGGAAGCAGCGCCAGGTGCAGGTCGATCTGGATTTGCACGCGCTTCAGGCCAAGGGCCTTTCGCCTGTCGACGTCGTCAATGCTGTCTCTGCACAGAACCTGATTGCGCCTTCTGGCACCATGAAGATCGATCGTTTTGAATACGCGATTGAATCCAATTCCGCTCCCAAGGTGATTGACGACCTCAACAATCTGCCTATCAAAGCGGTCAACGGTGCGGTTGTGTACATCCGCGACGTGGCGCACGTCCGAGACGGCAACCCACCGCAGACCAACATCGTCCGCGTCGACGGCAAGCGCGCCATCATGATGAGCATCATGAAGACGGGCTCATCTTCCACGCTCGAAATCATCGATCAAGTGCGCGAGAAGATCAATTACATGCGAGGCTCTTTGCCTCCGGAGCTTCAGATTAACCCGCTTTCCGATCAGTCGATCTTCGTGCGCGGCGCCATCGACGGCGTTGTCCGGGAAGCCATTATTGCGGCCTGCCTCACTGCCGTCATGATCCTTGTCTTCCTGGGCAGTTTTCGCTCCACGATCATCATTGCTGTTTCGATCCCGCTGTCGATTCTCTGCTCGCTGACGATGCTCTACATCCTCCACGAGACCATCAACATCATGACCCTCGGCGGCCTGGCGCTCGCGGTGGGCATCCTGGTCGACGATGCAACGGTCGAGATCGAGAACATCAACCGCAATCTCGAGTCGGGCAAGGAGATTGAGCAGGCCATTCTGGATGGCGCAGCACAGATTGCCACTCCGGCCCTGGTATCCACACTGGCCATCTGCATCGTGTTTGTCCCCATGTTTTTGCTAAGTGGCGTAGCGCGATACCTGTTCGTACCGATGGCCGAAGCCGTTGTATTTGCCATGCTGGCCAGCTACCTGCTCTCGCGCACGGTGGTGCCCACTATGGCAAAGTACCTTCTTGTGGAGCACGACGACGCGCAGACTGCGAAACGCGATGCCAGCCGCAATCCGTTTATACGTTTCCAGTTGGGTTTCGAGCGTGGCTTTGAAGCGATGCGCCGTTTCTACCTCGGGCTCCTTACACTGTGCGTCGATTACGCGGTTGTCTTCCTGATTCTCTTTCTCGTCTTTTCCGTTGGGTCGGTGGTGCTTCTCGAGCCGTGGCTGGGCCAGGACTTCTTTCCGTCCGTCGACTCAGGTCAGTTCAAGATTCACGTGCGCGCAGCTACCGGAACGCGGATCGAAGAGACTGCACTGCTCTGCGATCACATCGACTCGACCATCCGGCAGCACATTCCGTCTAAGGAAATCGTCACCATTGTCGACAACATCGGTGTCCCCTATTCAGGTCTGAATCTTTCCTATTCGACTTCAGCGCCTATCGGGCCCGCCGATGCCGATATTCAGGTGCAGCTAACCAAGGATCATCACAGCACCCCCGAGTATGTTGAGCAACTCCGCAAGATACTGGCTCGCGAGTATCCCGGTGTCACGTTCTACGTTTTGCCGGTCGACATCGTCACGCAGATTTTGAACTTCGGCCTCGCTGCACCCATCGATATTCAGATTGTCGGCACAAACCTTTATGGCAATCGCGCCGTTGCAGAGAGGATTCTGGACGAAGTCCGTCACGTGCCCGGCGCCGCGGACGCGCGCATTCAGCAGCCGTTCAACTATCCCAACATGACGGTCAACGTCGACCGCACCCGTGCCGAGTCGATCGGCCTGACTCAGAGAGATGTCGCCACCAGCCTGCTGGTAGCTCTGAGCGGAAGCTTCCAGACCACGCCAAGCTTCTATCTCGATCCCAAAACTGGTGTCACATACAGCGTTGCCATTCAAGCGCCGCAGTACAAGCTTGACTCGCTCTCCTCGCTCAAGAGCCTGCCGGTATCCAATGGAACCGCATCTGCGGCTCCGACCTCAATGATGGCCACTGGCGGGCCCGGTGCGCCACAGCCCGAGCAGGTTCTGGGCAATCTCTCTTCCATCGAACCTGGCAACGAGATGGGGACTGTTAGCCACTTCGATGTGCAGCCTGTGCTTGACGTCTACTCCAACGTCGATGGCACTGACCTGGGCACGGTGACGCGCTCAATGGAGCAGATTATCGCGCGCCACAAGGGCGACGCCACGCACAAGGGCGATCTGCCGGCCGGATCGCACATCATCCTGCGCGGCCAGAGCGAGACCATGAAAGCTTCCTATATCGGTCTGCTGGTGGGGCTTGCCTTCTCCATCCTGCTCGTCTACCTGCTGGTGGTGGTCAACTTCCAGTCGTGGCTCGATCCGTTTCTTATCATCGCTGCGTTGCCGGCTGCCTTGGCGGGCATTGTCTGGTTCCTGTTTCTCACCAACACGCGGCTCAGCGTTCCAGCGCTCACTGGCGCCATCATGTGCATGGGGGTGGCCACATCGAATTCAATTCTTGTGGTCAGCTTTGCCCGTGAGCAGTTGGAAATTCTGGTGGGCGATGCGCGCCAAGCCGCTCTGAATGCAGGTTTCGTGCGGCTGCGTCCGGTTATCATGACGGCCCTCGCCATGATCATTGGCATGGTGCCCATGTCGCTTGGCCTGGGAGACGGAGGCGAGCAGAATGCTCCGCTGGGCCGCGCGGTTATTGGCGGGCTGCTGCTGGCAACCGTAGCGACGCTCTTCTTTGTGCCCGCCGCATTCTCCACCGTTCATGGCTGGCTTGAGCACCGGCGCAGAACTGCCCGCGGTGTTGCAAGAGCCGCGGCCTTTGACGAATTTGACGATCAGACGGAGTAGTTTCTTATGAGCGAAACAGGCAAACCGACATCGCAATCCGGCTCGCAGCCGTCGCATCACGGTGACAGTGCCCCGGAACAAGAACGTATCTCGCCAGGCAAGGCGCTCGTGGGTGTGGGGTTGTTTCTGCTGGTTGCGATCCTGCTGGCCGGCTACGGAATGCTCCGCCGCAAGGGCGCGGACAAAGTCCTGGCGGACTCGACTGCGGAGAGCGCTGCACCTACAGTAATCGTGGCGCCGCCCGCCAAGGGCTCCCCCGTGGACAGTTTCATCCTGCCTGGCAACGTTACTGCCTTCACCGACTCACCAATCTACGCCCGTACCTCCGGCTACCTGACTCGCTGGTACTTTGACATCGGGGCTCGCGTAAAGAAGGGTGCTCTGCTTTGCGAGATCTCGACTCCTGAAGTGGACCAGCAGTTGGCCCAGGCACGAGAGGACTTGAGCACTGCCGAGGCCACTGCAAACAATGCACGCATCCAGGCGGACCGCTACTCCGGCCTCGTTCAATCGAATGCCGTTTCGCAGCAGGATACCGACACATATGTCAACCAGGCCAACGCAACCGCCGCGGCAGTCCGCTCAGCGCAAGCCAACGTCAAGCGGCTGGAGGATTTGCAATCCTTTGAGAAGGTCTACGCTCCGTTTGATGGTGTTGTCACCGCACGCAACATTGACACTGGTCAATTGATCAATGCCGGCGCAGGAACAGAGCTCTTTCGCCTCCAGGCGATCCAGACTCTGCGCGTCTACGCCAACCTGCCCCAGATCTACTCCTCCAACGTAAAGCGCGGCCAGAAGATCGGCCTCACCTTTGCCGAGCACGCTGGCAGGACCTACGAAGGAACCCTGGTTCGTACAGCAGATGCGATCGACCCCGCCAGCCGAACGCTGCTGGTTGAGGTGGACGTCGACAACCGAGCAGGTGAACTACTGCCCGGATCGCTCGCGGAGGTTCACTTCAAGACTCCCTCCGCGGGCCCAACGTTTCTCATCCCCGCTGCTTCGATGCTCTTCCGCCGTGAAGGCTTGCGCGTGGGGACGGTGGTCAATGGCAACGTGGCTCACCTGACGCCTGTGGTTATCGGTGAAGACGATGGGGTCAACGTTCAGATTGTCTCCGGCCTTTCCGCCAACGACCAGGTGATCCAGGCCCCGCCCGACTCGCTGATCGAAGGCGAGAAGGTCACGATTGTGAACCCGAATACCGGCAAGAGCGAGGGAGCAAAGTAGGGATGCGCATTCCAACCCAGGGTAAGAACCTCAGCAAGGCCGCAACAGCTCTCGTGGCGCTCGGCCTGCTGGCTGGATGCAAGCCCGTTGGCCCGAACTATAACCGTCCCGGTTACACAGCACCCGCGGCCTACAAGGAAACAGGGGCTTCGACCGCCGTTGTCCCGCCGCCGAATCCATCAGGTGGCGGATGGCAGCCCGCAAATCCATCGGATGGATTGCTCAAGGGCAAGTGGTGGGAGATCTACCAGGACCAGCAGCTCAATCGACTGGAAGAACGGATAGCCACCGACAATCAGAGCCTTCGCCAGGCATCGGAAACTTACCTCGCAGCGCGTGATCAGGTGAAGGTTGCGCGCGCGGCCCTCTTCCCAACGGCCTCAGCGGGCGTTTCCACAAGCCGCGACGACGTCTCGAAGAATGGCCCATCGTACAACTCAACCAAGCCGACCGGCTATGGCGACTTCCAACTGACGGGTGAGGCAAGCTGGGAACCTGACTTCTGGGGCAAGATCCGCCGCACCGTAGAGCAGGCGCGCGAGAACGCGCAGGCCAGTGCTGCAGATCTAGCCAACGTTGACCTGGCCCTTCACTCTGAAATGGCCTCCGACTACTTTCAACTGCGCGGCCTCGACTCGGATATCAAGCTCCTCCAGGGCTCGGTGAAGGATCTCGAGGGTCAGCTCGACCTGACCCAAAGACGGCTGGCCGGAGGTGTGGCGACACAAGTGGATGTGGCCCAGGCCCAGACGCAACTGGAGCAGGTTCGGGCGCAACTGGTGGACCTGGGAGTTGCCCGTGCGCAGTACGAGCATGCAGTCGGCACCCTCGCCAACTACACCCCATCCCAGTTCAGCATCCCTCCCACCCCCCTCGACATCGCGCTGCCGCAGGTGCCGGTGGGTGTGCCTTCACAGTTGCTAGAGCGCCGGCCCGACATCGCCGCCGCCGAACGTCGCACCGCCGCGGCGAACGCACAAATTGGCATCGCCGTCAGCGCTTTCTATCCCACGATCACATTGAACGGTACGGGTGGGTTTGAGAGCGAGCGCATCGGCACCTGGATTCAGGGCCCCAGCGCGCTGTGGTCTCTCGGAGCGCAAGCTGCCGAGCTCCTCTTCGACGCCGGCCAGCGCCACGCGCTCACTGACCAGGCCCGCCATACCTATGAAGCCAACGCAGCAGCCTACCGCAGCACGGTCCTGGCGGCATTCAACGATATTGAAGATCAGCTCTCCGGCCTGCGCATCCTCGAGCAGGAGTCCACAGTCGAACGCCGCGCCGTTGAGTCCGCGCAGAGCTCCTACGATCTTTCCAACCAGCGCTATAAAGGCGGCGTCACCAGCTACCTTGAAGTGCTCACCGCGGAAGCCACTCTGATTCAAAACCAGCGCACCGCCATTGACCTCACCACGCGCCAGTTCGTCGCCAGTGTGGGGCTGGTGCGTTCGCTTGGCGGCGGATGGGACGCGTCAAAGTTACCCAAATAGCAGGCCGGCAGCCACCGACAAATCGACTTGGGTGATTGTTGATTTTAGGGATACTACTTGACAGACTCTTCATACTGTGTATACTCAGTATATTGACATGCACAGTGGTATTGTCATCTCGCAAACCGACACTCGCCCCA
>Ga0182016_10000314_pt1 | contig 61084 bp, 35 predicted proteins | sample 712S2MmetaG_FD_120491 | JGI IMG/M metagenome (GOLD analysis project Ga0182016, IMG submission 120491) | Permafrost microbial communities from Stordalen Mire, Sweden - 712S2M metaG | ecosystem: Environmental > Terrestrial > Soil > Wetlands > Permafrost | place: Sweden: Stordalen | collected...
CCGCAGCTTCATCCACCACCACAACAAAGATCCAAAGCCCTTCGTCTGGCATAAGACCGCAGACCAAATCCTCGACTCGGTCGCTCGATTTTGTACTCGAACTTTAGAGACAGGACACTAGCAGCCCACTGCGAGCATTGTGAATGAGTTTTGCAGGGCGCCTGTTTTGCGCTGAATAGGGTCGACTTTCGCGGTTCTTCGCCCGTTCATACGCATGATTGAGGTTTTGACCCTTCGTGCCTGTTCAACCAAACACCCTTCAACGGTCGGCTTGTGGCTTGCCTCCCTGACCATCTTCTCCATCCTGTAAACAACGCAGCCAAACTCGCCGCTTAAACTAAAGCCAAGTTCCTTACCATATTGCGCGGCACGAGTCGGACAGGATGCTTATATCGAAGCGTTTTGGCATCTAAGAATTCGACAATCGGAGAGGGATCCCTCTGGATCTCAGGAGCCATCGCAGAATCGTTTTAGCTTGCTCTCGCAGGAAAAATTCATCTAAAAATACATCCCGGAAAGTTGGGTGTTAGAGCTGACAATCCCGGTGATCTCTCCCTCAGGTAACTGAACGGTTTTAAACTGTTCAAGGCCGGTTCTCAGACTCAAAGAACTTCCTAGAATGAGACGGTCCTCCGCTTCTCCTCAGATCATTCCGCGCCGAGTACGACTCTTTAATTCGTTGAAAAGACTGTGGGGGATTCTGGGGGGACCCTGACTGCAAAACAAGGGTAAAGCAGGGTAAAGACCACGTGCCGGAAATGGCTCTAACTCGTGTATTTGGAGTAAGCTAGGGCAATATCTGGTACTTGGTGGTAATGGTCTGGATCGGCCTTCTAAGCCGGGGGTTGTGGGTTCGATCCCCGCCTCGCCTACCATAAATCGATAACTGATGCGGATTGAGAAGTGTTCATTGGAAACGTAACTCGCAAATGCGAGTTGGGCTGCTCCTAATGAACTGTTAACGTCACCGTGTTGCTCGTCACCGTTTCGCTGTTCCCGTCGGTCGCCACCACTCTTAACTCCAGCCCATTGAAGGCCGCAGTGGTGGCGAAGGTTGTCAGCGTGGCCGTGTTGTAGCCGGTTCCCGCGCCAAAGGGCTTCCAAGTTGAGCCAGACAAATACTGCCACTGATAGGTAAGAGTCGGCACACCGGCAGCCACCACGCTGAAGGTAGCGGTGCTGCCAGTTGTCACAGTTTGATTGGTTGGTTGGGTCCTGATAGCTGGATCCACCGTCAAGGTCACGGTGTTGCTGGTCACAGTGTTGCTGTTCCCGTCTGTCGCCACAACCCTGAAGTGAAGGCCGTTGAAAGCCGCGCTGGTGGCGAAGGTGGTCAGCGTGGCTGTGTTGTATCCCGTTCCCGCTCCAAAGGGCTTCCATGTTGAGCCGGACAGATACTGCCACTGGTAGGTGAGAGTTGGCACACCAGCCGCCACAACGCTGAAGGTCGCCGTTTTACCGTCTGTCACAGTTTGGCTGGTGGGCTGGGTCGTGATTGCCGGGTTCACCGTCAAGGTCGCGGTGTTGCTTGTCACGGTGTTGCTGCTTCCGTCTGTCACCACAACCCTGAAGTGAAGGCCGTTGAATGCCACGCTGGTGGCGAAGGTAGTCAGCGATGCGGTGTTGTATCCCGTTCCCGCGCCGAAGGGTTTCCATGTTGAACCGGACAGATACTGCCACTGGTAAGTCAGAGTCGGCACACCGGCCGCCACAACGCTGAAGGTTGCCATTCCGCCGTCGGCCACGCTTTGGCTGACCGGCTGGGTCGTAATGGCGGGATCCACCGTCAACGTCACAGTGTTGCTGGTCACAGTGTTGCTGTATACATCTGTCACTACAACTCTGAGGTGAAGACCATTGAAAGCCGCGCTGGTGGCGAAGGTAGTCAGCGTGGCCGTGTTGTAACCCGTTCCCGCGCCGAAGGACTTCCAGGTTGTGCCTGACAGGTACTGCCACTGGTAGGTGAGTGTCGGGACACCTGCAGCAACAACGGTGAAGATCGCGGCGCTTCCATCGGTTATGGTTTGGCTGACCGGCTGGGTGGTGATAGTCGGGCCAACTGTCAAAGTCACAGTGTTGCTGGTTGCAGTGAGCCCATTTCCGTCCGTCACCACGACCCTGAACTGAAGACCGTTGTAAGCGGCGGTGGTTGCGAAGGTCGTCAGTGTAGCGGTGTTGTAGCCCGTTCCCGCTCCAAAGGGCTTCCAGGTGGAGCCGGAGAGGTACTGCCATTGGTAAGTAAGAGTCGGCACACCGGTAGCCGCAACACTGAAGGTGGCGGCATTGCCGTCGGTTACAGTTTGGCTGACTGGCTGGGTCGTGATGGTCGGAGCCTGAAATACGGTCAACGTGAAGTTTTGCGTGGCGTCGGTTGTCCCGTTCGCCGCCGTGAAAGTGATTGGATAAGTGCCACCGGTACCGGCTGCTGGAGTACCGCTCAGAGTCGCCGTACCGTTTCCGTTGTTGGTGAAGCTGACACCGGTGGGCAGCGCCCCGCTGTCGTTGATCGTTGGGGTGGGAGTGCCGGTTGCCGTCACCGTAAAGGAGCCGGGGGTGCCGACAGTAAAGGTGGTGGTGCTGGAACTGGTAATGGCCGGCAGCGCGTCGATGGTGATCGAGTCAGTGGACGAAGTAACCATACTGGCGCCGGCGCCGCCCGCGGACACGCTATTCCCGATCGTCCCCGTAGTACTGGCTGTCGCACTTACGTTCACGTCGATCGTCAGTGTCGGATAGCTGCTGCTCTGGGCAACCGGGCTGTCATTTGTGCAGGTCACGTTCTGGCCGTTCGCCGAGCAACTCCAACCTGTACCCGATCCGGTGGCAAAAGTGAACGCAGAGTTCAGCGTATCGCTAATGGTCATCGGATTGCTGCCGTTGGTAGGATCGCCCACGGCGCCGGGCCCGTTGTTTTCGATGTTTATGGTGAAGGGAGCGTTCTGCTGCCCCTGGGTGAAAGTGTCAGTGGTTTCCGTGCTGACAGTGACAGTGGGCAGGTTCTCAGTGAAGTTCAAGCACCAGCCGCCAGCCGCGCCGAATGTTCCGTTCGCGAAGCCCGAACTGAAGAAGAGCTCCCAATTGCCGTTCGCATCGCTGCCATTTGTAAACACATCGGCAAACGTGGACGAGGCCCCAAGAGACGTGGGAGCGGCGTAACTGAAATTGCCGGCGGTGGGTGCGGGGTAAAAACCGCTGGCGTTCGATGTGAAAACATCGGGGGCGTTGAGGAAGCTTTCGTAGGCGGTGGGCTTGTAGGGACCCGGACTAAGGTTCGTATTCCCGCTCGACACCTCGCCGGGCGCGCTGTCCTCAAAGGTATAGTTTCCGGACGAAGCCGTGCTTGTGCCGTTGGAGCTTTGGGTGGTATTGGAGAAGAAGTCCAATGCCGGTCCGGTCGTCTGTCCTTGCGGCGTGGGACCTTCCACGAGCGACGCAAGTTGATCGAGATCGTCCGCAACGGAGACAAAGAAATTATTCAGAGTGAGAGAAACAGTGCTCAGGGTGCCCGGAAGATTGGTCACCGCAATAACCGAGGGATTCGGTGTGAACGGGCCAGAGAGGCTCTCCTGCAGAATCTCGACCGGCCCGGCATTGCAGTATTGCCAGGTATTGCTGCTCGGGTTCGTGGCAGTAATTGTGCCGTTGATGCGCTGGTGAAGTACCGATGAGAAGCTCTCATTGTCCGACGGCGTGCCGCTGTAGGTTGCCGTTACCGTGTGGTCGCCTTCGCTGAGCGAACTGGTGGTAAAAGTGGCCTGACCATTTCCGCCCAATGACACCACGTTGTTACCGCTTACGCTGCCGGCAGGAGCCGCGTTGTTGTCAAGGAATGTCACCGTGCCGCCGGAGGTCACCGGGATTCCGCCGCTGTTCACTGCTGCCGTGAATGTGAGAGCTTGCCCGAACGTCGCCGGATTGCTGCTGGGAGTCAGGGTGGTTGTGGTTCCATTGCCGCTGGCGAGCGACAGAGTGATGCACCAGCCGGAGTTGAGCGTAACTGTGGATGAGCCCGCCCCGTACAAAGCCCAGGTACCATTTGCTGGAGCTCCGTTGAATGCCTGTCCGAAAGTCAATACACCCGTGTGCGTGTAATCGGCGTTGCCGGTTCCATATGGTGGCGCAAAATTGAGGGTGCCCGGAATCTGGGGAATGCTTGAATCGAGCGAATAGATCGCCGAAGACAACGGTCCCGGAAACGTATCAGGGTTCGCATTTCCATTGTCGTCGGTTGGCAGATATGTGCTCGAGGATGGTGTTCCGCTTTGGGGAACCTCCCCGCTGGCTGAATCGGAAAACGTCAGGTTCACCGTGGTGCTCGACCCCAGGTAAGTGAAGCCCTGTTCCATAAAATCCAGGTTGTACGTCCCGCCTGGTCCCACAAGCAGATATGCGCCAGCCCCTTCGGCATTTCCCGGTACAACCAATCCATTCAATTCAACCTGGACGTTCGCCACCGTCTTACCGCCAGGGTATCCAGACGTTTTGATAAGGGCGGGATAGGCCTGCCCGGCAGCATCGCTACCCGCAACCAAGATCGGCCTGTTATTGCACCATTGGTCTCCCGAGGGGTTTGCCGCGGTTACTTCCACCAGTTCCACCATGGAAGTGCTGCTCGCCCCGAAGGTCCCGCTGCTCCCCGAATATGCCGCCGAAATGGAGTTGACTCCCTGGGTCAGCGATGCTGTGCAAGTTGCCACGCCGCCGCTCAGTGCAACCGTACTGCAGAGGGTCGTGCTGGTGGTACTGTTCGTGAACGAGACCGTTCCTGTAGGCGTACCGCCGCTGGACGTTACGATTGCAGTGAACGTAACGCCGGCGTTAGAAGCTGAATTTGCATAGCTTGCCGGGTTTACCGAGCTGGTGATCGAAGTCGTAGTCGAAGCCGCGCCGCCCGAGTTATAGGTCAATGTCAGCTTCCAACCAGAGATAGATACCGGATCGGGATTGGAATATGCTGTGTTGTTGTCGATGAGATAAAGCGTCCAGGTCCCGTTGGCCGTAGCGTCGAGGAAAGCCCCGCTTAGCGTTTGTGCCGAACAAAGGAGTGGAGGGTTGCCGGTGGGATTGCTGCAGCCATCGGTTTGCGAGAAGTCCCCGGGCTGGTTGCCGCCAGGCAGAGGTGGCGGTCCACCGCTGTTGTTGTAGTAATACGAACTGGGTTTGACCGTGTAGGGCATGCTCGATGTAAACCATGCCACGTCGTACGGCGCAGCACTGGTCGCGGTGTCCGTTATGGTGATGGTGTCAGGGTATGGGTTGCCAGGCGTAGTCCCCTGCAGCCCATTACAAGGGTCGGTTTGATTGGGGTTATTGTCGCAGCCGTCCGCGCCATCGCCGGTGCTTGCCAACAGAACGAATTGGTCTCCGTTAGGCGCCTCCAGCAGGAACTCGGCCCACTGCAAGCTGTAATTGCAAAAGTTCCCTTGAACGTTGCACACGCCATCCGACTTGACCCCATCCAGTTCCACCGAGACGGTCTTCACCGTTCCTGTGGCACCGCTGACCGTGGCCGTCGAGGAGACAGCCGAGCGGTCGCTCGTGGTAAACGACATTCCCCCGCCGGTAAAGGTCGACTGCGCCTGCGCCACTGCTGGCAGCAGCAGGGGCAGGAGGCCAAGAATGGCGAGGGCAAGCTTAAGACAGACAGGACGCAAGGACCTTGCAGAGAGAACCGGGAACGGCATAATTGGGACCTCGAAGGAGCTTTGGGGCACCCTGGGGAAAGGATGCACTTGCTCACCGGTTGGGAGACTGGCGCTCCTCATTCCGTGCAAATCTAAAAGGCTTCAATTGTTTCTTCGCGTGCCGCGTTCAGAAGGGAAGCAAGCATTGATTGGAGAGCGTGAACTTGCCTGAAGCTAGACTTGTTATCTACGCAGCGGGTGCGGTTGTCAAGAGGATTCTCCCGATGGGGATGACACGAATGGGTTACTCGCCGATCGCCCGAGCCGTGAGATTTCGCTGATTGCCTGATGGCGCTTCCGGCCACATTGCGGGCTGCATCTAATGCACAGTCAACGTCACCGTATTGCTGGTCACTGTGTTGCTCTTCCCATCAGTCACCACCACTCTGAACTGCAGCCCGTTGAAGGCTGAAGTGGTTGCGAAGGTGGTCAGCGTGGCAGTGTTGTAGCCGGTGCCCGCGCCAAATGGCTTCCATGTTGAGCCCGAAAGATACTGCCACTGATAGGATACGCGCGTCGGTAGCGCTGCCCTGCAGGTCGTCCACGTCGGGTAGCGTACTGATGCGCTGCTGGTTTTCGAAGATGGCGATGCCGGTGAATGGTTTGGGCCTGGCGCGGAGGCCGAAACGAGCGACGATGACGCGCGGGCGGGCTCGGCGCAGAACCTCAGAGGCCGCCCACTCGACGAAAGCATTGGAGAAGATAAGCGCCCGTTCCCGCTCAGGAAGAGATCGATGACGAAGCTGCGGAGGCGCGCCTGACCGGCAAGTTCAGTGGGCCACCACGGTTCCCAATCGCGGCGCCGCAGCTCAGCCAGAGTTTGATCAGTAGCCTCGATGTTCTTCGGCACGGTGTTTACGTCGGCAAGAAACTTGTCGCGGAAAGGCTTCAAAGCGCCATAACTCAGGACAGATACCTCCTGGCGTTCTGGTATTGCGAGATAGTTCTGCAGTTGCGCATCTGCATCGATCAGCCACAGGTCGGCGTTTAGTCCGCCGCCTTCGCGGCTGAATTGACTGGCAATGCCGGAGCGATTGGGCCTTCCAAGGATGCACAATTCGCTTATCCTGCGCGCATCGCCATTGATCGTTAGCACTTGCGCGCGCTTGTCCCAGGGCTTCCATTCACCCACTGGATTGACGGGAAGGGACTCGGGCAGAACGATAAGGATCAGCCGGGAGGGCTTGGGCGCTTCTGCAGTTGAATCGTGCGAGGCTGTGTTGATCGTCGCGAAAACCCGCTGCACCTCGCGGCGCCAGTCAGCATAGAACTCGGAGCGCGCCAGCATGGACGCATTCTCCATGGTGTCCTGGGTCTCGGAAAAGTTCCAGTGCGCGACGCCCATGCGGGCTTCAAGCACGCGAAGCGGTTGGGTCAGCGTTTCAAGCGCGGAGGGCTGAAACAGCTCCAAACCGAGCAAAAACTGCCTCAACTGATTCTGCTCAAACGGAAATAGGGAGTGCCACGCAGTCAGTTGCTGGTAGAGCGAAGGACGCATAGTGATAGGAAGGCGCGTGATAAGTTTGCGGCTGGACGCGATCCAAGCCGCATCTATCTGCAATGAAGTACGTCCGCCGTTCATCTTGGTCTGCGTCATAGCCACAGTCCGGGCATCGGTTTTCCTAGCAGACCGAGGTTCTTGAGTTCGAACAGTCGTGCGACCGTGGGGCAGATGTCAGTGTGTTAGATGGGGTTGTCGATGATCTGCGGCTTGCGCACGGCGTCTCCTAGGCACATCATCCATGTAACACGCGTCGATACGCCGTTTTGCCTGTGGTTAAAGAAGCCATTCGTGCTGGAGCCGTCGAGGTCCCGTCCAAATTCCGGCAGCACAAAGAGCGTTGTCTTCTCCTTGTAGGCCGGCAACGATTGGAGTTGTGTCCACAGCTCATAGACCAGGCGGTCCATGGTTCCAATCCCGGCCAGATGCAGAGAATAGGAGCCAAAATGCGCCACCTCGATATCGGAAAAGGTGATGGTGAGGAACGATGGCGCAAAGCGGCGCATAACTTCAGTCGCCACCAGGAATGTGAACTCGTCTCCCGTGGCAGGTGCGTTGGTGCGGAGGAGATCTTCGATCGCCTTCTGCATTGTCCCAAGGGTGAGCATATCCAACGAAGAGGAATCGCCCTCAACTGACCAGCCCAGACCATCGTAGTTGTCGCCGTTAAGCATGGCCTCAATCTCCGGCTGCAGGGTGGAGCGGTCGGAGCTATGCACGGCGCGCCCCTCGGAAGCCGCATGCACCACAGCATTAATTAGCAATTGCTTGGGAAAGATCACGTTGACCCCATATGCAGGACCGAAATCGCGCACCGTGCTGGCGCCAATCTTGCTGGTAAGCGCCTTGTTGCTGGAGATGAGCCAGGTCTGGTCCTGACGCAGGCCCATCTGTTTGCGCAGGTACTCAAAGAGCGTGGGACTGCTGGGGGTGTCTTTCCCCAATCTTCAAGCCGCTGCCAGTTTCCGCTAACGACGCAGGAGACGGTGTTGTAGTGGGAGGTGACGCCTGCGTTTCGCACAATGGGGTAGAAGGCGCTCTGCGGAAGCAGGTCCAGGTTGAGATGGGGAATGTTGTGGAACCCGGAATCGGCAAACTGTCTTCGCGGCGAATGCCACCGCAAGTTAGAACGACCACCTTGCGTCCGGCGCCAGCACTGGGCTCGGCGGCCAGTGCGCCAAGGCGCGCTGCAGCCCACTGGTCAACGAGCAGCGCGGCTGTGGCCTTCAACAGGGTGCGGCGGGATTCATCCATGCATGACCTCTGGTCGCACACGCCAGCTAATTGTGCACGTCTACAACGAAGGTTTCGATCTGGCGAAGACGCTGATCTAAATCTTCCTTCTGCTGTTTGGAGAACTTCTTCTGGAACTCCATCTCTGTCGCTCCATCCTGCTTGCGGCCTGTGCGCCAGTAAGCGATGGCCAAATGATAATGCGCCTCAGAGAAATCGGTCTTCAACTTGACCGCACGCTCGAGGTAGGGAATGCTCTCTTTCCACATCCCATCGTCCTCAAAAAACGTGCCCATCTGGAACTGCGCTTCAGGAAGCTTGGGATCGGCAACGAGCGCGGCCTCAAGCAGCTTGCGCGCCTAAGGCCTCTGGTCTTGCGAATCGCTCTGGGCAAGCAGCGAGGCGGCTGCATACGCTGAGGCGCGTGCATCTGCTGGATGCGATTGGGCGTAGCGGACAAATGTGCCGCATTGGGGATGCGGTTCCGTCCGCCTCAATGTGCGCTCGGAGAATAGCAGGAGTATTCCCTTCTATGCGTATGGTGCCGATGCTCACATGAATCTGCGGAGATTTCGCAGCATCCTTAAAGACCTGGCTGATCTGCTGCAGGTCATTCAGTCGCAACTCACTCTTTCCATCTACGATGACTTGAGGAGTATAGGGGCTGCTAAGCCCCAGTGCACGGACATAGGCACTCTGCCGGTCTGTAAATAAAGACGAAGAGTATGGGTCTTTCCATCCGTCATGATTCCAATAATCCACGTGCTCGCTGAGCACAATAGCCAGCACCCCAGGGATTGGTTGAGAGGCGTCCAGATGCTGAAGCCAAGCGTCCGCCGGAGGACAGCTTGAGCAACCTTCGGAAGTGAATAGTTCGACGAGAATGGGTACGAGTGCATTCTGCGCATCAGCTCTTAGGCTGAGTTCCGCGCTGACCAGACATGCCATCGCTGCTACAAGGGTGACCAACTTCATGATCTATCTTCCCCTCTGCAATTGGTTAGGCGAAAAAGGGCGCGGCAGGGGTTGCCTGCCGCGCACCGGTTTAAGGGCTGGTTTAGAAACTGAACTTGCCGCCAAGTTCCAGCACGCGGGGATCATACGCGCTTGTGACTGCGCCGAAGTTGCCCTGCTCATACTGAGTCTGGACGTCGTTGAATTCGAAGTGATTGAAGGTGTTGAACGACTCGAAGCGAAGCTCGACATGCGCCCGCTCTGTGATCGCGAACGACTTGTAGAGAGAGGTGGTAAAGTTCACGCGGCCTGGACCGACGATCGAGTCCTTGCCGGCGTTGCCGAAGCCCTGATTCGGGCCGCCGAGCCAGACCGGCACGGGTGCGCTGAACTGAGCCGTGTTGAACCACTCGGCTTGCTTCTTCGGGTAGCCGACCTTGCCGTTAACGTTGGGACGGTTGGTGTAGCCGCCGTCGAGGCCGATTGAGTCATAGTTGATCGAGAGGTTTGGCCCCTGGGCACTGGGGATAAGCCCGGTCTCGTCGATAAACGTGCCGGCTATCTCCCAACCACCTGCGATCGAATGGAGCAGGTCGTTACCCTTGGCGAAGAAGGGAAGCTTGTACATGTAGTTGGCGTTGAGTATTTGTCGCCGGTCCAGGGCACCAGACCCCTTGTCATACTTAAGGTTGAAGGGGTTGCTAAGGTCATTTATGTCGAAACTGTTGAGATCGATTTCGTGCGAGTAGGTGTAATCGAGCTCTCCGCTGAGGCCCCAACGGTTTTGGATGCGAAGGCCGGTCTGGAAGCCGTTGTAGTTCCCATTGGTGGTGTTTTCCTGCTGATTGATGTCGGCGTAGCCTGGGTACGTTCGATAGATGTTTGCGTTTGGCAAACTCGCGCCTCCCGTATCGCCAGGGTACTTGTTGCCGCTATCGCCCGAATCTTGACGAATGTTCATCGGCGTCGAAAGCGGGAAGGTGTTGATATGGCGCTCGATATTCTGATGCCAGGCAAGATTGCCCACATACTGGACAACCCAGATGAGCGAGGGCTTGATTTCATGCTGCACGCCGAGACTGAATTGCGCCACGGCCGGAGGCGGGTAGTGCGGATCCAGATTTGTAACCCCCGCGGCGAAGATCGGCACGCCACCACTTGCGGCAACCGATGTACCCGCAATGAAGTTGGAACCTGGAGAGCTGAAGGTCGCGTTGTTGAGGCTGAGGTTATAGGCAAACGGCGGGTTGGTCGCGGCGTTGTAGATGTCGTTGCCCTGCAAGCGCTCGTAGAAGGTGCCTACACCGCCGCGGAGAACAGTCTTGCCATTGCCGAAGAGGTCCTCCGAGAATCCCACGCGCGGCTGCAAGGAGTTGTAATCGTTGTTCACCAACCCCTTGGGGAAGCCGTTCCGTCCCGCAAGGCCCATGCCATTCAGGTAGTAACTGGCCCCGTTGAGCGCGACCAGCCCTGAGCTGGCTGCGTTGATGGTTCCGTCGTTGTTCCAAATTGGGGCTTCGGACGGCAGGTAAGCCGCCGGGTTGAAGTTGGCGACATCGTTGTTGCGCTCCCAGGCGTGCGGCAGAGCATCGTAGCGAAGGCCAAGCTGCAGGGTCAACTTCGGCGTGATGTGCCAGTTGTCCATCACGTAAACGGAAGGGGTATTGTTCACGTAATGGCGGATGGGCACCGCCTGGAACTGCGAGTAGCTGCTGGCCAAGCCCAGAAGCATGTCTATCTCGCTATCGCTGGACAGGGTGCCGAAGTTGTAGGTTCCCTGCTCGTCGCCGAAGAGCTGCTGGTTCTTGGTGTAGTGGTTGAAGCTGAACCCGTACTTCATGGCGTGCTTGCCCATGGTGTATGAAATGTCCACCTTGGGCTCGTAGTCGCGTGCAGCGTTATGCCAGGGAGCGGAAGCTGTATCCTCGGTTGTGCTGTATGGAGCACCGAGAGAAATGCCTGGCAGCTCGTTTCTGGTGATAGCGAAGCTGGAAGTTACCGGAGAAAAGTTCCCTGCCCAGCCGGAAGGCAGATGCGCATTGGCGCTGTCAACGATATTGATGACGTTGCCGTCGTAATTGATGCTGCCCTCGACGAGCAGGTTGGGTGTAATGGTTCCGCTCACCTTGATGGCCGCGCTGTCGGCCGGGTTGGACAGTATGCTGGTGATGGTGTTGTAGCTTGTCCCGTTCCAACCCAATTCCGGTTTTGCGTAGCCCTGCGTGACCGCGTCCCCCATGTAGTGGCCCAGGATTTGCCATTTGTCGCTGAATTTGTGGTCTATACGAACGACGTCGTCGCGGACGTCGATTGGGTTGGCAGCGTTGGCCACGTTATAGCCCGGGGTTGAAGCCCCTGGGGTCGGGGCGGGCAAAACGCCCGAATTCAGATAAAGGACAGCGTTGGGGTCGAACAACCCGGCTGGAATTATGGGCAGCCCTGCGCTATCTATTGCGAAGCCCCCTGGTGCGCCCGGCGCGGCACCTGGGACCAGAGGTCCGTTAGCCCCGCTGAAGGTCGCGAGTTTGGTCGCATAGGCCGAGTTGGCGGGTACGGCGGGCACTACGATCCCAGTCTTGGCGAAGGGAGGCATTACATAGTGCAAGGCTGTGCCAGCCGTGGGGATGTCGGCCGTGGGGACGGTCGGATTGTTGGATGTGCCGGCACCCGAGAGAATCTTGCGCCATTCTTCGTTCCAAAAGAAGAAGGTTTTGTTCTTGTCGGAGTTGTACACGTGTGGAATAAAGACCGGGCCGCCCGCGTTGCCGCCGAAGATGTTGTAGTGAATGTCGGTCTTTGAGTGCGCAATCGGATCCGCGGCGTCGTAGTCGGGTGTGCGGTTGAACTCCCATAATTCGCCGTGAAACTTCTGCGTGCCGCTCTTGAGCGAAAGGCTCATGGTGGCGCCGGAGGAGATGCCGTAGTCCGGCGGATAGTTCGAGGTCATCATGGTGAACTCGGCGATCGCGTCCTGCGAAGGCATGATGTCCATGCCGCCCCCGCCGCCGCGGTCGTCAGCCTCGCCGCCGTCGATGAGCCAGATGTTGTGGCTTTCGCGAAGACCGTTGACACTGATCATGAAGCTGGCCGCCACGGATGTTGGCGTGTTCGAGTCCGGCAGCATAGAACTTACGCCCAGGCCCAAAGCCGCAAGAGCCGCGAAGTTGCGGTTCTCTGTTGCGATTTCACTGATCTGCTCGGAGCTGATCAGCGTGCTGACTACATTCGAGTCGGCTTGCACCGCAAGAGCGTCTGCCTCGACGCTTACCGTCTGCGTTTCGGCGCCGACGGTGAGCTTGACATCCACGCGGGCGGTTGATGACACGTTGACCACTATGCCGTTCTGCGCATAGGTTTCAAAACCCTTGGCCGTGATCTTCATGTTGTAGTTGGCGGGGTTCAAGCCGGCGATGTCGTATAAGCCGGTGCCGCCACTGACCGTGGTGTGATTCTCGCCAGTACCAGGGTTGGTGAGCGTGATCTTTGCTTCCGCAACGACCGCTCCCGTCTGGTCCGTAACAATGCCGGTGACCTCTGAATTGGCCTGCGCGTACGCACCCGCGCATGCCAACAGAAACACTAATGGCAAGAGAAACAGTCTGTACTTCGTGTGATTCATAGGGCCATCCTTTTCAAAGTTGCTGGTTATGTTGCCGCTAATAGTCGTACTCATGAAGGTTGCTGGAATGTTTTGCCGGACTCGCCGATCAGTCCTGAAGTTCCTGTCGCTGCATCACCTTTTCGACCCTCAATAACCTCAAATACAGGCATTGGTCGCAAGCGAAGATGGATCGCCGCAAACAAGCTGAGGTAAATCGTCCACAAGACGGACCAGTTCGGCGCTTCTGCATGTGCGTTCTCTGCACATTTCGAACCGCAAGGCTGATGAGAGACTGCTTTCTTGGAAACTCCGGCGACAAATCGCCGAGACACAGTGTTCTCGCGCCATCATTTGCCGACCTACGATGTTTGTCTTTCACTCTCTTTGCAGCTACTTTCAAAATGAGCGCGATCAGCCTCTGTACGGCGGCGAGATGCCGCGGCACAATCATCATTTGTGTTGTCACAAGTCGTAACTGACAATATCCACCATCGGTTCAACCGTGATGACCACCAATCCGAATTCGAATTCGCAACCGCGAATCGGCGTCGTACCATGGACGTCGCACAGTTGCTACAGTCACCCGAGATCTGACTGAGATTTCAAACAAACCTCAGTGGTAATGGCAAAAGTCGGCAAGGTGGCTATGCCGGGGACGAGATCGACGGGGTGGCTGTGGAGGGACGCAGTTACAAAACTTTTGCAACTATCCTTCTGTGGAAACTCGCCGCGTGTGGCGCATCTTATACCCTCGAATCCGGAACATTATTTACGGGGCATCACATAGGCTTTAGTTTGCAGTCTGAGCGCAGCCTCAGTGGCCAGAACGTTACACTTATCCGCATGAACACAACTGAAATTCTCAGCTTTCTCGACGCCGAGATTGCCACTCTGCAAGAAGCTCACCCCTCATTGTCGGAGAAGCAGTCAAGAGGACGCCGGGACGCCCGATAGGCACCGGGAGGAAGAACAAGAAGACGAAACTGAGCACCGAGGGCCGAGCTCGAATTGCAGCGGCGGTCAAGGCGCGTTGGGTTGTTTGTCGAAAGGCTGCGAAGTAGACGCTCTTCAGCGCTTGCTTTAAAGCTCTCCGAGTCCGTAGGAATAGGCTTTCGATTCTGCTTTGTTGCTACCGCACGCACGCAGTCGCAGGAGTATCTTGTTGGTTGGGAGGACGTTGTGCTCGAGGCTCATGCACCCCACGGAGAGACAATGCTGTCGCCGACCTAGCCCTCCGGTGATCGAAGCAGCCCATAGGAGCCGCGCGTAAACAGGTAGAACCACGGACGGCTGAATGGGTGAAGGTGATCTGCGGAATCTGCCGACCGCCCTCAGAGAGAGCGCAAACCCACGCGCGCCTTCTCCGAGGACGAAGCGGCTGGTGCCAATGTCATAGTCGGGGAGTTAGGGGCTCTTTCCGTGATAGGTACTCGAATGTCGACCAGTGTTCGCGGATCTGCCTGGCATGTTCCTAGGTTCACGACGACTGCGTAACGGGCGTTTCCAGCCTTCGGCAGTCAGGGTCGCGGATGGAGATTCTCGCCTACCCGATCGTGGCTGCACAAATGTATCGCCAATCGCCGGTCTGTTGCGGAACCGTTCGTTCGCGGCTCGTTTATGAGATTGAGAGGCTGCGCGCCACCCGGATGATTGAATCGGATGACGCGCAGACTGCTTACCTTGTGTTCTTGCTTCGGTGGAACATGTCAGTAAAATCGTAGCCAAATCCGGCCTGGAGGTTTACCTTGTTCCAGAGATAGCCATCGGCGTCATAGTTATAGTTCAGCATGTGCGAGTAGAATCCGCCCGCGGTCAAGTTCTTTGTGATGTGGATGGTTGGTTTCGCGAAGTAGCGTCGGCCATTATTGTAACCATCGCCGTTCAGCGCGAACCCGCGAATCGCCAGCACCTTGTTGTAGTCATATACATCGATTGCCCAGTCAATGTTGGCAAAGCCGCCGACAAGATCCACCCGCTTCTTGATTGTCTTGGAGCCGGTAATCGCGTAGCCATTAGCCCGGGGGAACTGGAAGAAATAGATGGTTGGGGCATTGAGGCGTTGATAAGCCTCAATGCGTACGGAATCGACGACCTTGACTTCGGGGATCTTCACAAACGCCGCTTCCCGGAGGGTGTTAATGTTTCTCACATCTGTGAAGTCCGCCGAACCCTCAATCCGCTTGAAGAGGGTCTTTCGAACCATGTACTGACGGTAGTTCCCCTGTGTCATGCGACCCGCGCGCTCGAAGAAATTGGGCTGGAACAAATCGCCCATGTATGTGTAGCTGAACGAAACCTGGTCAAAGAAAAGATGCTTTGGATCGCGCACCAAGATGCGTTCGCCTGCCATATAACCGTCATCATCGTAGGTAGTGATTTCTGATCCCGCTCCGCGGTCTATATCCAAGCTTCCGGCCTGGAACTCCACCTGCTTGGCCGGATTGGCATCCAGATACAGGCGACGGAAATAGAGCCCCCATCCACCGGATTCCGCACCCGCGGTCATGAACGGGAATTCCGCGATGACGCTGTTGATGAGCTGAAGATCGGAAGGCTGCAGATCGGCTGCGATTTTTGCCCCAGCCTCATCCAGGCCGCCGCCCATGAAGTCAGCGTAGGCCCAGCTGAAGTAGTGGCCTGACGAAACGTGGAAGGCAATTCCATAATTGCCGTCAGCGTCGAACTTAAATTTGCCGTCATATATGGTGCGCTGAGAGCCCTGGTTGAATTCATGCGCGCCATCGGTATCGGTTACGCTGCGATAACGCACTGAAAAGGAAGCATTTTTGACATCGAGCCAGCGCTCCAGCACATCCGTGTCAGGGACTGGAGGTGTATCGTTTCGGACGACTGCGGGCGCCGGCGCGGCTGTCGGGCTCGTGAGAGTATCGTCTGGGACGACTAGGAATTTCTGGGCAGGCGAGACGCTTGGAAGCGAATCGGGTACGAGAACCGATGACGGCGGCAATCCCAACGACGCGGGAGTTGCTTTGGCGATCAGTTGCTGGCCAAGGCAGAGTTGAGAGGCAAGCAAAAAAGCAGCGGTCGAGAAACACTTTGCGCGGTTAATTGGGTTCCTTTCACCCTCGCGGCCCCAAATTGGGGATTGGGCCGACGAAATATATATCGGCAGATGTGAAGTACCCATACAACTCAATGCTTTAGGAGACACTGGTATAGTTCTGGCCGGGACTCTTTGGTTCGGGATGTGCCACTGGTAATGATCCATTCAGGACAGATCCCTCTTAGGTGGCTGCTCTCAGGATCCATTTCCCTCCCATTGCGGCTCTGGAATGTAGTCGAATGAATTATTCCAGCCCAGACTGGGTACGGGTATCTGACGCGGCAAAGTACCAACTACCAGAATCGGGTCGCCACGAACTTTACGCATTGCCTCGCTGAATCGAGCAGAATTCAAGTTATTCATTCAGATACTTGTTCTTGTCCTTGCAGTGTTTACGAAACTCTGGCGGGACTGATTTCCCATCGTTTCCTGTGAAATTCCGACACAAACCATGGACAAGCAGCTCTCGATTTGCTGAAGCTTCCCAATCCCTAGCCCTGACGCAGCTAGGAGCCTGCCAGATGGGAACATCGTAAGCATCAATTGGTGCTTGTTGCACACAAGGAGGGCGCAGTAGGATTCTCTTCGGGCACCTTGGAGCTGCCCAATTCGAATAAGCATCGATGCGCATTAGTGCGAATCGTCTAAGAAATGAATGGCATCGGGCGCCACGCCGGAGCAGCAAATGTGAATAGGCACAGCAGTGTGACGAGCCTAGCAAGCGAGTTCCAGCTTTGAACGCCTCGCCAAGCGATCCACCATCCCAAAGCAGGCGCCTGTCTTTGGTCTTGCGGAGGATCGGTCCCGAAAACGTCGAAGCCTGTGAGGATCCCTAATAGGCCGTCTCTTAAGGGCGAAACTGGGTACGAGCCATTAGCCCCTACCCAGTGCTCAGTTCGTCGACTACGCAATCAACCGGCTTGGCCGAAGCAGTTGGGTGCCTGGTTCACGAGTTGAACAAAGGCTAAGTTATCTGTTGGCAGAGCTGCGGCCGCTCTAGATGACCCTGTTGTTCGATTTTGGTTTTTTCGGACCCTGCAAAACTCTTGTGGTATTCACGGCGGCGATTTGCTATGATCCGTGCGAATCTTCTTGCGGGATTACTCCCCCACCCGCAAGTCAAGGTAAACATGCGCAACTTTCTTCCCGCCAGCATTCTGCTTGTGCTGCCCGTGGCTTTGCTGGTACCTATGGTTGGGTGCGGCAGAGTTTCGAATACTAGCACGCTACAGCCAGTGGACTCTTCCCCTTCAACAGTTGCTGCGATTGCTCCAGGCGGATTGCAGCTAGGGTATGTCTGGCAAAAAGACAGCCAAAATCTCTATCCCGTGGTAGGAGTTACAGGATCAGCCCGCCTCGGCGATGGGGTTTTACCAACGAATGTGCCGGTGGCAGTGGCGGCAGCCGTGCAGGGACCGAACGCGTCCTGGGCAGTCGCGCTCGATCAAGACGGCACATTGAGGGAGCTCAACCTGTCGACAGGGTTGACGAGCACGTTGGCTGCGCACATTCCACTGGACTCGGCTTTGGTGCTTTCTCCGGCAGGCAGCGCCGCTGCGCTTGGGTCGGCTTCCGCACATTCGGTTTCGGTTGTCACCGGGCTTCCATCGGCCGCTCGCATCACCACGCTGATGCTGCCGGGTGGCGTATTAAGCGGAGTTGCCGTCAGCGATGCGGGAACCGTGATTGCTGGCATCAGTCGGCCCGGTTCTGCCATTACAGAAGTGACGTTGATCTCTGAAACGCACCCTGCTTTGGTCCTTGGCAATGTACAAGGCTGGGGCGGAGCCGCATTTGTGCCTGCTGCGGTGACGGGCTCCGGAGGCGAAGCCGCAGTGTTCGCGGACAGTGCATCAGCCCAGGTAAGCTACACGGCCAATTTGAGTGGGGCTTCGCCGGCTGTTCTTTTGCTTGCCAGCGGCGGCTTGTTGCATGCGCCGAATGCAGTGGGTGTCTCGGCAAGTGGCAAATGGACTTACGTGTCGGATAACGGAAAGCACCAGGTGGTGCGGCTGAGCCTGATCGAGCCAGCATCTCCGCCATCGGCGATTGCATGCGGGTGCAATCCGCAGCTGATGGCGCCGCAGACCACGGACGGGATCTTCGCGCTGACAGGCGGTAGTTCCGGACAACCGAGTTGGCTGCTTGACACGCGTGTTGCAGAGGCCCGAACGTTCTTTGTTCCGGCATTGGCGGCGGGAACGGGACCGGCTGCGGGCCATGCGATACACACTGGAGGATCGCGATGAAGCGGCCCGCCGGTGGAGTGCTTTCGGTGGTGAGCAAGCGTATTCGTTCGATGCGGGCGCAATGGCTGTTTCTTGCGCTAGTTGCGGGGTTCACCTCGCGCGGCATGGCACAGTGCGACTACCAGGTAACGAGCCTTGCCGACAGCGGAGCTGGAACTCTACGCGCCGGCCTGGCCACGGCGCCCACTACAACGGATATCTGCTTCAGCGTGCAGGGAACCATCACATTGCTGAGCCCGTTGCAAATAACCGCGCCGGTTATCATCACAGGAACCAGCGGCGTGACCATATCCGGCAATAACAGCGTGGGAATATTCGTGATCTATGTCCCCAGCGAGTCTTCCACACCTGTGGTGACGATCTCAGGGCTTACGCTGAGCGGCGGCAACGCAACCGCGGGCAACAACATATACGGCGGTGCAATCTGGGTCCAGGCGGGTCCCACGAGTTTGTCGAACATGACAATCACCGGAAACACGGCGGAGTCGGGCGGCGCCATTTACAACGGAGGCACGGTTACCATCCAGGACAGCACCGTCAGCAACAATACCGCTACAACTGGTGCGGGCGGCGCGATCGTTAACAATGGTGGGACGCTGTCGCTTCTTAATACCACAGTATCCGGGAATTCAAGCACCACCGGGTCGGGCGGCGCTTTGGACAACAGCGGCTACACCCAAGTAACAGGCGGGACTTTCCAAGGGAACTCGGCCGATTACGGCGGAGCCATCGACAACGAAACCTACGGCACATTGACCATCTCCGGTGGAACGGCCTTTAACAGCAACATCGCAACCCTGAACGGTGGGGCGATTGAAAACTATGGAACGGCCAACATCACCGCGGCCCTGTTCAACGCAAACCAGGCACAGGGAAATTCGGATTTAGTAGGTTGCGGCGGCGCCATCTGCAACGAGTCGACTCTGAAGGTAACGGAAAGCACCTTTGTTGCGAACACAACCACAGGCAGCGGCGGTGGCATCGAGAGTGATTCCGGTGCATCCATCACGCTTCAGGATGATACGATCTCCGGCAATACGGCCGGCTATACGGGGAGCGGGCTCGATCTCGAACAGTCAAGCTCCGCCCCAGTCGTTGAGAACACGGTAATCGCGGGCAACACCGCAATTCAAGGACAGACAAACCCCGATTGCTTTGGTTGTGCAGCGACAACGCCGGCCGGTGATTTCATTGGGGGCACGGCGAATCTTGGACCGCTGACCAACAACGGCGGTCCCACGCTCACCATGATGCCGCTTCCCGCAGGAAATCTGTGTGGGACTGGTGTTCCTGGGGACACCACCGATACGACTGATCAGCGAGGATTCTCCCGTCTTATGACGAACGGCGCAATCGACATTGGCGCGGTTCAGTCGCACTATAGCTCGGTCTCTTACTCCACTCAGCCTTCCAACACGCTTATCAATCAGACCATCACTCCGGCGGTGGGAGTGCAGGTGATTGAAGTTGACGGAAAAACGACGAACTACCCGCAGGGCGTGCCGGTAACGGTTTCGTTGATCCCACCCCAAGGCGTGAATGCAACGCTCAGTGGAACGCTGACGCAGATTCCTACCGTTGTGAACCAAGTAACGGCGGCCCTGTTCCCTGATCTCTCAGTGAACGCTGTCGGCGGTTTCCAGCTTCTCGCAACCGATGCGATTCAGGGCAACAGCGGCTCGACCAATGCGATCTATAACGCGACAAGCGCGACATTCCAGATTACGCCGGTCGTGAAGCTGCAATGGACCCCAGCGCCCGCGACCTATGGCCCGCTTCCGGCCAGCGAATTGAATGCAACCGCGACTGTCAATGGAGCCGCTGGCACTGGCACGTTCGTTTACACATTTGTTTCATCCGGCGCGACGATCAACGTCGGGCAGATTTATCCGGTGAGCTCCTATAGTGTTCAGGTGGCCTTCACACCCACCAGTTCGTCGATGACGTATACATTGCAAACAACTCTGCAAATTACCCAAGCTGCTCCTGTTTTGGGCTGGGCAACTCCTGCGGCCATCTACACGTCAACGGCGCTGAGCGCCGCGCAACTGGATGCCACGGCAACAGGCGTCACGGGAGCGGCTCTGCCGGGAACATTCGTTTACACACCAGCGGCGGGAACCAAGCTGACCGCCGGCTCGCACGCGCTGAGCACCACGTTTACACCGACCGATACAACGGATTACACAACAGCAACCGATCAGGTCACCATCCAGGTGAATGCTGTGACCGCATCGACTGCGGTAATCCAAACATCGGCCAACCCCATCACGTTTGGGCAGAGCGAGACTTTCACTGCGGTGGTCACAGGGAGCGACGGAAATCCGTTCTCCGGCGGAACTGCCGCATTCACCGTGGATGGCGTGTCGATTGGATCTGCAGCTGTTGTAAACGGCTCGGCGAGCGTCACCGATGCGACTCTAACCGGTGGTACGCACCAGGAGGTGCTGACCTATACCATCGCCACGCAGACACTCACCAACACGGTAACGCTCACGGTGAACAAGGCATCTCCCACGCTGACATGGGCAACACCAGCGCCTGTCTATACGTCAACAGCACTGAGCGCCACGCAACTGGATGCCACGGCAACAGGCGTCGCGGGAGCGACGCTTCCCGGAACATTCGTTTACACACCCGCGTCGGGAACCAAACTATCCGCCGGCTCGCACGCGCTGAGCACCACGTTTACACCAACCGACACAACGGATTACACAACAGCAACCGATCAGGTCACCATCCAGGTGAACGCAGTGACCGCATCGACCGCGGTAATCCAAACATCGGCCAACCCCATCACGTTCGGACAGAGCGAAACGTTCACCGCGGTGGTTACGGGTAGTGATGGAAATCCGTTCTCCGGCGGAACTGCCGCATTCGCCGTGGATGGCGTCTCCATTGGGTCTGCACCCGTGGTGAATGGCTCGGCAATCGTCACCGATGCGACTCTGACAGGCGGCACGCACCAGGTTGTGCTGACTTACACCAACGCAACGCAGACACTAACCAACACCATCACGCTCACAGTCAACAAGGCATCTCCCACGCTGGCGTGGGCGACGCCGGCACCTATCTATACGTCAACGGCGCTGAGCGCCACGCAACTGGATGCCACCGCAACAGGCGTCACAGCAGCCACGCTGCCCGGAACATTCGCTTACACGCCCACGGCGGGAACCAAACTAAACTCCGGCCCTCATTCACTGAGCACCACATTTACACCGACAGATACAACGGACTATGCAACAGCAACCGATCAGGTCACCATCCAGGTGAATGCTGTGACTGCATCGACCGCGGTAATCCAAACATCGGCCAACCCCATCACGTTTGGACAGAGCGAAACGTTCACCGCAGTGGTCACAGGGAGCGACGGAAATCCGTTCTCGGGAGGAACCGCGGCATTCACGGTAGATGGCGTCTCCATTGGGTCTGCAGCTGTTGTAAACGGCTCGGCGAGCGTCACCGATGCGACTCTGACCGGCGGCGCGCGCCAGGTTGTGCTGACTTATACCAACGCCACGCAGACCTTGACCGGCAACGCCACGATCACGGTGAACAAGGCATCTCCCACGCTGGCATGGGCAACGCCTGCGCCCATTTATACGTCAACGGCTCTGGGCGCCACGCAACTGGATGCGACGGCAACAGGCGTCGCGGGAGCGACGCTTCCCGGAACATTCGTTTACACACCCGCGGCGGGAACCAAGCTGACCGCCGGACCCCACGCACTGAGCACCACGTTTACACCGACCGATGCAACGGATTACACAACAGCAACCGATCAGGTCACCATCCAGGTGAATGCAGTGACCGCATCTACTGCGGTAATCCAAACGTCGGCCAACCCGATCACGTTTGGACAGAGCGAAACGTTCACCGCGGTAGTCACAGGGAGCGACGGAAATCCATTGTCGGGAGGAACCGCGGCATTCACCGTGGATGGCGCATCCATTGGATCGGCTCCCGTAGTGAATGGTTCGGCGAGCGTCACTGATGCTACTCTGACGGGTGGTACGCACCAGGTTGTGCTGACTTACACCAACGCCACGCAGACACTCACCAACACCATCACACTCACAGTCAACAAGGCATCTCCCACGCTGACATGGGCAACACCGGCGCCTATCTATACGTCAACAGCACTGAGCGCCACGCAACTGGATGCCACGGCAACAGGCGTCACGGCAGCCACACTTCCCGGAACATTCGTTTACACACCCGCTGCGGGAACCAAGCTGACCGTCGGCCCTCATTCACTGAGCACCACATTTACACCGACCGATGCAACGGACTACGCAACTGCAGTCGATCAGGTCACCATCCAGGTGAATGCCGTGACCGCATCAACCGCGGTAATCCAACCGTCGGCCAACCCCATCACGTTCGGACAGGGCGAAACGTTCACCGCGGTGGTCACAGGGAGCGACGGAAATCCGTTGTCGGGAGGAACCGCAGCGTTCACCGTGGATGGCGTCTCCATTGGGTCTGCAGCTGTTGTAAACGGCTCGGCGAGCGTCACCGATGCGACTCTGACCGGCGGCACGCACCAGGTGGTTCTGACGTATACCAACGCTACGCAGACTCTGACCGGCAACGCCACGATCACGGTGAACAAGGCATCTCCCACGCTGACGTGGGCAACACCGGCGCCTATCTATACGTCAACAGCACTGAGCGCCACGCAACTGGACGCGACAGCAACAGGCGTTACGGGTGCATCGCTTTCGGGAACCGCAGTTTACAACCCGCCAGCGGGAACATTACTGACAAATGGCGCGCATGCATTGAGCGTAGTGTTCACGCCAACGGACGCAGTTGACTACACAACAGCAACTGCTCAAGTAACCATCACGGTGGGCTACACGCCGCTCAGTATCAGCACGATCACGCCCGCCACTGTTACTCTAAGCACAACCGCGACCACCGTTGCGATAACCGGCGGCGGGTTCACTCCAACGACTGTGGCGGAGCTGAATGGAACTCCTCTGCCGACCACGGTGAGCGGCGCAACAGGGTTGTCGGCCACCATTGCACCCTCGGTCCTGACCGCAGTTGGCGTTTTCAACCTGACGGTCTATGATTCCACTTCCAATCTCACGAGCAACGCGCTGACGCTTACCGTGACCGCGCCGACAGTCGACTTGACAGTCACCCCTCCCCAGGAGCCCACCTCAGGAGAGCAGCCGGTCATCGGACTGCTGCTGAACGCACCGTATCCAGTCGCGCTGTCGGGGACCATGACGCTGTCGTTTACTCCAAGCGGCAGCAACGGTGTTGACGACCCTGCCGTGCAGTTTGCTACCGGTGGGCGCACGCTCACGTTCACCGTCCCGGCCGGGTCCACAACCACACCACAGGTGGCGCTGCAGACTGGTACAGTAGCCGGCACCATCGATGTAACGCTTTCGCTGCTAGCCGATGGCGTGGACGTGACCCCGGCTGGTGTCAGCCCCATCACCCTGCAGATTAAGCCAGCCGTTCCTGTCATCACGAGCGTGACCTTTACCAACAGCGCAACCGGACAACTCACCGTCGTGATCAACGGATATTCGAATACGCGCGACATGTCTGGAGCAGATTTCGCCTTTACTGGGACCGGCGCCAATTCGCTTGGTTCTGCGACAGCCAGCGTCACCGTCTCAAGCGATTTCACGCCGTGGTACACATCGACCACTTCTGACCAGTATGGTTCCGAATTCTCATACTCGCAGAGCTTCCAACTAAGCCGACCGGACTCAGGAATCACCGGAGTTTCGGTCACATTGACCAACTCAATCGGCACTTCGGAGAGCGTTAGCAGCCAATGAAATCATTCAAGCAAACAGCGCCCCGTTTAACGGCAGCAGGCCTAAGCCTGATCGTTCTTTTGACAACCACAGCGGGCCGGGCGCAGAGTACTCAAAGCAATGCGACGACGCCGAGCCAGGATAGCGGGCAGCCTAACAAGCTGTTCATCACCCTCATCGACGGTGAAGGGGCGCTGAACGACATTCGCACGCGTACGGCGCGGGAGCCCATTGTGGAAGTGCAGGATGAGAACCACAAACCGGTAGCGGGAGCGCTGGTGTTGTTTGCCCTCGACAACGGAGGTGGCAGCCCATTCGCCAACTTTGCTGGAGCTCAAAGCTTATCAGTAACTACGGATGCCGCCGGGCGCGCTGCCGGTCAGGGATTCGCTATCACGACCCGCAAAGGTAAGTACAAGATCAATGTGCATGCCAGCAAAGGACCCGTAACAGCCGACGCGGTGATTACGATGGAAAACGTAATGAATGCCGGATCGGCCAGCAATGGAAGTATTCCGACCGCCATCGTCTCGCACAAAAAGCTGGAATGGATTCTGGGCGGAGTGGCCGCTGCCGGGGTCGCAGTTGCAGTAGCCATCATTGAGACCCGTGGATCTTCTCCGATCACGGTAACCACAGGAGGGGGCACCGTCGGTCCACCTTCGGTGCGTCCCGGCATCCGCATCACCTTCCCCGTCAAGGCACACTGACATGGCCGGTGAGTGGCGAGAAACGCTTCCATAGGAAGGTTAAAGAGACCACGAATGACTGACGGATCTAAAATCAACGCCCGCTTCCGATCTGCAATCCGCATCGCTCTAATCTCGATTTTTCTGCTATCGATATCGGTGGTTCCAACCTCAACCCAGGCTGCGGATCAAGGGGCTTTGATGACGATGCATTTGGAAAAAAGAGAAGGCAGCGTCACAAAGACAGTTGCACAAAACAAAGTCTTTCGGAACGGCGATGTTCTGCGCTTTCGCCTTACTAGCAAAATTGCAGGCTATTTGTATGTTCTGGATCACGGCACAACAGGAACCACCACCGCGCTGTTCCCCATTGCGAGCGGGGCTGCAGCGAACAACAGCATTGCAGCCGATGTAAGTACGCTGGTGCCGGCCACTGGCGACGGGTGGTTTGAAGTTTCAGGCCCGTCCGGATTCGACGTGATCTATATCATGGTGAGCGACAGGCCGATCAACTTGCCGCCCGCCGCGCCACAGACCGGAACTCAGGCGCCGGCTGGCACCGCTCCACTCCCCCCCGGCCTGTTGCCACGTTGCAACGACGCCATCTTCAAAGCGCGCGGAGACTGCGTTGATCCTTCAGCCGGCGTTGCACCGTTGTCTCCCGATTCGCCAGTGCCGCGGGAATTGGCGCCACTTGCTAAAACTGCCGCGCGCGATATTATCCTTAGCGAGGAAGGCGATGGAACTGCTGTGAAGGCGGGGCTCTCGGCGAAGCTTCCCCTCATCTACACCTTTCGCCTGGCGCACCTTGAGTAAGTCGAAGGGAACTTTTGATGTATTCCATGTCGCGTTCTCGTGCCTCCGCGCCCGCCCCCTTTGCACTCTTTGCCGCGCTCTTTGCCATGCTCTTCACCCTTCGACTCAGTGCGCAGGCACCGCAGATTCCACGCCCTCCTGACCCTGCACCAACAGACACGCGAGACTTGAAACCGGTTCATCCTTCGGAAGACGTCAAACCTTCCGCAAACACGGCGGTGCAGCAGAGCTACGCGCTGGTCATCGGCATATCGCATTATCAGAATCTTCCCGCTTCGGCGCAGTTGCAGTTTCCCAACCGCGATGCTCAGTCCATCTACACCACGCTGATCAGTCAGCAGGGAGGCCAGTTTCCTGCCAACCATGTGCATGTGCTCACCGACGAGCAGGCTTCGAAAGCCAACATCGCTCGCGAACTTGAAACCTGGCTGCCCTCCGTCACCGCCGCCGATGATAAAGTGTTCATCTACTTTGCGGGGCATGGCTTCATCTCGGGCGGCAAGGGCTATCTCGCTCCTTTCGACATCGATCTGAAAAACATTGCCGGAACTGCGTTCGCCATGGATCGTTTCGGTAAGGACATCGGCAGTAACATTCACGGAAAATGGAAGGTGCTGCTCACCGACGCGTGCCACAGCGGCGCCATCACGCCGGAGACAGACCCGGCGCAGCTCAACCACTTGCTGCTGGACATGCAGCAGTCTACCTTCTCATTGACGGCCAGCCGCGACCGCGAACAGAGTTTCGAAAGTGCCGAATGGGGCGGTGGGCACGGCATCTTTACTTACTACGTTGTGCAGGGTTTGGCGGGCGCTGCCGACACTAATGGCGACGGCATTGTTACGGCAGACGAACTTGCCGAATACGTCCATAGCAATGTGCGCCAGGCAACCGCTTCGCGCCAGAATCCCACCTCTGAACGCGGTAGTTTCGACCCGGGAATGGTGCTGGCTTTCAATCGCACGCACACGAAACCCGCAGCCGCGGCTGAATTGAAATTCGGAACCATGGTGATTCAAAGCAATATGGATGACACAGAGTTTTGGCTCGATGGTGAGAAAGCTGGAGTCCTCAGCAAGGCCAGCGCATTGCGGTTGCCCGGGCTCAGTCCCGGGTCGCACACCATCAAGGCCGTGCATATGGGCTATGAGCCGGACGGTCCGCGAGAAGAGATGATTTATCCTGGGCAGGAGACCACGGTGAATGTGCGCATTCTGATCCCACGCCGTCGCACCCAGGCTGCTGTCGATCTTCTCGACGAAGGCGTGGCCGCTTATAAAAAGGGATTCGAAGTCAATTACAAAAAAGCTGAGGCAAAACTGAACCAGGCCGTCGCGATCGACCCCAACTATAGCGAAGCCTGGATGTACCTGGGGCGCGTGGAAAATGCGCTGTGGGCGGACGATAAGGCAACGGCAGCGTTTCAGCACGCCATTGCGATCGATCCCGATTACGAGGAGGCGCGGGTAAGTTACGCCGGCGCACTGCTCGATCAAGGCGGCCTTGATGAAGCGGTGCGGCAGTTGAATGCGGCGTTGCAACGGCAGCCTCAAAACGGCACGGCATATTACCTGCTGTCCCAGGCCTACGCTCGGCAAGGCGATTTTGCTGCGGGAAAGACAGCGGCCCTCCACGCGGTGAATGCGAACCCTGCCAATGGAGAAGCGCACTTCTGGCTGGCTGAGTGCGAGCGTCACTTGAAGGAGGCGGATGCAGCTGAATCCGAGTACCGGCAGTACTTGCGCATGACCGACTTCAACTCCGGCGCGTGGGGTAACGCAAACTACTACATCGCCGGCTTTCTTCTGGGCGTGGGCCGCAAGCACCACGCTGCGGAGCAGGACATCTGGAAGGAACAACAGGGACTGGCGAATGTTGGGATTTGCGATTGCGAGTGGATGCAAAAGCGCTACGATTCCGCGATTTCTTTTTGCCAGCGGGCGCTGACCTTTCTCCCTGCGGACCAGTGGGCAAACTATCGCCTCGGCGTGATCTATGTGGAGCAGGCCAATACGGCACCAGTCAATAGCGCAAGTGTAAACACGGGAGCGGTGACTGACCTGCTCAAAGCCGCGCGCAGTCGCTTCACGAACGTGGTCACAGTGAATCCGGACACGGACGAGGCCAACCGCGCCCGACAGTACATTACACGTATCGACGCTGCTCTTGCCTCAAACCATTGAATCCTGAGGAATCTATTCGTGCCGCAATTCGAGGCGGAGTACCACCTCGGAATTCGATGCTGGGTCAGACGCTTTATTGACCACGTAGATCGCCTTCTCGTGCGTATCGGCTTGCGGCTTGGAGTCATCTGCTTTCTCCTCATCCACAAGCGTCAAATCGCGGCTCGCCAGTCCCTGCACAAATGCATCGGGAATTTTGTTTGCGGCTTCCAGCGTCTGCGGCGCCTCTTCAGGCTGTTGGGACGGAGCGGCGGGCTGAGCACCCTGGAGATCCTGAATCACACGATCAATATCCGGAATAGGCGTCCGGCTCAGAATCACGAAAATCTTTTCGTCTCCCGGGTTCTGGTCGAACAGGAAGAATTGTTTTCCTCCCGGCACAACCTGGATTTGCCCAGCTGAGATTTTATTTGCATCCGGAGCAGAGTTGCGCTTTGGATAGACGGGAGCCCACGCACCCGTCGATCCTTGCTGGATCACATAGAAGTAACCAGGTTGGTTAGGCAAGAAGCTGAGACGAATGTGATCGCCGCTGTGGAAGACACTGTCGGCGTCGACTTCTTCGTATTCGCCCGTTGCGCTGCGACGCATCACGGAGCAACGCAAACCCAGATGATCCTCACTCGTCCGAACCAAATGGGGCGCTGAGCCATAGCCGTTTTCGGCGACAAGCTGTTCGACCTTCGTGGCGCGGGGCGCATGCGTCACCGTGCGCTTGTGGGCCGCGGGATTCGGCGCGACCGTGATCAAGTCTGATGATGACCAGAACGCATCGCGCGCAGACGTCTTCTGCGCCTGGAGGGATGCAGCGGCGAGCATGGTGAAAGTCAGGATTGGCAGAACTCTGTTGGGGAAAGTCATCAATTCTCCTCCGGTTAAATCTACTCTTCATTCAGGATGCAAATGATTGGTGTCATTGAGGGCCGCATCGTGCGATCGAAACCTACCACTCTTACAGTGACTTCAGCGGCAAAACGCATCATGCCGATGGCGCGCTCCGCACACAGCGAAAGCCAATCCATGGAGATCGGCCGTTGGAGAACAAGCCGCGACGTCTGGTTAGATCGAACCCGTCACTCGCGTCGGGGCCGAAGCTGCCTCCTTTGATGATGTGCCACTCGTTAGAGAAGCTTTGTCCCTTGAGGAGTTGTTTCATATGGTCGTTTTCTTCCGTGGTCGGAGTGTAGGGGCTCACCGTCCACTCCCACACGTTCCCTGCCATGTTATACGCGCCATACGGGCTGCGGTGAGCTGAATCTGAAACCACCGGTTGTAAATGATCCGGGACATTCTGTGTCCATGGTGTGTTGCCCCAGGGAAAGGTCCGGCCATCCGTGCCGCGCGCTGCTTTCTCCCATTCCTCTTCTGTGGGTAAGCGGCGGTTAGCCCACGCAGCGTATGCAGCCGCATCTTCATAAGAAACGGTCGTCACGGGGTATTCCGGATGGGTTTCATAGTCCGGACTCAGTGGGGGCGCATGCCCCGTGGCCTGGCAGAACTGCCGGTATTCCGCATTGGAAACTTCGGACTCTTCAATGTAAAAATCAGGCAGCGTAACGTTTTTCTCGGTGTTATCGGTCGCGCTCCCAAAAATGAATGTGCCTTGCGCAACCAGAACCATTTTCCCGTGCGCGTCGGAATAAATTTGCGGCAATGTCGGCTTGGGTGCAGCAACAAGTTGCGTAGACACGACCGCCGAGTGCGTGCGGTAAACCACGGCTGCGACCGCTGAAATCGCGAGGATGGCTGCTATTCCAATCCAGAGAGGCAATCTTGACGTTCGCTGCGCGTTGACCGGAACTTCGGGCACCGCGGTTAGGCGCTCCGCGGGAGCGGCCTGCGGAACTGGAGCCACATCCGGAACTGGCGTCGCACTGGCTGCTGAGGTTTCCATTGCCGGTGGGGTAGCGGCCGCGCTCCCGTTTGCGCTGGAGACCCGGGTTCCCGCGCCGCCGTCCGTGTGCGCGTCGAGCGGTATCTGGCTGGCTTGTTCAATGCTGCCACGAATACCTGCATCGACTGACGGCCTCAGCCTGCCAGGACCGGTTGTGGCTCCATTCGATCGCAGTAACTCGAGTAGTTCGGCGGTGCTTTGGAATCTATCTTCGGGCAGCTTTGCCATGAGCTTCTGCACAATGGGATCGCAGGCAGGCGAAAGCTCGGGATCGAATGTCAACACTGAAGGCGGAGATGTGGTCATGTGCGCCATCAGGACTGCCGACGTGATCTCCCGCTCAAACGGGCGATGCCCTGTCAGCAGTTCAAAGAACACAACGCCCAGCGAGTAAAGATCGCTGCGTATGTCGCAAACCTCACCGCGGATCTGCTCCGGGCTCATGTAGTGCGGGGTGCCAATAGCTTCGCCCGGTCTGGTCAGCCCGTCAGCAGCGTCGTTGATACGGGAGATGCCAAAGTCCAGCAGCTTGATGCGTCCGCTTTCATCCAGAAGCATATTCGCCGGCTTCAAATCGCGATGCACAATGTTCTTGCCCTCAGCGCAACCGAGTGCTTCGGCGGTTTGCGCAATCACGTTGGCTGCATCTGCCAGTGGCAGCCGGCCCTCGCGCCGCAAATAGCCTGCCATGTCCTCACCAGCGATGAACTGCATCACGAGGAAATGTAAGCCGCCGCCTTGCCCAATATCGAAGATTGCCACAATGTTGGGGTGGCTTCCCAGCGAGGCGGCCATCCTCGCCTCCCGCTCAAATCGCGACACAATGTTCGCATCCTGAGCCAGTTGCTCGGCCAATACTTTAATGGCAAACAGGCCGCCATGGAATCGATGTCGCGCCAAATATACCTGCGCCATGCCACCGCCCCCGATCCGGCAAAGGATGCGGTATTTGTCTCCAAGTACCTCGGTGAGCCGCTCCATTTGGTCCGCCTGGGACATAAGGTACCTCTGCTTGGGGAATTCGACCCAGTTGACGGGCTGAAGCAATCACGTTTTGAGAGCTGCGCAACGTCCCTTAACCTGCGAAAAAAGATGCGACCCGGTGACTGTAGGAAACTGCGCTTGAGAAACGTAACCCACCGGCAAATCTACGCCTCGCGATTATAAATTGGAAAACCGAGTGTACAGAAGACCCGTTCCGCGGTGGCTTGAGTCAACCTGTCAGACAGCAGGATTTCGTGCCGGCCGAAGAAAGCGTGGCCAAGGCATTAGCGTGAAGAACCGTTCCAATAAAGGGGACGACAAAAACACATGATCGTTTGATGCACAAGTTGCCGGCTCCAGCAGTTGACCGGCTGGAAGAAGATGCCAATTTCAGAGACCCCCAACGGTTTGTTTCGGGACTGGCAATTTGCCAAACGCCTTTACTCTCCGGATGGCAGGACTTCTTCAATCCCACCCCACGGCCCACCTTGAAGCACGAGGTACTTCAGGTGGAGTACCGTCATCCAACCGTCCTTCCGGATCAGGTCGACTGTCGGCTCGCCGGACACCGCGAAGGTCTCGGCCGAAAGTACCGAGACGAGCGTTGCAGCGCGCTCTCTCGATCCGCCTGTCACTACCAACGGTCGTACGCCGAATGTACAACCCAGATCGGGGAGGGTAGCAGCCGTGCCCTCACCAAATATGATGCAGGTTGCAGTCGCAAACTCGAAGCGCATGTTCTACCAATCCTAGGTTGTGCAACGCGAAAATTCTAGAAAAATGACACCTGGCCTGTATGTTGCAAATTGTTCGTGTTCTCAGCGCGTCGCGGTGCTGGCGCGACACCCAGACATCAAACCACTGCCGTCTCATGTTGGATCGGGAGAGGCATGCCTTGAAAAGAGACAAAACGCTCCGCTTCGCAGCATGCGCGCGTCAGGCGGCTCTAGTCGGCCTGATTTTCGCGGTCGGATTTGAAGGATTCAAACACATTGGGATAAAGCGGGATTGGCCCGCCATTGCGCGAAAATGTGCGGCTGGTTGGGGTCCAGCTCAAACTCGTCGATTCGATAAATGCCATTAGTTGTTAACTACATAGTCGATTTTCACATTCTTTCCGAAGGTTTCTGAAACGTTCTCCGGTCGACTAAAGACATTCAAATCCGGTTTGCGCTCTAGTGAATGGGTGGGTGAACAAAGGAGAGAGTCCCATGCAAACATCCTCCGGGGTATCAGCGTTCCTGGGCACGCCGTTGCGCTCGGCCCTGGGCGCATCGTTGATTTTGATTTCCCTCCCAGTGTGTGTGCCGACACAAACGCTCGCGCAAACTGCCGCCGCAGCTGTCGCGACGGAAACCGAGCTGTCGACAGCTACCTTGGTTCCACAACAAGTGCGCTATGCCGGCAAGCTGCCCACACGCACCGCTGCCACAGTGGAAGCGGAGACCCGCATCTACGAGGCGGATCAGGGTGGCGATCCCATCTGGTCCGAATTGCAGCGCATACCCGTGGCGCAGGATGGCTCTTATTCTGTTCTGCTCGGCAGCGCCAGTTCCGGCGGACTTCCGCAAGCGGTGTTTGCTGGCGGCGCGGCGCGCTGGCTTAGCGTCAGCGTGGAGCGCGGGCCAGAGCAGGAACGCGTGCTGCTGTCGAGCGTTCCCAACGCCATGAAGTCGGCCGACGCCCAGTCGCTGGCCGGCCATGCAGTTTCCGAATTTGTCGCGCAAGAGCAACTGGCCGCGTTGGCTCATTCCGCTGCAGTGCCCGTGCAGCCGAGTGCGGCGGCTCCAGAAGGGGATCCCAACGCGGGCGGAACGGTGACTGGCTCCGGCACCGCCGGCACGATCCCGTTTTGGACAGGGATATTAACACCGGGTAACTCGGCCATCACGCAGTTGGGCTCGAATATTGGAATCAACCTCGCCGCGCCGAGTGACACTCTGGACGTGGGCGGGAAAGCGACCATACGTGGAGCGCTTACCGTAGTTCCGACCACTCCGGCAACGACCGCAGCCGGGGAGAACTCTCAGCATCTGAACCTGACTGCTGACGCCTGGTCGACGCAACCGAATCCGCTTCGCCGCAAACCTTTGACTGGGTTGCTGCGGCTGTCGGCAACAACACGGCCAACCCCAGTGGCGCACTTTACCTTCAGTTTCAGAGTGGAACTGGAGCCCGCACCAATCTCTTCAACATCAACAGCGCAGGCATCTTCAATTGGGCGCCGGGCCAGACCTTCCCAGGAACCATTGGCAGCATAGCCGCAGCCAGCCCGGTGACTGCGACAACAACATCGGGCGCTGTAAACCTGGGGTTGAATACAAAGGCACTTCGATCTGCTAATGCAACTTGACGGTAAAGGGCAAGCCGTCTTCTATGACTCGCTCTAAGCCTAGAGCTAGTTTCCGCCAAGGATCACGGTCACAGAAATAAACAATATGCCCAACAATTCGAATCCCTTGCAGTCCGCGATGAGCCCTGAACTGAATTAAAAACTACTTTGCGCGCAATGTTCATAATCCACTGCAACTAGCTGCTGTGGGGCGGGATTGCTCCCGGCGGTGGGGGGGGGCCGATCCTCCAGCAGCCAGGGATCGGACGAGTTCGATGGCGGACGCTACTGCGTTCTCGGGAAGTGAAACCGGCAATTGCGCGAGGCCGCATGACGATGAGTTGTTCGACTGTTGTCATCTCCGAACAAATCTCCGTGGGAAGAAGATAAACGCTGAACATATCCGGCTTTCTAGCCTATGCGCCGATCCAGTTGGAGGATGCGCCTTGCGTTCGCGTAGGCGACCTTGGTCCGTTCATTCTCCGAGATCTTCGCCTGCTCGATGAACTGAGCCGCAAGTTCCGTTTTTTCAAACGGGTAGTCGACAGAGAACATCACGTTGTCTTCCCCCATGCCGTCCAGCGCGCAGCGCAGCGGGGCATCGGCGCAAACTCCCGATGTGGTGATCGCGATGTTTCGCTTGATGTAGAAAGACGGCATCTGAGGAAGAGTTCTCGTGCCCCGATTGCAGACCGCCCAGCGGCTGTCGAACCGCCAGAGATTGAGAGGCAGCGTCTCCCCCATGTGACCGAGCACCAGTCTGGCTTTTGGATAACGTTCGAACACGCCGGCAAATACCAAACGCAACGCGTGAGTTGCAGTCTCGAAAGCCCAACTGCAGACCGGGCCCCAAAGCTCGGTGTGGCCGGCATAAGTCGCTGGATGATCGACGGGATTTGCGGGATGAAGATAAATCGGAGCTTCCAGGGCGGCCGCGCGCTCCCAGAAGACGGAATACTTGTCCAGATCCAGATACTCGCCGTTTGTCTGACCGTTGATCAGGGCTCCCTGGAACTTGAGATCATGGATGCAGCGCTCGAGTTCGTCTGCCGCTTCGATGGGATTGTGCATGGCCAGATGGGCAAATCCACCATATCGGGTTGGACGTTTCTGAATCTCCCCTGCCAGAGAATCATTCGCCGATTTTGATTTTCTCAACGCAATGGCGGCGTCCTTTTCAACCTGAACACCTGGCCCGGCAAGAGACAGGACCACGAAATCTATCCGGTTCCGGTCCATGACTTCGATTCGTTTGTCGCCAAAATCGGGTAAGACTCCCAGGCCCATCTTCGCAATTTCACTGCTGATGTTTGGATACGTCTCCGCGAAGTACTCAACAAAATCGGGCAACATGAAGTGTTCTTCGAGCGCGATCTTTCCCAGAGGCTTTCCCTTGACCGAATCAGGCGGAGGTTGGTTCTGACGCGTCATTGCGAAAGTTGAAGCTGCATTTGCTCCAGCGACCAGGGTCGCGCCCTTTAGAAAATCCCTTCGTTTCATGTTCTGTTTCCCCTTGGAACCCAGGCAAGACCTTCAATCGGATTGTTTACTCCAGGGGTCGGCCCTATGCAAGGACAATACAACAAGGAACGTGCGTTTGATCAAGGCCACACCATGCGAGTGTCATCATATCTTCTATCTGGGGCTCAACATGCCCGTTTTGCCAGCTCTGGAGCCTTGCGGCGTCTGCTTTCAGGCTAAGATCGCAAGCACACCGCCATACATTTTCTCGGTTAGTTTATGCCAAATCGCCTGAGTCACATACTTATCTCGATTCCTCCTCGATTGTCGGCCAGCGCTCGCAGATCTGTCTTGCATGATCAAGGTTCACGAAAACTGCCCAATGCGCTAATTCAGCCTTCGCCTGTCAGATTGCCTGCAGAGGTTCCGGCATAGCCGGGTTGATTTCTCAAATGTATCGCCATTCGCCGTGTGTTGCGGAACCGTTCGATTACCTGAGGGAGGGATTACCGCGATCGTCAGCACCACCACCCAACCGCGCGGATGTATTTATAGGGGTATTCTCCCATTCAAAATCAAGCTAAAACGATTCTGAGAAGGCTTCTGTGGATCGAAGGTATCCCTCTCCGACAGTCGAATTCTCCGATGCTTCCTCCCCTTCGGTTAACAGCAACCAGCTCAGCTCTCGCCGGGGCAATGCGGTAACGAACGGTTCCGCAACAGACCGGTGATTGGCGACACATTTGAGCAATCTAGATCGGCTACTCTGCGTTTCTACCGACGAACGGGAAAGCTGAGAGCTGGAAACTCGATAATGCGCTCGTCGAGAGAACCGTCACGGGGTCAATCGTCGGCAATCATTTGTCCGAGGAGTCGGTTTTACGGCCCCTTGCCGAGAACACAGATCGACTTGAATGCCTCAATGAGTAATCTGGGCCGATATCAACAACCGAGAAAGTGGCGTCCGTACAGATGTGGGGTCACTTAATCTGCAATTCGGCTCCAGTCATTACCGGGAGTGCTAAAGGGACTGACCGACGAAAGGTAGATGCCGTGATCGGATAACTGGCGCATTTGCGATTGGCACTTTTCGCACCTAACCAACATCTACGATTGCCAGCCGCCGCCTAAAGCGCTGTAGAGCTGCACAAGTGTGAGCGCCTCGCCTTGCTGAGCACTCACCAGGTTCAACTGGGCCGCGAACAGATTCGAATCCGTGGTCAGCACTTCAAGATAGCCTGTTGAGCCCCCTTGGTACCGAAGGCGTGCAAGGCGTGTCGCGTCCTTTGCGGCTTCGACGAGCTTTTCCTGCTGCTCACGATACGCGCGCTGTTTGTTTAGAGCGATCAGAGCGTTAGAAACGTCACGGAGTGCTCCGTTGATTGTCTTTTGATAATTGAGCACCATTTCTTTTTGCGTTTCTTGCGAGAGCTGAAGCTGGCCGCGAAGCTTTCCGCCTTCGAATAACGGCTGAGCCAGTGTTCCGATTCCGTATATGGTCTTTCCGGCGGGGTCAAAAATGCTGGCGAGACTGTCCCCCCCAACACCCCCTGACGCGGTGATCGAAAGGCTGGGGAAGAACTGAGCGCGAGCAACACCGATCTGCGCGTTGGCGGCAATAAGGGTGGCCTCAGCCTGTTGGACGTCTGGCCGTCGCTCGAGAAGTTGTGATGGTATACCAGTGGGTAGATCCTGCGGCGGCGGTGCGAGGGCATCGGGATCCCGATGGACGAACGGTCCGGGATTCTCGCCAAGCAGGACAGCAATGGCGTTCTCCTGCTGTTGAATCTGATCTTCGAGTTGGGGGACCTCCGAAGTCGCCGCGTAGAGCAGCTGCTCCGCCTGGCGCACGTCGGAAAGAGGCACGGAGCCTCCGCTTTCCAAAGTCTTAGTGAGATCGACCGAATCCTGCCGGACTTTTATGGTTTGCTTTGTAATCTCGAGTTGGGCATCGAGCGCACGGATCTGAAGGTACGCGGTCGCCACTTGCTGCACGAGCGTTAGACGAACCGCGCGCCGTGCCCACGTTTGTGCCAGCAACTGGGCGCGGGCTGCCTCTGTTTGCCTTCGATAGAGTCCCCAGAAGTCGGGCGTCCACGCTGCGGAAAGGTTGAACGATCCGTCGACCAGCGGGCTTCCGATTTGAGTGCCCAGAGAAGACGGCAGCGTGGCGCCAATTCCTGTTCCGCCGACTGAAACGGTGGGAAACTGTTGCGAACGGGTGATCTTGACCTGCGCCTGTTGTTCAAGAATGCGCTCGGCCGCGATGCGCACATCGTAGTTGTTGGTCAGAGCCTTGCGAATTAGCTCTTGCAACTCGGGCTCCCGATACACAGCTGCCCATTGTTCATCGCCAAGAGATTTCGTGGCGTCGCCGGAGACCGGGGCCTCATCGGCTCCACGAAAGGTAGCCGGCGCTGTAACATTGGGGCGAACATAGTTCGGTCCGACTTTGCACCCAGTTAGAAGGTCGATTGCGCAGGCGAGCAGGCCGATCCGCGAAAATGCACGAGAGTGAATCATGCCTGGCCTCCTTCAACGCTGGCGTGGGCTGGGACGGGAATCTTGGGCTCTTTCGTAGCTGGAATTTGGGGGCCGCACATCGAGTCCATGGTGGTGCCCTTGCCGCCCCTTGCGAAGCGGTGCGATAGATACTCGACTACGGCGAAAGTGACCGGGATGAATATAAGCCCGAATACGGTGGAGAGGGTCATGCCGCCAACGACGACCGTGCCGAGGATGCGCCTTGAAGCGGCGCCTGAGCCCGTAGCCGTCCATAGCGGCAAGCAGCCAACGATGAAGGCCAATGCCGTCATGACGATGGGCCGGAAACGCAACCGAGCGGCGTTGAGGGCAGCATCGCAGATGCTCTGGCCACTCTCGTAGTTCAGTTTCGCAAACTCAACAATAAGAATGGCGTTCTTGGCTGAGAGTCCGATGAGCATGACCAGGCCAATGGTGGCGAAGATGTCGTTCTCCAGCAGGCGTGCGTGCAGTGCGATGTACGCGCCAAGAATTGCCACTGGGGTGCTTAACAAGACGCTGAATGGCAGTGTCCAGCTTTCATAGAGAGCCGCGAGGATGAGGAAGACGAATAGTAGAGAGAGACCGAACACGGCCCACGACGGCACGCCCTTCTCGGCCTGCTGTTCCTGAAAGGACATACCGGAATAGTCGAACCCCGCGCCCGGTGGCATGGTCTCCTTGAAGACTTCCTCGAGTGCCTTTCGAACCTGGCCGGAACTGTATCCGGGCGCGCCGGTGATGTTGATTTGCGCCGCGTTGAACTCATTGAATCGATAAATGAATTCGGGACCGGCGATCCGAGTTACTTTGACCAGCGACCCGAGCGGTACCTGGCTGCCGTTGGCGCTGCGAACATAAAACTGGTCGATGTTTGCGATGTTCGTGCGAGATGTCCCTTCAGCTTCAACGTAGGTCTGCCATTGGCGGCCGAACCGATTAAAGTAGTTCACCAGATAGCCGCCCATAAACGTTTGCATGGTGGTGTAGATTGTCGACAGATCGACCTGCTGTTGCAGCGCCTTTTCCTTATCCACGTCGACATAGAGCTGGGGCACTGCAGGTTGGTAGGAAGGGATGGCGGCAGCGATCTCAGGGCGCTTGGAAAGAGCGCCCAGAAAGCCGAACACATTCTTCGTCAGCGTCGCTGGATCATCCGATCCGGAGCGATCTTCGAGGATCATGGTGACGCCGCCTGACGTTCCAATGCCCGGTATGGACGGCGGAGGAAACGCAAATGCGATGCCGTCCGGATTGCCGGCGAGTTGCTTCTGCAGGTTGCTCTGTATGTATTCGAGCTGTTGCTCTTTGCTCTTGCGGACTGCCCAGGGTTTCAGGCTCACAAAAAAGAAACCCGCGTTCGTGCTCTGCACCTGGGTGAGCAGCGAGAAGTCGTTGACGGCGATTACGCCTTCAATGCCAGGCGTCTTTAGCAGCGCATCGCTTATCTTTTGCTCAGCGGCGTCGGTGCGCTGTGCAGACGCTCCGTCAGGAAGCTGTAAGGCTAGGAACATGTAGCCCTGATCTTCGGTCGGGATGAAGCCGCCAGGCAGGGTGCTGCCCAGATAGACGGCCACGACAGCAAGCAAAACGAGGGCGAGCATGGCGAATGAAGATTTGTGAATGAGAACGCGAGAGGTCCCAACAAATCCATCCGTGGTGCGGCCAAAGAACTTGTTGAAACCACCGAATGCTCTGGTGAGGAGACTCTTCTTCTTGCCTTTCTCTCGAGGCTTCAACAGCAATGATGCGAGAGCAGGCGACAGTGTGAGCGCATTGAAGGCTGAGATCAGAACAGAAATCGCTATGGTGACAGCGAATTGCTGATACATGCGTCCGGTAATCCCTGGAATTGCCGCAGTAGGGATAAATACAGCCGCCAGGATGAGAGCGATGGCCACCACCGGGCCGCCCACTTCCTCCATTGCTTTTTCGGTCGCTGACTTTGGATCCATGCCCTCATCGATATGGTGCTCGACGGCTTCAACAACGATAATGGCATCGTCTACCACCAACCCGATGGCAAGCACCAGGCCGAACAGCGAGAGTGTGTTGATGGAGAAACCGAGAGCTGGGAAAATGATGAACGTGCCGATGAGCGACACGGGAACAGCCAACAACGGAATGAGAGTGGCGCGCCATCCCTGAAGGAAAATAAAGACGACCAGAACCACGAGGCCCAGCGCCTCAAGAAGCGTAAGCACGATCTCGCGTATGCCGGCTGTGACCGCTTTGGTAGTGTCAAGCGGAACAGAATAAGCAATGCTCGGCGGGAAGGTCGCGGAAAGCTCCTTCATGCGCTGATTAACCGCAGCTGCGGTTTGAATGGCGTTCGTGCCGGGAAGTTGGTAGATCGCCATTACGCCCGATGGTGCCTGGTTGTAACGGGCCGAGATCCCGTAGGCCTGGTCCCCCAGTTCAATGCGCGCCACGTCCTTGAGATGAAGGATGGACCCGTCAGGATTGGCGCGCAAGATGATGTTTTCGAATTCCTCAGGTTTGACGAGGCGCCCCTGCGTGCGAACCGTGTACGTGAACTGCTGGCCGTGAGGGATTGGCTCGCCCCCGATCTGGCCGGCCGGGTTGACATTGTTTTGCGTCTGGATCGCGTTGATCACTTCGGTCGCTGTGACACCGAGCTTGGCGAGTTTGTCCGGCTGTACCCAGACGCGCAGCGCATACTGCCCTCCGAATACCTGCACTCGCGAGACGCCATAGACGCGCGCGAGTTGGTCTTGAAGGTTGATGATCGCGTAGTTAGTCAGGAAGTCCTGGCTCAATTTGCCACCAGGGGAGTTGATGGCGACCAACATCAGCGGAGAGGTGAGCGCCTTCTGCACCGTGAGGCCGGCAGTCGTCACCTGCGCCGGCAATTGGGACTGGGCCTGGTCGACGCGCAGTTGAGCAAGAACCTGGTCGATATTGGGATCGCTCTTGACGTCGAAATCCACGAACAACTGAACAACGCCATTGTTGGCGCTGACGGAGTTCATATAGATCATGTTGTCGACGCCATTCATTTGCTGTTCGATAGGCGTCGACACCGCCTGGGCCACGGTCTTGGCGTCGGCGCCCGGATAGGTGGCGGTGACAAGAATCTCTGGCGGCACAATATTTGGGAACTGGGAAGTGGGCAGCGTCAGCATCGAGACGATGCCGATAACGACCGTAAGGATGGCGATAACGATCGCCACGGTGGGGCGGCGGATAAAGAATTTTGACATAGATTACCTAGCCGGGGACTGCATCGAAGGAGCGCGAACCATCGCGTGAAACTCTGTTGGCTGAGGACTTACAGGCGCGCCCTCGCGGAGCTTCTGGAGATTGTCGGTGATGACGAGAGAGCCGCCCCGAAGACCGCTTTCGACGATCCAGCTGTCGCCGAATTGCGGACCAAGCGTAATGTTGTTGACATGAGCCGTATTGTTGGGGCCGATCGTATAGACCTGCTGTTGGCCTTGGAGTTCTGTCACTGCAACCTGGGGAATTAAGACTGCATCGCGGCGAACTTCGGTTTCAGCTTTGACTCTTCCAAACTGGCCCGGTCGAAGAATGTTGCCAGGATTCGGGAACGACGCCGCAATGCGAATCGCTCCTGTTTGGCTGTTCAGTTGCCGATCTACGAAGACGACGTGGCCTTTCTCCGGGTAGACTTCACCGTTGGATAACGTCAGTGTCAGGGGGATTTTAGAAGCCCCGTGAAGCAAGTCGCTGCCGCCGGCCCCGGCACGCTTTGTCAGGGCGAGATACTCGCTATCGCTCACCGAGAAATAAACCTTGATCGGGTCAAGTTGCGATACCGAGGTCAATACCGACTGCGCGCTTACAAGGTTGCCGACCTGGGTCGTTGCCTGGCCAGCGATGCCCGTGATCAGGGATCGGACTTTTGTAAAGCCAAGATTCAAGTTAGCGGTTGCCACGGCGGCTTCGGCAGATTTAACCGCAGCCTGCGCTTGAGCCTTTTGCTGGGTGTCGTTGTCGAGCTGGCTCTTGGCTATGGCGCGCTGGGCGGCCAATGGGGTGTCGCGATTTACGTTGATCTCCGCAAGAGCGAGTTGCGCCTGCGCTTGGCCCAACGATCCCTGCGCCTGTTCGAGAGCTGCTTCAAACGGACGCGGATCGATCTCGAATAAAACTTGGCCCTTTTCGACCCGCGAACCCTCGCTGTAATTCTGACTGATCAAATAACCGTTCGCCTGGGGCTGTATCTGTGCGTTGACATATCCGTCGAGCGTACCTACCCACTCACCTGTCAAGGGCACATCGGTCTGCTCGGCCTTCACCACAGTTACTTTCATCGCCGCAGGAGGCTGAGTCGATGTTGACGCATTTACATTCTTGCCGCAGCCTGAGAGAAGCCCAACGCCCAGGCTCAATATCCCTGCTAACGCGAATACCACAACGCGAACAGGGTCGATCCCGGCCCTTCGGCTAGGGGTCACAGTCATTACTCGTTCTCCAATCAAGCGTGAAATGGTCTCAGCGTATGATCTTTCGCGCCGCGAAGACAAGTTGCATGTCCAGCTTTGATGTGCCAACGGCGATTGGGGATTCAGAAAGGCAGCTCTCTCCGGATTCTATCGATGGGCATCTGCGATCAAGTGAGCCGGCTGTGGGCGCAATGCCGCCCTCGGAGCCGCGAGCGCGTACCTTACAATCGCGATCCGTGAGTGGCCGGCAAGGAATTTGGGGCCAATAAGAGCCACGAGAGGAAGAAAAGGAGAAATGCCCCCGATGAAAACTCTAGGAATCGCAGGGGGAATAGGGCCTGAGGCAACCGTTGACTACTATCGTTCGCTGATCCGGATGTGGCATGAGCTGACGATGGATGGAAGTGCTCCCTCCATTCTCGTGAACAGCATCGACTTGAAGAAGATGCTTGATTTGATCGCGGCGAGATTCCGTTTCTAGATACGGCTCAGATTCACGTGAAGGCCGCGATCAATGCGTTGTTGTCTTAGGATATACGCAATCCCACGGGTTTATAGGTCGTTGAAAAGCCTGAAACGGCTAGCCTTTCACGGCAGAGTCAACTTTCCACTTGGACGACTTTTTCAATCCCAGCCCAGGGTCCACCTTGAAGCACGAGGTACTTCAAGTAAAGTTCGGAGCCTCTGCGATCTGTCGATGCGAGCAAACTACGGGCAGCCTCCAAAACGCGTTCATTTGACAGGGTGCCATAGTCAAAGTTCTCCTCGATCATTCCCTCGGAATGGGGAATATTGAGCAAGTCAAGGAAGCTGACAATAACGGCGCGATGCTCGTGGAGAAGATATTTCTTCAGCAGGTCATCGACGATCGGGTCGGGAAGTGACAAGGTTCCCGCCGTCCAGTTGACCAATCGCTCAATCGAGCTTTTGCGGACAAAGACTTCACGGAGATTTTTTGCTTTTGCAAGAGAGGCAAAAAGAAACTGTTTCTCTGTGCCCTTTGACTCAGCCCAAAATACCTGGCAGGCGGCGATTCGGATTTCAATTGGCAATTGTCGCCAAAGACGATTTGCGGAAACTGGCACCAGCGGTCCTCTCATGCGTCGAAAATTAAGTATCAGCTCTGATGATAACGGTTGCAGAAAAAGTATGGGCGGACAGTTGCAGGTTTGCGGCAGGCCCTGTTAGCAGGAGCTAAAGAGCTGGCCAGATTCCGCCTCATTTTGGGCTTGGGGAGTTCGGATAAGGCGCTTCATTTCAAGGAGCAATCGCCGTGCCGACGCACTTCATCACTGTTGGGATTTCAGTTTTTCAACAACTTGTGGAGCGCTCTTTGAGTTGGGAGACAAGGCCAGGAATTTCTCGTAGGCGTCCTTCGCTTCGGCTTTCTTCTGAAGATTCCAATACGCATCTCCGAGGTTCAGATAGGCGATGGAACGTTTTGGATCGAGAGCAATGGTCTGCAGAAACCATTTCGCCGCCTCTGGGTAGTTCTCCATGCGATAAAAAGCAAAGCCAGCATTGTTGGCGAAGAGCGGGGTGGCTGGTTGCAGACTCGAAGCTTCAGTGAATTTGGCCGCGGCTTCGGCGTAGTTCTTCTCCTTGTAAAGGCGCATGCCCTCGTCGTTTGCGGCGGCAGCGCGGTCGGAGGGCGTTTTCACAGCGGTCTGCTGCACAGCATCTGAACTGCCCGCAGTCGAAGGAACGCCTTGCCCGGAAGTGGACGATAAGGCAACGGCTCCGGGCTGGGAACCCTGTTTCAACTGTGCCTCCGCCGCTGCCAGTTGCTTGCGGAGATTTTCATTATTAAGCTCTTCTTCGCGCATCTGGCCGCGAAGCTTTTCAAGTTCGGCATTTACCCGGATGGCCTCATCGTCCAGTTGGGCGGAGTCTCCATTCAGAAATTCTGTTTCATGCTTCAGGTTGAAGATAAAGTCTCCGCCTTCGGTGCCGGGCATGTTCCCAAAGGCAGGCGTCTGATGTGACAGTGCGGACACCGCGGGGGCAACGTAGGCAGCCAGTTCGCTTGCCGTAATCACCCCATCGCCGTTCAAATCCGCACGGCCATCCAGCCCCTGCAGCAGGGTCCACGTAAATACGGAATGCCCGTTCGGGCCGTTGTCGGCCACTTGCTGGTCTGCGCCTCCAGCCGTAAACATCTGACGAGCCTCCCGCCGCGAGATCTCGTTCAGGTAGTTCTGCGAGGTCGGAATCGAGCCGCCGCGCGTGAGAGCCAGCCCGCTGTAGCAGGAGTCCATGATAAACAGCACGTGCTTGGCGGGAATGGCCTCAGAGATATCCTGGAAGTTCGTCATGGAGATAGCACTGCCTTCGAAATCCGACAGGCCGGCGTCTACGGGAATGATGTAGCCCAGTTCCCGCCCCGAGGCCAGTTTGCGAGTGGCGCCATGCCCCGCGTAGAAGACCAAGACACGATCCTCCCGCTGCACCATCTTCGGATCGCCGAGCTTGTCGCCGAGAAGAGAAAGTATGTTCTCCCGCGTTGCCTGCCCATTCAGCAGCGTAAACACATGGTCTGGTTTGAAGTTGTATTTCTGAATCAGCGCATCCTTCACGCCCTCCGCATCGTGAGCCGCGTATTGCAGCTTCTGCCAGTTCGCGTAATCGTCAATCCCTATAATGGCCGCCCAACTGTCGTGGTAGGGCTGTGCCGGGGGCGGTGCAGCAGCCACCTCAGTCGCCTGTCCCCGGGTCTCCGGTGGCGCGAATGCAGCACCGTTCCATGAAACAAAATGGTACCCATCCGCCAGCAAGGTCTCGATCACGGTTGGAAGCGCATCCAAGCCAACCTTATGGATGTCATGAAACAGTATGATTCCCCGTTGCTCCTTCTCCACTTCGGTGATCACGCGCTGCGCCACAGAGTTTGGCACCGGATCTGCCCAGTCCTCGGAATCCACGTTCCAGATCACGGTCTTCATGTTGTCCCCTTTGACCTCCGCCAGAATTCCCGCGTTCGCCGCACCGTAAGGAGGGCGGAAGAGCACTGGCGGCGATTTCAGCACGTAGGTCAAAAGAGCAGTGGTGGAATCGATTTCCTTGACCTGTGCCGCAGCATCCAGCTTGGGGAGGACAGGATGGCTATACGTATGATTGCCGAGAGTCGACCCCTCGGCGAGAATGCGGTAACTGGCTGCGGATGCCGGGCTGAGTGTCACCTCGTTCTTGTCGCTCGTCGTTCCCAGGTTCTTACCGATTTCAAAGAAGACTGCGTGAAGGCCATACTTCTTCAGGATCGCCAGCACCTGGTCGGTGTAGCGGGGATGGGGACCGTCGTCGAAGGTCAGCGCCACTGTCTTTAACGGTAGTTCTGTTCCGGTAATCTCCAGCTTGCTTGTCGCTGCCGCGCCGCCGCGCGACTCAGCCGGAGGAAGTTGCGATTCCAATTCCTTTAGGATGTTTTCGCGTTTGTAAATCGTCTTTAGATAAGAGACGAAATCTTCCCAGCTTTCGCGATGCACGGCCATGCCCCGCGATTGCAGGCCGGAGAAAATCTGGGAAATCTCCTTTTGATAAAGCGTCTGGATTTGTTCCATTGCCGCAGCATCGTCGCCAATACGATTGCGCAGAGCAGCCTCGTGGATATCTGTTGCAGGAACATTGGCCAGGCCATCCAGAACATCGCGAAATGCAAGCTTGTCCGCATCGCGAAAAACACTGTTGCTTTCCAACCGAGCCAGAAACGCCGTGGTTAGCGGTGAATCTGTTTTTCCCGCATCGGCTCGAAGAGCTTCTTGCAGCCCGTCGAGACGGTCCCGATTTCGCTCAAACAGAATCCACGCAGCTGTCCGCACACGTTCGTGGTTCCCTGGGTCTAATGCCGCGGCACCATCCATCAGAACGATGATTTTGCGGTAGTCCGCGACACTGTTATCCATTGTCGAAGTCACCGCCGCGGCGTTGGCAACGGCTGGAGTCGATTGCGGCGATAGGGCGAAAAGCGGCGTCGAAGATAATGCGCCAAGCGACAATATGGCCAGAGCGGCTGAGATCAGCAGGCGATGTGCGTACATGAGAGCACCAAAGATTAGAATTCTTGCTCTTAGAGTACTCCAAATGAAAGGCGGAGCGCGGGTAGTCGACGAGGGGGACGCGGATCGTCCAGAGGAAGTTCGGGCCGAACCCAAGCCTATTGCTTCGAATCGATCTGCGGAAGCATTTGGTAACTCACGAATGCAAAGTGTCCACCATCCGGAGCCCAGTTCGGCACATTGTCGCTCCCCGATCCGCCCACTATTCCTGTCAGATCCCGCACCATCAACGTTCCAGCATCCAAAATCCGCAGCGTCACGTTCTTGTTGGCCGGATGCCCCGTGACGTCTTTGTCGTAGGACAGAATCAGAATCGACTTCCCATCCGGCGAGGGATGTGGTGTCCAGTTCCGCTTATCGTCCCGCGTCAACTGCTCCACGCGGCTGCCATCCGAGCGCATCCGGAAGATCTGCATTCCACCCGCCCGGTCCGAATTGAAGTAAATCCACTTCCCATCCGGGGAATAGTCGGGATCATCGCTAATCCCGGTTCCGGTGGTAAGAGCCGTCTCTGCTCCGCCTTCAACAGGAATCGAATAGATGTTTCCCGATCCGTGACTCGGGCGGGTGAAAGCAATGGTGTGTCCGTCCGGCGACCAACTATGGAAATACGAGTCGGGCTTTTCAGTGACCATGCGTGGAGTGCCTCCGGCCGACGGAACCACATAAACGCGGCGTCCGGGATTGCCAGGAGTGATGCATGTGATCGCCAGCCACTTGCCATCAGGAGATAGCCCATGGCTTCCCGTGCAGTCCGTGGCAGCCCCTACTGCGATCTGGGTCGCCTGCGCCAAGTCGAGCGCTTTGCCTTCTCCCACGGCAACCGGCACGGTCCACATCTTTCCCATGCGATTGAAGATCAGGGCCTTGCCATCCCGGCTCCAATTCGGCGCTTCGATCTGCCCCTTGCCGGTCATTACAGAGAAAGCCATGCGCGCGGAGTTGTCGATCGCAATCGTCTTGAGAGTGCTGTAAAGTACCTCGCTAGCCGCAATAGCGGCGGTCTCGGGCTGCTTCAACTCCACATGCGCGAAGGTCGCTTTCTCCACCGCGTCCTTGTTGTGCGCGCAGACGCCTAGTCCGGCATAGAACGGACCGTCAAAGTGCATCCGGATCGACGCTCCCACCTGGTGCAGCGGCTCGTCACCCATGCTCACAAAAAGCGTGATGGTGTCCCCGAGTTTCTCCAAGCGCAAGCGGCGGGGTGCGCCGATCTCAAATGCGATGTCCTGCGTGGTGTCTCCCGCAGCCGCCCGATACTGCAGCGCTGTCTCCCCATTCCCATGCACTGCCGCATCGGCATACATGGCATTGTCGTCCAGCGTTTGGCGAAAGATCAGCAGCGCCTTCCGGTGCGGGCTCGACGTCGAATTCGCATCAGCCAGCTTTACATCAGCAGTCAGCACTACATCTCCCGACACCTTTTTCCAGAGCAGGTGAAAGCCGTCGGTCGTGGACCAGAGGTTGGCGCCAGCCGAAGCGATCGTGTAGACGCCTGCACCTTGGTCAAATACCGCTCTTCCAGGCGGGGTCACGCTCCCCACATCCGTCTGTCCGTCGAAAATACCCAGCGTCCCTGGGCCGCCCTGTGCGTTCCCGTAAACGCCGCCCATCATTGCCACACTAAAAAACATGGACGCCATAAACCGGACGCACTGACCTCTTCTTGAATCCGTCATAAAGATCTCCTGAACGAACCATTCACTCTACGGCATGACTTCCGTATAGGTCCAGCACTGTCTCAGTTCACCCGCCGCGTTGTACGTCCTACTCTCCGGCAGGAAAATTGGTATCATGGCGACGAATGCCGAACTGGAGTCAATTCCGCGCGTGTTTTGCCGACGGGCTTCCCAATGCCGAACTGCTTGGGGTACTGGCCAGGTTGGAGGCGTGGCTCGACTTGTTACGGGCAAACGCGCTCGAATCAATGCACGCAGAGCTGAATATCACCCCGGCTCTCCTGGTGTACCGTGCCATGATCGTCCTGAATCTCACACTGCAGCGTGAGGCGGGCATGCCCACGGGGCCAGATGCGAACCCCGCTCTACAAGAGCTGTTCAGCAAAGTTCAGCAGGGCAACGCTAATGAGCAGGAAATCAAGCTGGCGAGCCGGTTCGGCGTGCTTTGGGAATTGTTCGGTGCTCTGCTGGCGCAACATCCAGAGTTGAGCCAGCCGGTTTCCGCGGCGGCGCAGGCGAAGATGGAGCTGCAGTTGGCGGCGAGCGCCATCTTCAAGCGATTAGAACCATTGGCAGGGCAGCTCTCGGCGGGAACGGTCACTGCCGCAGCGATCGACACCTACGAGGCGGTTATCCGCGATGCGAAGGCGCTGACGGCCACTGCAGGCGCGGAGAATGAGGCTCTTCCTTTTGTTCATTCGATGACGGGCGGAGCGGAGCGCGCGGCGGCAAATGGGTGCATTCAACTCGGACGCTTCACCGAGGCATTCAAGCTGTTCGAAGCTGCCGGCAAGGATTTCAGCCAGGCCGGTGAATCGGCTGAGGCAGCGGATTGCGCCAGCCGCGCGCGCGCATTGGAGCAGCAATTATCCGGTGCGCTCGAAGCCACCGCTGGGGTGGCCTTGGGAACCCTGGTTCGCGGTGGGGACAGCAATGAAGATATGGCTGCCGCATCCTGGGAGCGCGTCTGTGCGCTGATGAAACTGGCGGATATAGCCAGCGCCGCTGCAGATGCGTATGAAGCTGCTCAATATGCGGACGAAGCGGCGAAAGCCCTGACCGATTTGGGATACCGGGATCCGGGGGATGGAGACCTCGATACCGCAGCACAAGATTGGATCGCTTCCGCTTGTGCGAGCTTTACGGGTACGGCTCTTTTAGGTCGCCTGAGCCAGGTCTGCATGTTTTTCGACGGAATTCACGGAGCTCGGCTCGCAGCGGTGGTCAAGAAGAACCCGGCAGAAGCAGACCGGCTGCAGCAGGTGCAGTCTGCGATACACGCACTTGAATCGGAGATGCAGCGCGAAACGCAACTTGTCGTGGACGACAGCAATCAGCGATTCGCGAGGTATTTTCCACCCCCGCCCGGCGCGCAAAATGTGGCGCAAAACGACGGCGGCCGCGATGACTTCGAAGCGAAGATGAACCGCATGCGAGCGCTGGACGAGAAGCTGCTCCAGAGCCAGCAGAATTGCAACGACCGGGCGGCCACTGGCCAACCGATGGACGACCTTCTTGAAGCCATGGGCAAGCTGGAAGCGGAGGCGGATAGCCTGGGAAACCCGCTCTACCAGGCAAAGACGCGGTTGGGGCGAGCCTACATTCTGTATCACCTTGGGCGTGGTGCCGACCTGAGGCCTGTGGCACAAGAAGCGCGACGGCTGCTGCTGAATGGTAGGCCGGCAAGCTTGTCTTCGTTCGCGCAGGCTTTTGAGCGATACCACTACCTGGAGTCGTTGCGCCGGGATGTTGAGGGCGCGATCATGACCGCTAATTTTCAAGATGCGCTCGATATATGCGAAGCGACAATTCGGGATTTTGAAATGCAGCGTTATCTCGTAAATAGCGACTACCGGCAGAGCGCGCTGCTGAGCTATGTATCGAACTTTTACACGTGGGCAGCGTTCGCGGCGTTCAAGCTGGAGCGCTGGGACAATATGCTCGAAGCGATCGATTTGATCAAGGCGCGTTCTGCCATTCGCAACAGGCTGATTCCGGAAGCCTCGCGGAGTGCAAACTCGGATGTGGGTGCTGAATTCGAACAAGTCAATGCGGCCTTCGACAAGGACCCCAAGAACGAGGCGCTGCGGGAGAAGCGGCGGCAGCTATGGGATCTGCTGTCAATCGCGCGTGGAAGCGAGCAGCCGGCCATGGAGGCGCCGCGACTGAACGTTGCATCGCTGCAACTGGCGCTGGCGGTTGACGAGGCGTTCATCGGCTATTTCTGGCTGGCGAATACCGTGCTGCTGGTAGTGCTGGTAGACTGCGATCGTTTCCATGCGGAGCGAATATCGTTCCAGCCGGAACAGCTTGCCCGTCTGCAGCGTTTTATCGCTTTTATCCAGCAGCTGAAAAGCAGTCACAACATGGATCGCGAAGTATCGCAACTGGGCGCCATCCTGCTCCCAGGTTTTGTTCGCGATTTCATCGGCACGAAGAAGCGCGTCATCGTTTCGCCCCATCATTCACTGCACCTGTTTCCGTTTCACGCCGCACGCTGGGGATCGGACGGCTTTCTGGGAACTGAGTTCGCTGTGAGTTACGCATCAAACTTTTCCAGTGTTATGCTGCCATGGAGCCAACCCGGCCAGCAGCGCACGCTGGCAATCGGGATAAGCCGGTTCGCCAATGACTACGCCAGTCGACTGGATAACGTCGAAGAGGACGCGAAAGCGATCGCTGAATCCTACCAGACCCACGGTGCCGGCACCGAATTGCTGCTAGGCAGCGAGGCTAACAGGGCTCGTTTGATGGCTCTGCATGAGGCAGGCGAGCTTGGGAGCTTTCGTTGCCTGCATCTGGGCACACATGGCCTTAGCGTTTTCGAATCGCCCGATGAGCCGCTCGAATCGCGGATATTGCTCGAGGATGGGCCCGTCGATGCGATGGACCTTGCGCTGCTGGGCATCAAGGCAGAGCTGGTAGTGCTGAGCGCATGCCACTCTGGTCAGCGCGCAATTGAGCTGCGGGATCTTGGGGAGATTCCTGGAGACGACATTTTTGGACTCCAGGCGGCGTTGTTCAAGTCGGGCGTCCGCAGCATTTTGGGCACTCTCTGGTTGGTCGAGACCGACTCAGCGTCGCCGATTACGCGAAAATTCCATGCTTACGTCGCGCAGGGTGAGCCAGCCGAAGTGGCATTGCAGCGATCGATCAAGGATTATCTTGCTAACCCTGTCGATGGTCTCAAGGGCGTTTACTACTGGGCACCGTATTTCATATCATTCATCGGCAGGAGAGTGGAGGAGGGAAGCGCACATGGCTGAATTGACGTTGCATTTCGAAGCTGCGGACGGAACCGATATGGAGGCTGCCGCAGCCGCGCTGCAAGTGGAGTTGGAGAAAACACAAGGTGTGACATCGGCGCATACGCGGCCGCAGAGGTACCAATCGATAGGCCCAGCGGAAGTGATGAGCATGGTGCAGGTGGCTACACAGGGCATTCAAACAGTCACGATGCTTTTGACCTCGCTTGCGGCTCTCTATACCGCGTGGGAGAACGTGAAGGCGAAGTTCCCCGGATTGAAGCCCCCAACCGTGGAGGTCGGCCTCGAGAAGGTCCCTGTCAATAAGGTCACTGAGGCGCACGCCAAGGAACTCGTGGAAGACCAGTAGCACAGGCAAAACGGGTCCCAGATTTTACGATTCCGACTCTGTGTCCTTTCTGCTTTGCTGGTCCGACGCGGGAAGACGTGGCGAGTGCGACCATCAGCCAGCAGCTGCCCAGAGCAATGCGCCAATTCAATCCCGCTCAGTTCTCGCCGTCGGGATTGCTAACGAAAAAATCGCAGAAGATCGATAGAACTCCCTCCTCAAACGTATGTGCCTGATTTGAGGCAGAACCTATTCTTGAAACACGCCCTACTCCGCCGTGTAGGTGTAGTCGTGATACTGCCAGACTCCGCCGAGCTTCGAATAGAGCCGTACATAGACCTTGCCTCCAGTGGTAGGCAAATTGCTCACCGTCTCCGAAGAGCTTGTGGTTAGGCCAGGGTAGTTTAGATTGCTCGAACCCAATCCGGTAGTTCCCACCCATAACTCGTACTCCGAGACGCCTGCCCCACCACCCCAGGAGAAAGTCACATTGGAACTCGTCAGTGTACTGCCCGGCGTGGGAGACATGAGCGTGGCCGGCGTTGCTCCCTCGGCTGTGTAAGTGTAGTCGTGATACTGCCAGGCTCCGTCGATCTTGGAAAAGAGCCGGACGTACAGAGTCTCACCATTTGTCGGCAATCCAGTTACTGTCTCACTGGTACTCGTCGTCAGGCCCGGATAAAGCAGATTACTCGAACCCACGCCGGTTGAGCCCACCCAGAGTTCATACTCCGATACGGCAACTCCGCCATCCCATGCGAAGGTCACGCTGGAACTTGTCAACGCACTGGCCGGAGCGGGAGATGTGAGAGTCGCGGGTGTTCCCCCCTTGGCTATGTAGGTGTAGTCGTGATACTGCCAGACACCATTGACCTTGGAGTTGAGCCGCACATATAACGTTTCTCCGTTCGTCGGCAGACCGGTCGCAGTCTCGCTGATACTCATTGTCAGGCCTGGGTAGAACAGATTACTCGAGCCTGCTCCCGTAGATCCCACCCACAGTTCGTATTCCGAGACACCGACTCCGCCTGACCACGCAAAAGCAACGCTGGAACTGGTCAGCGTGCTGCCAGGAGTGGGCGTGGAAAGAGCCGCGGGTGTGGCGCCCGAGGCCGTGTAGGTGTAGTCGTGATACTGCCAGACTCCATTGACTTTCGAGTTCAGGCGCAGGTAAAGAGTTTCTGCGTTCGTCGGGAGCCCTGTCACAGTCTGAGAAGTGCCCGTGGTCAATCCGGGGTAATAGAGATTACTCGAACCTACGCCCGTGGAACCTACCCAGAGCTCATACTCCGAGACACCTACGCCGCCCGACCAGTTGAAGGTTACGCTGGAGCCGGACAGGGCACTGCCCGGAGTGGGAGAAGTAATCGCGGCGGAACGCGCGAAAAGGTAGACCGCGGTAGCCACGCTCGATTGCGGCAGTCCAGTGGATATGGCAATTGCCTTGATTGTCTGAGGATCGGACACGCTGATCTTCGTGGTGTACTTTGTGGACGATGAGGTTGGCGTGTCGCCATTGGTTGTGTAGTAGATGGTTGACCCAGGAGTAGCGGTGGCGATAGCTACGGACTGCGTTCCTGTGTAAATGCCTGCCGGGGGTGAGAACTGCGGAAGAGACGTGGTGACCGCTCCAACCTTGAAGACAATCCCCTGGTCGATAGTGCCGCCACTGGTGGTTGTGCCATAGAGATTGCCAATGGAGTCAAGGACCAGGGAGGCTGAGGGTGCGAACCCATCGGTGTAATTGAAATTGAAGCTGTGCAAGACAGTTTCCGTCCAGTTCCCAACTGTTTCCGGGGTTAGTTCAAAAACTGTCCCATAACCATCTGCACCGCCAGCAGTGGTTGTACCGTAAAGATTGCCGTCGCTATCGAAGGCCAGGCCTGCGCCAGGCTTGGTCCCGTCGGTTTCATATGTGCCGAAATTGTGCAGCACCTTCTCTGTCCAGGCGCCGCCGCCTGCTGCCGATAACTCGAACGCGATCCCATCCGCTCCAAAGCCGTTGGGCCCGCCTGCGGATGTCGTACCGTAGACATTGCCGGCTGCGTCAATGGCGAGGCCGGAATTTGGGAGGTAGCCATCCGAGCAGAACTCAGTGCAGCCTCCAAAACTGCGAAGAATCGTCTCCGTCCATGTGCTGGTCCCATTGGGGGAAAGTTCGAAGACCGTCCCTCCTCCCTGACTGTCCTGTGCGGACCCGCCGTCGCTGGTAGTGCCGTAGAGATTGCCCTGTGAGTCAAACACAAGGCCGGCCTCCGGATAGTACCCGTCGTTGGTGTTGAGGTAGTTGAAGCTGTGCAGCAAGTTCTCGGTCCAGGTACTGGTCCCGTTGGGCGTCAACTCAAAGACAGTCCCGCCAGGATTAGCGCCTCCGCTGCTGTAGACGCCGCCGCCTCTGGTTGTGCCGTAGAGGTTGCCGCTGGCGTCAAAGATCAGCCTGGACTGAGGGTTGATCCCATCATTGGTGATGTAGCCGAAGTTGTGGATGATGGTCTCTTTCCACGGGCCGCTTGTCGTGGGCGTCAACTCGAAAACCGTTCCGTCGTCCAGGGTGCCGCCACCATAGGTTGTGCCGTAGAGGTTGCCCTTGGGATCGAAGACCAGCCCCGCCTCGGGATTGCTTCCATCGTTTGTATTCGTGCCGAAGGTGTATAAGACGCTCTCCGTCCAGGTTCCTCCCGTTCCAGGAGTCATCCTGAAGACAGTCCCGGTTCCACTACCGCCATTGTTGGTTGTGCCGTAGAGGTTGCCATTGGCATCGAAGATCATGCCCGCCACGGGATCGCTCCCATCTCCACCGATGCCGGTAAAGCTGTAAAGGATATTCTCCTGCGGAATGATCGGCGGTGTGATGGTGTAAATGGCCGAGACCGCCGGACTGTTTGCAAATCCAGCGGCCACGGCGAACGCTTCGATGGTTTCATCGGAGGATACCGTGATGGGGCCGGTGTACTTGGTGGATGAAGTGGTGGGAGGATTTCCGTTCGTGGTGTAATAGATGGTCGCGCCGGGTGCTGCGTCCGTGAGGGTCACCGATTGCGCTTCGGCGTATGTGCCTTCCGGTGGCCAGAATTCGGGTGCTGCAGCGGTGGTCCCGATCTGGTATTCCGCTGTTGCCACTTGGGACTGGGGAAGCGTGCCTGCAATGGCTACGGCCTGAATGGCCTCCGACTCGGAAACTTCAATCTCCGCAGAGTACTTGGTGTAGGGGCCACCGTTGATGGAGTAATAAATGGCCGTACCGGTTGTGGAGTCAGAAATGGTAACCATTTTCGGGCCGGAGTACGCGCCGGGAGCAGGTGAAAAAGTCGGGTTCGGTGTGACGACGTTTGGAATCTCGAAGACAGTCCCGCCGAGGCCAAAGTCCGCGGACTCGGCTCCTCCCGTGGAGGTGGTGCCAAACAAATTGCCCTGCGTGTCGAAGACCACACCCCCGTAGGGATCCCACCCGTCCGGGGTATCGCTGAACTTGTAGAGCGGGCTCTCAGTCCAGCCATTCGGACCGGGCGTCAGCATCAAGACCTGTCCGAAACCATAAAGACCTAAGGATGCGGTGCAGTAGAGATTGCCCGCGGCGTCAAAGGTCACGGTATCGAACGGGTACTCGCCCACCCCGGGGATGGCGTTGAAACTGTAGATGACCTGTTCCGACCAATTCCCGCCCCCCATCGGAGACAACTCGAAGACCGTTCCCAAACCACCGGAGTAAGGGTTGGAGCCGCCGCCGTAGGCTGTGCCATATAGGTTTCCCTGGGTATCGAAGGTCAGGCCGGCCTGGGGCAGCGTGCCGTCGGTTCCATTCAGGGCGAAGCTGTGTATTACGTTCTCCGTCCAGGTTCCGCCGGGCCCAGGCGACAATTCGAAGGCCGTTCCAGAGTTGTTTGTGCCGCCATAAGTTGTGGTTCCGTAGAGGTTGCCAACTGCGTCCATCACCAGGCCGGCACCGGAGTTGGCCCCATCCGTCTCTGAGGCGCCGAAGTTATAAATTATCTTCTCCGTCCACACCCCGCCGGTTCCGGGCGATAACTCAAAGACCGTCCCCGCCGTCTGCACTCCTGCGCCGTTGGAAACGGTATTTGGCCCGCCAAGGAATGTGGTGCCATAGAGATTTCCTTTGGAGTCGAAGATCAGGCTGCCGCGCTTTGGACTGGCCCCATCCGGGCCCGTGGGGCCAAAACTGTAAATCACCTTCTCCGTCCAGGCTCCGCCCACGCCGGGAGACAATTCGTAGACGGTCCCATTGCCATTTGCGCCGCCAAGCACTGTAGTGCCGTAGAGATTGCCGTTCGCGTCGAAAACCAACCCACTCTCCGACCCGATGCCGTCCCCTGTATTCGCACCAAAGCTATAAAGAACCTTTTCGGTCCAGGCGCCGCCCCCCGCAGGCGAAAGCTCGAATGCCGTCCCGTAGGTGTCGTATGGGGCTCCCACAGCGCCGCCGGAACTGGTTGTGCCGTAGAGATTGCCCGCGGAATCGAAGATCATGTTGCTTACAGGCACGCTCCCGTCTGAGCTGTTGCTGCCTTGGAAGTTATACAAAATGATCTCCTGCGCTGTTGCCGCAATAGGGCCGATCGCAAGCAGGGCTGCCGCGCACACCGTTGTGAGGATTCCACGTTGTCTCATATCGCGTCTCCTATTTGGTTCGCGTCACCCGAAGGATTTTTGCATCGAAATCTGGAAGAATTTTCAGGATCGCCACACTCGAGCGGGTCTGACTCCCATCTTGCCACCCGCGGATTGAATTCATGCAATGACAGCTGAGCCTCGCCGCCTTGAGCGCAAGCGACTACTGCTCGACGGAGGTAGGTCAAGGAAAGGTGGTGTCTGGAAACGCGGTACAGGCAGTTGAACGGCCCATTCAGAAGAGCCATGCTTCATTGGCTCAATTCAGAACTGACCACGCACCAGGTATCGCGCGGGGATTGGTTTTAACTTTGGCACTGCTGTTGTCGAAGTCCACCTTGAATTATTTCGCGCAGAGCGATGTCGCGCCCGCATCGAAGCAACGTCCTTGACGCTCAGTGAGAGATGGAAGGATTAGGAGGCGCTTCTCGTTCTTAATTGCGGATGTTCCCGCCACTTACAATCGCAATTTTTTCGTGATTGTCATGGGACGGGAACTCCACTTGCATTCATCGTTTTATCTGCCCTGCTAGTGAAAGCTAATGATCCTATCCTTAAGCCTGATCCGAGGTCCCATGGGCCAGTTGCTCGATCCACCCTGCCATCGATTTCTTTGGCTCGCCCATGGCCGCATTCGATACATCTTCCCACGCTTCCCACGTCTCCAGCCGCTCCGCATATGCGGCGCGAGCTCGGGGCAGAATGGATGTTCCCAGGCCAAGTCGCAGCGGCGGATCTTCCGCGTCCACAAGCTTCAGGATGGCTTCTGCCGTCGCCTCCGGATCGCCTCGTTCAACATTCGCCAGATGCGTCAGGAACTGCTTCCTGAGTTCCGTGTAAGGTTGCAGCGCATCCGCGATCTGTGAGGATCGTCCGAAGTCGGTTGCGTAGGCCCCGGGCTCAACAAGTGTCACCTTCAACCCGAACGCCTTCACCTCCGGCGCAAGGGATTCGTGCAGCGCTTCGACTGCCCATTTCGTGGCGCAATAGAAGCCGATGAGGGGCATTGCTGCTATGCCCAGCCCGCTTGAGACGCCCAGAATGTGACCGCTCCCTTGTTTACGCATGAGAGGAAGAGCCGCTCGGAGCACTCGGACCATGCCCAGGTAGTTTGCATCGAAGAGGCCGCGAATCTGCTCATCGCTCGCTTCCTCAGTCGCCGCGAACAGGCTCGCGCCGGCATTGTTGACAAGGACGTCCAGCCCGCCGAAGTGCTCATATGCCTGATGGACGACCTGCTCTACCTGCACTGCGTCCGTAACATCGAGGGCAAGGGGCAGCACCGCGTCGCCGAAACGATCCGTCAGGTCGGCTACGTCCGCCAGTTTGCGGGCGGTCGCTGTAACCCGATCACCCCGTTTAAGAGCAGCCTCCGCCCAGATGCGGCCGAACCCGCGCGAGGCGCCGGTGATGAACCATGTCTTTTGCATTTTGATTCTCCTGTAGCTTGCGGTTATTCGTTGAGAAACGCAGGTCTGAGGACTTCCTCGCACCACTGTTTAAAGCTGGTCGGAGTGGAGTTCTCGGGCGTGCGCGGTACGGAGTTGTCCATGCCATTGTCCTTGGCGGCTGCCATGTCCAGAAGCCGCTGTGCGAAATGCTCGCTGGCGCCAAAGTGAATCAACTGCGCCTTGTATTCCTCGGCCGGAACCTGGACATAGCGGATCGGCTTTTTGAGAACGGCGGTCATAATCGACGCCATATCGTCGAGGGATAGGTCCTCCGGTCCGAGCACCGCGACGCCACCCTGACCGGTCCACGTTCGATCGATGAGCAATTTGGCGCCAACAGAGGCAATGTCGCGCGTGGCGACTTGCGGCATCTTCACGTCGGGACGGGAAGGGAAGAAGAAGCTGCCATTACGCCGGAGAGAATCCAATTGCCTGAGCATGTTCTCCATGAAGCCGGGACACCAGAGAGCGCGAAAATCGATCCCGGTTCGCTCAATTTCCTCGTCCTTTGCGAAGGAGTCTGTGACCAGTCCGCCATCGAGGGGAAGACCTCTGCCCAGGGCGGATACAGCTACGATCCGCCGTACTCCGCGTTCCAGGGCAGCCCGGCAGGCGGGCCGGGTAAAGCGGAGGTAATACTCTGCGACGTCGGTGGCGGCGAAAGAAGGAGGGACCACCAGGAAGAGGCTCTCAGCGCCGTCGAATGCGCGCTGGAGCAGGTCATCGTCGTCGCTGGAACCTTGTACCATTTCGATTTTGCCTCGTATCCCCGGGGCAATTCTGGCCGGGTCGCGCGCGATGACGCGCACGGCCTCGTCAGCGGAGAGAAGGGCGCGAACGACCTGAGAGCCGATTTGGCCGGTTGGTGTTGTGACCACGATCATGAGCTTCTCCTCGAATGTTTCGGTGAAGGACGGTTTCCGTCAAGGTTCAGTTCTGGGAATAGCGCATGTTCCCGAGATCCGTAAGAAGGGAAGGGCCTGTGGGGTTCCATCCGAGCTTTGCACGGGTCTGCGCACTTGAGGTCAATGGGTCCCTTCCTGCGAAGAACCCGAGGAATCCGAAATGTTCCTGGGCCTGCTCCTGCGAAACGGAAACGATCGGCACATTCAAGCCACGGCCGATAGCGGTGGCGATGTCTCTGAGCGCCACTCCCTCTTCTGCGACGGCGTGGTAACGGGCTCCGGCTGTGCCCTTCTCCAGAGCAAGCAGGTAGAGGTGTGCGACGTCCGAAACATGCGCAGCAGGCCAGCGGTTCTGACCATTGCCAATGTAAGCCGAGACTCCCTTCGCGCGTGCAATCGCAATCAGCGGTGTCACCAGGCCCTGCTTTACGGTGTCGTGGACCTGCGGCAGGCGCATCACAATCGCGTGAACTCCGCGCTCCATAAGAGTGACGGCAGTTACCTCCGATACCCGAGGAAGAGATGGCGAAGAAAACGGCGGATCGTCCTCGGTAGCGGTACGGCCCTGAGCCGCTCCAACTCCGGAACTGACGATGAACGGACGGCTCGAACCGTGGAGCACGTCGCCGATGGTCTCGATGGCCCGTTTATCCAGTTCGCAGCTCTCCGCAAATCTTGACCAGTCATGCCGGAAGGCGGTGTGGATGACCGCATCCGCTGCGGCCGCTCCGCTGCGCAAGCTTTCCAGGTCCTCCAGATCGCCTTGATGCGGTTGGGCGCCGGCGGCTTCAAGCGCTTTTGCGCCTGCGTCCGATCGCGTCATTCCAAGTACGTGATGGCCTGCGCCGACGAGTTCTTTTACGACGGCTGAACCGATGAATCCAGTGGCTCCGGTAACGAATACGCGCATATGCGCCTCCCCGATCTCATTCCAGTTAAGATTGACGACAGGATGCAGTCTCGACTAAAACGGAGACAGCCTCCATATCAATAGATAATCGGAGGCAGCCTCCGGATGCAAGAATTTTGATGGTGACGAAGAAACTCTCGACGACCGCCCGTAAACCACGCTCAGACGCGCTGCGCAACCGCGAGCGCATTCTTGAAGTCGCGAAAGCGGTCTTTACCCAACAAGGCGCCAATGCAAGCCTGGAGGAAATCGCGAAGCAGGCGGGCGTTGGAGCGGGTACCCTCTATCGCCATTTTCCATCGCGCGATGAGCTGATCGAAGGCGTTTACCGGAATGAGGTGGCGAAACTCGCGGCGGCCGCGGCCCATTTCGCCGAGACCATGTCCCCTCTCGAAGCGCTTCGAGCCTGGATGCTGCTGCTGGTCGATTACATTGCGGCAAAGCACATCATTGCGCCCGCTCTCAATGCTATTTCCGGAGGCCCGTCAAGGCTGCATGAAGGTTCACGCACCACGATCCAGAGCGCAATCGATGGGCTTGTGAAGCGGGCTAAGAGAAGTGGCGATCTGCGCAGAGATCTGGATGCTTCCGACCTGCTTCGAGCCCTGATCGGCGTCTCGCATATAGGCTCCGGCACCGACTGGCAGCAAAGCGCTAAGAGACTGGTGGACATCCTCATCGCAGGCTCACACGTCAATACGGCTGCGGTCCTCAACGACCTGCGACTCCGGTGAATGATTGACCTGCACTGGTCGCGCGAAAGCCGATCCATTCGTCTCCTGATGCACTGAAACGACCGCAGTATTCTTGCCCGCTATCCGCCAATAGCTATCTTTGCTGTAGCGGACCGTCAGGCCATTAGCCCAACCTGCTCAAAATTGATCCGCAACCAGGGACGATGCAATAGCATGCGGATCGACCTTATACGTTCCCGATGTAATCGCTTGGCTTATCGCTGAAACTCTATCGGTCCGTACCTCAGGCTGTTTGAGGGCCGCTGTGACCAAATCGCCGACCGAATTGATTGTGGTGTGGTCTTGCGGTAGCTCGGCAAACTGCTTGTCGGGCGGGGCATTGTTGCTGGCTTGGATTTTGGGTGTTGCCTCAAAAGCTGAGATCGTGCCAGGTGTGGTGGGGCTGAAACTCACGGTCATGGGAGAGGACTCCTTGTTGACTTAGCTATCGGGAGGCGTCGCTTCGGCTTACAGAGTCCTATGGTGCTCATCTTGATTCAAATGGGTAACCGCCTAATTGGTGACCTTGCTGTCATACGGGCTCCTGAAGAGGTTGAGTTCTTCCATTTGGTTCGGTTGATCGCACTACTCAAGAACCGGGAGAACGTTGCTCGAACAGCAACTATCCGGGTTGAAGCAGCAAGAGGTCCGAGGATAAATATGAGCAAAGCCAGAAGGATGCAGGCTTGGATGGTTGCGGCGTTTGAAATCGATAATCGCAACGGAGCAAATGGAGCAATGGTCTTAAACTGAGGGGAGGGGGACTCTATGAGCGATGGCCGCGAGGAGCGCGAAGAACGTGAAAAGCGTCGCGAACTGGAGGAGCAGGAGGATCGGGAGGACCGTCTCGAGCGCATTCCGACAGATCAATGGAAGCAGGAGCGTTCCGATTCCTGACATGATCCTTATCTAATCTTAGAAATGATTGGTGGCGCTGGAACCGATGCCTCCTCCATACCACGGAGGGTTCGGCCTCCAGATCACAGTCGAAAAGGGCTTATGGCCCCATCAGGTCATTTCAGGCCAGTAATGCAAACGGATCCCCGGCGCATTTGCGGAATTGCCACTCGAATGACGCTTGATCCGAGCGTCGTGCCCATTGATTCTTCATTTTTTTCGTTTATGCACAGGATTTCGTTAGAAAATCCATTCAGCAGATTCTCATTATTCACGGAAATTGCGCGTTACTTGCACGGGTAGACTTCCGGCGTTCATTGAGACTCTTCGAAGCGCCGCCAGCGCTTTGCTTCCCGATCTCCGAACAGCGATTACGTCAGATTTGATTTGCTTTAGGTGGTTTGGCGCCGCCTTGCCACCCGTCTCGCAATTGCGACGGGCGGTGCGTTTTGGGAGAGCAGACCCGCTTTGGGGAAGCGGACGACGTTTTCTGGAAACGCGACAAGCACCAGACCTCTTTGTCTAATTTTTCGACATCTCCCCCATCGAACTCGAACTTCAATCAATGAGCGATGGAGTAAGTGCTTGATTTCGAACACGTTATCAAAACGTCCCTATTCTGTTCGAAATGGCGATCAGATTGCTTTCGATGGAGTTAGTAATCCATCGAGGTGTACTGTTTTGCTGATTCAAAGTATTACTGAAGTCACTTGTGGCCGTGTGGTTTTTCTCGATTCGCGCGCAGCAGTTGTCTCACGTTCGAAAAAGACACCTATAAAATGGTTGGTTTTTTTAATTGTTCTGTCCTGCGTTCTTCCTTGCACGGCAGCGGTGAGTGCCCCGGTACAC